>Ga0247760_1000815_pt1 | contig 32059 bp, 22 predicted proteins | sample UWRJL171409R4_FD_179936 | JGI IMG/M metagenome (GOLD analysis project Ga0247760, IMG submission 179936) | Plant litter microbial communities from Arlington Agricultural Research Station in Wisconsin, United States - UWRJ-L171-409R-4 | ecosystem: Environmental > Terrestrial > Plant litter >... | reverse complement strand
GCGGCGATGGGCTCGAAGCAGCGCGCGCGTGCGCGGATGGCGGCGTCCGGTGTGCCGCTGATCCCGGGCGGCGATGCGCGCACTCTGTCCGAAGCCACCGAGACCGCCTTGCGCGTCGGTTACCCGGTGCTGGTCAAGGCTACCGACGGCGGCGGCGGCAAGGGCATGCGCCTCGTGCAGAGCGAGAGCGAGCTGGCCTCGGCGCTCGAGCGCACTCGGAGCGAAGCCAAGAGCGCGTTTGGCAGCGACGCGGTGTACATCGAGAAGGCGATCGAGAACGCTCGCCACGTCGAGATCCAGGTGCTCGGCGACCAACACGGAAGGATCGTGTCCTTGTTCGAGCGCGACTGCTCGATCCAGCGGCGACATCAAAAGGTGATCGAAGAAACGCCTTGCCCGGTGCTGAGCCCCGAGACGCTCGCAAAAATGGCCGAGGTGGCCGTGCGCGGCGCGGCGGCGATCGGCTATTATTCGGCGGGCACGTTCGAATTTCTGCTCGCCCCCGACGGCAGCTTTTACTTCCTGGAGATGAACACCCGGCTGCAGGTCGAGCACCCCATCACCGAGCTGGTCACCGGCCTCGATCTGGTGAAAGAGATGCTTTCGATCGCCGCTGGTCGGCCGCTCTCGTTCGACGAAGTGACGCGCCGCGGCTGCGCGATCGAGGTGCGGCTGTACGCAGAAGATCCGGCGAGCGGCTTCCTGCCTAGTCCAGGCAAGATCTCACTCTTGCGACCAGCCAGTGGCCCGGGCGTGCGGGACGATTCGGGCATCTTCGAGGGCGCACAGGTCAGCTCGAACTACGATCCGTTGCTCTCCAAGCTCTCGGTCTGGGGAGGAGATCGCAGCCAGGCGCTGTCGCGCATGCAGCGCGCACTCGGCGAGTACGCCATTGGCGGCATCCGAACCAACCTCACGTTCTTGTCCCGCGTCCTCCGACACCCGGACTTCGTCTCTGGCAACTACGACATCGGCTTCGTCGCCCAAAATTTGGCCGAGCTCCTGCGCGAACCCACGATCGACGAGGATACCCGCTGGCTATTGGCCGCAGCCAGCGCCGCGGCCGCGCGCATCGTAGACGACGCGAACTCTCGAGCGCGCGAGCCGAGCGGGTCACGCGCAGCAGAACCGTCGGCTTGGCTCCGCGCCCAGCGCAGCTCACTCAAGTGGTGAGCCCGAGAGGGCTAAACCTTCTTGTATTCTTCGACGAACTCCCAATCGGCGATCAGGTGCTTTTTGAGCAATAGCGAGAGCAGCGCCGAAAATAGCGCCTCCCAATGCACGTCGTTACCGAGGATCTCGGTCGCGTCCGCGCCATGCGAAACCGCGCGCAGCGCCGCGATCAAGTCCCGCGCGGTCAGCTGATTGCCCTCGGGGGCCGCGGGCGTCAGCGAGGGCACCTTCGGCGCGGGCTCCGGCCCTGCTGCTTCCCGGGCAGGGAGATTTACTTTGGTGCCGTCGAGCAGAGTCAGCGTCACCATGCGTCCGCCGCCCTTCTTGGGCGCGGGCATCGAGATCTCGCGCGCTTCGATTTGCGGCCCAGAATCCGGTGGCTCCGAGATCGGCCGTCCGCCTTCGGCGGCGTCGATCGACGGCGTAGGCGGCGGCCGCACGGACGCGACCGTGAGCGGCGGCGCGTCCTCGGGTTTCACGACGTGCAGCGTTCCCGGGATGGGCGTCGCGTTATCGGCATACCGCGCTTCGGGCACGAAAGGCGCGCCGCTCTGCGAGCGAACGTCGGCGGCATTCTCGGCGGCGATCTCGGCCACCGCTTCCGAGAGCGACGCGGTATCCTTGCCGACGCCGTAGTAGACGCGAATCGCGGAGCGGATGTCCGTGGGCGGCGCGATCATGGCTCGCACGGGGAGCCCTGCCCACTGCCCCACTTCACGCTGCGCGGCCTCGTCGCTCGGGTCGTCCATCGCCACGTACAGCGTCTCTCCGAGGCCGCGCACGCGACGGACGAAGATCGGCACCAAGCAATATTTTTCGGCCAGCTCGTGCGACACCAGGTTCAGCAGCTGGCGCGAGAAATCGATATGATAGAGCGAGACCCAAGGCACACTGAGTTGCTGACTCAGAATTTGTGTGACCTGCGTCTCGGTGACGAGCCCCGCTTCGACGAGCATCGTGCCGATGCGCCGCCCGTCACGCTGCTGAGCGATCAGGATCTCTTCGAGCTGAGCACGGCTGACAATCTGAGCCTCGACCAGGAGATCACCCAGCCGGACGCGTACAGGAACCATCAAGCTCAAATCCTAGCTCACTCGCAACGGGACGGGCAGTTTCTCGCGCTTTACCAAGGCCGGGAGCGGCGCTAATCAGCTTGCCGCTCCAAATGCGGGGAACCTGCTGAAAGGTCGGCGCCGCTCGCACCTCCAACGCTTTCCAACCCGCGCCCCAGGCAGCCAAAGCGCCCAGAAAGCGGGAGAGGGGGTTCACCGCCAGCGACCGGCTCGGTCGCCAGTTTGGGCAGGTCCGCTAGCCAATGCGACCGATTTCCGATTCCGGAGGGACAAAGGCTAGTTTGCAGAGGCAACGCTGGCTTAGAATGGCACCCCTGTCCATAGTTCGGCCGGGGCGCGAGCGCAGAGCGCGTGCCACCTCCGGAGTCGTTGGTTGTCAGCAGTACAAGCCTCTAGTCGAATTTGCCCGCACTGTGGGTCAACCTGCAACGCAGAGCACCAGTATTGCCCGGCGTGCGGCTTTCCGGTTGGAACCATGGGCTCGACCACCGACGACAAGTTCGTCGGCAAATCGCTGCCTGGCGGCTACTACATCTTGGATCTGATCAGCGTCGGTGGAATGGGGCGCGTGTATCGCGCCGAGCAGGCGGCGCTCGGACGCACGGTCGCGGTCAAGATCATCCATCCGCACCTGCTCTCGGATGAAAATTCGGCGCTCCGCTTCATGACCGAAGCGCGCGCCGCGAGTCAGCTGAACCACCCCAACTCGATCGCCGTGTTCGACTTCGGTCGCACCGACGACGGGCAACCGTACTTGGTGATGGAGTTCTTGCGCGGCAAGGACCTCGCGCGTGTCGCCTACGAGGAGGGACCGCTGCCCTTCTCGCGCATCGTCGAAGTGTTGCGGCAGGCGCTGGCCGCGCTCAGCGAGGCCCATGATTTGGGCATCGTGCATCGCGATCTCAAGCCAGAAAATATCATCCTCGAACCGCTGCGCCGCGGCGGCGATTTCGTCAAAGTCGTGGATTTCGGCCTCGCCAAGCTGCGCGCCGACGCGCAGCACCCGAGCGTCACCAGCCCAGGCATCGTGTGCGGCACGCCGGACTACATGGCGCCGGAGCAAGGGCGCGGTGACGCGATCGATGGCCGCAGCGATTTGTATTCGATCGGCGTAGTGCTGTTTCAATTGCTGACCGGACGTCTGCCCTTCGAAGCCGACAGCCCCACGCAGGTCGTGATGATGCACCTCACGATCCCGGTGCCCGATCCTCGCCAGGTCGCACCGGAGCGCAACATCCCCGACCCGCTGGTGGACGTAGTGCTCAAGGCACTCGCCAAGGACGCGAAGAAGCGCTACCAGGACGCCGCCGAGTTCGCCGACGCATTGAAGAGCGCGCTGATCATGGCCGAGAGCGTGCGGCCCGAGCAGCGCGCTTCTCTGCCGCCGGGTTCGCTCTTGGGCGGGATCAATTGCAGCTCGTGCGGCTCGCTCGTACCGATGGCCAAGTTCTGCCTCGAGTGCGGCGTACGGCTACCGATCCGCAGCGGGATCCCCGAAAGTCCGACGCTGCCGCAGCTGCCGCTGCCGCTCGTGGCACGCGAAGAAGACCTGAACTGGCTCGAAGATCGCAGACAACGAGTGCGCGGCAGCCTGGTGGGTGCGCGCTTGGTGGGCGAGCCCGGCGCAGGCAAGACGCGCCTCTTGCGCGAGCTGCTTGCGCGCGCCCGCGCCGAGGGCGACCTGACCGTGCTCACGGGGCCCGATCCGTTCTACGCGGAGGTCGCGTATTATGCCCTGCGCGAGGCGATTCGAAAGCTTTCCCAGCTGGGCCCCGACGCGGTCGACGACCGACGCTTCGAAGGCGCTGCCGCCGACGCGACGTCCGGTTTGAACGAGGTGTTCTCGGGCGCTCCGACACGCCAAGACGTCCGCTCGCCGGCAGAGCGCCGTCATGCGCTGGCAGAAGCGCTGCGCTGGGCGCTGCTATCGGCCTCGCGTCGTGCCGGCAAGCAACGCGTGATCCTCGCCATCGACGACATCTACCGCATCGATGGGCCGAGCCGGAATGCGTTCGCCGACGTGGTGGGTGAACCGCCCGCATGCTCTGCGCTGTTGATCGCGACTCACATCCCGGGCTTCGAAGCCGGCTGGGGCGCGGACGCCGCCGCGCGCATCCTGGGCGGGCTACCGCCGCCAGCGGTGTCGCGGCTGCTGCGCCCGGGTCGCACCGGGCCGCGTTCGGTGAGCGAGGACGCCAAGGGCGTGCTGCCGATGTACATCGAACAAGTGCTGCGCTACTCGCAGGAGGGCGGCAGCGATCCGCCCAGCCGGCTCGCCGACTTGATCGCGCTGCGCGTCGACACGCTGGAGCCCAGCGCGCGCCGCACGTTGCAGGCATTGTCGGTGATCGGCGACGAAATGAGGCCGGACACGATGCTGGAGCTGCTGCCCAAGACGGACAACTTGGAGGGCATGCTCGCGGATTTGCAGCGCGCGGGGATGATCGAGCTGGAGGCCGGGCGCGTGTCCACCTCCCACCCGCTACTGCGTGAAATCGTGCTCAGTGGCATCCCGGCGACGGCACGCAAGGAGCTGCACGCCAAGGCTCTGCGCGCCTGCGAGCGCATCGGCGCTCCGATCGAAGCCCGAGCTCAGCACGCCTACTACGCGGGTGATTCGTTCCAAGCCCTGCTGCTCTTGGAGCAGGTCGCCGATCGAGCCACGGCGCGCGGCGACGCCGCCACCGAGGTGCTGGCTCTGCGCCGCGGTCTGGAAATCGCGCGCCAAGAAATTTCACGCGGTGAGCTCGACGATCCGCTGCGCGCCGTGCTGATCTTCGGCCGAAAGCTGGGCGCTTCACTGACCCGCGCCGGCAATTTCGCAGACGCCGAAGGCGTGCTGCGTGAGGCGCTGGATGTCGCCGGGCCGAGCGGGACCGATCGCGCGCGCGTGCTGTCCGCTCTCGCACACGTCGCACATGGCCGCCACCGCGAGACCGAAGCCATCGGCTACATCGAGCAAGCGATCCAGGTTGCGCGTCAAAGCGGCGCTCACGAGCTGGTCTCAAGCTTCAACGATACGCGTCGCGCCTGGGCGTGAGCCCCGCCGTTCAGGCGATCGGCAAGGCGCGCGCGACCAGGAACTTCAGGTAGCGCCCCTCTGGATGCCCGGCAAAAATCGGGTGATCGACGGCGTGCCCGGCGTCGTGGAAGATCTGTAGGCGGCGCTTGGCGTTGACCGCGGCTTCGGCGACCACTGCACGGAACGCGTCCACGCTCACCTGCGCGGTGCAGCTCGCTGCCGCATAGATGCCGTTCGGCTCGAGCACACGCAGGCCCGAGCTGTTCACGCTGACGTAGGCGCGGAGCGCATTCTTCTGTTGCTCGCGTGAGTTGGCGAAGCTCGGCGGATCGCAGATCACGACATCGTAGCTGATGCGGGCCTGCCTGGTCCGCTCCAGAAATTCGAACACGTCTTCTGCCACGAACTCGTGTTGCTCGGGATCGAGCCCGTTCAACTGGAAGTTCGAGCGCGCCGCGCGCGCCGCAGGCTCTGATAGATCCACGCTGGTGACGCTGGTGGCGCCAGCGCGCGCCGCATACAGCGAGAAGGCACCGGTGTACGAGAACAAGTTCAGCACGCGCTTCCCCGCGCACAATTTGCTCAGAAACTGCCGGTTCGCCCGGTGATCGAGAAATAGCCCGGTCTTCTGGCCCGCGAACAGGTCCACCTGCATGCGCAGGCCATGCTCGACGATGATCAGATCGCGCGGGGGCAACCGACCGTGAAGCGCCTCGAGTCGCGGCGGCTCGCCATCGCGCACGCGGGCGCGACGCACCACGCCATGCAACTTCAAGAGCTCGACCAGGGCTTTGACGACCCACGGCACGAGCGTCTCGAGCGAGTCCGCGTAGGTGACGATCACCGCGAACGAGCCGTACACGTCGACAGTCAGGCCCGGGATGCCGTCCCCTTCCCCGTACAGCAAGCGATACGCAGACGTTTGCTCGTCGAGCAGGGCGCGCCTGAGCGCGAGCGCAGCCGCCACGCGTTCTCGCACCCAGTCCGCATCCGGGACGACCCGCTCCGAAAACAGGCGCAGCGCGATCTTGGAAGTTTCGTCCCACAGGGCGAACGCCGAATAGCCGCCGGCTCGAACCTTGACCCAGGTGCCGGATGCCGCCTGGAAAGCGCGCGGAACGTGATCCCGATAGACCCAGGGATGACCGGCTTGCAGAGCGCGTTTGAGCGGCGACGGCAGCTCGAGCGTCGGGCCGGTGAAGGGCTCGCTCACGGCAAAGCGGCCCGCGGTGCCGGGCCCGTGCTTTGGCGAACGACCAGATCCATCGGGAATTCGAGCACCGAGCGCTCCGGTTGTTCTTCGAGCAAGGCGGTGAGCAGCGTGCGACAAGCGGCCGCCCCCATCGCCCGCATTTGCTGGCGCACCGTGGTTAGCCCGGGCCAAAATAGGCTCGCCGCTGGAATGTCGTCGAAGCCGACCACCGAGACCTCGCTCGGGATCCCCACGCTCTGCGCGTGCAGCGTGCGCATGAAGCCGAGCGCCATGGTGTCGTTGGCCAGCACGACGGCCGTGGGCGCGCGGCTGCGCGCGATCTTCAGCCAGCGCTCGGCGTACGCCTTGCCTTCTTCGGCGTGGTAGCGCGGCGCGAAGGTCACGTTGCTCGGCAGCAGCTTGACCTTCTTCGCCTTCAAGCCACTCTCCAAACCTTCGAAGCGCTGCTGGCTATCGAGCGACTCCTTCGGGCCGCCCAAGAAGGCGATCCGACGGTGGCCGAGATCGTACAAGTGATCGGCGATCTCACGACCCGCCTCGGCGTTGTTGCTGCGTAGCACCGCACCTGACTTGAAGCTTTCGTCCGGCGTGATCAAGGACAAGGACACCTTGGCCTTGCGCGCGGTTTCGACCACCGCGCGTTCACGACGGCCGGGCCGCGCGAAGATCAAGCCGTCGACGCGGCGCTCGCGGATCCAGGACAGCACGGTGGTCGCGTCGTACGTGCCCTTGAGCACCAAGCTGCCGACGAGCAGCGAGATGTGCTTGGCGGTGAGCTCTTCCTCGATGCCGCCCAAGATCTGCGTGATCCACTCGCTCTGGCTGGACTCCATCACCAGCCCGAAGCAGCCCGCGCGACCGAGCGAGAAGTTTCGAGCCGTGGTCCACGGCGTGTAGCCGAGCTTGGCGATTACTTTTGCGACCCGTGCCTTGACCTCCGCGCTGGCGTAACCGCCGTTGATCACTCGCGATACGGTGCTCTTCGAAACGCGAGCGTGCCGAGCCACTTCGGCGATGTCAGTGCGTCCAGCCATGTGGCTCGCAGGTTAGACAAGTCCGCGCTGGCGGGCACGAAGAAAGGCAGCGGGGCGCGCGCAATCGGCGTTTTCAGCCACAAAACGCGCGCGATGTGAAACCGCTACCAGAAAATGTGGGACCCATTTCCAGAAATGTGGGACCCATTTCCAGAAATGTGGGACTCGATTCCAGGTTCAGCGCGCTGAAACCAGACCGGAAATCTCCGCGTAATCCCCATCCTCCACCGCGCCCTGGATGGCGCAGCGGATCTTGCCTTTGGGATCGATCAAGAGGTGGAAGGGCAGCGGCGCGTCCGGGTTCTGGCCGGCTGACTTGAGCCAATCTTCACGCTCCTTGCCCTCCTTGAGCCAATAGCTGGCGCGCAGGCCAACGCTCTGCTGGCCATCCAAGAACTCTTGCAGCTGGCGTTCGTCGTCGTCGAGCGAGACGAACGAGAGGCGAAACGCGGCCCCGGCTGCGCTCAGCTTCTGCTCGAAGCCGAGCAGGCGCGGGATCTCTTCTTTGCAGGGCGCGCACCAGGCCGCCCAAAAGTTGAGCCAGGTCCATTTGCCGGCGCCGATCGTCAATGACTCCGGCAGCTCGGGCGCGCCCTTGGCCGCGGCGCGCGAGACGTGCTTCTTCGGCAGCGCGTGCCCCGCTTCCGCGAGCTTGCCCGCGCACAGTGAGCGCGGCTTCTTGGGCGCTGCGGGCTCGGTCGTCTTCACGGCGATGGTGGCGGGCGTGCTGAGCGTGACCGGGCCCTTCTGGGCGATCGCTTGGCTGCGCTCATTCGTCGCCATCGGCGCGTTCTTCTCGGACACGGTGTCGCAGGCGCCCAAGATCGGCAGCGCGATGCCCAGCGCCAAGCTCAGAGTCGGCAGTCTACCCATGACACGAACGCGCTCCGGTTGATGGCTTCTTCGTCACACTTGAGATCGCCGCGTGAGCTCGGCCACGCGCAGTAGTCCTTGGACAGCTGCGCGAATTCGTTGCCCAGCCAGAGCAGGCCCACTTTGGACTCGATTTCCGGATCGTTTGCGACCTCGTTCAGGTGAAACATGACCGAGTTCGCGCGGCGGTGAGAGAGCGCCCGATTCTTGGCTTGGTTGCCGCTCTTCGAGGCGCGGGCCACGACGAAGAAGTAACGCGCTCCGCGGCGCGCGAACCACTTGTCTTCCAGCAATTTCTTGGCCTGCTCGTCCAGCTTGTCTTCGCCTTCGTCGAACATCACCACCGCGCCGCGATCCTTCAGCGGGGTGAACAAGGCGTTGAAGTCTTCATCGCTGATCGAAGCGAAGGTCTTCACGTCCGCAGGTTGGCAGCCGCGTCGCGAGTCACCGCCGAGGCCGCAGGAGTGAAGCACGCGCTCCAGCACTTGCTTGAATTGCGGCGTGCAATAGCCGACCTCGGATTGATCGGCGACCGCGACCTTCGGCCTCTCCGCTTCCGGCGTGGTCAGGCGCTCAGCGGCGCTGGACACCCACAAGCGGACGGCCAAAGCCGCGCCGAGCACGAATACCGCGCCGCTGGCCAGGCCAGCCAGGCCAGCGGCTGGGACTTTGGAGGCGACCACCTCTACGGGAGGGGACGGATTGAAAGGCTGTGTCATTTGAGCACCTCGGGAGCCAGTTGGCCGAGCGTGAAGCGTAGCCCCAAATCGGTGTCTTCGTCGCAGACGCGGCGGGTGCCGAGGTACATCTGCGGCGTCGAGACTGGGATGTTGTTGTCGGACGCGAAATGCAGGTGATTGTTCAAGCGCGTCTCGGTCTTGCGATCATCCACGCACTTGAGCATCACATCACCCCAGCGTTGCTTGATCGCTGCGCGTAATACGTTCGGTCCCTGCTTGCCCGCACGCGCCAGGAACTCTTGCTCATCATAGGCCCACTCCAGCACCGCGCGCGCCTGGACGCCACCGCACAGCACGGCCTTGGAGACGATGCACGCGCCCGGGTGCAGCGCCTGATCGAGCATCCAATTGCACTCGTTATCCAGAGGGAAAAGCACCAAATCGAGCTCGAGCTTCTCGATGATGTTCTCACCCGCGAGCCGCTCGTGAAACGCTTTGCACGTCGGGCACAGCGGATCCTCGAACAAGAGCGTGGGCTGAATCGGGCGTGAGGTCGTCAGCTTCACGAAATCGTCGTTCTTGATTTTGGCCACCTTCAGCTCGCCACACTTGGTCAGGTAAGGGCGCTCATCGGGCACACTTCCGGCGTAGACCAACGCGGGCATGAGCGAGATCGCGCCCAGCGAGACCAGCCAGACCAACGGCAAAGCGCTGCCGACCACGGCCCGCGGCTCACCGGGAACATCCCGTTGGCTCGAAAGGAACGCCATCACCCCGGCCACCGCCAGGAGGATAGACGAGATGTAGATCCCCGCGCACGTCTTGCACACCGTGCCGAGCTTGGTCACCGAGATGGTGAACATGAGTAGCGATACGAGCAGAGGGAACACGCTCACGACGCCGAAGAAACGCAGCGCACGCTTGGGCGCGCGCGCCCCGTACACCAGCAGGTAGACCGCGAACGCCGCGTAAAATGCGAACGCGCCGAGCGCGAACAGCGAAATCGGGATCCCGCCCCAATAGTGCTCCCTGAACAGCGCCGAGTACGGGCTGTACATCGCGACGCGACAAGCCTCGGCCTCGGAAGTCGCCGCTGCGCCCGGAATGAAGCTGCAGTGCACGTCGTGTAGCCGGCGATCGAGGTGTTTTGCGTAGTCGAGCGTCGAATTCGAAGCGAAAAGCAGGCCGAGCAGCGCGGCCACCAGCGACAGCAGCGCTGGGAGTTTTGATTTGTACCCGGGCATCGGCCGCGACGTTGTCAACATCGGGGCGTGGATTGCAAGATTTATGAGCCCACCGCCAGCGGATTCCGGCCGTGTTTCAATCACTTGCCCGCGCGCGCAGCGCGACGGGGCAGCGCCGCGTTCTACTTTTTTACGCCCTGCACGCCCGAAATCAGGCGCTCTGCCTCGATGCGTCCGGGATGATTCTTGGGCGCGTCGTCCAAGAACCGCTGCAAGAGGGGAGTCGCGTCACTCGGTCGCTTCAGATAATCCGCGTACAGGATGGCCAGATTGAAGGTCGCGTCCACGTTCTTGGGCTCCCGCTCGAGCACGCCTTTGAGCAGCTTCTCGGCCTCGAGAAAGCCCGCTTGGTCGTCCTTTTTCGTCTGCCCCCGGCGCGCCGCAGCGAGCCCCAACATGGCGTCCGTGCTCTCCGGCTCGACCGCGAGTACCGCTCGGAACTCTGCGGCAGCTTTGTCATACACACCCGCTTGCAGGAGCACCGTTCCGGTGTTGAGCCGCGCGGTAGTGTCCTTGGGGTCGAGCTCGCTGGCGCGCTGGAAGTGCTTGAAGGCGACGGCATCGTCGCCCTTTCTGAGCGAGATCAGGCCGGCGGTGCGCTCGGCGACGGCGGACTTGTCGTCGGCCTTCAGCGCTTCGGCGATCAAGAGCTCTGCGGTGTCGATTTCGTCGAGCTCCACGTTGGACAACGCGAGTTCGCTCAGCGCGTGCGGATCGCTCGAATGGTAAACCAACACGCGCTGGCCCTGCTCGATCGCTTCCTTCACTTTTCCGCCCTCGCGCAGCGCGGTCACGAGCGCAATCGGGGCGACCTTCGCGTCGGGGTATTGTTTCACGAACGCCTGCAGCGCCTCGATTGCGCCGCTCGCGTCACCTTGACGCCGGCGCACCTCCGCGAGCGCGACCGCCACGTCCTCGGCGTTGGGTGCGAGCTTCGCGCCCTGCGCGAGTTCGCGTTCGGCCGCTTTGAGATCGCCCTTGTCGGCCAAGAGCACGCCCAGGTTGTAGTGCGCTTCCCAAAGCCCCGGATCGCCCGCGACCGCATCACGTAGCAGCTGAATCGCGCGCTCTTTGCCGGCCGCATCTTTGGCCGATTGAACGCCCTGCACCATCTTGCCGACAGCCTGCGGGTTGGCGGGAGGCTGGGCCGGGAGCTCCGCCTTCTTGTGGCTGGCAGCGCAGGCCCCGAGGCAGCCAGCGAGCGCGGCAAACACGACCCACCACTTTCCCCCTTCAAGGATCGCGAAGCGCATCATTTTTTACCTGCCTTCGCGGCCGGCTCGGCTTTTTCGTTCCCACTCTTTCGGGTGTTGCCCTGGGGCTCGCTCGGCTTGTCTGTCTTGGAAGCCTTGGCGCCGTTCGAAATCAAGAATTTCTCGCTGCCGCCGGTCGGAGTGCGGCGTGTGCCGTCAATCAACGCTGGCAGGGCGGTGTTGCCGCGCGAGCGCAGCTTGAAGCCGGTCTCCTTGAGCGGCGGGTAGAGCTCGGAGTTCAGGCGACCGAGGGCGTCGCGCATCTTCGCAGTCCAAGAGTTGAAGATGCCGAGCTCGATCGCCTTCTGCCAGCCACTCTCGTAAGCCTCCAAGCTGCGCTCTTCGATCGGCACCACGAACTCATCGATCGATTGCCGGTAGATTTCCTTCTCTTGGTCGCTCAGCTTGTCCGGCGGCGGTGAGCCGAGCAGCGCCTTGGAGAATGACTCGTAGGTAAAGCCGATCTGGTAGAGCGCGGCCGTCGTCCACTCCGCGACGCCCATTTCTGCGGTACCCAGGAAGGTCTCGGCGGCCTTCTTCAAGAGCTCGCTCTTCTGCTTCAAGCGCTGCTTGAGCTGCTTGACGTCGCCCTCGATTTTCACGTTCTCGTACCTGGCGAGCACGGCCTCGCCCTGCATGTAGCGGGCCTTGGCCGCATAGTATTTGCCGCGGTCGCTGAGCTGGTTCTTCTTCTGGGCGTAGATGTGAATCGCGCGATCGAGCGCCGCTCCAGCGCCGCGCTCGTCGTCGGATTTCACCGCCGCCAGCCGCACCAAAGCCTCGATCTGACCATTCACGCTGCGCGCGCTCTTCGAATACTGGTCGTAGAGCGCTTCGGCGTCCTTCTTCTTGCCCGCTTTCTCGTGGGCCTTGCCCATCAAGAAGATGACCTCGTCCGCGGCGTCGTCGCGCGGGTAGTACTTGCGGAACTTCTGACCGCTGTCGATTGCCTTGTCGTGCTCGCCCACGGTCGTCCGCAACAGCACCGCGTTGTACGCGGCGTCCTTGTGATGCTCGCTCTTCGGCCAGTTGTCGGCGATCGTCGCGTGATAGTCGGCGGCCTTGCTGAATAGCCCGACTTCTTGAAAGGTGGTGGCCGCGATCCACACGCCCTGAGCGGCCTCTTCACGCTGCGGGTGATCTTTGATCAGGCTGGCAGCGGCGGCCGACAGCGTCTCGAGATCGCCGGCTTTCTTGGCCTCCACCTCGGCGTTGACGGCCGCCTGCGCGGCTCGCGGCTCCTTCGGAAACTCCGAGGCCGCGCGCAGGTACGCCGCAGCCGACTTGGCGTGGTCGCCTTGCTCGCTCAGCTGCTCGCCTTGCTTGAAGACGGACGCGACGATCAACGCGTTCAAGCGGGTTTGCTGGGCCGGCGCCTGGAACGCGGGCGCGGTCTTCAAGCGCCGCGCCCAGGTCTCGATGTTGCTGTAGTCCTTGCTCTTGTTGAAGGAGTCCAGGATCAGCTCGCCCGCGCCGACGGTGTATTTGCTGTTCGGGTACTTCTCCAGCAAGAGCCCCCACTGGCGCACGGCGGGGTCGTACACTTGATAGTCGTAGTAGAGCTTGCCCTGGCGAAAGAGCAGCTCCGGGATCTGCTTATCGTCGGGGTAATTCTTGATGTAGAGCTCCATCGCCAGCGTGAGCTGTTTGTCGGTGGGCGACTCTTCCGGCTTCTTGCCTGCGGCCTTGGCCGCGTCGAACTCGGCAGCCCGCGCCACCTCCAGCGCCGACAGCGCGTTGTACAACGCCGTGCGTGAGTATTGACCCTTCGGGTTCAAGCGCACCGCCGCCATGTACGCCTCGGCCGCGCCGGTCGCGTTGTCGAGCCGATAGAAGTAGATCTCGGCTAAGTTGTAGTTGACCTCGTAGGCCTCCGGGCGCGCGCCGAAGCGGCTCAAGTAGACTTTGTACAAATTGGCCGCGCCCTGGAACTCGGCGCGGCTCACTTTGTCGGCTTGAGCCTTGGCATGCAGCCCAACCGCGTCTTCGCGCAGCTGCTTCTCGGTGGCTTTTTCGGCGCTGGCGAGGTCGTCCGCTCGTTGCGCGCGAGCCCAAGCGGAGGGCGGCGTCTTGGGTTTGCCCTGGACCAGCTCGGGCGCCACGTAGTCACGCACGCTGATCTTGTAGTCTTCCTCGAGCGCGGCCCAATTTTCCAGCGTCGAGTGGCCCTGCGCGATTTGAAGTTGAAAGCGGTACGCCTCCGGGCTTGTCGGTTCGAGCTTGAGCAGCAGGCGGTAGGCCTCGATGCCCCGCTCGTACTGGGCCTGGTCGTAGAATGCGTCCGCCAGAGCGTGCACGATCTTGCCGGCAAACTTGTCACCGCCGGCTTTGGTCAGAAAGCGATACATGTCCTCGGCGCGGTTGTTCTCGTCTTCGACGAAGACCGCGACCAAGTTCTTGAGCGCTTCGTTTTGCAGCTCGTCCAGCTCGTCTTTGCGCTTGGCAGAGACCTTCGCGTTCTGACTGTCGGTGGCCTGGAACACGATCAGGAAGCGCCTTGCCGCTTCCTCCGACTTCCCGAGCCGCCAGAGCGTCCAGGCGCTCTTGAACATCGCCAGATCGTAGAGCTCACTGTCCTTGTACTTCAGGACCTGTTCGTACTCGTTGAACGCGGTCTCGTAGTTGGGGGCATCCTTGGTGAACTCGTATTCGGCACGCACCATGTGTGCGTCGGGGATGAAGCGGCTGTTCGGAAACCACTCGATGATCTTGTTGAAGCGCCCGAGCGACTCGTCGAATTTGGCCTCTTCGTTGGCCAAAAAACCATCTACGTACAGCGCCAAATCGTACTGAGTGAAGCTTTTATAGTTCTTCAACACGCGCAGAAATCGCGCGCGGGCCTTGCCGTATTTGGGCGTCGGCGGGTCTTTCTCGGCGCGTTGCTCCGGGGGCAGCGCTTCCCACTTCTGAAAGCCTTCCAAGAAGGTATCCCGCGCGTCTTCCCATTCGAGCTCACCCATGCGCAACAGGGCCTCGGGCATCTCATTGGAACCCTCGGGAGATTCGTCGATGAACTTCGAGAGCAGAGCCATGGCCTCGCCGCGCAGTTTCTTCTCCTGGCTCAAGTTGCGCTGAATGCGGCGATCGATCTTTTTTGCCAGGATCTGGCGCAACGCCAGCGGGATCTGCAAGCTGACCCGATAGCCGCGCTGCTGGCGCGCTTGTTCGGCGGCCTTCTTCTTGATCGTGGGTCGCTCTTGCGTCCCGATCGCGCGCTCGCCAGCCGGCTTGATGTGGGCGCTTTCGCCCGCCATCGTCGGCGCCGCGCCCACCTCCAGCGCAACGGCAGAACTCGACGCAAACGAAAGCAACACTGCGCTCACCGCACAGCGGCACGCGCGTCGGAAGCTCGGACGATGGATCATGCGCGTCATCGGTCAAAGAGCCGGAGGCCCCGACTCACGACAATAGCCGTTCGAGCGCAGCCGAGGCAACGGGCGCAGAACACCTACACTGGCATCGACGATTCAATCGTGAAAAGTGTCGGCGAGTCGCAAAAACAGCGCGGGCCAATCGAGGCCCGCGTAGCCTTCCCCGAAGCGGACGAAAACGGCGCGCCGGGCCGGAACGACGAACACGTACTGGCCGTTGTAGCCCTTGGCGAAATAGGCGCGACCGTCACGCGTCAAGAACCATTGGTACATGCCACGCCGCACCCAGCCGTCCGAGGTGCGTACCCAGCCTGCGATCGGGTCGGGCGTGAGCGCACGCTCGACCCAGGCGCGGGGCAAGATTTCGCGGCCGTTGAGCGAGCCGCCGTGCAGGAACAGCAGGCCCAAACGCGCGTGATCGCGGGCCGTCGCGTTGAAGCCGCCGAAGAACTTCTCGATTCCGCTCGACTCACTGTCGAGCGACCAGGAAGCGGCCTGCTCCGCGCCGAGTGGCTGCCAGATCTCGCGTTCGAAATAGTGCGCCACGGCTTCGCCGCCCAAGCGCCGATGCAGCACGTCCCAGAGCAACTGGATGTTCACGCTGCCGTACAAGTAGTGGCTGCCAGGCCGCCACTTGACGTCGTACGAATACATTTGGTCCCGCAGATCGGTGCTGTAGTACAGCTTTGCACCGGCCAGTGACTCCTCATCGAAGTCGATACCCGAGGTCATGCGCAAGAGTTGCTCGAGCGTGACCGCGCGATACCCCGGCTCAGAGGCCAGCTCCGGAATGTAATCGGTGACTGGTCGCTCCAAAGACTCGAGGACACCTTGACACAGTGCCCGCCCCACGAGCATGGCGGCAAAGGTCTTGCTCATCGAGAAGCCCGGCAGAAGCGTCGTCCGAGACACCTTGCCGAAGTAGCGCTCGTACACCAGCTGGTCGTCGACGATCGCCAAGAAGGCGCGTGTCTCGTGCGCCTCGAGCAGCGCTTCGAGTGAGCCGTACTTGGCCTGCTCGCCGCTGTTCAGCGGAAATCGGGCTTCGCGATCGCTGCGCACCAGCGGCAACGGTTTGCTCGATTTTTGCACGCCGCGCGCGTCGAAGGCGCTGGCCACCGCGAGCGTCGGCTTGTTGTAGTAGACAACGCGCGTCAGCAGGCAACCGGTGCACGCAAACGCCAACAGGAGCAAGCGGACGAGCCGCCAAAATCCTGAGCCATTCTGCACTCTCTGAGACGCCACGCCGATGCGGCATACGCGCATTTCAGGGACGGCGATACGCCAACTGTAAGGGGACGAGCGCTGGCTGGGTTCTTGAGCCATGACGCACCAGCAGCGTTGGCTCTCAATCGCCATCCTGCTCGCCGTAGGCGCCCTGGGCGGGTGCCGGAGTCGCGAAGCGGCGCCCGCGCTGTCCAGCCAGGTGGACCTTCGTGCACGACCAGCAGCCCGACTATTTGAGGTTTTCTCCGCCGATGTATTCGTCGGACCAGTCCTCGCCTTCGAAGGGCCAGTACTCTTCGTCGTCGCCTAGGTAGCGGGCAGCATCGAGGGAGTCGATGATGGTTTGAGGCAGGAGGCCCTGGGAGAGAGCTTCGACTTCGATTTGGAGGGAGCGTTTTTTGCCTAGGACGGTCTCGATACGGCCGAGGCGGGCGCGACGCAGCAGGCGCGAAAGCCGGCGGTCGAGCCGGACCAGGGTGTCTTTGGCCAGCGCGAGCACCTGGGCCAGGACCGCCACGCGCAGCTTCTGGGCTTCACCAAAGAGCTGCGTGGCGCGCTCACGATCGGTGGCGAGAAGGCCGGCGAGATCTTCGCCCTTTTGGCCGACGGCGCCGATCTTGGAGGGCAATGCTGCGCGCGCGGCGCGAGCGCGAATCTGCAGCGTTTCGAGCTCTTTCTTCAGCGCTTCGAGATCGCCAGCGGGCTTGCCGGTTGCGGCGCGTTCTGCCTCGCGGAGGAGCCGCTTCAGCTCGGCAATTTGCGCTTCGATCCGCTCGACCTGATCCAGATCGGTCTGGCCGAGCGCTTGGCTCGATTGTGGCCGGATCGACTTCGGCGAGGCCAGCCGTTCTGTCGCATTGTCGAGCTCACCCATGGCGCGGCGAAGCCCGCTTTGCTGATGATCGAGCTCTGCGAGCCTGCGAGCGGCGCGACCATAGGCGGCGTCCATGCGCACCAACGCACCGAGTGAGCGCGAAGTTTCTTCCGACACGCCGAGGCCAGCGCTGGCCGGATCGCTGCCGCTGCGTACGGCGCCGACCAGCTTCTCGATCGCCACGTCGTCCGTGCTCAGCTGGCGAGCCGCGTCACGCACCGGATCGTAGCGTTCTAGAAAAGCGTTCAGCTTGGCGTCGGCGGCTGGGAATCGGCACGTGGCAAGATCGATGTAGGCGTCCAAGATGTACGTCTCGTCCTGATAGCCGTGCTCGAGCTTCAGGCGCTTCAGCTGGTCGATCGAATCACGCGCGCCGTCGTAATCTTTGGCCTCGTAGCGAGTGGTCGCGGTCTCGTACAAGGCTTCGGGCAGGTTGTCCGAGTCGTGCGGGACCAAATAGTAATAGTAGCGCGCGTCGTCGAAGCGATATTGCTCGTGCGCCACGCGACCCAGGCCGAGGCGCGCCAAATCACGCACTCGGAAGAAATCCGATCCGCCAAAGAGCGCGGCTTTCTTCGGCGTTCGTTTGGGATCGGCGACCTTACAAAACAGGGCCTCGCCTTGCTTGTAATCCTTGCGCTCAACCGCGATCACGCCCGCCAAGTAGGTGGACTGCGCCCAGAATCGGGACTTCTCGGAGACCGCCGCGTAGGCGAGCAGGGCATCGTCGGGTCGCTTGCTGAGCTCCGCGACGCGACCGGTCAAGTAAAGGACATCGCCCCGCACCTCGTCGGGTGCGCCCTGCCCCACCCCTTTCAAATCGTTCAGCATCAACTCGGGCCTCTCGCTCTCGAGCCCCAGGTCGACCAAGCTGTGCACGGCGCGGCGGTACCAGATATCGGTCGCTGCAGCCGTGAGCAGCTGGGTCAGGTAGCCGCGCGCCGGTTGATACGCGCCACCGCGGCCCAGCGCGTCCCCCAGCCAGTAGATAGCGGCGCGCCCTTCGTCCGAACTCTTGAACGGATCGAAGCGTGGGGATTCGACGATGTAAACCAGATCGGCGATCGCTTCATCCCTGCGTCCCGAGGAGATCTTCTCTTCGCTCGAGCCGAGTTCGTCGCGAATCCGCGCCAGGCTCAGCGGCACGCTGGCGGCCAGCTTCTGTTTGTCGAGCGCGGCCTGATAAGCGCGCATGGCGGCGCCGCGCGTATCGCTCGAATCGACAAAAGCCGGTTGGGCGGCGGCGTCCGCCGCGGACTCTGCTGCCAGCGCCGCGGGCTCGGCTGCCGCGGGCGTGCCTGCCGCAGGCGTGGCTGCCGCCGGCGCCTTGGGCGATGGACGCGTCTGGGCCTGGGCCGAGACACCCCAGGCGCACAGCGCGCCGAGCACGGCCCCGTGCAGCGCGCGGCCCCTCATTTGGCGACTCGTGCGCGCAGTCGCACCCGAAGATCGTACTCACCGTCCTGATCGTCCGGGAAGTCTTTGGCCATGTCGGAGCTGTCTTGGATGATCAGGTGCGCGTCGACCAGTTTGCTCTCGGGGACCACCACCGAGAAGCGCGAGCTCTGCCAGGTGCGGTATTCCTTGTTGCGCGTGTCGAAGCGCTCGATGTCCACGCCCAGCACGTGGTGACCCGGGGCCACGGAGTGCTCGTACACGATGCGTTCGTCGTCAGCGGAGAAGCGCTCCGGCGCCGTGAACACCACGCCGTCGTCGAGGGTGACGGTGAAGCTCGCGACGCGTGCCTCGGTGCCACGTGTCTCGACCACGACCCGCACCTTGCTGGCAAAGAGCGTCGTGGTCAGGGCGGACACGCGGCTGCGGAGCGTCGCGATGTCACCGAGCAGCTGGTCGTACTCCGCGGGCGGTGGCTGCGTGCCGCCATCCGCGAATTCGTTGGCCTCCGGGTTGAGAGGCGAAGGCTTGTTCGCCTCTCTGGCGCCAGCGGCCTTGGGCGGCGGTGGGCCGCCGAGGTCGTCACTGCCGGCTCCCGGCGCTGAGTCGGACTTGGGCTCGGCCTTGTCGGCCTTCTCGGTTTTGCTCGGCGCTGCCTTGTCCTCGGGCTCTTTGGCGCCGCGCTTGGGCTGAGCCAAAGCCACGAAGGACAGCAGCAGCAGCGGGGCCCCGAGGAACGCGTAGCGAATGCGCATGGCCCTTTCGACGCTATCACGCGCCCGTGCCGGAATGAAGCACACGGGCGCGCCGGGGAGAGTCGATTTTTCCCCGTAATTATCGCTGTTTTCGCGAACTCGCGCACCGTTCGGTACACGCGCTCACGGGCGCTGGAAGCGTCAGGCCTTACCCTGATTGGCGACTGCCTTGGCGGCCTTCTCGGCGGCTTCGGGGTCACCCAAATAGTAGCGCGGCTTGATCGGCTTCAGGTTGTCGTCGAGCTCGTAGACGAGCGGAATGCCGGTCGGAATGTTCAACTCGACGATGTCGCTGTCGCTCACGTTGTCCAGGTACTTCACCAGCGCGCGCAAGCTGTTGCCGTGCGCGGTGACCAGCACGCGTTCGCCGCGCTGAATTGCAGGCGCGATGTCGCTCTGCCAGAACGGTAGGAAGCGCGCGACGGTGTCCTTCAGGCACTCCGTTTTCGGCAACTCACCGGGGGCGAGCTTGGCATAGCGACGATCGTTGCCGGGCCAGTATTGGCTCGAAGTTTCCATGGGCGGCGGCGGCGTGTCGTAGCTGCGGCGCCAGGTGAGCACCTGCGCATCGCCGTGCTTGGCCACGGTCTCTGCTTTGTTCAGGCCCTGCAGCCCGCCGTACATGCGCTCGTTCAAGCGCCAGCTCCGGTGCACCGGGATCCACATCATGTCGAGCTCTTCGAGCGCGAGCCAGAGCGTCTTGATCGCGCGCTTGAGCACCGAGGTGTAGGCCACGTCGAACTCGAAGCCAGCCTCCTTGAGCAGCTTACCCGCGCCGCGCGCTTCTTCGACGCCCGCATCACTCAGCGGGACGTCCACCCAGCCCGTAAAGCGGTTCTCATTGTTCCACTGACTCAAACCGTGACGGAGCAAGACGAGCTTTTTCATGTGTTCCTCGGGGCGTGCGCAACGCGCGCTTCTGCCTCTCGATAATCCAAAACCCGCCCGGCGCAAAGCGCGCCCCACCTCAGCTGTGAAAGGGAATGAACAGACTCAGGCCGCCGGTCACGGTGATGTCGTTCACGATCTTTTCCAGGCCGAGTTGCACGCGTTTCTGCTGGTGGATGGCGTCCCGAACGTCCCAGCGCAGGGCAAGCCACTCGGTCAGATAGAATTTCATGCCCAAGCCAGCGGAACCGGTCAGACCGGTCACCGAGGGTTGAACGGTGGCGCCGCCGCCGACCGACAAGTAAAAGTCATAGCGGCTGATCCCTCCACCCATCCAGCGCACCTTGCCGTAGGCCATGGACCAAATCAGGTGGCCCAAGAAAAACTGCATGGTGTTGTTCTCGGACGCGGTGATCCCGACCAAGTTCTGCTGGCGATCCACGATCGCGTCCAAGATCTCGTAGTGCTCGCGCGTGCGCAGGTAGCTCGCCTCGAGCCCCAGATCTTCCGTGAAGTGGAAGGTGTAGGCGCCGCCGTAGGTGGGCGCGCCGTCGGTGATGTCGCCCGCGAACCAGCCGCCCATGCCCGAGAGCTCGTGACGCAGCGACTTTTGGATCAATCGCGGTACGACGCCGCGATACGCGCGCTCGCCGATCAGTTGCTGCTTCAGCGCCTCATCCACACACTGCGCCGATGCTCGTGACGGCCTGCCAAGCAGGGCCCCGGCGCACAACAGCAGCGCGAACACGGACTGGGAGGGACGACGGAACAGCAAGTCGTTCCACCGGATATCATAGAAGGCACGCTTTCGGCGAAACCTCCGCGCGATGCTCGCGAACGACCGGCCGATTGCCCGAAAAGCGTGTCGCAAACCCCGAATTTGCCGACCAAAACCTCGAGTACGACCCGCTCGCACTCGACCCGCGCTAACCTCACCTGGCTCGATGTCCCGCCGCACTTTCGGTTTTTTCGCGCTGCTCGCAACACTCGTAGCGAGCGCTGCGCAGGCTGAGCCAGCGCCGTCGAAGTCAGCGCCGAACGCGGGCTGCGATCGTGAATCGACCGCCATCGGTCGCAGCGCTTGTGCGCTCGCGGGTTCACTTTCGGGGCAGGCGGATTCGGCGCTGATCGTCGCGGCGGCGGCTGTGGGTGACGAACGCGTCGCGCTGCCAGGGGCGGTCAGCGAGCGGCTCGCGCAGCTCGTGGCCGCGAAGCTCGGCGCGGCCGCGACGCCCTCGAAAACGGCGCTCCCTCTCGCGCAAGCATTGCGCGCGGCCAGCCCCGCGCGCGGGCTGATCTATCTCTCGGTGTCCTTGTATCGCGACCGCTTGGACGTGAGCGCCGATGTGTACGTGGGGGCGGGCCGATTTTGGCAGCGAGTCAAGACCCCTGGCCTTTCGCTCAAGGGCCATGGCTTCGCCACGACCGCCCTCGATGCGGAGCTGCGGGCATTGTTCCCGGCCATTCCCTTGGTGGTCTCGCGGGTGGACAAAGCGCAAACCGCCGAGCCAGGCATTCTGGCGCTCGCCTGCGGCGATTTACGCGGTGATGGCTCGAGCGAAATCGCCGCCGTGGGTCGCCGCCGAGTGCAGATCGGACGCCTCGAGCACGGCCGCTTCAGCGCCCGCGTCAGCCTAAATTGGGCCGATAACTCGGCGATTGCGCCGAGCCCGCTGCGTGAGCCGATCGCCGCCTGCGCGGTCCCCGAGCCGGGCCGGCTGTGGGTGGGCTTGAGCGACCGCGCCGACGGCCTGGATCTGTCAGGCACGCTGCGCGTCGAGCACAAGTGGCACGCCGTGATGCCTTGGCCAGGCGCCGGCTGCACGCGTCGCCTGGGGCTCGGCTACGAAGGCAAAGCGCGCGCGTGTCCCGGCTCGAGTCCCATGCCGGACGTGGACTTCGGCAGCGCGGTCGATGCCTTCGCCAGCCGCGCGCTGATCAATCATAGCGGACAGGCTCACACCCTGCGCGTCGCACGCGCAGTCGGCGCCGACTTTGCGCGTGCGCTCGATTCACTGCAGCCCGAAGTGATTGTGCCAAACGTCGGCGCGCAAGTCGCCGTGGGTGATCTGGACGAAGATGGGCTACCGGAGATCGTGAGCTCGTCAGCGAGCCTCGATCGACGCGCCGATCAACTGCTGGTGCGCACGGTCACGAACAACGGCCAGCTGCGCGAGCGGCTGCGCGTGTCGGTGCCGAGCGGCATCGACGCGCTGGCAATCTGTCCAGGCGACGGTCGAGCCATGGCGCCGCTGGCCCTGGCTACCGGCGACGGCATTTGGCTGATCCGGTGAAGCGCGTTGCACGGCGCTCCTTCCTCGCGGCCGTGAGCGCGGTGGCTTCCGCCAGCGCGCTCGGTCGGACACCGAGCGCGGGCACGTTGCGCCTGCGTTTACCGCTCCATTTCGGGCAATTGGACCCCCATTCGCTCGACGATCCGCTGTCCGCGTTGTTTGCAGCGGCGATCGCCGATCCGCTCTATGCCTTGGATGGCAGCGGCAAGCCTTACCCCGCGCTGGCCAGCGCGCTGCCCGAACGCACCGCGAGCGGCTGTCGCATCACGCTGCGAGCCGAGCTGAAGAGCGCGCGAGGCAAAGCGCTGTCGGCGGCGGACGCCATTTTTTCGTTGAAGCGCGCGCAAGGCCTGGGCGGCGCGGCGGTGCTCGGCGCGTTTCTTCCGCCGAGCGCGGACGGAAAAGATCGACTCTCTTTGCTCGTGCCGAGCGCAGAGCCCGAAGCCTTGGCGCGCGCGCTCGCCAGTCCACTGACCGCGCTCGTGCCACGCGGCTTTTCAGCGCTCGCGCCGGATGGTACGGGCGCCTTCAAGGCCACGTTCGGCGCTGGCACGCTCAGCCTGACGCGCAACGAAAACGCGGCGCGCGGAGCCGCGTTCCTCGATCGCATCGAGCTCAGCCGCGCCGCGGACTTGGCTGACGCGTTGCGCGCGTTCGAGACCGGACAGGTCGACGTGGGCTGGCTCGGCAACGGGCTGTATCGCAAGAAGGCCGGCGCAGTCCCGCTGGCGGGGCCTATTTTTGGCTGGATCGTGCTGCGGACGGGGCTCGACGCGAAGACCTGGGGCGCGCCGGGCATTGCCGGTCAACTCACGGCCGCGTTGCCCGGCGCGGCGCTCGCGCGCTTCGGTGTGCATGCCGTGCCGGGCGCGGGCCCTGGCGTGCGTTGGGGCGGCGGACCTGCGCCGCTCTTGGTCAGTGACGATGCACCGCATGCGGTCGAGCTAGCGCGAGCGTTGGAACCGTTGCTGAGCTCGAGTGGCCACGAAGTCCGCGCTACGCCCGTGCCCCGAGCCGCCTGGCTCGAGGCGCGACGCTCGCGTCGCTACGCGCTGCTCTTGGATTTCGTACGAGCCGAAAGCAGCGACGCCAAGCAATCCGCGCTGGCCCTGCTAGCCGCCGTCGATCCCGCGCTCGCGCGGCGTCCACCCAAGAACCTGAGTTCGGCGCTGGACGCGACGCGCACGCTCTCGCTGGGCATCGTCGGTGAGCTGCGCATCGCTGGCGCACGCAGCCCGGAGTTCGAAGGCTTGGACGCCTGGCAATTGGGCAACGTCTGGCTCAATCCAGAGAAGCGCTGAGCGTCGCAGCTGTCACTGCGGCAACTTGCTCGGAACCGGCACTTTGCCGCCTTTTCGCAGGTATTCCACGAGCACCTGGGTCAACCGATCATCGGCTTTGACGCACGCCAGGCTCACGTCGCCGCTGACCGCGCCCTTACACTCCTGGCGCCGCTTGCTGACGGCGCCGTTGATCGTCGCATTCTCGCGCAGCGCTGCCTGCACGTTGTCGTCCAGAAAGCGCCACTCCACCTTGGCGGCCTTGGGAGCCGGAGGTTTGTCGAGCGTCACCTCTTCTTTGGCCAACGTCACGCACAAGCCGTTCCAGCGCAGCGCTTCGTAGCCGCCGCCCGCGCCGCTGACTTGCATCCCACCCGCGTCTCCGCCTCGCTCGACGAGCAACAAGACCTCTTCGTCGAACTCCAGGAATGAGTTGTCGGACGCACCGCCGGCCGCGTTCCAAGCTTGGGTCTTGCGCGTGAGGTAACCGCGCGTGTAGCCGAAGCCATTGCCGAACAAGTACAGCGCAAGCGAGGGCGAGCCCGCGTTGCACATCCGCTTGCTGAACTTTTGATCGGGCAGACAGAAGCGACCCGACTTGACGCACTCAGTGGGCACGCTGATCGGGCCTTCCGCGGCGTTCGCCTTCGAGTCGGCGCTGGGCGTTTCAGCGGCTGGCGCCGCTTCTGCCCGCGGCGCTTCTGCCACGGGCTCTGCCGGCGGAGAGGCTTGCGCGCCACCGCAGGCGACCAGAGAAAGTCCAAACGACCAGAGAAGACGCTTCATGCGACGGGTTTTATCACGAAGGCCAGCGGCTTTTGAAACCTAGCGCGCGTCGCTGGCCGCGACGCTGACCGCTTCGGGTTCGGTGCACCGGTTTGGGTCCGGCGGGCACTGCAACTTGACCGCGTTGTCGGACTGCCGGTCGAAGCTGCGATTGAAGCGCGAAAGCCAATCATCGCCGGCGAACAGCCCAAAATTAGTGTGCTCGGCGTCGAAATCGAGGCCCGCGGAGAGAGCTCCTAAGCCTGCCACGCGCATCAGCAACGCACCTTGGAAGCCATCCGGCACGCTCTGCAGACGACCGCGCGCAACGGCAGGACCGCCCTCCAACTGCACCAAATGAATGTCGGTCAAGCGGCAGCGCCGCGCCAGCGAGCCGGTAGCGGACAGACCGCGCAGCGGAAAGGCACTGGCGACCCATTCTGGCAAGGAACCCTGCTGCGAAAGCACGGCAAGTCCGGGCGTGGCGTCCCGCATATCTGCGCGAAAGGTGCCGCCGAGTTCGAGATTCGTCTGGGCGCGCGCGAAGAACGAGTCGAGCTTCACGTCCGCCCACCATTGCGACACTGGCTCAGGCACATTGGGCAAAGCCGCGTTGCGCACGTGGACCGCGCCCGAACCGTGCATCGTGCTCGCCGCCAGATCCAGCGCATCCACTTTGAAATTTGCGTCCAGATCGGTGGTCAAACGAGTGGCGCCGATGCGACCGCGCGCGGCCGGCGCGTTCAAGCGAGCGCTGCCCGAGAATTTGCCTGCCTTGCGCGCCAAGAGCGCGCGCAGATCGAGCGCGGGCACGTTCGCCGCCCAACCCTTCTTGCCGCCGCCCCCGCTCTGCAAGCTCGCGTTGCGAAGAGTCAGATCGAGCCGACCATCCCCGTCTTTCGCCAACAGCCCTTGGTCGAAGTGCGCGCTGACGTCGATATCGGCGCGGGTCAAGAAATCGCCCCAGTTGAGCTCGGTTTGCTTGGCTCGTCCGCTCAGCGAGAGCGACGTCGAACCGCGCGCCAAGAGCTTTGCCTTGCCGTCCAGCTGGAGCGACTCGGCGCGCGACCACGGGCACTCGGCGTTTTGCGTGGTGTCTCCGAGCGTGACTCCGGTAGAAACCAAGCGCGCGCTCAGTTCACCGCTGTGCCGGGCCAAGTCCAGCGCCGCGAACTCGGCCGCCAGGGCCGACTTGCCCGAAAAACGCATGTTGCCTGCCTCGACCAGCCACGCCGCGGGCGCGAGATCGAGTTTGCCGTTCAGCGCGCCCAGGGCGTCGGTACGCAGCGCCGCATGGAGTTCGACGCGCGCAGTCGCAGCGGTCTTCGCCGGCTTCGAGCCGAGCACCGCACGCGGTTTCTCGAGCGTGGCCCACAGCTCCAGACTTTTTTCCGGTTTGTTTTTTTGTTGGGCGAACGTGCCACGGGCGACAGCGGCGGTCGTTAACCGCGCGCCTCGGCCTTCGGCGACGAGCGCCGGGAGCTCGGCGTTGAAGTGCGTCCGCTGCACGCCGTCCGCGGCCTGCTCCGAGCGCGCGACCGCAGTCATCCCCGGCGCGCGCACGACCACGCCGTTGCTGGTCGCCGTGAAGTTCCAGAGTTTGGCCTGCCCTGAAAGCGCGTTGCCCTGCGCGTCGCGACGCGCCTCGACGTGCACCTGCAGACCGGCCAGATTGAGCTCGCCGTCGTCGTTGCCCAGGGTCGCTCGAAGCGCGCGACCGCTGAGATCGGCGTTCAACTTACCCGTGAAGCGCTCTGGATCTGCGCGTTCTAGCTGCAGCGCGAGCGCACCGGAGTAGCGCAGCCTCTTCTCACCCAAGCTTGCGGCCACGCCCTCACCCTCGAGCACCGCGTCGCCGTCGATCACTGAATCGGCGTAGCGCCCGTGGGCGAGCAGCGAAAGCGCGCCGCCCGAGAGCGCGAAGCTTTCCGACTTGAGCCAGCGATTGAGCCAGCTCGCGTCGCCGAGCAGCACTCGGGCTTCGTTCAGGCGCGCTTCTTTGAGCCGAAATTCCTTGGCGGTGTCGCGATTTTCGCTGACCACGCTGAGTGACAGGTGCTCGATGCGAGGCGGGTGACCGGGCGCGATCGGCTCGCGCAGCGTGCCGCGATCGATGAGCAGCGTCGCTTGACTGCCGAGGTCGCCGTTGATGCCCGCGTGGAGCTCGAGCTGCTCGGCGTTCAGGTCACCCTGAGCGGCCTTCAGCTCGAAGCTGCGCTGCACGATGTCCAAGCGGCTCTGGGGCGTGAGCACACCGCGCCGAGTTTCCGCGTCCAAATGCAAAGACCCGCTGCTCGAAGAGACGCGCGGCGCGGGCTCGCTGCCGAGCAAGGCGTAAACCTGTGGGTCGAGCGACGGCGAGTCCAAGCGGACGTGCGCCGAGATGTAACGCAAGGGTTCCAGGCCCTGAACGGCGAGCACATCGAAGGGATGCACGGTGCAGTCGATGCGCCCGCGCAAGCCGGACGCGACGCGATACGCGCCGGCCGACAGCACTCCCGGCTGGAGCTCGAGTGAAGCCGGCCCCACCCACAGCCTACGGGCTGGCTTGAGTTGAAATTGACCCAGCGCGCGGCCTTTGCCGAGGTAGCGAAAGGCTTGCACCCAAACCTCGGACACGCCCACGTCCACGTCGTCGAAATGCACCGTCCAGAGATTGTATTCCGCGTCACTAATCGGTGGCTCGGGCACGTAGGCCTCGAATACCGCGGGCGCGGTGAACTCCGGAATGGGCGGGAAAGTTCCGACCGCCGGCTCGTGCTTCGACCAAGGATCGACGCGATGGCGCATACGAAAGGCCACGCCCTCCCCGCGCAGGTGAGAGGCGTGAAAAGTCTGCCCTGCCAGCTCGCTCAAGTGCAGGACCAAAAACCCACTCGCCAGGTCGATCGAGAACTGTAGGTTGTGATCCTGAAAAATGAAGCGCGCGTTTCGTACGTGCACGCGCCCGGGCAGCACGCTCCAGCCCCCTGAAATGCTCGCCTTCACTTGGCTCGTGCTCTCGAACGCCAGCGGCAGCAGGCCGAGGTTCAAGAACAGATTCGCGCCCACCAAGTAGCAGAGCTCGAGCCCAGCCACGATCCAAAATACGATCCTGAGCCAGCGCGGAAAGCGCGGCCGCTTAGCCGCGAAGCCGTTTCGCCATCGCTGCCAAGTACTCGTAAGCCGAATCACTCCTCCGGCAATGCACGAGCCGGGCCGACTGACGCTTTTCAGCGCGAGTCACCGACCGCGGCCAATTGGCCCTATTTTATCGGGATTTTCGCAGAGGCAAATTGGCACATCGGGGCATTGTCGCTGCGCGTGCGGCTAGTGGCGTTGCTTCCCGCTCACGGGCGCAGTCGCGTGTGTTCCAAGGCCTCAGCCGCCGAACGGATGCGGTTCGCGGCGCGCCTTCACTGCCTTCAGCGCGGCGTCCAGCTCTTTGCCATCGCGTAGGCAAGCGTAACAGTCTTGGCGCTTGTTCGGGCCGCAGCCGTACTTGCGCGTCAACTTGTTCAGCAAGTGAAACGAGCGGCGATCGCCGTCGCTGCTCACGCGTTCCAACAGCTCTCGGCTTTTCTCGCAGGTCTCGGCGTCACGCAGATCGAGCGCGGCGGCCAAGGCCTTCGAGGCCTTGGCGCGCACTTCCTTGCTGTAGATCAGCGAGCGAGCCAGATCGGTAGCGGTGCTACGGGACGCGGTCGAGGTCCACACTTCGTAGATCAGGTCGGCGCTGATCGGGCCGGGGACGCTCGCGATCGCGGCCAACGCTTCGCGCGCGGTCTCCGGGTCGTCGCAGTTGCGGCGGAGCTGCGTGAGCAGCTCTGGATCTTTGATCAACCCAGGATCGTGAGCCAGGCGCTCGCGCAGCGCACGCGCCGCGCGCAGGCCTTGCGCGCTTTGCCCGAGCGATAAGGAGATCGCCTCCTCCACACGCAAATCGGCCTGGGGTTTTACGCTCAGTTCCTTGACCGCTGCGTCTTCACCGCGCGCGGCTCGCTCGACCAGAGTGAGCGGCTTCGGCTTCTCGTCGCTGCTGCTGACGCTGACGACCGGCGGCGGCGGCAAGGGCAAAGGCAAAGGAGCCGGCGCAGCAACGGCTACGGAGGCAGACGGCTCCGGACCGACCTTCATCGCTGCGCCGGGATCGGCGGGGGAAGTCACGGCCGCTGCTGCGAACGCCGCACCCAATGCGACCAGCAACACGAGCGGCGTGACCAAGCTCCACAGCGGCACCTCGCCGCCAGCGAAGCGCACTCGTTGCGCGAGCGCGCCGGCAAACGAAGGCAATGGTTGTGGACTGAGCGATGGTCGCGGCCGCACCAAGGTCGCGGCGCTGCGCGCCGCAGCGACGCCCATGGTATCGAACGGTGCGGGCGTCGCGGTCGCCGAGCGCGCGGCGAACGGTGCAGGCGTCGCGGTCGCCGAGCGCGCGGCGAACGGTGCAGGCGTCGCGGTCGCCGAGCGCGCGGCGAACGGCGCGGCTGCCGTCGGCGCGGATCCTGGAAACACCGAGCGCTCTGCGCTTGGCGGCGGGGGCGGCGGGGGCCGAACGCTCGGTGGCGGAGGCCGCACGCTGGGCGGCGGAGGCCGGACACTCGGCGGCGGGGGGAGACTTTGCGGGCGCGAGTGCGGCGCGGGCCCGATCGCCTGCGGGAACGTCGAAGCCCGGCGTGGCGGAGGCAGCGTGTCCTTCTCGCGCATCGCTCTGGCGCGCGATTGCACCTCGCGATCGACCAGCGTCACCTCGCGAACGCCAGCCGTTTCTTGGGCGTCGTAGCTAGGCAACGCCCGCGTTGGGGGCGGCAGCGCGGCCTCGGGCTCATCCGCTGCGGGTGGAGGGTCCGACCAGCCGGAGTCGACAATCGACGGACGGATGGCTTTCGGGTCGGGTCGTGGCGGCGCCCCGTCATTCATTCGACGTTGACCCTAGCATCGCTCGGCGGGGCACAGCTACTAGCGCGCGCTAGCGCGCCGCTGCAGCCTTCACTTCCGGGAAGACATCGGAGTTGAGCTCGGGGCCACGCAGGATGGCATCGGCGTTCGGCGGAATGCGGCGTGGGATGTGATTGTCGTCCACGCAAGCGAGCAGAGTGAAACCTTCCGCTACGAGTTCATCCGGTTTGACCAAACCGCCACGCAAGAGTCGGTAGTCGAAGCGTACCTTCACCCGCGTCAGCTCCGTGAGTCGCGACTCGACGCACAACACCTCGTCGAAGCGCGCGCTCTTGCGGTAACGCACGTGCGCCTCGACGACCGGCAAATGGATACCGAGCTCCGTCCACGAATTGTAGTCGAGCCCGCGGCGGCGCATGTACTCGACCCGCCCCACCTCGAAGTATGAAATGTATGTCCCGTGGTGGACGATGCCCATCAAGTCTGTTTCACCAAATCGTACTCGGACGACGTGGCGCGACACGCAGTGGGCTGGAAGCTGGTTTGTCACAGGGGGGCGCGGGACAATACTAGTGCGACGCGCGCCAGGCAATCGTCACCGTGTTGCCTCCTTCCGGGCATGGACGACACGCCGACGTGCCCGCCCTCATTCCCCCGCATCCGCAGGTGGCGCCTGAGGATGCGGGGTTTCGCTGGGCTCGGAGCTGCCCAGCGCCGGCGTTCGCGAGCCGTTCCTAGCCCCGCCCGGGGACGGGCACGGTCAGGACCGGAACCGGCGACAAGCGCACCAGCTTCTCGGCGATGCTGCCCAAGAGCAGGTGGGCCAGGCCGGTGCGGCCATGGGTGCTCAGAACCACCAAATCGTGCTCACCCTTCTTCAGCTCGGCGAGCAGGGCGGAGGCCGGCTCACCTGACACCAGCCGACTGCTGGTCGTCAGCGTGGAGGGCAGATTGATTTCGCTCAAGAACTCCGTCATGTCGTGCTGCGCGTTTTCACGGATCAGCTCGCCGATGGGTTTGTGCGCCTCACCGGGCCGCTGCACCATCACCGCGTCGGTCATGTAAGTCGGCCGGTCCCAAACGTGCACGATGTCGAGCGAGGCGCCGAAGCCGAGCGCGAGCTCTGCCCCGTAGGCCAGAGCTACCTTGGAATTCTCGGAATAGTCGATCGGAATCATGATGCGCCGAATGCCCATGGCCTCATCCTACTCGGTTGCGCGCCGCGCTCAAGCCCGCTGGCGACGGCGCTGCGCTCGCAAAGTGGCGCGAATTGGCTTCAGCTCGTCGCTTCAGCGCCTCGTTCATGTAGTCGAAGCCGCGCGCCACCTGAGTCAGGGTTCTGCCCGAGAATCGCAAGAGCACGCCGCTGAAATTTTCGCCCTGCACGAAGCGAGTGCGCCCGGGTTCGAGCGCCTGGACGCGCAAGAAATGCTCGCCGTCGAATAGGCCTGGGAACAGCAGGTGAGCGCGAAAGCGGAGCTCATAGTTCTCTTCGATGCGCAATAACCTCGGCTTCAGCCGGTAATCTCGGCCTTCCGGCAAGCTGAGCAAGAGCCGCATCGGACTGCCGACGACGCCATCGCTCTTGAGCTCCGTGATGAACGGGTTCCACTCTTGGTAGCGCGGAAAGTCCGTCAAAATGCCCCAGACCTCTGCCACGGGCGCCGCGATCTCCAGCTCGCTTCGGATTTCCATCGGGCTCGACCTTATCCGAGATAAGACCCCGGCCGCCCTCCGGCCTTTGAATGCCGTGTCGAAAAACGGTAAGCTAGCGAGGCTCGCATGAAGCTCCTGCAGGCGGTGCTGGTTGGCGTTGGGCCGTTCGAAAAGCTCGTGCTGCCGTTTGCGGACGAATCCGGCGAGCCCCGAGCCCTGACCGTGATTCACGGGGCCGGCGGTGTCGGCAAGAGCAGCGTTTTGGCTGCATTGGCCAGCACTCGCCCCGGGCATTGCGTGGTTCAACCGACGCGCTGGGAACCGCCTGAGTCGGCTCCGCAGCCGTTCGCGGCCTGCGATTGGGCGCTCGGGCAAGACGAGCCGCTGCGCCCCCACCCGCTCTCGGTGGTCAGCCCCAATGCCCGTCTGAGCGTCACCGACGAGCAAGAGGCGCTGCGGCGCCGCGAACAGGCGTTGTTCGATCGCTTGGCGAGCGAAGGCGGCTTCGCGTTCCTGTCTATCCCGAGCACGCGCTGGTTTTCGCGGCAGCCAATCGCGTTCAGCGCCCCGGCTCGCACCGTGGCCCGCTACGACGTTCGCGCCGGAGCCGGCGCAGACGACGCGACGCGCGCGGATCTGGCGCGCGAAACCAAGCAGGCCCTGGCGTACGCAGCGATCTCGAGCGCGCTCGCCGCGCCTCGGGCGAGTGGGGAGCGGAGCTTCGAGCTGCTCGGCGCGGCCATGCAAAGCGCGCTGGATACGCTGCTTTCACTGGTCGGGTGCTCGTACCGAGGGCTCGATCCGTTCTCCTTCGAGCCCATGTTTTCGGTTCAAGGCAGCGAGCGCGAGTTGCCTTTCGACGGGCTACCCACGCGGGCTCGCCACCTGGCGGCTTTCGCTGCCTTGTCGGTGCGCACCTTGTGGGCCGCTTACCCCGACCGCGATCCACGCGAATCGGAAGGGGTGATCGCGATTGACGATGTGGACCTACATCAGGACTCCGTGGTGCAGCAGCAGTTGTTGCGTGCATTTCGCGAGGCATTGCCCGCGGCGCAGTGGATTTTGACCACCGCATCGCCGACCGTCGCGATGCGGTGGTCAAAATCCACTG
>Ga0247760_1000814_pt1 | contig 32099 bp, 25 predicted proteins | sample UWRJL171409R4_FD_179936 | JGI IMG/M metagenome (GOLD analysis project Ga0247760, IMG submission 179936) | Plant litter microbial communities from Arlington Agricultural Research Station in Wisconsin, United States - UWRJ-L171-409R-4 | ecosystem: Environmental > Terrestrial > Plant litter >... | reverse complement strand
AGAGGAATAAGAAACCCCCCCCCCCCCCCCCTCTGCTACCATTCAACCTCCACATGGCGGGCATTTATCTGTTGTGAGTGTCTGGCTAATGGCTGTTTATGGTGTGGTAGGGAGCAAGACGGGTGCGTAATAGACCCCGAAAAGAGACTAGATTCATGGGTTCCACGTGGCAGGACGGACGCGGGGCTTCGCCGATCGACTTGACGTAAGAAGACCGAATAAACGTCGAGCTTGCCGGGGACAATCAGTATAAATTCCAAGGGAAACTGATCTAAGCCTCCAAGCTGGCAGTTGGCAGTACCTTCAAGGGTGGCTGAAGAGTTGCTGGAATGGCTGCATATATGTATGATACAGGCGCGAACGAACTCAACGAGAGAGAGAGGAAAGTCTACAAGGCTATCCTAGTGGGTCAGATCTGAGGATGGGAGAGGGTTGTTCGCTTCCCGTCACAGCATACGAATATCGAATACTCTGTGGTTTCACGAATTTGCCTTATGCCTGTTTTCGTGGGAAAACAAATGAAGAGTCACGCGATGCCACCAGTGACGAACCATCTTAGGTGCTCGATGTAACCTTCTCATCTTCATTCAATGTTGAGGAGGTGGAAGTTCTCTAGAATAACTGACTGTCAAATGAGGCTGAACACCAGGCGGACAATATCACCGGGTGGACTCGTACGTGGCGCGCGATTGTGTGAGCAGCCCAAACTCTGATGCGGGCACTTGATGAAATGAGGTAAGGAGGGGTCATGCCTCAGTCCGAGGTTCGTCCACACCTTGCAACAGTAAATATGACGGGGCCTGAAGGAAAGCGGGTGCCACGACCGTGCGATTGGATGCTGCGATTTCTTGCGTGCGGCAGGCAACACAACAAGGGCAGCAATTGTATGATAGCTATGGCGACGAGAAAAAAAAAAAGAGAATGCGGTTAGCAACAGCGGCAGCGAAACCTGAGAGCGGGCTGCATGACGAGACATGCCACCAGCCTGCAGGGAGCAAGCCAGCAAGCCGACTCCAATGCGGGGAGCTTTGGTTGGCAATTGGGAAGGACAATGGTTCCTCCGCCCCCAGCAGCGTGCGAAGCTGCAAGGCAAGAGACCGTTCGGCCTTTTGAAGGACCCCCTTTCTTCTCATTCCAGCACCAGCCCTAATCCACCCGGTACCAGCGCATCGTGGTGCCATGGCTGCCCTGCGCGGACCTGGTAGGATCCCGGTTCCGAGTGGGGTTAGGGAAGCCACCAGCGACGTCGGGAAATGTGCTGCTGGCGCTCGATCTAACTATCTCCTTCCTAAGGGCCCTTTTTTCGCAGTGTTCCGTTACCCGCTGTGGAATACTGCTTTTCAGCGCAACCTTGCGGTTGTTTGCAGACTCCAATCCAACGAAATGTCTGGTCAAAACGGGCTACGACGTGCCTCCTCATATTTCTCTGCCTGGTCATCCTGGAGATACATGCAGACGTGGAGCGAGGCGCCACCCTCCGAGACGGGACGGGATCTATGAACTGCACTAGTAAGTTAAGCTGCGAGGTGGAACCGTGGTGTGCCCACAAGAATTACTCCACTTCAGCTCGATGTCGGCCTCGCCCCCCGTACCATCACCGCTCTGCGCAGACGGTCGCTGCTGTGAGGAGCCCAGCACCGATCGTCGTGACGCAAGCCCTTGAATCTCTGAGACGAAAATGGGGATTGGAAATGGTGAGGTAAAGGGAGGTTTTGAGCTCGATGGATGGCAGACGGCATGCGACCACTACCTCAGCAGGAGCGGAGCGGAGGAGACCGTGAAGACCTGGATGGTAGGCACGTAGTGAGGTGCATCGGGAGAAAGCATTGGGGTGATTGGGCTGCACGTGAGGGCGTGCATGGCGGGCTGGCGTAAGTCAAGGCAAAAAACGTTGCCCACTTAGTCTGGAAGGACGACGTAATGCTGTCACTCTGCTCTGCATTGATCAGCAGCACACGGGCAATCAACACCAGCCAGCAGAGGAGGGGCAGCCCGCGAAGCGGGGACAATGGTGGGGAACTCACACGCCCTCTTCCGTTTGGCCAGCCGCTCGGGATCCTCCACACATGAGGGGTTCGCGCGCTGCTATCTGACACTAACAGCTTGCGGTATTGGATCCCAGTGACATGGGTGGCCTGGTGGGCGATTAGAAAACCAACCTTCCAACGACGATGCGGTGTCCCAAATCGACCAATCGGCAACTTTATTATTCCTACTCATCTTTGTTGACTATAGCTTCATCACGGCTGGCGGAAGGCTGTCATAAGAGTGATGCGGCGAGGCAGTGTAGTTGCGGCCCAGAGAGTGTGAGTCTGGTCGCGACACGAGGTGAATGGAAACAGACCCATTCTAACCACATGCTTGGGTGGCTGACATAGTATGCCAGTATTCAGGTGATCAAAGCTAGGTAGTTTGCCGGAAACGCAAGTTTGTTGGAAGCCTGGGTGGCCAAAAGCCGACCTAAGGACAATGGAAAATCGGTTCGAGTCGAGAGGCCTTCTCGGCCCTGCAAAGTTAGCCAGCGTCGTCGTCAGCTGATGCGGTACTTGATTGGCTGGTTCTCAGCGCAGCTGCACACACTCAGTGAAGGGTACAAGCGTTCTGTTAGGAAGCGTGCCTGCCAACCACGCCAGGGCGACCGCCACCACCTGCACAGCAATAAAAGGTACCCCTTACCGCCTTTTGTTAGCCTGTTTCCTCTCTCATTCCATTGCGAGGCGGCCGTCTGCCTGGAGTGCATCTTTACCACGAAATAAGTATTGCTGCCTCCTACGTACAATCTTTCTGTCTCTCACGGAGTCTGAGTCGGACCCTGTGTCAGGGCCTAAGTTTGTTTGGTCGCCGCGCCCCAAGGCCTCCTGGTCGCTTCCTTCCTCGCGCTCCGACTGACAAACACAAACTTCCGTCTTCCCCGCAACATCGCACTCAATCTCCTCACCCTCTGCACACCTGCAATAGACCCTTTCTTGTTGCCGACTGTGCCAAACCTATTGAGAGAGGCATCATTTCATCATAATTTGGTCGAGTCTGCCTTCGACATCGATTTGTGAGTGTCCTGGTCATGCAAAACGGCAATGGGCGACTGCCTCAGGCCTCCATTCCCGGCCCACCTCTCACTATTTCGAATCAACAGACTAGTTTCCACGCATCGAGGGTTTCGCTGACCACGTCATACTTTTACTTCAGAGCGATCATGGCATCATCAGCCGCGAATTCCGAAACCTTGATCACCATCAAGATCACCATCGATGGGGCGACAAGCCGCCACAAGCTTCCTTTAAAGGATCTCGGCATTAACGTCTTCGAGGATAAGGTATGTGGCGTACGGTTGTCTTTAGAACGGGATTCATGGTTGATCCTTTTGAGTTTATTGTTTGATGCGTCTGGAAAAGCAGGCTAACACTCATCGCACAGCTGCGAAACATCCTCGCAATCAAAGAGGAGGACGATGTCATTTTTGAGCGTTATTCCGACTCGGCATCGTCGTGGGTGGTTTTGAATCGAAACGACGCCACTGTCTACAAACAACTCGGCCGTGCAGCCAAGGCAAAGCATAAGCTTAAAATTCGGGTTACTGTCAAGGAGCCTGCCGTCGAGGAGACAAAAGTCCCCAAGCCTGCTTCGGTCGAGGACGAGGTTGAGGAGGCTGTGACATCCCAGGCTCCTGCGGTGACCGAGACCGAGACTGAGGCCGAAACGCCTCTTGTCACTCCTTCCTCGGCAACCGCCTCTCAAGAGCCTGAGGTTCAAAAGGTTCTTGCTTCGATGGAAAGCACCCTTGAGGCGATTCAGGCAACAATGGCTGCCGCTAGCTCGCAGAGCCTGTCCTTGCCGTGCGCTCCGAAGCCGCAGGCCGCGGTTTCCACACCATCGTTGCCTCCTTTCCCCTCGACTGGCAAGGTCTACCGCAGCAATTTTGCAGTCGCCTGCAACAGCTGCGACCGTAACATCCCCGAGGTTCACTATCATTGCTCCACGTGCGATGACGGCGATTATGACCTCTGCCAGGAATGCGTCGACCAGGGCAAGAGCTGCCATGGTGAGGATCATTGGCTGATCAAGAGATTCGTCAAGCATGGCGTGATCACCAACAGTACAACGGAGCGTCTCGCTCCCAAGCCCAAGAAGTCGGCTCCCACATCCGAGCCCGCCCAGACCGGACTGGCTCCTGCTGCACTGATGTCTCAAGAGCGCACCATTCCCCTCTTCAACGACTTTCTGTATTCCAGCATTCGCACGTGCAACTGTTGCGTCCAGGAGCTGCCTGAAGTTGAGTTCGTGCACTGCACCACCTGCGAAGACTTTGATCTCTGCAGACCATGCTTCGCAAAGAACCGCCACGGACATCACCCTGCTCACGGCTTTGCTCCCGCCGTCGAAGGAACCCGTTTGGAGAACGAGGTTGCTTCCCGCCTCGAGCCCGGCCGCGATCAGCCCCACAATGCCATTTGCGACGGCTGCGATGAGGGAATCAAGGGCATCCGTCACAAATGCTTAGATTGCCCTGACTGGGATTACTGCTCGACTTGCTTTGTCAACAGCAGCTTTATCCACCCAGGGCACCGCTTTGTGCCGATTTTTGAGCCTTTGGAGCTTGCCAGCACCGCTCGTATCCGGGCCTTCAGCCGGCCCACCCATGTTGGTATTTGTTGTGATGGACCCCTCTGCCAATCCGCTCGCGGCGCTTCGACGTACATTGTTGGGGACAGATATAAGTGTGCCGTCTGCGATGACACTGATTTCTGTGCCAACTGCGAAGCTAGCCCTGCCAACAGCCACAACAAAACGCACCCTCTCATCAAGTTTAAGACACCGGTCCGGAGCGTCAGTGTTACTACTACTGGTGAGCATGAAAATGGCCGACAGATGCCGCCCATGGGCGATCGGATTCGCTCCCGCGCTAGCGTAACCAGTTCTCGGGCTACTGAGACGGCTCCCCAGCATGTCTATTTTACAAACGTGCAGACTGTTGCCGATGTTAAGCCTTCCGAGCCCGTCAAGCCCTCCGAGCCCCCGGCCCCGGTCCTAGCTCCGGTCAAGGTTGAAGAAGTTGAGATCAAGCAGCCAGAGAAGCCAGTCGAGCAAGCTCCCATTGTCCCCGATGACCTTGTTGCCGTGTATGTTCGAGACACGGTTGCAGACGGCACCGTTTTTGGACCCGACCACGTTTTTGAACAAACTTGGATCCTCCGCAACGATGGCAAGACTGCCTGGCCTGCAGGATGCTCTGTGAGGTATGTCGGTGGCGACTACATGGGCCATGTTGATTCCAGCCACCCTGCTGCTACCCAAGACCTTGAGTCGTCCTCTGAGTCAACTATCTGCTACTCGTCTATCGCCCCTGGCGAGGAGTACCCCTTCACCGTTCTCCTTCGTACTCCGCAGCGCAGCGGCCGTATCGTCTCCAACTGGCGTCTCACCACCAAGGACGGCTTCAGATTCGGCCACCGTTTGTGGTGCGATGTTGTTGTTGAGGCTCCCAAGCAAACTACCCCCATCGGTGCTACGGAGCCCGTCGTGAAGCAGGAGGTCGAGTCGAAGCCAGAAGAAATGCAACACAGCCAAATGATCTTCCCCAAGCTCGACAAGGAGTCTCCAGTGTCCAGCGTTCACCAGGAAGTGAAGTCTGAGGCTGTTCAATCTCGTGAAGACGAGTATGAGGACTGCGCTGAGGATGATGACTGGGCAGAAGATGAGTCCGATGGATTCATGACTGATGAGGAGTACGACATCCTCGATGCCTCTGATGAGGAGTACCAACAGGGGCAGCAACTCAAGAAGTGAAGGGATCAAGTGTCCCTGGAGTTATGGGATCACTGGGTTTGGAATACTTATGTGTGGGGGGTCACAGGGTCTGGAGCGATGGATGTGATGCTGGACTCACAGGACGGCTTGCGGTGTTTTTCTCCCCTTTCCCTTTCATTGTCCACGCTGCTCGGATTTGCCATGGTTTAATTCTCTCATTGAGGCCTGCCGTTTGTCCTCTCACTTCTCACTTTTGCACCTGAAATTGTGTCTCAGATGGCTGCTGGCCGCTCCTCTTTCCCCTGAGTGGTGTCAGACTCAAACATACGATCAGAAGATGATTTCCAGTCATCTACGCAGCCAAAACACTCACTGACTACACTGCATTATCTTGCTCACTCTTCCCACCTACCTATGTATTGTCCAGATTGAGTTTAGTTAGGTCTTCGGTTAGGGAGATGAAATGGCTTTGTACCCGACCTATTGATGTTTGGCGATGCAATCGGATTTCACTCCAGTGTGCTACTAATGGCCGCATTGGTCTGGAGGGAACCAACAGTCTCGGGCACTCAGTTGAAATTTGCCATGGCAGTATTACATGTCGTTTGGTCTTGTCGACCGCATCAGTGACCAAAAGCCACGACTACAGCTCTACGTTTGTGTACACCTGGTTCTCGTTAGAAGTTTTCGGTAGCTCGGAACATCGCTGTGGATTGTGGCCAGCGGAGCGGTTGGCCGGGTCAGTACACTGCGAGCTAGCTGACAGACTGAGTGGTCGGAGAGAAGTTTGAATGGGAATGGTAAGATCAGCTCTATCAACTTGCATGAGATCACTTCAATGTGCAATTAATGGGTATAATTTTGCAGGACATAATTTCATCAGCCGGTTGCTTGATTCTAGGGACATGTGCGTGTTTATCCGAATACAAGCGGGGTCGTCCTCAAACAAACGTCGTCTTCCTGCCTTGGGGCGCCACAGGCGCACCTGTCAGCCTCGCAGTGCTGAGATCATCAGCATAGGCAATGTCCCTCTTTTCCTTCGTGACGGTTGGCCTTGGAGTAGGTTCGCCTTCTGTGTCTCCTCCTGTTGGTGCTTGCCCGTCAACCTGCTGCCGTTGATTCTGTTGGCCCTTGCCGCGAAACCGCTTGTTATATCGGGTTTGGTCGTCCTCGGCCAGCTCGATCTTGAGGGGCCGGCCAAAAAGCTGGTTAACCCACCATTTGCGGGTTTTGATCCTTGACGATGTGTCTGTCTCCTTGCTCTTTTTCTTCTTCGGGGTAGTCTCGCCATCCTTGTCCTCCGCTTCATCGTCTTTCGCCCTGTTGTTTTTCTCCGTACCACCCGGTGTTTCATCCATGAAGTCTTCCAGTGTGTCAATCGTCTCCCGAACCTTGACGAATCCTTTGACTGCCCAAGACGCAGCTTCTGGCTCCTCAAAATTCACCCAACCATAGCCTTTGCACTTGCCAGAGTCCTCAAATGTGGCCACCTTGATCCAACGAATCTTTCCGCACTTCTCAAAATGATTTCGAAGATCGTCCTCGCTGACCTGGAAGGGAAGATTTCCGACAAAAACCTTGGTGCTAAAGCTCTTCTTCTTAGTCGGTTCGTCGGTGGTTTGCGCCGTCCCAATGTCATCGCCGTTTGGAGTTTCCTCAGCCATTTCTTTCTTGGGTCGGCCGTCAAAGTTTTTGCTGTCCTTGATGAGCAGCTTCCGGCCGGCGAGCTCGTTCTCGGAGAGAGCGATGGCGGCTACATTGGCTTCGAGTGTAGCAAAGTCGACATAGGCAAATCCGCGATTCTCAGGGGCGGCTTTCCCCTGTTGGCCACCGCTCGCAGGCTTGTTTGTCGGCATATGCACCCGGGTTATGACCTCGTCGGTAATTACACCACCGGAATTGTCGACCAACCATTTGCGCAATTCGGTCTTGGTTATGTGGAAACGGAGGTTCCCGATCCAGACGCCATACGGAGACCGTTCCTTCTTCGTTTTGCTCGTTTCGGCCACCCTGGCTTCACCGTGGTCTTCGGCTTCGTCATCGCTAGACTGGGGTTTCGCTGGCAGCGTCTTACCCTTTTTAAGTGCGCGACGAGCCTTCTTGGAGGGTGGTTCGGGGAGGTTGAGATCGACTTCAATTTCCTTCAGCGCTGCAGGCTTTCGCTTCTTTGACGACGACTTGATGGAGGTTTTCTCCGCAGAGGACCCGTCTGCAACTGTTTCTGCCTCTTTTTTTGCCATCATGTCGAGAGGCATTGCTTGTCCTGACAGGCATATCCTACAGGCTTCTGGCAACTGTTTCACCGGAACGATGGGAAAATTTAGTTGCCGATAAGCGATAAGAGACATGCTTCCAGCCCCGGTGCGGGGACTGCAAGCTCGCTTCCCCGCTTCATATCCCAGGCCCAGAGAGCGATGTGCAGTGAGGCAATGTGCGTCAATGGGACTTCAGCTCTTCTCCCCAAATTCCAACCCGCAGAGCCACTACTCAGCATCACGAACATATCCAAGCAGACTCTCGCGTGTTTTCGCTGTAGCGGGGACACTGAAGCAAATCTCCTAGTTAAGATGGAAAAATATGTCCGCTAATGCCTTGCTGGCTGGGCCTCCATCGTGCGCTGTTCTTGAGTTCATGTTTAGTTTAGCTGAGTCATTTGTCCGTTTCATTGGCAGCACGGACACCGCACTGCGACCTTGTATAGTTGGCAAAGTTGTGATAAAAAAGGAACAACTAAAGGCAATGTAGGGTGGTGTTGGCCCCTTCGGACCTCGGGCCGGGTGACATGGCTAGATGAAAGGAGTGGCATTCGTTCGATCGCCACTGCGGCAGGGCTTCTTGCGTTTGCAGCTGAACCAACCACGGATTCCAGCTGGCAATATCCTGCAGGAATCCACGCTTCGTAAGTCAAGGGATAAACAAGAACTTAGCAGCCAAATGAATCGGGATATCCAGGATATTTGTTATCGCTGCTGATTGGTAACGAAGTCGGTTTCTTGTGGTGCCATTAAGCTATTGGCCTGGCAAAATCCTAGGCCAGCGATCCGATATCGATATCACAGCTAACTGTTGGTTTACTGGCTGCAATTTGGCGCCTGAATTCATGCCTTGACCGCTTTTGTTTCCCTGAATCCAACAAGGAGAAGAGACGTACTTCGTATGGTTCACCGAACCCAGGCCGGCTGCATGCTCGGCAACCAACTTGGATGCGAGCCTTAAAACTTCCCCTTCGAGCCAAGACGCCCTGCATCAAAGTGCCTATATAGGCTTAGAGCGACTTGGCGCCAGCAGCAACAAACCATCAAGCGATCCTCGAGGGCCATCTCCACCTGCGGCCCTTGTTGCTCTCCGACACACCAAAAACCTCTGGGACCAGCTCATCACACCCTGAGTGGTTGGCACTGCAGACCTCGACTGGGGTCGCCCGAATGCTTCCTTCTTCCCACACCCGCACCTCCTCTTTTCTCCCAGCCCATCTCCGCACAAGCCGCCCCGTCAGCCTTTTCTCGTTCCCAACACAACAGCGAAAACCCGGTGCGACGACACCAGTCGCTGACGCCACCGCCGTCGCTGTGCATTCTTTGGCAGAGTCTTGTTGACGATCAATCGCCATCACCATGAACGTCCTTTTGTCGCCACAGCCATCGCTCTTCCCTCACCAGCACGAAACCGCCCGCCTTTCTCCGTCCCGGAACAGTAAGTTCATTCTATCGTTTTTGGACGGCCTTCGCGACTTTATGATCCCGTGCGAAACATGAAGTGGCAACGGATGTGACTGACAACTTCTTTTGCAGTATCTCCGTACAATATGGCTTCGAAAAAGCGAAAAGCGGATGACGACAATGACGAAATGTCGGTTTCGCCGACAAGCTCCCCAGCAATCTCCTCCCGTCCACTCTTACGGCCATCAAAGAAAGTCCGGGCGGGAAACGATCTGACAGGACGGCCGCTCCCGCTCCCACGACTGCTTGAAACCTTGGACACGACACAACTACGGGTGGTTCTCCAAGCAATCTGCGAACGTCATCCGGATATTGGGCAAGAGGTTGTGAATGGTGCACCAAAACCGAGCGTCGGATCGGCACTCCAAGTGCTGGAGGAGTATCAGGAGAAGTTCCGAGAGTCATTTCCCTTCGGAAATTCAAGCTCCGATTACACCTATTTTCGAGTCAAGCAAGCTCTAACCGCTCTCGTGGATGCCATCTCCGATTTCACACCGCACTACCTTCCGCCGACCGAGCAACAGACGAACGTGTCACTCCAATATCTTGATGGTGCGACGAAGATAATCCACGCCCTGCCGGACTGGGAAAGCCAGCAGTATCGTCATCATAAAGATAACGCCTATGACGAAATTTCAAGAGCATGGGCCCTGGTCATCACGGAAGGTGCCAAACGGGGTGGTGGCATTGTCCTGGCAGGTGGATGGGACCAGACACTCGCCAAACACAATCAACAGTCAGGAGGTAGATTAGCGCAGGCGATGACTGCGATGGCAAATGAGGTCGGCTGGATGGGTGCAAACTCGGGTTCCTCGGTCTCTGGGCCATCCGACCCCAACTCGATCCTCAACCAGCTGATGAACGGCACGTATGGTTCACCTGTTAGAGTTGGTCCGTGGTAGGAAGGTCGTGTTTGTCGGCGTTGCAGCAGCTGAACCGAGGACTGAGCAAGGAGACGACATCATGAGACAATTTCACGACATCTGGTTTCCTTCCATCGTCACAACTGCATTGGGTGGGGCTGGCATAGACTCTGGGCTTTCTAATTCGGGTACATGTCCGATGGCGTTGTTGGATTTTTTGTTCTTGATATCCCTTCCTCGCTGTTTGATGGGGGTTTCCTTTGTCAAATACATAGGGAGTGTAATGAAACGGACATTCCCCGTTCGTCATGTCCATAGGATAGTCGTAGTGTGGCAATGCGCAGTGAAATGCAGCCAGTATTACCTCATATCCAGGTCCTCGGAGTAATGGTTCCCTGGCCGCCCCGATGACGCTCGAGTCTGCCGGCTGGCGTGGCACACGATCACGGGCCGCCTCTCGACTTGATGCATTGATCTCCCACCTCTCTAACCAAAGTCTTGCGGTGCCCATTTGTGCCACAAGAATCCGTGTCGCTTGGCTTTGTGTCGCTGGGTATTACCATGCAATGGTTGGCAGTCTTGGTGATCGAACACCAAGTAAACGGAAGCGGCCAAGCATTCTATCCATTAAAATGTGGACTTACTCAGATTTCCTGTCATGACAACAAGTCCTTTAAGTATCCCAGATGGCATTACATGCAGCCCTTGATACATACATTCGATTGAACAGCCCTGCTCGCGAGGCTTTGAATCAGAGCTGAGTCCCAGCTCCTCACTGCTTATCAGGCGGGGTGCGGGGTTAGTTGTCAGAGCGCTCTCCGGCCCCACGTGACAGCCTGTGGTTGACGTGCAAGCCGCGTCCTTAGCACAAGTCCCCAGCGCGTCACCGCCGCGTCCCAGTCAGCTTGGCTCAACAACCCACTTCCATACCTCGAGCCCTGCAATCCTCATCCTTTGTGTGGCCAACGTCCTCGCCTCCTTTCCATTTGGGCCTAAGGCTTCAATGAAATCTTGTTGAATAACCTATCTGCCGCGATGCCTGCGTATGTCCTTTTCCCCAACAACCCAGGCCGCGTCAAAACGTTGATTCAATGAGAATGCCCCACGACCACAGCATCGCTAACTTTTCTTCCGTCACAGCCCTGGTGATCAGCACAGCAGCATTGCTAATCCTTTCGAGGAACCGAAACGAATTGTCTCGCAGTATACTGCCCAGGAAATTGCTACCCTTCAAAGCAGACTCGAAAAGCAACTGGGTCCCGAATACATCTCCGCCCGCCAAGGTCCTTCTGGGCAAAAGGTGCATTATATCACGGCGGAAAAATGCATTGCTCTCGCAAATGAGGTTTTTGGTTTCAACGGGTGGTCTTCCAGTATTCAAAACATCCAAATCGACTTTTGTGACGAACACCCACAGACTCTCAAGATCAGTCTAGGCCTCTCTGTCATTGTCCGCGTGACCCTGCGGGATGGTACGTTCCATGAGGATATCGGGTATGGCCACATTGAGAATTGCAAGGGCAAAGCTGCGGCCTTCGAGAAGGCAAAGAAGGAGGGGACGACAGATGCCTTGAAGCGCGCTCTTCGCAATTTTGGCAATGTACTGGGTAACTGCATCTATGACAAGGCGTATCTCGCCAAAGTCACCAAGATGAAGGTGGCACCTACAAAGTTTGATGTTGATGGTCTTCATCGTCATGCCGACTTCGTTGTAAAGAAGGAGACAACTGAGGTCGAGACACCAAAACCAGAGGGCCTCGTCCAACCGCAACCACCACCACAGTCCTTAGCGCGTAGGTGTTTAGGCGATCATTGCTAGCTTTTGCCCGCTAACTCTTGTAGATCTGATCCCCTCTGACTCGTTTGAAGACTTTCTTGGCGGTGAGTGCTTGCAGCATCTTTTGTTGAAAACAGAGAGCTGACAGACTGCAAAGAGCTGGACGAAGCCGACTTCAACATCACGGAGGGGGGCAACCCAGATGAGGTGTTGCTGCCCGCATCAAACACCAGCTCCAACGAAAGATACAGGAGCTCAACGTCGAACAACAACACAGGCATGCAACCTCCACAAGGGGGACTCGCAAGATCGGGCTCAACAGGCTCGATCCATCCACGGCAACCGCAGACACCGCATGCACATGCACAGCCTCAACCCAGGCATGTTGCTAACAGCTCTTCTGAGTCTCAGACTGCCCCGTCTAATGCCAGCTCTCGACCACAGGCACAGCAGCTGAATCAGAGGAAACAGCCAGTTCCACAGCAAATCAACCGCCCAACGGGACAGCCTCTGACGGTGCAACCCACAGCGGCTCCTCAGCCAGTAGGTCTAAACAATGCTGCTGCGCCCGAAACTGTTGGGTTTTTCTCGGCACGGGCTGTGAAACATCTCCCCGAAGAGGCGATAGCTAGCGGCAACATCGCTCTTGGGGCAGCTCAGACTTTCAATATTCATGCGGAGAGCCCTTCAATCCGCAAGACACCCGGTATTGACCACAGCAGATCCAAACCGTTGGCAAAAAATGGACACCATGTCCCTCCAGCTGTCAGCGGCGATGCCCCATCTGTCCCAGGCAGCACCCCGGGAGGTCTGGCAGGGCCTAGAGGGATACCTCGACAAGGGCCACCTATGTCAAGGGGTAACATAATCAATCCACAGCTCGACCAGTCGAGGAGGATTGGTGTCCCTGGGTCACCCAACCCCATGGCTAATCGTGGGCAGTACCGGCCACCCACAATGAAAAGGCCGATGGGAGAGGAGGGAGCTCCCGGGCTTGGTCGTGCACCGCTTGCCGATGTGCCCAGCAATGTTCCGGCGACTGGCAACACCAACGGGCCAGATCTTAAGCGACAGAAAATTGGTTGATAGGTAAAGATGACGGTGTTCTGGCTAAGGCACAGAGGAGGTTCGTTCATGGTGACACCAGGGGACGCGGATTGTTGATACGCGTTTCCTAGACGATAACCCAAGCGAGGTCTGAATCAAGCCGGGCGGGCTTGGGATGCTGATACGAGAATCATGGGCTATGGTAGCTGGGCGTTGGGCGTTTCGGCGGGCTAGAAGCAACAGGTCTAGACGGGTTCACCGACTGGCAATCACATTGTAGTTAATGCCCACCCAAGTTATTTCTCACAGCGTATCCCTACTGATATTCAACGCATTGGGTCTCTAGGAAGCATGAGTTTAGTGGTACAAACCCTGCTAGGGTCCGGAGCACAATTGGATGCGGGCAGCTCAGATTACGATGACAGGAATGGGATATGAAGAGCAACTTTCTGCGTACTGTTTATGGTTTGATTATGAAAAGGGGGAATGCAGTCTGCAATAGTACTGTGCAACCCTAACTAATGATGTTAGATTAAGATTTAGTCCTGGATGTATTGGAGGTAGGTGCCAAGGCCAGCCTCGGGTCAATCCTATTAGGTATCCGTTTTGGTGTTGTGTAGATTATGTTGAACAACGTACACTGTCTACAGGAGTTCGCTACAACCCCCAGGTTACACCGTAAGTGATGTGATTGGCTTAGACACAGTGTGCGGGTCAGCAATTTTGTGCATTTCTCAGGTCTGACGTCACATGGCGACGCAGGGAGCAATTTGATATTTACGTGCCTTGTTACAGCCTTCAGTTTAGTTGTTTTGTCTTCTGTGAATAGTTTTTAACTGTCAAAGGTTTGTGACGTTGAAAATGCGTGGTAAGGAACAGTGTTGTCCCAAGTGGTGGGTCGCAGACTGGTTACCCCAAAGACTTCCGCTCATCGGAGGCCAAGGACGCGAGCAGGGGTTCGCTTGGCGCTGGCATGGGGTTGATGCTAGGGTATTCGTACAATCAGGACTTTTCTACTGTTCTTTACTCGCAAGTTACACCCGGCTGCCTCGCACCTCAACGGCTGCTAGGTATCACCATGAGGTCAATTGCACTGGCCAGTCGGTCTGGCACCGCCGTCAAGGTAGCCAGAGCTCTTCCCACTTTCCCAAATGTGTTTTTCGTGAATTTTGCTGCGACGAGATGCTGACCGCTTTTGCTGCTTCAGAGGGCTCTTCTCATCCAGCAGACGCGCCGCCTCGTGGGCGCCCGGCAATACTCCAATGGCATCACGCTGCCGCCGCGGTACGAGACGCTCTACAAGAAATACTCAGAAGTTCGCCGGGTGCTGGGCACACAGCGCCTGACCCTCGCTGAGAAGATACTCTACAGCCATCTGGATAACGTAGAGGAGTCGCTACTGGGCGGGACCGCTGGAGGCCACGACATTCGCGGCAAGGCCAACCTCAAGCTCAAACCTGATCGTGTCAACATGCAGGACGCCTCGGCCCAAATGGCCCTCCTCCAGTTCATGTCATGCAACCTGCCCCAGACAGCCATCCCCGCGAGCATCCACTGTGACCACTTGATTGTCGGTAACCGTGGCGCAGATGACGATCTGGCTGCAGGCATCCAAACCAACCAAGAGGTGTTTGATTTTCTCGAATCGGCCGCCAAAAGATACGGCATCGACTTCTGGCCCCCCGGGGCCGGCATCATCCACCAGACCGTCCTCGAAAACTACGCTGTGCCGGGCCTTATGATGCTCGGAACCGACAGCCACTCGCCCAATGCTGGCGGCTTGTGCACAATAACCATTGGTGTCGGCGGTGCTGATGCGGTAGAGGCTCTGGTCGGTGCCCCTTGGGAACTGAAGGCTCCCAAGGTCCTCGGCGTTCACCTGACGGGCAGATTGAGCGAGTGGGTCTCTCCGAAGGACGTCATTCTTCACGTAGCCGGCCTGCTCACTGTGCGCGGCGGCACCGGGTACATTGTAGAATACTGCGGGCCTGGTGTCGATACCCTCAGCTGCACTGGTATGGCCACCATTTGCAATATGGGAGCCGAGATTGGTGCAACAACATCCATCTTCCCATTCACCGAGGCGTCTAGCCGGTACCTCGACGCCACACGTAGGAGCCAGGCGGCTGCAGATGCTTGGTCGCTCGAGAAGTTCCCGGGTGAAGGCGCCGCCGAGGACGCCTTCTTCAAGTTCAAGGCCGACAAGGGCGCCGAATACGATCAGCTTATTGAGATCAACCTCTCAGAGCTGGAGCCCCATATCAACGGCCCTTTCACCCCCGATCTGTCGACTCCCCTTTCCAAGTTCAAGGAAACGGTCAAAGCAGAACAATGGCCCGAGAAGCTATCGGCGGGTCTCATTGGGAGCTGTACTAACAGCTCATATGAAGATATGACGCGCGTCGAGAGTATGCTCAAGGCGGCGGAGGAAGCAGGACTTAAGCCTGCTGTTGATTTCTATATTACTCCTGGGAGTGAGCAAATCCGGGCCACTCTGGAGAGAGACGGTACGCTGAAGACCTTTGCTAAAGCTGGCGGAATTGTCCTCTCCAACGCCTGCGGACCCTGTATCGGACAGTGGAAGCGCCAGGACGATGTGAAGAAGGGTACTCTGAATGCCATCTTTACCTCGTATAACAGAAATTTCCGCGGTCGCAACGATGGCAACCCTGATACCATGAATTTCCTCGCCTCGCCAGAAATCGTGACGGCCATGGCGTTTGCCGGGTCCACGACCTTCAACCCCATTACGGATACCCTTACTACCCCCAATGGGGAGGATTTCCGGTTCCCTCCCCCACACGGGCTCGAGGGTCCCACGACACCTTTTGAGACCGGCAGGCAGGGCTTCAACGTGTCGTCGCAAGCACCCAACCCCAACGTTGAGGTTGCCATTTCGCCGTCATCTGAGCGCCTCGCTCTCCTCGAACCCTTTGCTGAATTCCCATCATCCGACCTCACAGGTCTACGGGTGCTCGTCAAGATCACGGGCAAGTGCACAACTGACACCATCTCGGCCGCAGGACCGTGGCTCAAGTACAAGGGTCACTTGCCCAATATCAGCGCCAATACTCTGAACACCGCGGTCAACGCTGCCACGGGCGAGGTCAACGTAGCCTACGATCTGGACGGCTCCAAGCACACAATACCAGAGTTGGCTCGCAAGTGGAAGGATGAGGGCCGCCCTTGGCTTGTGGTTGCCGAGCACAACTACGGCGAAGGTTCGGCCCGCGAGCACGCCGCGCTGCAACCCCGCTACCTTGGGGCGCGGGTCATTGTGTGCAAGAGCTTTGCGCGCATCCATGAGACCAACCTCAAGAAGCAGGGCGTTGTGCCATTGACTTTTGCCGAGGAGAAGGACTACGACAGGATAGAGGCTGGCGACGAGGTCGATACTATCGGCCTGTACGATATGCTGCATAACGGCGGCCAGGGAGACGTCAGCCTGCGCGTGCGCAAGAAGCAGTCGGGAGAGGAGTTCCTCATTCCCACAAGGCATGCCGTGAGCAAGGACCAGGCTGGATTCATCCTCGCGGGCAGTGCATTAAATCAGCTTTCCAAGGGGTTGTGAGCGAGAAGATATATACGTCGTAGACTAGACGGGGTACCTACCTAGGTAATAGGAATGCTTGACCGGAGTAGTTGGAAGACCTCGACGGCAACGGGCGGACGCGTATGGTTGTGTTGTGTACTGTCTTGTATATACTATCAGGCTTGTGTGGATATGGATCAAAAGTAGGCAGTATTTTTCGTTTGTTTTTGTTGAAAAATGCAGCTATCCGTTGTCTACAAGGGATATGGAATGGAACACGCGGAGCGGGCGGGGAGATGCATACGCGAGGGCATTCTCCTTTCCGGGACAGCTCACAGGGATCGAATTCCAAGCTCTATATTTTCAAACTATCTGTTGCCTCGCATACCCCATAGTCAGGTGACGGCCATCACAGCGGGTGCTGACATACCTGGTCACCCGCCTACATGAAAACGTCCCCGTGCTGACATTCTGTGTGAGGAGGCTTAGAATAGAGTGCATACTCGACCAACTAGTTGGGCTCTCAAAACAACAAACTGCCAGCATGAGCCTCTCTCTCTCTCTCTCATGTCACGTATTTTCTCGCGGCTGAGCGCTGAAGGGAGGAAAAAAGGTGTGATGAGACTCTGATCATGTACCCGGGAGGGAAGTCCAATTATCATGACCTGAGTATTCAATATACTATAATAAGTAGTAGTGCATATCCGAAAGTTGTCCTGATACATTATTCTATTAGGGATGTCACCTCACCTCACCTCGCCTCTCTACTGGGTTGGGTTTTTCCTTTGTCCGCTGGAAGAAGGTAAGCATACCTGACCGACTGACGTGCTGTCTGTCCATTTGGAACAAAAACTTTGGTTATTCCTCATAAGTTTGTTAACCGGGAATGTCATGGTAGGTAGAGTCGGTATGTTACACAAGTAGGCAGCCTCCTCGCCTTGTTTGGATCGGCGGGGGCAGCCTTCTGGTGTTTTTGCTTCCCGTAATTTGATATGCTGCACTACGGTCAGTTTGATTTTGATTTTTTTCCCTTTCGCTGGCAGCTGGCTGGTGTGCCTATCCATCTCTTTGCTAGGTAAGAGTAGTCAGTGCATGGGAGGGCAGTTTGTAGCGGTGTGGTATCTCTTTGTGGGATCCTTCTTTTAGACGACGCTGGCAAACATTTGGGGTTTCTGTAGCAATCTTGTGACTGAAACAGTCACTACTCGATACCTCAAATGTTCCTACTGTGCTTTATTCTCTCCAAGCACCTCGTACATCGACTTGGGCCCGTCGCCCCACTTCACATCAAAGATTCAGCACAGCGCACTCACAGCCTCGCTGTTCGTGCTTTTCATATGTTCCATACATCCCTTCAATTACGCAGCAAAATTCAAATGGATCGCTAGAATGCGGAATGCTATCGATATGCAGCACAAGCTTTATCCCTCGACTCCAATTCAGTTTTCTATTCCCAGCTTCTCATTCCGTTTTGTGTACCGACAAAACCATTTGCCGCTCTGACTTCCCTTCCACCCACCTCCCGTGGTTCTTTGTACAGTATTGGTGATGGGAATCAGTTAGCGCCACCTGATTCGGCGACTACCTGGTATGGACAAGGATTTTGTTGTCGGCTATCTTCTCTGCTCCTTTCCTTTCCATGCTGCTCAAACACGCACTCCAGTTCCGTTGCTGCTCCCTTGATTTGAGGATTGTTTCTTCCCCAAACCTGGTCTTCTTCGTACGGGTTTTTCTACGGCAGTGTTCCCGGCGTCATCATCAATGCCATTTAGCCTCTTCAGCACGCGCACCCAGGCCGGGTTCTGCCGTATCTTGTCCGGAAGGGTGTCCTCGAACGGCACCACAGACGACTCATCCTGGGCCCGCTGTAGCCGAAGCCGATGGGCAGCCTTGCCAAGCCAGGCCCTCTTGCCGCCGCGCGCTTTGATTTCCTCGGCTTTAGCCGCATACCACGCATCCGAATGCCGTTGCGGCCAGTGCACACGCGGGTCGATATGGGCGTACAAGGGTTCATCTGGGGGTAGGGGCTGTGCGCTTTTGACTTCGGCTGATAGGGTAGGGCTTGGAACAGCTACACCGGGTGGCGGTGTTTGTGCACTATCCTGAGCATAGAAGAGCTGGTCAAACAAGGCCTCGTCTACCATTTTCACGGTAGTGTTCTGCGGTACTTTTTCAACCGCATCTGAGACCTTGGCCGCCTTAGGTCGTTTGGGCTCCTCTCTGCTTCGTACTTCTAGCGGCCGAGACTGCTGACGTGTTTCGACTAGCACGGGTTGAACTCGGCTGCCCTTCACCACATTCCAAAATGCAGATCTAGGTTCTTCCTGCTGCTGCCAGTGATTTGCTACAAGTCTGTCATAGGCGTAGCGTTCAGGCGCTTGCTTTCCTGGTCCATAGTGAGCGTACCCATTTACCTGAGTTGCCGTTTTGAAGGGTTGACTCGGAACAGGTGCTGGCCTCTGGTAAGCTGAATTGCCGGACTGTCTCGTGTCCCACCCACACGCCGCATCTCTGATATAAGCAGGTAGTCGCTCGTCATCCTCAGTCCAGTCGTCGGTCATGGCCCCCCAGCCGTTTCGTTGGCGGCCCGGAGGCTCAGACATTCGCTCTGATTGTTCTGAGGTTGCCCTGTAACTCGTTCCTTCGCTATAAATGGGCGCAATAACGCCCTCGGGGGCACGCTTTCTAACAGGCGCCCTGGTTGTCTTGGGGCTAAGCTTGAAAACGTGTTGTCGTCCTTCAAAAGATTTACTTGGTCGTGCATAGGAGCCAACTGCGGGGCGGATGGTAGTTTGCGTACCACCAGGCTTGCTCTGTTGATTGGCCGGTGTAGAAGCCACGCGATGTTGCTGAGCGTGCGTCTGGGCACCGTTCTGTTGAGGTCTAGAGAAATCTCCCAGACTCGGAGACACTCGCTGGCGCTTTTTTGGCGGCTCTCCACCACGTAACTGAATAGAACTGGCACGTGATTGTGATTGTGATTGAGAGGCTGGAGGGGAAGGCTTTGGCTTTGGCGAGGCTCCTAGGATTGGTGAACCTTGAGCTATTGAGGAGCCAGATGGCCGAGAAGGCGGAATATCGGGATATCCATTAGATGCCGTCTTTCGCGCAGTCATTCGGCCGTCAGCGCTTTGCTCAGGTAACGTTTTGTTTTTTGAGGTCGCAGGCGGCGGTTGGCGATCAATGTTGGTACCTGACATGAATGTGCCTGACATGGAGCGCGCGACCTGAGGGACAGAAGGCTGAGGTGGGTTGGAAGCCGCGCTCGCCGAGCGGGAGAAAATCCGGTCAATGTTGGGGTTACTAGCCACGTGCATTGAGCAGAAAATGTGACCCGGCGAGATGGTTTTGTTGCAGAAGGGCATTGAGCACGAAATACCAACGCGAGTGCTACCAGTCGCTTCAGTGTTTTGAATGCTGCTTGAGTTTGCAACGTTGCTGGCTTTTTCCACGCTACCACTGTCGGTTAGGTCTATTACCGTGGGCAGTGGGGGACGGGACTGAGTCTGAATTTGAAGCCGAGCTGGCGGTTTGGGCGGGGATTGGAGCTGGGTCGTGACAGGAACGCTACCGGTAAGATCTATAACTGTTGACGAAACAGACGAAAGTTGACGAGCCATGGCTGTGGCTGTGGCTGGAGCGGGGCCAGGTGGAGGTATACAAGACGATACAGCCGTAGAACGGAGCGATTGCGTGTGCGAAGCGAGCGCCAAACTGTCATTGTAGCGTCGGACATTAATTTCCTCGACTTGGGCGCATCGTTTGCATATCCAGTTTCTGCATGCGCGTGAGTGAGGTGTAGGGGGGCGGTGACGGGGAATGCGATCGCGCGAGCGCGAGCGCGCGAGAGAAAGAGAGAGAATTGAGAGTCAGCCTTAACTAGAGGTAGTCTAGAGCGGCACGGACTTGGAAGTTGGGGGGAAAGGCAGGGTAGGAATGAGAGATAGCATATGGGTGGGGCCGGCCTGAGTTCTAATACGCAAGCCAGGTTGGACTTGGGAAAGAGACAAGAGAGGGAAAACAGGACGGCGGGTAATGAATAATATGAAATAGGCCAGAGGGGGAATAGAGATTGGTGGGATCAACCTACGTGGGACTCCGCGGATGCGGCAAATGACAGCCAGGATGGTAACACCTTGTGCAATGCTTGCCGTTGCTCTTGGTGCCGGTGCATTTGTAGACTGGGTTCGCAAGACTGGCTTGTTTCTTGCAACTTCTACAAATGGCCTCGTCCGGCATCAGGTCCTCTTACAGGCTACGAGCAGATACCCGTGCAGGGGCCACGGTTGGCTTAGTCCGAGATGAGATGAATCCTACAACCCCAATGCCTCATTAGTACTGATTTTTCAAGGACATGAAAAGTCTTTGATTTTCCGACTTCGGCCAGCCGTGTCTCAGGTCTTTTCAGTTTATCAAAATGGTCTTCACCCAGTCAGCTTCAGCGGCTTCGCAAGCTCTTCGTGGGGTTGAAGGGCTAGGCGAGGCGAGTAGCAGGGATCTGCTCTGCACCAAGCAGCCCGTCCAGGCTGCGAAGGGGGTTTGAATGTCTACCACGGCCTTTGGTCCCCGTCATCTGCATGGGATTGAAAACAGGGCTCCGAAAAGTGGTGAGTAAGTCGAGACAAGTCTCGACTCTGGTTTTGATATACTGCCGCCTCGGGACTGCGCTGCCGAACTCGAGACAGCGCCGCGATTGTGCTTGGCAAGGGAACAGCAGGACGCGCAGTGACGCGAGCCAAAACCCCCCAACAAACCCACTCTGAGCCCGCGATACCTGAGAAGCTCATGACTGTCTGACCTTTTACCGCAATCGTCATCACCGACACGGGCGGGGTGCCTATATGGCAGTCCGGCCGAATTGAAAAAGGGTGGTCGAGAGAACATAGGAAATGAGCATCCTTACTGGTTGTCGAGATACGGCGACTGCAGTGCCCCGGTGGACCTCAGCCGCTGCTCAAAACAGCCGATCCTCGTTGGTCTCACCATGGAAGGCGATACCTCTAGGACAAAAAAAGCCAGGCGCCACTTGGAACGGGCGCGCCGATTGAGGAACAGATGATGTTGAGAAACAAAAAAAGACCAGGTTGACCTGAACCGTGGAATATTACACTGCTATATCGTACGTGGCAAAGACCAACATGAAGGAGGAGAACTGTGGGGGTTTCAAAGCACGAAAGAGATGAGGACAAAAAAAGGTCAGGTTCCGGTTGAACCGTGCACTCTACCACAGCCGAGGCGGCAGAACAAGGATTCCTCTCCACCGCCTGCCATGTTCGGCTAACGCAGCCGGTCTTGAGCCACGATAACAGCTTGCGGTTTGGCGATAGGAGTTACCTCAGCGGCGCGCCGCAGAGAAACTGGAAGCTGTCAAATAGCGGCGACCATTTGCACTGTTCAGCATATCTTCTCTCTGACGCAGGCTCCGACGCGGCCCCACCAATGGACTTCCTCAAGTCAGCGGTCGCCTCGGCCATCGCGAAGGGGCCACCGTTCCCGTACACGTTTGGCGACAAAGTCGACCTCGACCCCTCCATTTGGACGCTGTACAATGGCACCCGACGCGTGAGTCCCCTCGCTATGCAATGCGCCCGTTACCGCTTGACGCCCACGACCGGATCTGCTGACTTCTTGGGCTACGCAGGAGGACGGCTCCGACTGCAGTATCTTCTCGTTTGACATCATGTCAAACCGATCGGCCCTCCCCCTCGCTAAGAACGCCCTCAAGAAATTGCGGACCATGCGCCACCCCGGCGTCATCAAGGTCCTCGATACGGTAGAGGTAGGACACGCACGACCGGAAGTAGCAGTGGCGCATAGTGAATGCTGAATCTTTCCCCTAGTCAGACTCGTACATATACATAGCCACGGAGCGGCTCGTCCCCCTTCGGTGGCACGTCAAGCGAAAGAGCCTTAGTCCCGAAACCGCAAAATGGGGTCTCTACAGCGTTGCGGTATGGGTTTCATGTCAATATTCCTATGTCCCGATGCTGACAAGTCCCGCAGAAAACCATCAAGTTCATCAACGACGAGGCCTCATCGATACATGGCAATCTTAAGGTTGCCTCGGTTTACACCTCTGAAAGTGACGAGTGGAAACTGGGAGGATTCGAGGTGCTCAGTAATGTCAAGGACGATGAAGCTGTCATTTATGTATGCTGTGATCCTAGCCCTTTCAACTGTCTCCAGTATTGGGCCAGCAGCTGACACAGTAACAAGACGTATGGCAGTCTTGTCCCAGACTCGGCGAGGTATACACCCCCCGAGTTGGCCAAGTCTGGTTGGGATGTTATCAAGCGGAGTCCCCATACCGCTGTTGACTCATATGACTTCGGCGCACTGATTTACGAGGTCTTCAATGGGACTTTTAGTGGCTCGGACCAGGTTGGGCAGACCAAGGGCATCCCTCCCAGCATGCACTCCAGCTACAAGCGTCTAACAAACGTAAACCCCAAGGCAAGGCTAAGTGTTGGCCACTTCCTTGAGCAGGGGCAACGGAGCGGCGCCTTCTTTGATAGTCCACTCATCAAGTTGACAGATGGTGTCGAAAACTTGGGGGTCAAGTCGGAATCAGAGAGAGAGGCCTTCCTGGAGTGAGTCTTTGATTTTCAGGCAGTTTTGGTCTGTTTACTAATGAGAGAAGCGATCTCGACCAACTAACTGACGATTTTCCTGAAGACTTTTTCAAAATGAAAGTCTTACCCGAGCTTTTGAAATCAGTAGAGTTTGGCGGCGGTGGTCCGAAAGCCTTTGGTGTGGTTATGAAAATTGCCGCCAAGTTGTCCAACGACGACTTTGACAGCAGAGTAACACCGGTCCTGATTCGTTTGTTCAGCAACCCCGATAGAGCTATCAGGGTATGCCTGCTAGACAACTTACCTCTCATGATTGACAGGTTATCACAAAAAGTGGTGAATGACAAGATCTTCCCGCAAATAGTAAGTCTAGAGCCCATTTTTCGAATCTGTGTGAAGCAATTAGGTGATGCTGACAGCTGACCAGGTTACTGGATTTACCGATGTCGCTCCTGTTGTGCGGGAACAGACATTGAAGTCGGTCTTAACCATTATCACCAAACTCTCTGACCGTACTATCAATGGAGAGTTGCTGAGATACCTGGCAAAAACCGCAAATGATGAGCAGCCAGGCATTCGGACTAACACGACAATCTGCCTTGGCAAGATTGCAAAGAATCTTGGAACCTCAACCCGAGCCAAGGTTTTAATTGCCGCTTTCACCCGTTCGCTGAGAGACCCCTTCGTGCACGCCCGAAATGCGGCCTTGATGGCCCTAGCCGTCACGGGTGAATACTTCTCCGACGAGGACTGTGCAACCCGCATCATTCCTTCAGTTTCCCCTTTACTCATTGATAAGGAGAAACTCATCCGGGACCAGGCCAGCAAAACAATCGAAGTCTACCTCCAAAAGATTAAGAAGGCGGCTGCCGCCATGCCAGACACTGCTCTTCCACCAGAGACAGTGGCTGCGGGCGGGCCGAGGATGAGCACACCGCAGCCCGCTGAGTCTTCGGCCTCGGCGGCATCAGCCTGGGCAGGATGGGCAATATCTTCATTTACCAACAAGCTTTCGGCAGCAGCCGGGGAAATCCAGTCCAACTCAAACGGAACAGCACCTTCTGCCGCATCTTCTAAGCCCCGTCCAACCCCTTCCTCTCAGACTGCATCGGCTCTGCACCGGCAGGCTCTCAAGTCACCCACCCCAGCCTCTGCTCCGCTCTCTCGCACCTCCTCCTCTGGCGCCATCGGCAACGCCACAACCGAGTCCTTTTTCCCCGATCCAGACCCGGCCGAAGACGATGGTGATGCGTGGGGAGATATGGACGAAGGCACAGGCGATGATTTCTTTGACGACCCTCAAGAGTCTCAATCCCTATCCTCATCCACCACGCTACCCAAGAAAGAGACCTCAACCACCGCCTCTTCTAGCAGAGCGGTGAGCGGAGCCGGAGCTGGAACCGGCTCGGCAGCGCCATTTGACGATGGCTCTGAGCCGGACTTTGCTGGATGGCTGGCAGCACAGGCCCAAAAGAAGAATCAAATCGGCGGTAAACCACTTCCCAGGGGGTTGTCAAAACCAGTGGGGGCTTCAGGCTCGGCCGCCAAGAGATTGCCCATTTCCAAGACTAAGGCTGGAACAGCAACGGCGGCGCCGGCCAAGAAGATTGATATAAAGCCCAAGGAAACCGGTGAGGACGACGGCTGGGGCGATGGTTGGTAATAGGTTGTCTGTTTGTCTACCTCCGTATATGATGCGTGCATCCACTGCTGTTTACATATTTGACCGGAGTTTGAAGAATGGGGTGGGGATATCCAAAGATTTATCTTTCATTTTGCAGTGTACCGTGAGCAAGTTTCTCTTGCTTGCGGCACTCGTCAATTAGATTGAATGGGGTGTGTGTCATTCAGTATCTAACTGGGCCTCATTTACAATCATCAAAAGACAGTTGATGCACACATGCTAGCTAGCGTGCTTCTGGTGAGCTGAAATACTAGCAAAGAAACACGAGATATGATTCTCCACTTCGCTCTCATCCTACAAACGCCTTACCAAGTCATCCGTACCTGTTACTCAACCTATCCCTCAAACACCTCCCAGAAAGGGGGGGGAAAGCATTACATTGCGCCGTGACAGCGCCCCTAAACCTAAGTGATTATTGCTCGCGGGCATTTCACGAAGCATCCTAAAAAGTGACTGTAGGGCTCGCCCAGAATGCCCCCGTGAGAAACGATTACCGCTTCTGCCGTCTTTCTCGCTCTCGCTCCTGTCCCCGCTCTCGGAGTCTGATGTGAACGCTCGAGTGTTCCCCATGAGATGAAATCGGCTTGACGCAGCCCCCGCGAAGAATGAGCGCCGCCGGCGATTTCCGGCTTCCCATCGACCTGGTTCGAACCCTATGCTGTCCTTGGCGTGTCGAAATGGCCTGGGCGGGGTGGCTGTGGCAATGACGAAGCTTGGGTCTGCAACGCCGAGACTCCTCTAAGCCGTCCTATCGAGCTTCAGAGTAATCATTCAGCGCCACACATACAGCTCCCCGGTGATGTCCGTTATACTGCCGGATGATATGCTGGCTGTGCAGTTCCCACAGACGGGCGTAGTGGTCGCTGCAGGCCGTCACTAGGTAGGCGCTATCGGCACTGAACGCGCAGTCCCAGACCCAACGTTGGTGGCCTGTCAAAGTAGCTTCCAGGTGGAAAGGTTTGGGTTCTTGGCCTTCGGGCAACGGCTCCATGTCCTTGACTTCCCAAATCTTGGCAGTATGGTCGGCGCTACAGGTAGCCAGTTTTTTGACGTCGGGCGACAGGAGAATGCGCGTGATATACTCCTTGTGGGCTGAGAAGTGTGTGATAGGAAAGAGCTGGGTCCGGTCGAAATGCTGTTGTAGCTGCCACACGAAGACGTTACCCTACCAAAAGGCAGTTCAGCGTTCTGAGCAACCAGTGAAGAGGGTATAAGGGACACTATACCGCATTGTTGGCCGCACAAAGCAGGGATCCGTCGCTGGCGACAGTGACACTGGAAACAGAGACATCTTCCTCGGGAATCAACTGGTGGGAGCACGTGTTTTCAGCGAGATCCCATATCCTGATGCTCCCTGCTCGGTCGCAACTGATGATTTCGCCTTGATTCGGATGAATTACGACGTCATTCGCGGGAGCACCGTGGTTATAGCTGCGCTGAATGCCGCCGGTCCGCGTGTCCCAAATCTTGACGGTGCCATCTTCCGAGCTCGTCACCATCCATTTGCCCTCGCAGTGGAACGCAACACCGGTGATATTCCCCGTATGGCCTTCGAATACAAGTAACGGTGCAGGGTTCGTGGATCGGATGTCGAAGAGCTTGACCGTGTGATGGCCAGCGGCAGCAAGGTAACGTTTGTCGGGCGAGATGCAGAGCCGGTTGACTTGCGAATCCGGGTGCTGGATCGTGCGTGAGCAGATTCCTGACAGTGCCTCCCAAAATCTAGCAAAAATGGCAGTTAGCTAGGGTCGAAATGGGTGAGTATCGCGACGCGCATCGGCGCCGAGGGGGGCCTGCCTAATCGTGTGGTCGTAACCAGCTTTTTGGGCTACTGTTAGCAAAGCGCCGTCGCACCTCGCTGAGTCGCTGGGTGATGACTTACCTGTGCAAAGAATGACAGACATCCTGGAGCGGCTATAGGCCTATCCCCAGGGAGCACGGCTGCTATCTAGGAGATGGATCGTTTGATGACGAATTCAATTCCAACCATCGCAAGCCTCTTAATGTTACAGCTGCCAACCCCACTGTGGGGGGAGCCGGGTTCTGGCTAGGGAATTTAATAGTGTGAGACTTCAGGTGGTCCGTGTGTCTGTGAGCTTTTGGTGGGAGAGTAAGTCCCGCGCTAACCTGCTTTCAGATGCCAGCTCTGGCATCTGAACCCGTGACTATTCTAAGTTCTAGTGTAGACCACCCTTGTGTTGCAAAAGTTCGAGGATTTGGTTACATCTACACTGAGTTGTTTTGTCCTCCTCTCCTTATTGCTCCCAACCCCTATTTAACGAGCGCGAGGCCTTTTTTTTTCGGTTTGCGCTCTGTGGGACATCTGACACGATCCCTGCGCTGGCCTGGTGTGTGTTAGGCCTTCCTAGATCAGTTTCGTCAACATCTGAAGCTGTACCACATTCCTTCTTCGATGTCTTTTGCATGATCGCGAGATACGAATACTGCCAACTAGCCGACTCGATCTCAGCGACTTTCCGAAAGCTACAAGGGGCTCCGCCACCAATCAGTTTTCGTCCGGTCTGGATTCCCATCTGTCGAGAACAGGGAAAGACAGGCTTTCCACATCGCGGATACTACCCGGTATAGGGGGAATTGTCAGGTGGGCGCAAGTGAGCGACATGCCCCTAGCTACCTACTTCGCCGTGCGTTCTTCTCGGATCTTCCAAATCTAGGCCCCGAGGCCTTGATCGCTGGGGACCCGGGATGCAAAGATCTATAGATGCTGCAGGCAGTAGATCTTCTCACACTGGTCTCCGACCACCAACGCCGTGTCACGCTCTAACCTGCCTCCCGAGTCCGATCTCGGCCTGCGAAAGCCCCACAGTTACCTCCCTATGCCTGCTCCTCTTCCTGTGGGAGGCAAATCCAGGATGAGGAAATCTGAAATTCTCACGGCGCATGAGAAGTGCGTCTAGGAAAGTCCTTGTAGCTTCATCTTCGGCAGCGAAGCTAGGCCGGACCTCCAAACATTTACCACAACTAGTCATCGTTAGTCATCACCAAACCTAACAGCTGTATCGTCATGGCTAAGGGAAACGGAGAAGACTTTTATTTGAGGTCGTCTCTGCGTCTGTCTGGACGACGTCTGCTAGAAGTCTTCCAAGCAGCAACAAGAACCCCAAGCACCGGATCCGCCTAGAACTGTGCCAACCGCACTGAACCCCCACGTGAATGATACCACGAATAGCACAACGCTCGCCACCTCCAAACCCCAAGCAGATGCAAATCAGATTACTTCCCCGTGTACATTCTCACCGTGCTACGGTGCTTCCATTGTAGCTAGACTTGGATCCGCTACCCTGGACGCCGGCAGAAGCATCGTGGCCGCATTCCACATACGTAACACCGCTGTTTCCACACTCATAACAGTTCCTACTGAGAGTCAGTTACAGGAACTATTCCGAATTGTTTGCGGTCTTACCCTTGTCGTTGACTGCCTGCACACCCTGCGCAAACGACGGGCATGTATCTCTTCCGGCCGATGGGAAAGCACCCGCAAGCCTCCGGGCCGTTGAATGTCTTCTGTGACTGGGAGCTCATGGTGGATGGTAGGGTGAAGCTGTTTTGGGGCCGCGTGGAAGAGACGGGTTGAGGTCTGGTCTTGGGAATCGTGTGAAGATATGCTTGCTCTGGAATTTATTGCCGCCAGCTCATTCCAGGGGGGGTTGATCCTCTTATAGATGGCGACCGCCGCCCTCTGAAGTTCGCGCCGACATTGTCGTTGGCGCCATTTCTAAGCGCAATTGCTCACCGCCGGATAACAACGAGAACATGACGGTCCCATAGCACGACATGGGCAGGCCAATAACGATACTCGGTCTCAAGACAGCGTGCAGGAGGTCTGCTGATCACAATGTTCAGCTTAGGGCGGCGATGGGACGGCCAGAGCCACGGAGGGAAGGAAAACATGGTCAAACTCACGCAGACTCCGTGGGGGAATGGAGCATATCCGCCGGATCCGATGCGTGAAACTACCACAGCTCGAGTGTCAGTTGTGAGATATGTTGGCATCAGGGATGCTCCTTGTTCGGAGAGGTCAGCGTCGTGACCTTCCGGGAAGGCAACCTCTGGTGGCCAGAATCGCCTCAGCAACATTCACCCATAGCAATCGACTTCTTGGGTGCGAGAGACGTCAAGAACGTAACCATCCCATCAGCGCCGAGATCATGCAGCCACCCGCGCCCTACATCTGGGGCCGCATCAGAACTTATGATAGGGTATAAACTTGGGCACACCAAGACGGCGATATGTAGCTCGCAACAAATTTGGCCCATCTCCCGCTAGTGGCTGCGTGCGTTTACCCAAGCCAACAATGCAGAGCGGGAAGTCGCCACACGGTCTAGGACGGGGGGGTTGAAGCGGTGGCGGTTTGGGTTGGTCTTCACAGCACTGGCCACACATCTGCGCTGTGTACAGTGCAGTGGCTGTCGAGTTCAGACTGTTTACCTCCGATTTCCCACCAATACTGGACGCAGACTCGACCGAGTAGTAGTATGCAGCTCATGCCCACCTCATGCTAACCAGTGTCTCGGCTATCACACAGACACACAAGATGTGTCTCGTGGACGACCCCGGGCAAGCTGAGTGGTAGATATTATCGAGGACATGATCTTCGCGGTAGCACCAGGCCTTGACGAAACCTCGGGAGGATCAGTTGGCTGGAGGTTGGGCACAGACAAGAAACACACGGCTCCACCTCGAGTGACGACCGAGCCCTCTTCCGCAGCCCAGCTTAGTATCCGATCAGGATTACCGTATTTATTATTTCAGCGCCAAAAGAGCTGTCCCTTGTCGGCACTAGATTTCCCGCACTTACACTAAAAGATGGCGTCGTGTAACCCCAGGTTCCTCCCTCTCGGGATTCCACATTCGACCGTTGGCCCGTTCTCTACATGGCGCCGACACACACGTCGATGTGATAGATCATTTTTCTCAGTGTAGGAAGGAGTAGGTGAACCTAGCCCTCGTGTGTCCTTACATGGAGCATATGTCATGTGTCCCGGGGTACTTGAGGAAACGCGGCAGTTTTGGTAAGCCTGCCGGAGGCTCTTTAGATGCACAGAAGAAGGGTGGAACAACTCTTATGCAAGTCACTGGTTTCTTTGCTTCTTTCTCACGCATTCCAAGAACCGATCAGGGGTCTATAGAAGGTAATCGCCGTTTGCATCGATAGCCCGTCATGGATTAAGGGAATTTATCAACACCCTGCCCGGCCCAGCTCTCAACATCGGAAACTGCCCTTGGCCACACCGCAAATACGGCCGTGTTGCTCCGCGGCCGCGGCCCCATTGGATAGGTCAGATGTTGGCAGAAGGGGGCATCAGGCGCTAGTGACGATGCAGACGATCCCAGAAATAGCAGACAAAGGAAAAGGAGGGACAAGAGCCGCGACCCAACAGAGTTGTGACTGTCTCGGATAGCTGCCCTGAAAATGGGAGTGGGCATAGAAAAGCGCCGAAGTGTGGGATGGCTGCAAGCCAAACCGGATGCCTTCCGATGCCTCCAGTCATCCTTGGTATTTCCGGTGCACATCAACAGATAGACTCCGGCCGCCGTGGGGGGGTCTAGAATCTATTTACCTACTTGCTTCCCCCGTTGCAAGCAGATCGGGAATAATGACCGGATACGGAGGCTCAAGGGCTATGTTCAAGGCGAATGAGCAGACAACGAGATGAAATCGAACCATTCGGACAAACGAGGACGCCAGTCATGGCTCTAACTCCAGCCGCCCTGGCCGTTCTTGCCTTCTCTTTTCTTGTCTTGGACGCAGATCTGCCAGTCAAGCATATTGAGCGTGACGAGCCGACCATCACAGCAGCACTTGTTAGGCAGCATTAGACCATTGGTCAGGGTAACATGCTGACATCTCTGGTGTCAATGTCTGTCTGTCCGACAACTTTCGAAGCTGTCGGGGACGCAAAACACGTACTCAGATCACCGCTCTTGCTTCCAGTATGAGTCCGTGAGAGCTACATGTTGGAGTTTTCGCGGTCCGCGCTTCTTCTGGGTGCGTGTGTCCCCGCTGAGGCAACACAGCACTGCCATGGCCAGAAGCATGACTGGCCCCGGGTTAGTAAGAAAGATGACATCTTGGGGGAAGGGGACGCTGCTGATCTTGATGATAGGACAGTCAATGAGTTGCTGGTTGATGCGGGAGAAACGCAAGTTTCACTGCACACAGTGCGCCGTCACACTCACACCCCTCCGCTCGCCTCACTTTTTTTTTTCTTCGGGGTGGCGTTTAACCCCCTCTTTACCGAGTTCTATCATGTCCACCAATGACGGACATCCGTGATAACCGCGCTTGCATCTCGATCAATAGTTGGGTATCCCAGAGTCGAATCGCTGGTTGCCTTGTTTGCCCATTTCCCCCAAAACCGGCTGGCCGAAACAGGCGTCACGGCGGGACATTGACAAGGCTGCCGGGCTAGACAGCAGCCGTGTAACCTCTCCCCCCCCCTAACTGAAAATGTCACTGAGCCATGTCCGAAAATTGTCGGGCTGTCTCATTTAGGACAAAAACCATACGGCAAGGGGCCGATAAGGGCAAGCCCAACCAAGATGGGATAAATCGCGAATCTGGTCAGGCCATCATCCATCAGCTTTGTGTTACACGACCGGACCTCGATGCCCCCCGTGGCCTGGCACGTTACCTCAAGTGCGAGGTTATCGTGGCTCCGATTTTGCCCGTGCCCTGTTGTACTCTCGGTCATCGACCCAAATATGACCGTCCGTCTGGTGGGAAACACAGTGCGGCGCCGAGTAGACCGGTGTCTCCGGGCCTTGGCAAACCTACGTTCGGTCTGGATTTGACACCCAATGGGGGGGGACCCATCTGGCATGGCCAATGTAGGAAAGCTCAGCGGGTGCCATATCTTTCAGACCCAAAAGTTGGCAGACATGCATAGCGCCACCTGTGCCTTGCCCCAGAAAGCGCTCCCGGGATGACTTGTTCACCATGGAGCTATATGCCCAATGTAACCTACTGCTGCACGTAACATGCTGAATCTTCCCAACCCTCTTTTATGTCGGTACGTAGGGGATTTTTCTGGGTCTTAATTAACCTAACAAAGTAACATACAATCCAAATCCTGAAAGACTGTTTAGTGTGGGGATTTGGTGATCATCTGGCAAGGTTTTTTTTTTTTGTACAAGAC
>Ga0247760_1000812_pt1 | contig 32111 bp, 25 predicted proteins | sample UWRJL171409R4_FD_179936 | JGI IMG/M metagenome (GOLD analysis project Ga0247760, IMG submission 179936) | Plant litter microbial communities from Arlington Agricultural Research Station in Wisconsin, United States - UWRJ-L171-409R-4 | ecosystem: Environmental > Terrestrial > Plant litter >... | reverse complement strand
TGCATCCATTGTGGTGTCTCGGGGCGGATATAACGGGCGAAAAAAGCCCAGCAAATGGTGTAAAATCTGGTGGATATAGTCCACTGTGTTGACTTCGCCAAGTCACAAGTCTCGAGCAGGAATAAACACTCAAGGACTCAAGAGCGAAGCCATGGGACCGCACCTCTTGAAACAACTCGGCCCGTCGTTCGCCTCTACTGCCTTTTCCTCTCGGGCTGGTTGGCCGCCATTCGTGCGGTCATTTCGAGGGCTTTGCTGCTCGAACAAGTCAAAAGTCAGGATCGTCAAAGTTGTGGAGCCCATCTTTGCCGCCCCAATCAACACTCGAGCTTGCGTGCTTTTGGCGACGCTATTCCCGGGTCAACTCAGGGCGAGGAGGCGTTGGATGTTAGCGCTATCATACTCCGCACTACTCCTCACGTCATCCCCATAAGTGTGGGGAGTGAGGGGAATGGGGATGTCATGAAATTGGCCGTTCCCCAAAATGCTATAAATCCTCAGCTCTAATGAGACCGAGCCCGATGAGTCCCAATTCGATGTGACGCTCTACCCTTTTAGATTATCTTCCGACTTCCTCTCCGTCACCAAGCCAGGTATCAGACCATTGTCCAAGCGCAAGGCCAACATGTCTCACCCGCAAACGGCTTTCAGGGGCACCGAGTTCCACGGCAAGTCCATGCTCTCGGTCCGCCGCAACACCATTGCGAAGACAACACTCCGGACCCAGCTCCGGCAGCTCAAGAGTACCGGCCGCTATGACTGCTTCAAGCTCAACTCGCATCCCGTGTACAGCGTACCGTACATCTGGCCATGCCCGCCGCATCTCTTCTGGGACAGTGACTGCGGGAAATGGATCGAAGCGGCGTGTTACTTCCTCCAGGATGAGTACGACGAGGAACTCGACAAGGCAATCCAAGAGATTGTCGAGATGATCCGTAAGGCACAATGTGACGACGGGTATCTGAACCTGCATCACCAGATGGTTGCCCCTGAGAAGCGCTGGACAAACCTCAGGGATATGCACGAGCTGTAAGTTCTGCGCCACGACAAGCATCGTGAAATTCAAAATCAAATTCTCACACACCTCAACAGGTACAACGCTGGCCACCTGATCGAAGCTGCCCTGGCACACCATGAATATTACAAGAACGACCTCTTCCTGGAGCCAATCCTCAAGTACATCCGTCTCATCCGCAAGACCTTCGGGTCCACCGAGAACCAAATCCACGGGTACCCCGGCCACCCCGAGATCGAACTCGCTCTGTTCCGTCTCTACTCTGCCACCGGTCACCAAGACGCCTACGACCTCGCCAGATACTTCCTCGAAGAGCGTGGAAACCCCACCGGCCAGAATGGCAAGCCCTATTTCGTCTGGGAGGCCGAGCAGCGCGGAGAAGACCCCTGGAAGCGCCCTGACCCCTATCCCGAGAACAACGCCTTCTGGTATGCGCAGGCACACAAGCCCATCCTCGAACAAGAGAGCGTCGAGGGCCACTCCGTGCGCTGCATGTACCTCCTCATCGCCGCCGCCGACATGGTGCACCTCGACGGCCAACGCGCCCAAAACAACCTCCCCCTCCCCGCGCTCGACTCGGCCGCGTGGTCCACCGCCGTCGAGCGCCTCTGGACCAACATGGTCGACAAGAAAATGTCCCTCACTGGCGGTATTGGCGCTATCAAGCAATGGGAAGGCTTTGGCATTGACTACTTCCTCCCGCAAGGCACCGACGAAGGCGGGTGCTACAACGAGACCTGTGCGTCCATCGCGGTGATGATGTTCGCCGAGCGTCTCCTCCAGGCAAACCTCTCCAACCCCGACCGCCGCTACGCCGACGTCATGGAACTATCCCTTTACAACAATATCATGACCGCCATGGACCTCGAAGGCAACGCCTTCACCTACGACAACCAGCTCGCCAGCTCGGCTAAGACTCCCTCCGCCCGCTCCGACTGGTTCGAAGTCGCGTGCTGTCCGCCCAACCTCGCGCGTCTATTTGGCAGTTTGGGGGGATACCTCTGGGACTATGGCTCCGACTCTCCCTCATCCGCATTCATCAACGTCCACCTGTACACCACCGCCAAACTCACCTTCACTATCCCTTCCCAACCCGAAACCGCCCATTCCGACACCATCACCCTCACCCAAACCTCCAACTACCCCTGGGAGGGCACCATCTCCTTCTCCCTCTCCGCGCCGCCATTCGTCTCCACCACCCTCCGCCTCCGTCTCCCCGCCTGGTCCAAGAACCAATACACCCTCTCCCCTGCCCTCTCCCCTTCCCCTTCCGCTTCCCCTAACACTCCCTCCATAACCTCAGGAGGCTACCTCTCCCTTCCCCCCTCCTACGTCGCCTCCAACCCGAATTTCACCCTCTCCCTCTCGGGCTTCACCCCCCGCTACCTCACGCCTCATCCATACACCAACCAGAACACCGTAACCCTCGCGCGCGGTCCGATAATCTACTGTGCTGAGGATGTGGATAACGCGTGGGAGGAGAATCATTTCAAGGATGTGGTGGTTTCGGCGGGGGGAGAGGTGAAAGAGGAGAGGAGGGTTTATGAAAGGACGGGGGAGGAGTATGTGGAGTTGGAGGTTGGGTGTTGGAGTAGGGGGGTGAAGGTTGAGGGTGAGGTAGGGGAGCCGGGGAGGGAGGTAGAGGAACTAGTGGAGAGGGGAGTGGGCGGAGAGAGGATGCTGGTGTTGGTGCCGTATTATTTTAGGGCGAATAGGCCGGGTAAGGGGCAGATGAGGGTTGGGTTTCAACGTTGTTGAGGGGTTATCGGGCGGTTATCCTTGAAGGTATTGCGATAGACTGATACAGACCAAAATTGGGAAATATTTGCAAGATCAGATTTTAGAAAGACTCAGGGGAGTGGCTACCTAATATCTGCTACTGCCAAGGTTCGCTCAATGGGAGACTCCGAGGCCTAAGGCAATGGATCGAAAAACTCGTCTGCATCTTCGTCTTCCTCCTGAAGTGAAAGTCGCCCTATGTCGGAAACCGATGTTCCGTCTTCGCATATCACATCGAAGAGAATAGATGTGTCGTAGTCTATAAAATCCTCATCGACGGTATATTGATGAGGATATTTGTCGTTTTCCGGGTCCCAGGTGGATGCGCCAAAACAGTCATCGTCGTGAATTTCCTGCCACAACCATCCAAGCCATCTCTGCAACTGACAAATCCGACCCTCTGCCTCTAACTTTGTTTTGGAATATAAGAACAAGCCCGCTTCCCAGTTCCTCTGCCGTAGCTCATAGACAAGGGCATAGAAGCTGAAGACGTCGGCTTGCGTCGGTCTTGTCTGTGGGCTTGACCACTCTGGGGAGCCCATTCGACACTCGAAATCTTCCGCTGTTGAAGATCCCAGGTTAGGGCGATCGGGGTCTATGCCACGAAATCCCATCGCACGTAGAGCTTCCAGCTCTTCTCGCCCGTAAAAATAGGATATTTCGTCGAGAACAGTGCCTCCGAAGTTGTCAACGATATCAATTGACGCCCCGAGCGAGTAAAGATGTCGCAGCACAGTTATCTGTCCTACACTGGCAGCCAGGAGGATGGGCGACTTCCCGCCTTTGTCTCGGTGGTTGTAGTCCGATCCTGCTGCTACAAGCAATGACATCATTTCTTCCATAGCACAATCACGAACTTGACCCAATTTAGCACGCCAATGTAGCACATTCGACCCATCATGTGCGGTTGCATTTGGTTCTGCACCAGCTGCAAGGAGAATACGCGCCACTTCGACGTCTTCGACAAGGAATAGCGGTGTACAGCCAGTCGAATCTCTTGCCTCGATATTGGCTCCATTTTTCACAAGGAGGGTTGCCAAGTCCAGGCAATCCCTGAGGGCAGCAATATGGAGCGCTGTCCAGCAGTCAGGTGTAGCCGTTGGAACGTCCAATGTGGCGCCACCCTGGATCAGAATCTGAGCCTTTTCAAGGTGGTTAAGCCTGACTGCCCAATGTAAGGCTGTGTGTCCCAGAGAGTCGATGGCGTTGACTTGAGACGGTTCCGCGGAAAGTGCGTTCTCGAGTGTGACATCGTTTCTACCAAGAATGGAGTCTATGATCACTGTTGATATGCTCGCATAGTCTTCGTGAATCCTAGTGATGCGTTCATATATGTCGACCTCATCAGGGTCGCAGGGGTACAAGATGAGTCTCTCTTTGGCCACTCTTGAAGGACAACTGTCTTGAAGTAAGTTATTTTGAGCGGGGCATCAAGACTGTATGATACGAACAATCCCTTAAGGTCAACAAACGAGGGAGAGAATCCAAAGTCGAGAAGAAGTGCTGCGAGTTGATACATACCGATTCGCAAAGCGTACTGTTCCCAACAATCAGTCCGGACATGGGAAGGCAGTAATGCTGAACATTGGCGCCTTGACAAGAACTAGATGGGTCGAGGGTGGGACGACTTACAACGAGATAACCTTCACCGTCCTCCCCAATGTCAGTTGGCATGATCTCTCGGTTCGCTATCCGCTTTCTGAGAAATTCCGTAAGGCATTTGTTCATCGCATGGATAACCCAAGACGGCTCGTTAACTCTCGGGACCGCAAGATGCAGTGAAGCACCCGCGTTCGTCAGCGAACCCCAGCTACCAGACAGAAACACGGCGCGGCCCAGAAGCCATCCTGGAAATGCGTATGCCAGCCGAATTGTTCTGCTGGATTCCCGCCGACGACATGTCGGGTCGTCACAGGCTTCCTTTCTGGACCAGATGCTGCCATTGTAGTCTGCCCTCAGGGAGCCGGCCAGCGTCCTCATCCATGGTGGGGTGCGGATGGATGTGATTCTGTGACATTGGCATTTGCAATACCTTGAGCATTGCTGCTGTGAGAGCGGTTGGGTACTGCAAGTTGACAAATTTGCCACCGAGCTCCCGGGGTCGGCGGTCTTGGGTGAAGCTTTAGCTGCATATCTTGGTGAAGCAACAAGCGTGGATTCGAGTGCGCTGAACCTTGTTAGGAGTGACTGGAGCAGCAAGGTTTGGCTCTGTGACAAGGCTAGAATTTCTGTGCCAATCATGCGTTGCTGAAACCTACTGAACGTCAGTTGCCGACCAAGTGAAGACAGATTCTCTGACCTACTGCTCTGAGACCCCAAGCAGGCTAAGACAGAGGGACAGATCCTGGCGACAGCGTCTCGATCGGTCTCGTAGCTTAGTAGCTTTGCTGCGTTCCAGCTGCCAGTTGATGACAGACACCTTCGGTTGCCCTTTCCTATTCGTTGACAGTTTACCGCGTGAAAGCCGCGCCCCGATATCCCTCATCGAGCCCACGATCTGACCGAGCTCGAAATTGATGGTCTCAAGCTGCCCTAGTACCTCCTCGGGAAGATATAGCTGTGGGTCCGACATGGTGCCGATGACGGTGCAAAGTTGATTTGTGCACGCCTGGAGAGCAGACAGTTCACTTAGCATGTCGCTGAACTCGGCGGGGGCATTGGCGAGGCTCTGCAGCCCGTTGATTCCCACCCCCAGGGCCTGGGAAATCGCGATTACCGATGCGATCGCGGAGAGCGGATCCATTGTGAGGGTTTCAGCGCAGTGACTGAGGGCGCGCGGCAAGAAATTCGATAGATCGTTGGAAATTTTGGAAATGGGCAGAGCTGGCGAGAGCCTTCCGTCGGAGGGAGAAATCGCGAAAGCGGGGAAGCCTGTTAGTGTGCCTAGTGAGTTAGCACAGGCACCCTTATGCAGGTTGCGCAAAATCTTTATGCCGGCGGCGTGCATCAGCTTGTCGATTGGTGTGTGTGCTAGCTGTCATGAGCGGTCACAGAGGCGCAGGTGTGTGGGAGCACACCACTGGGCGATCGTGAGCTTCTGCTATTGGCTGGCTGCGAACTTCGTCCCTGTCGGCTCCTCTGTTAGCAGATATTCCGAACGAGACCGCCTTCAGTTTGGAAAGAAGAAGAAAAGTATTCATGGTCTAATGTACAACCCATTTCTGAACTACCAATGATGGATGAGTTGTGTTGTCCAAGGGAATAAAACACCTGCTAATGCTGCACCTCATAACACGACCGTGGTATCCTGATCTAATGCGCTGAACCGTCCAAGCACCGTGCAAACTCTAGGTAAGAAGGATATCATATCCATCCTTGTTGATGCGCACCGGCTCGCCCATGCCATACTTCCGCCTCACCAGCTCAAAAATAATCAGCCCAGCACTCGTACTCGGCACTTGCCGGATGGTATTCCACCAAAACCCACGATACAGCCATCGTCGCATGCTATGCCCCAACCCGGCGGCGTGAGCCTCAGCCACACATTCCGTCCACGTCTTCCGATATGCATCTCGATACGCCCGGAACATGCCCCATCGCCACTTTGATGCCAAATGGTTCCCACTCCTCACCTCGTGCGCCCGCGCGTCCAGCGCCTCCAACCGTTCCCAGTGTTCACTCTGGATATGCGAGAGCGGATGCAGCACCGCCTGCTGCGCCATCGAGGCACTCATACCCGCCATCAGCAAAAACGCCGGCTCGATTGCATAATGCGGGCGAATAATCGTCGGCATGGTGACCCCCTCGAGGTCCTCCTCAAGTGCAACCGTCGTCGGCCTCCTCCTAGACAGCAACACAATGGCGTCCTCGTTAAGAGAGCCGTAGTACCACGTCACAAAGTGGTAGTAGCCCTGCGCCTTGACGTACTCAAAGGTGCTGAAGAAGATGGCGCTGCCCATGCTATCTTTGAGGAAGGACAGGCCCCACCCGGCAAAGATCCCCCGCGGGCCGATCTCGCGGAGCTTGGCTGCGCTAAAGGACCACATGCTCTTCGGCCGTTCCCGGTTTATGGAGGCCGGTGCGGGGTTGCCGCTGCCGGTCATGCCGGCGGCGCTGGCGCCCAGGTCGTATCGGGCCTGCACGGCATCGAGTGGGGCAGCGATGACGCTTTGGATGCTGCCGGCGAGAAATCCGGCGGTGAAGGTCTCCAATGGGGAAGGCGGTGGATAGACGCGCTTGCTGGCACGTGAGCTTTCGGGGTGGAGCCGGCCGAGGATCTGGAGGTAGCTGGTGTAGAGGACCACGCCGACGCCGACGTTGGCAATGAGCGGGGGCAAGACCTGGTCGGGGACGACGCGCCAGCCGTAGTGCCGGACAGCAGAACTAATGAGGCCGGGAGTGGTCCGGCGCAGGGTTGCTTTGGTCCACGACCAGGCACTTCCGGCGGCGTTGCGGGCTCTGGAGTGGCTGCCAAGGTCCTTTAACGCGCTCTGGTCGATGAGGGCTGCTGCTGCGTTGTGGTGCTGCTCCTGGAGGGCACGCGCGTAGGCGAGGTAGTCGACGCGGGTGCGAAAAAAGGCCTTGACGGGGGCGCGGAAGTAGAAGGCGACCATCTGCTGGGTCACGGCGCGCATGCCGGCGGCGGAGGCGCCCGTGGCGGCATTGCTCGCGGGTGCTTTGTCGGGAAATGTCGGCGGCTGCGACCCGTCGGGGATGACGGGCAGGACGCCGCCGACGCCGTCGAGGCTATCGGGGCCATGGATGCTGCGGCGCGTCATGCTGTCGACGCATCTTAGGGGTCGTGGCGGGCTTGCAGTCGAGGGCGGGCGCGTGACAATCGACGTTGTCGCGAATCTGTCACTTGAGGCTTTTGCTGACTGATTTTGCTGCCTGCCGGAATTACCCGCCCACGTGGGTCGACACCGGCTGGTGACAGCTGGCAGGGAATTGCCGACATCCGCTCCTCATCTGGCGGCAGCGCTCCACTTCGGTGTCCTTCTCGAAGCACCGAGGGCACAATGTCTTGGTTCGCTGCATCTCAGATGCCAATGTCAGACTTCTACCAGGTTAGTACAAATGATCAAAAAGAAGCTTGTGCGACGATCAGCGGCGATGTCCTTCGAGAAGCTCCAGCCCAGGGGCGCTTTCAGGGGTATGCCTTGGCGCATGACGGTTCTCCAGATTGCTTGGCTGCCTGCGCGAAGAAGCCCCGATCAAATCCCCTGCAATCCCCCCCACTATTGGTCGATGTGAGATCGAGAAATGAGATCGCTTTATATCTCACTTCAGCAATGTACCAACCACACCTGAATCTCCATTCCCGTGTGCCCTGCCAGGGTCTCCAAGGGCCGAAGGCGGGAGATTAACAGGCGCAAATCCTACGCTCCCGTTACCACCGTCCTACCACGCACAGCCCCTATCGTGGGAACTGTAATATACGCGCTCTCATAGCAACAATGTATAATAAAGCGTTGAATATTCGTGAACCCACGATACCTTCCCACCCATCTCGTCGTGAAAGCTGTAATCATATGCAAAATGGTCAAGCTCAAGCTCACCGCCACGTTGTTGGCCCTCGTCCCCGCAGCCCTCGCATTACCCCTCCACGACCTCTCCCTCCGCTCCCTCGTCCGACGCGCCGCAACCCCACCCCCCGCGCTCCCCCAAAAAGCCACCGCCCTTGACCTCCGCTTCCAGCCCTCGCTCGACTTCGACACCGACGGGTGCTACAACGTCCCCGCCATCTCCGCCACCGGCACCATCGTGCAGGGCCTCCCGCACTCCTGGACAGGCCTCTCCTCCAACTGCCGCGACGCCTCCGACCTCGACAACAACAACGTGTACTCGCGCCAGCGCTGCAACACCAACGGGTGGTGCATCTACCTGTACGACTACTACTTCGAGAAGGACGTCGCCATCCCGAACTTTCTCGACCCCGGCCACACCCACGACTGGGAGCACATTGCCGTGTGGACACTAAACTCCACGCCCCAATTCGTCGCCGCCTCGCAGCACGGGAACTACGAGATCCGCGCGGCAAAGGACGTAAGATGGGACGGCGAGCACCCTAAGATGGTGTACCACAAGGACGGCGTGCAGACGCACTGCTTCCGGTTTGCGGATGCGAGCGATGATAAAATCGAAAATCACAAGGGCGTGTGGTTCCGGGGCGCGCTGGTGTCGTATAATGGGTTTCCGGCGGGCGTGAGGGAGAAGTTGTTCGCGTATGACTTTGCGGATGCGACGATTGCGATCAAGGATGAGACGTTTGTGGGGAATGTGGGTAAGGCGAAGCCGGCCGCGGTGGTGTTTGATGCGGGGGTGGATTTTGGGTCGCCTGGGACGCCGTAGGTGGGGGAATGGCGGCAATGGGAATGATAATGACGTTGGATGGAATTGGATTGTACTAGCTTGGTATATACTAAGATTTCGGAATTGTACATTTGAGATGAAATCCCATTCGACAACGCCAAGATTTGATCGCGATGTTATTTCCCCAATTGCGGCGCCCGGCCTCCATATTGCCCGCACGCAGGAACACAACAGCCAACTCCGCGGGCCGTACGAAAACAGGCTGTTTACCTGGTTCCTGGTAACGGGGTTGCGTTCACAGCGATCCAAGCCGGTAATCCACGGCTTTCATCACAGATGCACAACCGGCTATGATCTCCCAGAGGCTAATGTACAAGGTCGCCCCTCAATCCCCTCACGACACGAGTGACCAAGGGATTCGCTAGTGGGGCATACGCGCCCGAATCATAGCCCCTCCGTCCCAAAGCCCTGGATTCGCATTTCCTGACTGCCGATGCGATAGCCGATGCTCGCGAAGATCGTGACGTTACCCAGATTTAACAGACGGGGAAAATGTATATAGATGGGTGATACTATCATTGTTGGTGTTCCCGGACAGTCATCAGTCCCAACGACTCGGATCACCCGCACCGATCAAACATGAAGCTTTTCACCGTTATTGCCTGCGTCGCCGCAACAATGGCTTCGGCTTCGGCTTCGGCTTCGGCTTCCGACTTCGATTTTGACTTTGAGGACGTCAAGCTCCCCACTCCCACGCTCACCAAGGACTTCCACCTCGAATGCGACCTCAACCCGAAGCTCGGTCTTGGTGAGGGCCCAGGAGGCACTTTGTGGAACTGGATCAGCTTCACGGGCGGAAGATGGAATGCGACATGGGGCAACGGAACAATTGAGGTAATGCGCCCCTTTTCCTCTTCCTCTCAAGATGAGAACATTTTCCTGACACAACCCAGCTCGGCGGCCACGACTACCAATACGTCCTTCCCGAACTGTCCGCAAAGCTCGACACGAGATACCTCCTCAAGACAAACGACGAAAAGCCGGCGTATATCCAGATCAAGACCGACGGGTGGAGAACTGGGCCCCTGGACGTGCTGCAGGCACTCAACGACCCCGTCAGAGCTGACAATGTCGACCCGAGCTTGTACAAGTTCCGGCTTTATATCAACATGCTCACTGGAGATGCTCGGTATAGCCATCTTAATACCACCATGTGGGTCGCGAGCGGCATGCGCAAGGGGGCCAAGGTCATTTACGATGCGTACCGGCTCGGATAGGTGCAGAGAGGGGTAGATCATAGGACAAGATCCAAGAGCGATAATGGAATGATTTTTAATCAACAAATCAAAGGTGTGGTTCCTGTACAGACATTCTTATCTGAGGTCAATGCGGTTGCAGTGCACTGTGCATCCGAACTCCGTGTTGAACTCCAGCCCCTGAGCGACTAACACCGTGCCTAGTTTTCTTATTTACATAATGCACTGTACCAAAGGTACGTGATCCTTGCCGAATCTGATGATTACGCAGGGTCTTTTTGCAAATGTAGTCGCTATTCGCTGTGTGGACGAACTAGGAGGCGAATGTGTGACGGATCGCGAGCTGTGCCGCTGGAACCAAATCCGGATGAAACGGCACCACCCCGCAGGATCATGCGGGTGCATTTTAGTGGGCCGAAAGCTTGGCCCACGTGGTATTTCTTCTCAGCGGCCTGCTCTTCCTTCTAGAATCTTGCATCATCGGGATAGTAGCCCTGATCAACACCAACTGCGCTTGAGTTTGCTCCCAGTCGAGACCATCCACGACAACAATAATGGATGACTTCGAGGACAAGCTCACCCAGGCCACGGCCCCCGAAAACAAAGACATCCTCGGCGCAATCGGTCTCGTCGTCAACAGCCAAGGCGACACCCTCTACCACTTCGCCTCAGGCCTCCAATCCCTCGACGCCAACGCCCAGCCCCTGAATCCCGACAGCACCATCGCGCTCGCCTCCGCCGGGAAATTCCTCACCCACATCGCGGCCCTGCAGCTCGTCGAGCGCGGCGCCGTCAACCTCGACGACCCCGTCTACAACCACCTCCCCGAGCTCGCCTCCCTCCCGCTCATCAGCCGCGACGCCGTCGGCGAGCCCTGCAAACTGCACCCCCTGACTATCAACAAAATCACCCTCCGTCACCTCCTCCTGCACACCAGCGGCCTCTCCTCCCCCGACGTCTCCCTCATCCGCGAGTATCTGGCCGACTCCTCCCTCCAAAAACCCTCTTTCCCCCCCGACACCCACTATCTGGTCAAGAACTTCTCCATCCCGCTCGTCTTCGAGCCCGGCGAGGGCTACGCCTACGGCTACAGCATCCACTGGACGCAACTCCTCGTCACTCGCCTTGCCTCGTCCACCAATGGATTCACCGGGTATATCCACGACCATATTTTCTCCCCCCTCGGCATGACCTCCTCGACGTACATGCCCCGCGAAAACCCCGAAATCTGGGAGCGCCGCCTCCGTATGGTCGAGCGCAGCGGGACGACTCTCCTCCCAGCAGACGACGCCACGCAGGGACTCACATGCAGCATCACCGACGTCGGGAAGATCCTCGCAGATCTGATCTCAGCCTCCCCCAAACTCCTCAGCAATCCCGCGCTCATCGACCTCCTTTTCAAAGGGCAGCTCAGCCCCGGAAGCACACCCCTCATGGACCTCCGTTCGGACCAGGAGAACTATAAATTCTGCGCGGGGCCGGTCATGCCTGGCGGAGGGGCCCCCCCGGCGGTCAACTGGACTGCGGCGGGATTGCTGGTGGAGAGTGGGAGTCTGGAGGTGTCGGGGATGCCGGCGGGGACGGTGACGTGGCAGGGGATGCCGAATGTGGTGTGGGCGATGAATCGGGAGAGGGGGCTGGCGATGCTGTTTGCGACGCAGTTGATTCCGGTGGGGGATGAGGAGACGAATGGGCTGGCGGCGGGGTTTATGAGGTGTGCTTGGAGGGTGTTTGGGTGAGATTGGGATTGGGGGGCATTGCTGGTATTTAAGGTGTTCCATGATAGACTCAAAGTTTGAATAGATGCAATGTGTCATATCTTTGGAGAATGATAAATCTTGTCTGTTTGCCCATTACGATTTAATTTATGGTTGCAAAGTTGTTATGTTCAACGTAAAACTGAAAGGTAAGTCCACGATGACGCCAGGACAGAAAGAAAACCACAATGCAGATCGCCGGGTAGCTTGCCCACGGCGGCCCCGAACGGCGCCGGGGGGCTGGGTGTAGGCTGATAGTATGGCGACTCGGACTGGATTATCCCGGCGAATACCTTCTGCGCCTTGTGGAAGTTGTATTGGTAGAACACGGCGTGCTCCGACGAGGTGCCATACAGCCACGTAGGGCTCGTGCTCTCTATAAGCAGCCCACGGGCAACGAAGACTGAGTTCTGCGTCATGGTGTTATTAGCACTCGCCAAGTCAGCATCATCGATCATGTGGTCTGCAACCCAAAGCCACATGTTTTCGAAATACCCAGAGGCCCGGGGGGTGATGTGCATCATCAGGCTCGCGGCTATACCACCCCGGCGGCACAACGCCGCTCGTCAGTGCTGGGTAGTCGGCAGGCGTCAGATCTGTCCCCGCGGCACCTCCAATGCGTACGTGACAGTCCCACAGCGCGGCCGATCCGGGGGTAGCGGCGCGGACGTTCCACTGCAAAAGGATAAGACCGGCCGTTGGGCCGCGGTTTGCGAAGATAAGGTCTTGCATCTCAATGTCGCCCACGATCCCGTCGTGGGAACCAACCCGGATTATAACCTGCGGGTCGGCGGCGTTGGCAAAGAACGGACCCGAAGCAACAAGCTGGGACCACGCCTCGCCCACAACGCGGGTCGTTGGCTGTGGCTGGACACGTACTGCTGCATCTCGTATTAGTCTGGTTATTCACTGCATGCTAACACCGCGCCACGTCCGAGTCAGCTTAGTACGACACTCAGGAACTATAAATTACACCACAGATCTACTCGTTTCCAGTTAAGCGATCGGACTTCTCATTGAGTGGCAGCCAGGGCTGCGCCGGTATTGGTGGTGACAGCAAGGCATATCAGAGTCCATGGGCGTTGGATCCAGAATCGGGCAGGCGGACTTTCCTTTGCACATATTAATAATTTGATGTGAGACAGCTGGGCAACCATTGCCAACTTGAACCCAAGGAGGAAGGCCTATATCAAGATGACTTGGCCTCCCCCCAGTTGAGGTAGCTATACGGCAGTTTTCAGCATTCCAACTCAGCTCTATACATCTCTCATACCACGCAATCAGCTCCATACAATGCGTCTATCCACACTTGCCTCGTTCGCCACCCTGGCCACCCTTGTCCTCGGCGCGCCACCCTCGGGCCGCTCCAAGATGCCTCCCCGGCAACGAGACCAAGGCGTGTCCCTCGGCCTCCTCGCCAAGCGAGACTGCGGCGAGGGCTTCCAGCGTGTGTGCTACGGCCCCGACAGCGGCACCTCGCAGAATCTCGACCCGGAGGACATCCAATACGTCGCCAGTTACCTCCGCTTCCAGGCCGACGGCAAAGAGACCAGCCCGATCTGGAACATGCCCTCCGAGTTCCAGTGCTCTGAGTGGAGCATCGAAATACTCGGTACTGGCACGGTCCTGGCGCTCGTCAAGCACATCAATCCCCGCACCAATTCAGGTCTCAGCTTCAACGACCTGGCAAGAACCATCGACGGACGCCCCGACGCGACCGACGAGCAACGTGCAAAGAGCCTGTGGGGCGGCTGCAAGACGAATGGCGGCCAGCTGGGCGTCATTGTCGACCTCAAGGATCCAGCCTACAATACGACCGACTACATCACCAAGAAGATGAAGCCTGCGGATCTTATCGTCAAGCTTGTCAGAGCAAAAAGTCCCAAATAATGTCCGAAGATAGATCGAATAGAGATAGGTTAGAAGGAGAAAAGGGTTTGTCGCAGATGCTTCAGCAATGCCATGTTTAGTATAAAATACGGGTCAAATCACTAGCACAGACCTTTGCCAGAATTTGGAGGTAATCTGGCCACATGCCTGTAATGTAATGTTCCCGAGTGCTTGCATGTCGGGTTTGCGGCGGTGTCGCCCGCTCCCGGCTATTTAAGGGGAATACCCCCTCCATTTCCTTTCCCAAACCTAGCCCCCAACAACCGCCAACCTTCAGGAACAGCCTGCGAAACCGAGCCCCCAGGCACACCAGCATCGTCCGACCAGATCTGAAACACCATGCCCGCACGAATCTCCGCCCCCGGTCTGCGCCTGCTCTGGCGCCTCAAGCAGCCCCTCCAATCGGCCATTACCGTCCTGGCCCCGGATCGCAACCCCGATGGCCCGCAAGAAGCGTACATCGGGCCGTCAGGCGAGCGACACCCGATCGGTGACGAGCCGGTCACGGAGCAGCCCGTCGCCTCGCTGACCGTGACTGAAGAGTTTCTGAGCGATTGGCAGGACGAATGGCACACCATCAACATGGAGGGTTTCGACGATGATGTGCAGCCTGACCCTGAGGACGTGCCGCCCACGTTTGAGCCGCTGGTCGTTACGGCGTCGAACGGTCGCTTTGTGTCGATAAACGATTATCTCGAGGCCGTGCATCCATGGTTGTTGGAGCGGCGGGACCAAATTCTGCGCGCGAGGCATGTTGCGGATGATGATTATGAGCTAGATGACACAGAGTCACTGCTGATTGCTGTGAACGACGCGGAGCTAGTTCGTGCGGAGGACGAGGGGGAATGGCTTGCGGCGCTGAGGTGGATCTTTGAGACAAGCCAGAGCCAACAGACTTAGTTCACTCTCAGCGTTTCAAACCAATCAAATGCCACGTCATAAGCCTTGATTTGCGCCTTCTTTCGTTGTCGTCGTGCATGGTGGTGGGATATGGGAAGGAGCAAGCCAGCCAGCTGAACCCACGTGCAGGTAAACCTCAATTTCCCGTCCCATCCTACCAGGGTTCGAGAGCTCGACTGGTACGCCTGTTCGCTGAGACAAACACTCACGGAAAATCCTCCTGGCGACTCGTCTTGACCTCGGAACTGTCTCTCTAGTTATTGGGGTTGCATACCTCGCGCGGAGGTGCCAAGGAAGATCTATGATTGTCCGACTGAAACAGTATCAACTGGAACAAATGGAAACAGGAATGGTTTACCTCACACTCGGTAACAGCAAACGTTGTGGCGCAGGCTTCGGGCGGGATAGGTGTGAGCTGCTTATATTCTAAGTCGGCCTCTTATCATGTCATTCTTTGGTATACACGGCCGCTGAATCAGCCACCAATTGGCCGCCGTAGATATACTCTTGATATCCTCGGTGAACTAACTGCTGCATCTCTTCCACAGCAACAAGCACAGTCAAGTACTACAAGCCATCATGGGTTCCCAAACTCTGCCCCAAGTGCCCCTCATTTTCGACACGACCCCTTCCTCCGTCCTGGAGGATGCCCGCCGTCTCACTGACGAATGTCGTACTGCGCACGACGCCATCGTCACCTCCGTCACTCCCAAAAATGCAACCTTCGCCAACGTCATTCCCCCCTTTGTTCACGCCGAAAACAACTTGGTTGCCGGCCGGCGACTCCTCCGCATCTACAAATCTGTCTCTACGGCAAGCTCCGGCGAGGGAGTACAAGGTTGACCTGAAAGAGGTCGCCGAATATTTCTTGCTACAGACGACAATGACGGGGATGATGGAGACGATAGGAAATTTGTTTGGGTTGGTTTTTACGGAACTGCAGTTCAAGGAAGGAGCGAGGGCGAAGATGGTGTGGCGGGAGGACGTACAGGTATTCAGCGCGTAGAACAGCGAGGACGAGGGCGGTGGATTTCTTGGGTATCTTTACTTGGATCTCTAGCCCTACGAGTTCATGAAGTCGGGGACGTGGTGTTCGAGTCTAGCGACGGTACTTCTCCCATTCTTTTAATGGTCTTTGGCTATGGCTAAGATGCACCATAGGGGCACCTCAAACCTGATGACTCGCGGGTCCATTCTTCAGTAGCGCTGATCTGCAACTTCTCTCGGCCGACGAACACCAAACCCTGCCTGCTCAGTCATATGGAGGCGACTATGCTGTTCCATGAGCTAGGGCATGGCATCCATGATCTCGTCTCGAAGACCAAGTATGGTCGATTCCATGGCAGCGCTGGCACGGTCATCGATTTCGGCGAAGCACCCAGACAAGTGCTTGAGAAATGGTTTCTGATGCCGTCGGAGCTAAAGAGGTTAAGCCGGCACTATTCGTCCCTGTGAAAGACCATGGTGTAACCCCTGGACGCAGACGATTATCACTTTCAAGATAAATCTACCCTCCCTTGATGTGATGAACCCTGAAGCAACAATTGAATCCCCAAGTACATTGACCTCCCTCACCAGTGCGGAACCCGATCTGGAATTTGGCTGTCCGATATAAAATGAGTTACCGTTGGCGTCACAACTACATCCTCCGTACCTTCTGGAAGCCGACAGAATATCCCACCTGGCCAGGTGCTACCACCACTTTGGGGACCCGGGAACTCATACGAGCAGTTGAGTGGAAAATACCCACTCCACGTGCCGTTGAAGACGATCCTACATACACGATAACGTTAGCAACAAGCCCAACCAGCAACCAGCACCCAAAACATTCACCAACTGCAAGGTAACAACTCACGGTCTCCCCCTATCCTTATCATCACAATACCAAGACTGATTCACCTCCAAATACCCAGTTAACAAATCGAGCCTCAACTTCCACCCCAACACATTATAATACCGCCACCCATCATTCTCCACATCCCAATACTCCGTACGATCATCATACACCCTCACGGGGTCGTACGTCCTCACCCACGGCGTTATCGAATCTGCACGGACACCCACATTACGAATGATGCTATCCCTATCCCTATAGTCATTCGCATTAAGAGGTCTCCCGTGAAAAACAGAGCTGTCCAGGTCGAAATAGAAAGATGTGGACATGGTATCTGCCCGGCTAGAAGAACTAGGGTCGAACCAGGCTGTGGAGGCTAGATAGCCTCGTAAACTGCCAGGGGCAGACCCAAGACGCCAGGTGACAGGGCCGCGGCCGAGTGAAGAAACAGTGCAGCTCCAGATGTTGGGGTCTGGCTCCGGCTCGGTTAACTCCCTGGCGGGAAGATGGGTGATGGTGGTGTTTTCGGAGGCTACCCAAAGCGGAGTCCCGTTGCCATCGCGGTCGCCAAGCGTGCACCACTTTGCCGAATACGTGTAGTCGCATGAGGTTCCTGCCGGCCCCCAAAATGGGATCTGTGGGCATGGGGCGTTGACCCAGCTGCTGTTGGAGGTTCCGCATGCGAGGCCACGAAAGGGGGTTTGGCCGTAGGCGGTGATTTCGTACGGTGTAGCGAACTGGGTGTCGTTGCAGTACCAGGTCTGGTTGATGGCGAGCTGTCCGGTCTTGGCGCTGAATTGGATGTGCGTCTCGACGATGCGCTGCATCGGTGGTTGGTGGGGGTCTTGCTGCTGGCTGCGGTAGCAGGGCCACCATTTAGATGTCTCACCGTCGAGACTGCTGTCGTTGACATCGTTGAAGGTGCACGAGGCGTGGACGCCGGTGGCGGCATTGCGGATTTGGACTTGTAGTGTGCGGTTCGACGGGTAGGGGTAGGGCTGAGACCAGATGCCGCCGTTGTTGTGCATCATGAGCGTGGTGGTCTGCCAGAGGAAGTGCTCGAGGGTCCATGTCCATGCTCGAAGATCCGAGTTGAACAGGCAACTCGGTGTATTCGCGCCTTCTGGTCCCGGGAGCTGTGCAGGTGAGAGATAGAGCGGCTTTGTGAGTCGGCCCTCGATCAACATGGGATCAGCTGTGCAGACGGCGCCGGAGCAATAAAGGGGGATTCTGGCTTCTTGTTCGTTGGGAAAGTTTCCGATGCCCGTTTGAAATTTCGGCTCAGCTGCGAATTTGGTGCTGTAACGTCCTGAAGTGTCTCCGCAAACCCAGTCCTGCTGGACCCTCAGCGTTCTAGCGTCTCGGTTGTAGCCCATGGTATATACCGTCTGGCTCTGAAAGGAATCTGGTTCTTTGCCCTCGGGATCGCAGGACGGCCACATGTAATAATCTCCGACTCTCTCGTCCCGATAAGTGACGCCAAAAGCTTTTCCCCAGTAGCAGCGCACCCGCACACCCGTGGCCCGACTCGTTATGCTGTAGTTAAGACGGGCTGTCTCGGGATCGTCCGCCATCGTGGGATATGCGTATGTGAAATCATGCAGAAACCAATCCGGATACGCGAACGACACGTCGGTGCAATCGCGTGCTGGCCGCGGATCCAATCCCTTGGATGTGATCCGCGGGCTGGGTGTGTGCGCCAATATCGACGTGTTTGGGTAGAACATCCCCCTTGGCAGCCATTGCGCCTTGATTCGTACGGGGAGCTGTGTTTTGATGGTGCACGTTTCTGGTTTGGAACGCAGTCCGCTGGATGGGCAGGTGACGTCCAAGAAGGTTTCCGCGCGGGCCTGGTATGCTTCCGGGTACGATACATTTACAATATCGCAATACCAGAACTGGGCAATCTTGATCGGGCTGGAAAGCGACTTGTTGTTGCCCATCAGATTCTCCTTATCAAGACTGAGCAGTGTCAGGATGCGGGAGTCGGCTGGAGGAACTTCGCCGTTGCTTGTAACGCAGTTGTCATTGTCCCACTTGTTCGCTTCTTCGTAGTCACGGTAACCCCAGTTGCAGTACAGGGTGTAATTGTTGGCTATGTCGCTCAGGCGAAAGTTGATAGTGCCATTATAGAACGCATAGGCACTAGAATCATTATCCCGGGAGAACGTTTTTGTGAACTTGAAGTCATTGAATTCGTAAATCGGCGGCTGGAAGTGGTTGTTTATACAGGGGTTGGGTAACGGCGAGAGCGAAATGTTGGATACGAACATGATGGCTTGTCGCTGCCGATGAAATCTTGGAGGGAGCTCTGGGCTTTGAAGAAGACAATTTCCGTGGGTACTCAAATAAATTCATAACATGGGGCTAAATACCCGACGTCGTAGCCATGTCAATCATCCGGAAACGATGCAAGTACCTTGTGTGGACAGAGTAGGCAAGAATCCCATGCGGAGGATTTACCCGCAGTGTTCGCTTGCAGAAACCAAATGGGCAGAGCTCTAGCGGATGCAGTCTCGGGAGCAGATCCTATCGAAATCATCGGGTCAAGACTCGGCCCCAGGCAAGGGTTTAAGTTGGTGAAGGGGGTCTGAGGATGCATTGTGGAGCCTGACCCTGCTCGTCTTAAAAGTTGGGTCAGCCCGGGACTTGAGTCCACTGCTGATAGTTGATGTGACTATAAGGCTGGAAATTATTTTATTTTTTTCAACGCTATAACCGGCATTGCGAATCATACAGAGTAAATAAGGGTTCGGAGATGTGTCATGCCGGCCAACCCGGCCACAGAACCTTACAATTACCGAAAGGATAATAAAAAAAGGAGCTTACCCCATTTCCTCCAAGAACCTAAGGCTCGGGACTTTTTACACTACAAATATAACATCTCCAGCTAATCGGCTATTGCAGCTAGGGGTATGCAGGATCCGTGGCCGGCGACGACGGGCTTTTCCCAGTTAATAGGCTAGCTAATCAACAATTTAACTTCCCAATTAAAACTGCCGGATCTGACAGCCGATGGCTTTCGTACTGACCAGGTGGATTGGGCCATTTACCAAGCTAATGATAAGAAGTAAATGCTCTAAATTGAGTGGATCAAACGGCTAAAGCGGTGGATGTTGAAAACCATCAGTCCAAACTATCAACGCACCTTGTGCAAACCAACCAAATCGATGTAAGGGGTGGGACATAGAGCTGAAAACTCAGGCTGGAGTCAGTGGCGATGATATGAGTGGCGATGCAGGAGAGGCCTACTAACTGGCCATAAAAGCTCTACTTCGAACCCCTGAGGATCTGATAAAATGGTCAGAACAATGGGAACGAGCTGCTTCTGTTGCTTAAGATAAAGGGGTTCTCGAAGCACTACGAATCTAAGCCTTGTTTGACAATTTTATCAACCCCATGCAGTCTATTATGAGCAGTTGGATGTCTGGATACGAAATGCTATAAAGGCTTAGTATAAATCTCACCTACCAAGAGGTTACCCACGATTTTCGGAAGGAGGTGAGGCGACAGACAAAAGCCGGGATACCGGCTGGCAACTAAGTAGCTAAAGGCTTGTTCGGCCCCTCCTTCGCTGCCACAAAAGGTGGTAAAAATACCAACCAGGAGGAGAGATCAAGCAATACAATCAATTCCACCACAGAATCCAGTATGTAGTGTTTCTAACACCTCCCTTTATACTCCTTGTCACACTAGAGCGTGAGCTCGTGAAGAGGGTGGGTTGAAAGGGTTGTATTAATCTGAATAAAAGAAAGATACTAAGCTCTCTTTTCTGCTACACAATTGCAAAGATGAACAGCCAGAGACGCAACTCCCAGGTGCCCCTCCCATGCTCCTTCGCCAACCGTTTCTTTCACCTCCCTTCATCCTACACCACATACGTGCTGATATCCATTTCCTCGCCTACGTCCGGGGGCGAGGCGCACTCGGGCGGTGGCGCGCGTAAGCCACTATCCCAACCAGGGTGTCTCGTCATAGTTCTGTTGGGTTCGTACACCGTATCGTCCCTGTGAGTGCCAACCCAGATCCACAGATCCCCCGAATGCGGACTGATGGCAGGCGGTGCAACTGGTTGAGGAGCAGGAATTGCGGTATCGGCACCGACAAGTTCTGCGCCATCGTCGTTGATGACGAGCTTCTTACCCAGCGCTGCTGCGATGCCCGTTCCGTCGGCGTCCTCGGCCAGAACCTGCAGGTACAAAGACCAGAGGGCACGCGACCTCGGGATCAACTGGAACTCGGCCTCGCCGGGGATGCTATCGGGTTGCACCTTCTGCGCGATGTACTTCATCACCTTGTGGATCTTGCTCGATCGCAAGATGGCGGCTTCGACGCGCCCCATATTCTCTAGGGCGGTAAGGTAGTCCGACATGCAGTTCATGTCTCGTACATTAATCTCGCCCCCGCCTGTGGGTATGACCGCCTTTTGGATTTTGTGCCTGAGGAAGAGTATCTGTTTCTTTTGGCTCATTATTAGCACGGATTGCCGACATCTGAGCGCACACCCAGGCAATTCGGTTAGGAGTTGGTTCATACCTCGCGCCTCTTGTACATCTCTTCCGGTGATAGCTCTTGGCTCATCTTTGTGGTGGCTGTCACTTGTCTCACAAAGTGCTGGGATCAAATATGAGGAGGTTGCCTATTTACTGTGGGCAGAGTTGGTTCGAGAGATGGAGGTGAGGGCGACTCAAATTTCGTGCGGGGTTGCTGCCTAGTGATAATTTTGTGGGCGGACCCCGTAGAGTTACACAACCGCCACCTGACATCAACCCTTATCGACCCAATGATTAAGTTGCCAGCCCGACCAAATCGCAATTGCCCGATAGCTTTATCTTTCGCCTCCTTACCCCTTCCTTTATTCTATCACTTTGCCCCTTGATATAAGCAAGGCCTAGGTCCACTAAGCGCGCTTACATTCCCATACAGCGGGCTCGGCCGTGTGGAGAGTGGGACCAAGTGCAATGAAGCACTTTACGCAGAGTCATCTTCGCTGAGTAAATATTCGCCGTGTGGCTCTTGAGATGTGGGTGTGCCTCGGATCTGTAAAAAGTATATAACGATTAGGCTTCTTGTTGCCGGTGTCGGTACGACATCAATATTTGTGGCTTTTTGGCTAGCCATAGCTGACATGGCAGCCACTGAAACTCTCAACACGCACTATAAAGACGGTGCTACAGACGGCTAAGATGATCTTACAACGATGACCGGCACCACGGAATCTGTCGTAACCGGCTTACAGCAAGCTCCAGCTGCCGGTATCATGTGGGAACCGGGGAAATATCCCAATCGTTAGAATTAGCCGTTAATCATCATGAAATACACAAGTTAAGTCTATCTGCCAGCTAGTGAGCGGCACTAGCTAGCACTACGAGTTCTTTACACCGGAATAGCAGGCCTGTCTTGATGTTGTTTAATCCATGGCGAATTGGCCGACTCTGCGATGTGCTGGAATGTCGGGAATGTGCTATATTGCTTCCCCCACGGTATCGGGGCCCGGGCTCCCTTGAAGAGTGGCGATAGTCGTAAAGATCCCGGTTAACATTCTGATTATCACGTTTGAGGTTGTCATAGCCGAAAACCTCATGGCCCAGATCAAGCCGACTTTGGCCACTGCGGGGCTGGCGACGAAGCTCGTGGTTCCAACCTTGCTCATTATCACGCCCAAGGTTCTCTCTGATATGATGTGTTCCGTGTGGCGTCTCTGGTTCTACTGCTTGCCATGCTAGCTTTGGAGGAGGTGAAGGTGGCCTTGAACTCTTTCAGGCGCCTTTTACAGTAGTCTTGATATCCCCTGAGACTGTTCAGATGCCTTGGTGATTCTCTAGCGCTTGCGAGTGCACGGCAGAAATCGGGTATCTTGATGGTAACACCTACCGCGAGAGCATTGTGTAGTAGTCAAAGCTGTCGCAGTAATGTAAGGCTGCGGGTGGGAGAGCTGGGTGGATGCTTGCATTATCGATACGATCGTTGCCGAGTCCATCGTACACCCCGCCATCAATTGCGTGCTCTTATACAGAGAGATGCAAATTGAATTCCTGTGTGTTTAAGTGAACAAGGGCGGAAATTATGTACGAAATAAGGATGAGAGATAGAATGAGACAGAAAGATCTAAAAATGGCATGGAACGCGAACGACAGCAGGACCATTCCTCCCCCCAGACTAACGTGCATGTTATGTTACGCCGGTGTGTGGAAGCGTGGGCTCTCCAGCTTCACTTCGTCAGCTCAGCTCATCCTATGATGAATTGTTGGGGGGTCGTTCTATAAGCGACTGCATGTAAGGACCAGACACTTGAGATAAGAGAGCCTTGTGTGCTAGTGTGATAATGCTGCATGTAAGACAACCCTGCTACCTACTAGGAGGTTAATAAGACACCCTAGGCAGACAAGTCTGGCTAATAAGCAGTAAGATCCGGGGAAGAAACCGAGAACGCCTTGGAGTTGAAGTGACCATGACAGTCATTGATTGGTATGATGAGAATGGGACAGGGGGATGTGTGATTGATATGTCGTTGCCTTGATGGTTTGGACCGCGAAAAACAAGATGAGATGGACCTGTGGCTTGGAGCTGACGCCGTGCGTCTTCTCGACGATAAGACCAATATCCGTAGCCAAAGTTGCCCTAGAATCGACACCCTCTAGGTCTCGTACAGTAGCGCGAGCATGGAACTGCGACCCGCGACTTCGAGTGTTGAAACACCCTACATAAAGGACAAGCCACGGTTCTGTGGTTCGAACTGTGCCTCACACTCGCTCCGGCAGCCGCGGACCTCGAACAAATACTGTTGATCAAATGCACACCAATCAATGGCTCGCTTCTGGACGTTTCTGCCCAAGAACTCTTCACCTTCTTTATGATGTCGATCTCTGGCCCCATAGACGTCGAGGAGACTATCATTATCGAGAACGCCGGATCAGTATAGTTAGAAAATAATCACCACCATCACCAAGTCATTCGCGGAACATGAACTTAATTCTATGTCAGATGCACTCCTTTCCACGGTACCGGCTTTCCAAGGTCAGTTCCCCCCTCCGTCAACCAAGAACACGCTTTCCCGGTTGGAGGAGGCTGCCGTGTTGTATCGTAAAGCGGGCCACTAGAATAAAACACAAAGAATCCTGTGCTAGGCATATACCCAGCAAGCAGCAAAAGGGGGCAGCGAGGACTTCACAGTCATAGCCCTTCGCGCGACGGGCGAGCTTTATGGCTAGTCACCCCATGTCAAACATCGCTTTAACAAGGAGAGAATCAGGTTTGGGAGCGAAGGTATTAATTAGATGTGTCGAGAATATGGAAAGACAGACAACCCAGACACCGCAGCCGTCTTGGATATGTATCGAGCTGTCAAGAAACAGCGTATCCGAGACTTCAATAACTACCGTGCGGACGAGGTAGACCATTAGTCGTCCTTGGTTAGAGCTTTGTAACGGCGTTGGCGAAATATTACACTGTACGATGCCCGGGAGCCTGCCCTTTACCTTGGAGCCCCGTTTTCCCCCCATGGCGCTATTGTCGGTTCCTGGGACGCATCAGATGGCACTGTTGGCGCCGCCCTCAACGCTTGAAGCAGGCGGCCACTCGTCACACGCCCAGCCCGGGCCGAACAGCAAGACGCATCGCAGCGCATTGCGACCATTGCAGCCGGCGGCCACGCGATTCTGTCCTCGGCGCCTGTCGCCGCCACCGATGTACGTGAGATACATCTCGTTGCCCAGCCAACCCCGGAGTTTCATTCCGCGACACATGTTCTCGAAAATCCAATCCATGCTTGGGTACTGCTCGAAGTCCATGGTGACGGTGTCTAGGCAGCCATCGGCCAGCACCGTCCCCCCGCGTCCCTGGGGTGCACAGTACGAGTCGCCGTCGTCGTCCTCGCAGCATGTATATCGGGCAACACAATGGCGCCTGTAGCTATAGTAGACTCCCGTCCGAGGTGCGCAACCCTCGTCAGGGCCGCAGCACTTGTAGTCGGGATTGCATTCTTTTTTTGCCGCAGCACGAGTTGACCTTGCTCTCCCGTCTGAGGTGCGCAACCCTGGTCAGGGCCGCAGCACGAGTTGGCCTTTTCGGCGCACCCCGTCGCCATTACCGCAGCACTTTTGCGTCGCTGAACAGCAGCCCCGCGTGGAGTAGCATGTCGAAGCAGCGGCGCAACCGATGTTTTGCTCTTCGCAACAGACCGGAAGATGATTGAGAGTCACATTTAATCCATACCGAGGTACACTGGAAGTTATCGTTGAGACTGTGGTCCACCCATCTCCGGGTTCTTGTCTACGGGTCGGACCCATGGGTCCCACCTCAGACTTGCAACCCAAAACGATTTCCGCAACTTCGGAGTCAACGGTCACGTGCAGTTTTCTCAACATCCTGGCTAGCCTTAGCCGCTGTGACTCTCAAAATTTTGCTAGCTTGAGACGACGGGAGATGTAGAATACCCACAACAGAGAGGCTGAAGATGGTCGCATCTCTCATTTGGACCTTCGCACTGAACACCATCGCACTGGTGTGCCTACTTTTCGGAATCTACTATGCTTTTCAATTCCATCGGAAACCGGTTTTTGCGTGGAAGATTCCATTGCACCTCTCGTACCAGGAAATAGGAATCGTCGTCCACTCGCGCAACTTGGCGCAGTATGACTCTGAGCGGTGGAACCTTGACACGAGCATGGTAGTATCAGCATGTGGTGGATAGGAGGTATTTTGGGGACAGGAAAATGCTCAGCAAGTATACCATGCCGGGATTAGGCGCCACCGCCGTTCAGGTTGATATCGGTCACCCGGAGCTAGTGCTAGAGGAACCGGAGGCAGCTAATCGCCGAAAGATGGCGGACTGGATTCTTAGGAACAGACGGTCTAGCTTGCCTGGCCTAACTAGACACTGGAAAGGAAGACAAAGCCTCGACCGCGACGATATCGTTTCGGAGATAGGGCGTCTTAGGTAAGCTCGTTCAAAACAGGACAGAATCGCCAGTTTGAGATAATGGTAGGTTCAAGCACCGCACTGTTCTTGCGGAGGTATTTCTGGATTGTTGTCAGAAACACGACGCTGCACTGCCGCCGCAGGATTGCCGGGGCGGCTGCCTGCTGAAACGACCCATAGCGCGATCAAGATCTCGCATTGGCCAGCAACAGCAACAAGGGGTTTAAAAATGACTGGGCCAAACATGGCTAATGCGACCGTTCGCACTCAAAGTGCGAGATGCACAGGGGCTGGGATTTTTGATAACTCTCTCACCCTGCCGCGCCGTGCGCTCCTGGCCGGCAGCACACCACTCTCGCAGAACACACTCTGTCGCCGGAGACAGGTCTACCAGCCCCACGATGACGACGCCCGGTGCGGCAGCGACTGACATATTGGGATCGTATCATTGGCCAGTTCACCATCAATACCAGCCCGTCGAGTCGGATCGGGATGAGGAGCTCCGATCGGTTTCTCCATTGTCAACCAGCACACGATCCATGGTATCAGGGAGCGAGAGTCCGAGGACTCCGACACCGACGACACTGCCGGCAGCCCGGGAGCTCACCGCTAGTGCGCTGCAGTGGACACCCCCCTACCTCCGCCGTACCGTGATCGCCTCCTTTGTGTTGGTCTTTGCGCTCATTCTCGTCGCCATTGAGGTGCTGCTCGCCTTCTCGAATAAGCACGATGGCATTGCTACGGGCTATGCCGGCCAGCAATATCTCTGGACTTACGGGCCGACTGTAGTGCTCACCCTGGTCGCCGCCATCTGGAGCCGCGTGGAGTACCAGGCCAAGCTTGTCGCGCCTTGGGTTCGGCTCTCCCAACAACCAGCACCAGCTGACCGCACAATACTGCTCGACTATCTCTCCGACTTCTTGCCATATTCGGTGGTCAAGGCTGCTAAGAACAGGGACTACTTGGTCTCTGCGGCCTCGGCTGTCGCCATCCTTGTCAAGACTCTGATCATCATCTCAACCGGTTTGATCACTCTCTCGTGGACCCCGGTCAAAATGGAGTCGTACCCTATGACCCTTCAGGATCGCTTCGTCAACGACGCTAGCCGGCTGGGCGCCAACGCGCTTCCATTCTACATGATGACGGGGACGGCCGAGAATAATCTCAGCTACCCGGATGGCATATACCAGTCATACGCCTTCCAGTCCATGCACAGCGACCTTCCTGGTGATGCCGAGACACGTGTCATTGCGGATGGGTTCGAAAGCTCACTGGATTGCCAGCCTGCGAACCTAAACCTGACTTGGGCTCGTCCTCTCGACCCGCACTATAGCGATTCACGGATGAACTTCACTGTGACATCCGAGGGGTGCCACGCCAGCAATGTCAGCCTTTCGCCGCCTATGTGGTGCGGAGGCAACTCCAGCAGTTGCACCAAAGTATTCGGGCGGTTTGCCAGAATCCAATGTGGCAACGTACGGGAAAAGAATCAGACTCGCGACAGCGGCAGCGATATAGGAGAAATGTTATTGTTGGTGATTGGCAACCTTACATGGACGGTTGACTTCTCAAGAAACAAAAGCGACTATACCGGTACAGAGATAATTCACCCTTACCTCTTCAAGTTGAATAAATCCGCCCAGATGGTCTGCACTCCAGGCTACTCCCTACGCAAAATCGAAGTCGTCCGCAACGGTACCAAAACTCTCAGTACTACCCCCGTTCGACATGATCAAAATCCCACGATTCTCGATTCCGTCAGCAGCTGGGACATCATGAAGGCGCACGATCAGTCTCACTCATCCTCCGGGGAGCATCTCGGAGGCGTAACTAACTCGGTCAGCAGCCTCTCACTGAACGTCTCCGGGACTATAATGGACGTTGATCAATACATACGGCTGGCCCTGCTCAGTCAAAGCGCCACTCGCATTCCTGTGGCCTCCTTATTCGACCCAGGGCTCTTCCGTAATCTATTCACCAATTATTATCAACAGATCACCGCCATCATTGTGAAGCAGGCTTTAATGGAACCAGCGTCTATCCCAGTGACCGGCTCCGCTGTCGTATTTGGCAATCGCCTGCTGATCCGAGACTGGGCTGCGCAGTTGATGGCTGGACTTGTGGCTGCGTGCATCCTCTTTTCGGTGGTTATTTTCTTCATTGCCCCCAGCAAGAATAAGCACAGCGGAATGGGGATGTTGCCCCGCAGTCCGAGTACATTGTTCGGTATGGCGGCGATCCTTCAGAACAGCGCTTCGTTGCTGCGTAGACTGCACTTCGCGGGTGCGGCGGATGACAAGGCGCTTCGTGGCCTTCTTGGAAATTCCAAATATCTGTCGGCTGTGAGGAACGACTCTGCGTCGTCGTCCTCCCCAGAGCGTGTACGTTTCACCATTTTGGATGAGCAAAGCGAATCAGATGAACCAACTGGCACAACCACGGGCCCGAGTCTTCCGCAGGTCAAATCGTTGCGTGCTCGCCCTGGCATTGTCTACCCCGTTACTCGAGTCGGACTGGGCGCATTCCTGCTGGGGTTGATTGTTGTTCTTGAACTGCTGTTGCAGAAGTCCATGGGCGAAAATGGGCTTGGCGACGTCGGGGACGATACCCACCTGCACTATACATGGACGACGATTCCGGCCGTGGTTCTGGGCGCCCTCGCCATCATGTTCTCGGCTATGGACTTTCGAACCAGAGCCCTGGCGCCTTACACGGCCATGAAACGAGGGGTGGTTGGCGCCGAGGTGTTCATGGGCCTCGAGTTCCTTGATAGCTCTATTCCCCGTGCGGTGTACAGAGAAGTCAAGCTGGGCAACTTTGGAGCTCTCACCGCCACCCTCGCCTTGTTTATCGCCTCGGTGCTTACCGTCTTCTCCGCGTCCCTCTTCCATCCCGCGTTTGTCGAGATCAGCGGTCCGGTCTCGCTTAGCATTAACGAATCATTCTCAGCCAAGCCCGACGTGTTCGCAGTCCAATATGATCCCTCTCCCTTCCTGACAGCAGGTTTGATTCTCGAGAGCAACATGTCGTTCCCCAAGTTCACGTACGGCGACTTGGCTTTTCCGACGTTCAAACTCGTGTCAGAAATTTCGATGCCGGGTGGTGACGGTCCCGGTGGCTACGACCCCCGGACCTTACCAATACATGCCGTCGTGCCTGCGGTACGCTCAAGACTTCTCTGTCGCTCCTATTACTTGTCCCAGATGCAGCTGAACTGGACGACAAACGCCAGTGCCCCGCCATCAATCAAGTATCCCAACACGCTGGGGGTGTGGATTGCCGGCGAGGAGGAGTGCATCCCGGCAAACCAGAAAAACTCTTCGAATCACAATGCCAAGCTCGAAGTGGCGAGCCCGAATGCAACGTATTTTTCACTTTCGAGCCAAACATCATTCGACTCGGATGTTCGCGGCTGCAGCGGCCAGCTCTACGTCTGGGGCAAAGTGGACTCTCAAGCCTCCCCGTCCGTCATCCAGCACATTGCCGCGATGGGCTGCAATGTCACCTACGAGGCCCTTGAAGTCGACGTCACGTTCCGTAACGCCGACCTCGAGTTCGATCCCGACCACCCACCCGTACCTCGCGAGGATACAGTCCGCATTACCACCACCAACTCGGTTGCAAACTTCTCCAAGTCTTATATGTACGACCTCCTGCCCGAGCTGAACACGGCTCCCGACCCGCTCGACAAGTTCTTCGCAGCGCTCACCACGTCACGATGGGCTGTTCCCCGTTCAAGCCTCGGTGATCCCTCCGCTCACAAAACAGTAACGGACTCGATCCGCTTCCATGACAGCATCATCCAAGCACAGCTCCTTGCATACGCACGGGTACCAGCCAACGAGACGAACGCAACCATTGCCGAACCCAAACCAGATCAAACAGATGACAAGCTTCGTTTCAATGGAACCGCGACGAACTCCCAGGCACGCCGGCGTGTGCAGCAGGACCCGGTGTCAACGCGCATCCTCGAGGCACTCTTGAGCACCCTGGTCGTCCTTCTCTTCCTTGGATGGGTGTTTGCTAGGGATGCGGCCATGCTTGCGAGCAGTCCTACGACCATTGCGTCAAGAGCGGCCGTTATTGCGGGTGGGAATCTGTTGAAGGCGTTGCCGGAAGATGCAGCGTATTGTTCTGAGAAGGAGATAGCGGTAGCACTGGGTGGCGAAAGGGCGAGGATACGGATTGGTTGGGATAGGGGAGGGGATGAGGGAGATGGGGGATATAAAGCTGAAGCTGGGGAGGCGAGGAGGTTTGGGATTTTTGTGTCGCGGGGAGAAACACAGCGATGACCTGAGGACGCAATCTCCCCCGTTGCGTTTGGCGTTCTGTATTTATACCCCCCTAATGTACCACGACTCTAGAAAACATAGGCTCGCTAATCAGGCGCCTATCCATCTTCTTGACGCTGGTCTTTTTATAAAAATCTCGAGCTGGCCCTGTACCGGCAACGAGAAGCAAGTAACGTGTCCTCTCCACGATAGGCCGTAAAAGCCCGAGCGCGCCTCGCTAATAAAGGCTTAAAACTTTGCAATGTTAAGGTCTGTGCCATTGTCAGCGGCGGCGGATACGCTGAGTACAACGGCAACTTCCGCATGCACTTACTAAGCGGAAGGGATTCGGTTACAAACTAGCCAAATTCCAACAGTATGGAGCGGTCTTTAATACCTGTGAGGCTCCGGGCACAATGGAGATGCGTTTATGCTTTCGCGCAGATCGCCGAAGGATGAGCTTGGTGTCAGATGGAAAGGGGTTCAGGGGCCCTGGACTTAGGGTCAGCGAAGCTGACTTGCTGCCTGGCACAGCCGGAGCGCCAGTGAGTCCCAGCCACTGTAGCGACGAAGGCTGAATCCTGCAAGAAAGCCTATGAAGAAGGAGGTTCTGGCTGGAAGCCAGAACCACAACAAGCAATTAGAATCAATAAATCAGACCATTGCAACCCCATCAATTTTACCTGAATTCAGTGTGCCGTGTTTCTGACACTTGGCTGGGAAGTGAGTACTGATAACGGACAGAGTTAGTTACACCCAATAACAGCTCCATGGTTTACGCAACTGCTCAATGGGCAGATATCACCTGAAGCTGAGCCGGGACTGATCTGGACTGATCAAAGCTGACGGAACAAACACGTTGACTATGAGCATAGGTGGTCGTCGACCTCAGGATGGTGTAACATAATATATACTAGTTTAGTACATACTAGCTTAGAATATAATGGTATGTAATAGCCTCAGACTATAAGCTGGACCGAATTTAGCCATCTCATTTATTAAATTAGGCCATTCATTTAAGCATCTCAGATAAGTGTACTGCAACTTACTAGGGCTACTCTACGGGTACGCCGAACATGAGGAGAAAAGAAGAGAAAGTGGTGGACAGCTCCTCGTATTTGCATCAAGGACGTGACCTATCTGATAACCTCTCTTTCATTCTGTACTCTCCCAGATCACCATTATGGTGTGAGTCGTGAGGCGCCATGATGTCAAGCCCATTCCTGTCAGAAGCGGATGACTTGGACACAATTTCAACCTCAGGTATCTCGGTACCCTCCGGTTTGGAGCTTGCGTCGCGACCCCGGAAAATCTGACTAGACCGAATAGGAAGACGGTATCAGAAAAGGCTCCGGTACTCTCTCCTCTTTTTCGAGTTGAACAGCAAAAAGCGGTACGGCGGTAGCATGCCAACGATGACAGCGACAAGCACCCGTAAAGACTGACCAGCTGAAAGTTGGACTGGTAGAGTTGACAGACCGCAACGTTTCGAAAGCGATCGTTACGAGCGCAAGGCCACAGACGCCTGACACGGCCAGTTTCTTTGACGGCAGCATGTGGAGACGCCAGATGAGCGGCATGGGAAGAGATATGATTATAACATGTTAGCGCTGTTCAGATTTAGAAAGAGACAAAAGGATAATCGAGGAGTCAAACCGATGAGGTCGGAGCTGACATTGAAGAAATAGACAACCTAGATCAACCTTGCATCGAGTTCGGCAACATAAGGGGGAGTGCAACCCTCAAAACTGAACAAATTCACCACGTCCCTGCACTGCCCAAACACCCTAATGAGACACATGCCATAGCTCAGTACAATGTACACGGTGGCAACCTACCAAATTCTCACTTAATTCACGGAGCCATTCTTAGTTCTAGTACCAACTACGAAAAAACATTCCAGTATCGAGAATTGTGGGACTGTGAGACTCACGTTGAGCACATGCAACTATCGCGAGAACGCAGATATGCAAGGACACATCATCAACACCTCAACCGCCGAGATGACCAAGAGCAAAAAAAAAGAAAAGGCGCTCACGCAATCGGCCCAAAAAGCACAGAGCGACTCCCAGACAACCGCCTCTTACGATGCGCCAACCACGATCGCCGCACGCAACAAAGTTTTCGCCACGCCTGAGTTTCTCGAGCTCATCTTCCTCAACCTCCCCATGGATTTCCTCTTAGTCACTGTCCAGCGGCAAATTTTGGCGCAACCTCATAGCCTCGTCCGCTCCCCT
>Ga0247760_1000811_pt1 | contig 32116 bp, 35 predicted proteins | sample UWRJL171409R4_FD_179936 | JGI IMG/M metagenome (GOLD analysis project Ga0247760, IMG submission 179936) | Plant litter microbial communities from Arlington Agricultural Research Station in Wisconsin, United States - UWRJ-L171-409R-4 | ecosystem: Environmental > Terrestrial > Plant litter >... | reverse complement strand
GCAGTTGGCGTTCGTGCCGGGGGGGATTAGGCCGCTTGGTAGCCCGCCCATAGTTCGTCTGGGTTGGTTGGGGATGGGAAACGAATGTTAAGAATTAGAAATAAATGGTACTCAGTCAGTCAGGTGAGAATATAGAAGTATAGAGAACTCGAAGACATGTCCGAACACTCCACCCCACACCCTTCAGCTGAGGAGCTGTGCTGATGCATCGGATCTTGTTGGCGCTGTGAAGCGCACACGAGCCGTGTAGCAAGTTGATGCTCACTGGAAATGATAAAGAGGGCGAGAAAGACTGCGCGGTCAGCCTCAAATAAGGAAATGCTTGCGGAACCCTTTTTTGGAGGTCGATAATAGGGTGCCACTCTCCTTGATGATGGCGGGTGTTCCCCATTCGGCTGTGTTGGCGAAACGGACTGTCGGGTTGTGCCATCACCCCGTCATCACACCCAAAATAGTATTCTGGTGAGCGAAGTCTGGCGTCTACTGATTTATCCCACCAAGGCAATGTGTTGTCTTGATGGTCATCAATTCTTTCTGGAAATGTTTGTCATTTTGCCGTGTTGTCGCATCAGTCCGCGGCTCAGGGGTTGTCGGTCCAACCCAGGTGATTATGCGCCTCCAATGCCAGTTTCAAGGTTTCGGCGACATTGATTTTTTGATTTTGTAATCAGCCTCGTCTTCCGTGCATCGGCAAGGCAGAAAGAGCAACGACACCAAGCGCTAGGCCACAATGGTCTGGACACTCGGATGTGATGACTCAGGATGCCCACTGCAGGGTGATCACCAGCCAAGCCTCAGGCATTTCAGACCGTACAACCCAAGCAGTGCAACCGGTTGATCAGTGATCAACATTCACCGCCAAAGGGGAAATTTGTAATTCAACCACGACCCGAAGAAAGCATTCTGTTATAAACCGCAAGCGTTTGGCATACTCAACAGCAACTTCAAGCCGCTCAATTCCACCAGCAAAGCATTCCACCATTGCCTTACCCCTGAAACCACCGCCGCAATGTCGACTCAAGAGACTGCACTCACCCAATTCCTCGAGGTCGGGGGAACGACCTTCGCGTACCGCATCATCGGATCTCCCTCGCCTGCCACTCCGCCCTTGCTGCTCCTGAACCACTTCCGGTCCAACATTGACCTTGTAAGCTCCTAACCCCAAATGCCCCAGCCACCCACACACCAACAAAACCATCCACTAACACCGTCACCCCAGTGGGACCCCCTCCTCATCAACGCCCTCGTGCAAATCGGCCTCCAGCTCATTACCTACGACTACGCCGGCATCGGCCACAGCACCGGCACCGTCAAGCCCACCATCGCCGGTTTCGCCTCGGACGTATCCCTCTTCCTCTCCGCCCTCCTACCCACGTTGCCCAACAACACCACCTCCGTCGACATCCTCGGCTTCTCCATCGGCGGCTACGTCGCCCAGCAACTGACCCTAACCTCCCCCTCCCTGGTCCGTAAGCTCATCCTCGCCGGCACCGGCCCCTCCGGCAGCCTCGGGCACCACCAGCGTCCCATGCCCGAAGTCCAATCGGCCATCATGGCGCCCTCTCCCGACCCGGAGTCCACCACCGACGCGTTCTTCCCCTCCTTCTTCCCCGCCGCCATCCGCAACGTCACCGGCGACGCATGGCTCCCTCGCATCCTCTCCTCTCGCACTGGCGTAGCAGGACAGAACGGCGAACCCCCATCGCAATTCTTCACCACCGGTCCCGCCCTCACTCCCCTGATCAAGGCTTACCTATCCTGGGACGCAGACCCAACCCCATATTCTCTCCTGCAGACAATCCAGAACGATGTGCTGGTTACATGCGGGGATAATGATCTGATTGTGCCGACGGCGAACTCGGTCGAGCTGGCGAGGCAAATTCCGAGGGCGAAGCTGATGATGTATCCGGCGGCGGGACATGGGCATTTATTTCAGTATGCAGGGTTTTATGCGAAGCAGGTGGGCGAGTTTGTGAGGGGGGAGATGCCGGATGCGCCGTTTTTTGCGGGCGGTGTTGGGGGGGTTTGAGCGAAGGGAAGAGGACGGGAGAAAGGGGATTGAGTTGGGCCTTGGGAGGGGGTAGGTTGAAGTGGTGGTCTTGGGGGTGGGAACTTCAAATTGGAGGTGGTAGTAATAAGTAGGTATTAATTTAGGAGCGGAACAGCAGAACTTCATGTAATAGAATGCGATATACGCATTGCTTCTCCTCCAGGCCTGACACCTTGGCCACGACGTCCCATCCCTGTGCTCTCGGAGGAGCCTGCTTTGCCTTGGAGATTTCGATGCGCATCCATCATCGGAGCCACCATGGAGGAGTCGGCTTAGAAAGGTGCGGCCGGACAAAGTTCAGGCAGACCACTAGGCACCTCAGGCAGCTTACTGGCTGATGTCTATGACGTGGAGTGAATTGTGAGCCCCACCCGCGCAAATCTCAACCACCCCTTGATTTGTGTGTTTGCTTATGCTGGCTACGGAAGAGGCAAATACCATGGCGCAGCTCACGAACACCTGCCAGCAGTACAAAGCTGACACAAAACTGTTTGTCTCATGGCTTGCAACAGCCGCCAAGGCAAATGGCTAGTCTCAGCCTGGGCCACCTGATTCGGGTGTCGCAGCTCCAGACACTTAATTGGGTCCTCTTGGAGATGAAAAAAGCAACCGCCGAAAGAAGGCCAGGAACAAGCCAACCAGCAGAAAAGCGCTGTCCCGGCCGAGCCGGCGACGGCAGAGAATCATTCGCACTTCGTCAATATTCTCAAACAAGTCCGGCAAATTCTGGGTGGCGCAAACCAAAGCGACGCAAGCCCAGGCAGCAGTACACCACCAAGCTCTCGCCAGTGTCTTTCGACCGCTTTCGCAGCACTTCATCTCTACGAGCTATCGCAGTCACTCCTGGATGCTCTTGGCATTGCTATTCCTGCCCCTGCGTATGGCATTGCCGAAGATGACGCCGGGCTGGAGGAAGATGCACAAGTGGCGTTTGCTGCGCTGTTGCAGGACGTTTTACTTCTCAGAAAAGAAGTGAAGGAACTGTGGGCCGTGGCGCATCCGCTGCGAAAATTCTACTTGGCCGCTGTTGCTATCGCAACCAACACGACCATAGACCTCGCCCGCACAATGGAAGAGGAGGCCGCGCCCATTCTGGACCGCTTCTGCGGCGTTACCAAGTTCCTCGTCGACCACTACCACACTGCGGCTTCTGCTGAAGGCTTGGACCCAGACCAAAGGGTCGCGGATGGTGATAGCATCAATATCGACGCGTATAATATTTCCAAGAGGACAATGTACGAGGCGTACCATCTCCTGGATCTTTTCCGCAAGGCTTGCCTCAAGACTCCGGGGATAATGCCATCGCTTTACAACGGACAGCCATATGGATGGTATGAAGACGAAGAGATCAAGACCTACTCGTCACGCGAGAAGTATCGCCGAGATTGCGCAAGATTCGCAGAGATTGTCTCAGAGACGGCCGTTTTGGCCTTGAAGCTCAAGTGGAGCAAGGTCCAAGATGAGCTCACTCGTGGCGTTCGGCTCATCATGGATGACTCGTCTCGGCCGATACCATTCTGGGTCATCTTCGCTGCCCAGATCTTCATCGACAACCTTGAAGTCCTGGACGGCCAATTTGAGGCTGTTTGTGTGGATGCTTCTAACACTGGAGAATGGATTACTGGCAACTGCAAGCTGGCCCTTCAGCGGATTGCGGGACAACCCAGACCGCCAAGATGGGAGGCCCAAAAAGACGATTCGCTGAGGAGGCTGCTGCAAGAGGCGCATTTCTTCGAGACGGGCGTCATCTCGAAGTGGAAGCGGCGGATTCTGCCGTCTATCGCCAAGCCAGAGAGCATCCTGATGAAGCGCAACACTGTCTTTGCAGGCGTCTGGGCACATCACCTCCTGACGCTGTATCACACTACGGCCATCGCCTATGTCAATGCTTGGGGCGCTGTATTCGCGATGAATCAGCTCAACAAGGCAGTGATAATACGAATGCGCACAATGACCCAAGCCAAGCCTGAGCCAGAGTGGACGGACATGGCCGTTATGGATTACACGCAGGAAAAACAAAGGTTTTGGGTTGGGGAAGAACCACGAGATATGAAAGACTTCTGGAAGCAGTGGTGTCTATGTCAAGGCGTTCCTCTCTCCGCGTTTATCGCGGCAAAAGGCGATATACCTGTCCCTGGTACCAGCAGCTCAACACGCAAGGGACTTACTCAGCTCGCCCCTATCTCTCTCCTCCTCCGAGGACGCCTGGGTACCGACACTGCCGGCCACGCCCGTGTCAACATGGCGCTGGAGGACGTGCGCAAGATTGTTGGCGAAGGCGAATGGGCCATGATGGACTCGCCCCCAGCGATATATTTGAGCTCGAATTCGGCCGAATGTCTCGCAAAAGAAACACAGAAAATACACGGCATCGACTTCCCCTGCCGGGCCGCAAGGAACACTTGACCCTGTCACCGGCTGCGCTCATTAAAAGGCTGGCAACCAAGTTGCATCCGGAAATAGTCATGCTATATTTTGACTATATTTGCTTGCATATGATCTGTTGGTCCACCCTCCGTCTTTTCAAGTACAACATGGATCCTATGTTCAAACAGGCTTTAGGTGGAAGACTTGACTACATTGAGTCTGACGCCCAGCTTCCTCAGTTGGTTGGAATCATGTTCCGTGCGGCTGCGGGCCTGGCGCCTGGGCTACCGCAAAAAGACTCGCTCGTCCTTCTCGACGCAGCACCGAAGATTCAGCTATATCTTTGGAACAATCCGAGTCATCCGCGGAAGCATCAATGGGTGGTCGACCAGATGGAGAAGTTAGGGATATTGTCGGAGTATGAGCTTGATAAATAGACATGGTATGGTGCTTAATGAGAACCTTATGGCTTTACATTACCTTCTAGACGGGTTGGTAAAATGCCGGGTTGTTCGGCTTCAAAATTCGCCCCCTTTGGCTGGATCATGAATGACTGCGAAGGTTGGACAAACGAGACCCCAAGGTGTTGAATTCTACGCAGTCAACCAGAAACGCAGTAATTAGAAGTCGTCAAGTGTGTTCCATTTCTTCGAGCGGTCTGCGCGACCGCGAGCCCCTGAATTGTGGCCCAACCGCTCGCAGAGCGGCTGACTAAGGAATGATTACGTAATTTGACACAAGGGGGAAATATCGTACACCGCCCACTCCTTTGACGCCTGCAGATTCCTGCACGGTATAGTGACAGGTGCACTACACATTGTGTGGAACGTTTCACTGAGGGTACGGAGCTCATGGGAGCAGCGGAAGTGCAGTTGCAAAGTGACTTGATTAGGTAGAAAGGGGGGGAGCGAAGCTCCCAGCCTAAATACAAAAGAAAGCTCCCTGTGTGTGAGGAGAGCACATGACTAAAGGCTCCAGCGCTCCAGCCTAGCCTGGAGCGGTAAGGCGCCTGCGCGCCTGAGCGCCAAGAACTGCCGCTGCAGTTCGATATCCCCCCTCGTGCATTTGCGCCTCATTAGTCCATAGTCCGAATTGGTGCATCTGTGCGGGAGGTAGTCTTGGCTCTCGCTTGGTTTGGACTATTGACTTTAGCTGAAAAAACAAGACAGTGGTGGCCAACGATGGAGACCGCCGAGACCGCCACCACGACAGGTTCAGTTTAGCTGAGGGATCCCGCTGCGATCCACCACCGACTCGACCAATATGAGCAAAGAAGGGTCCCTCTATCTTGGGCTATCTCTTGGCCAAATACCCAGACCACCAAGCCAGTCTTCAACAGGACACAGCTGTAGTTGACGAGACAGATTGTAGCCATATCCGTCCACAACCCACAGTCAGCGAGCTTTCTCCATGTAGAACCGTTGACAAAGACTGGCTGCTGCTGACATGACGAGGCGGCGAGAAAATAAAAGAGCGTATCAAGATTCCTCTTCGTTATCGCCAGCAACATAAGCCTGCCTCTCCTGCTCGTATCTCTTCTTGTCGGCAGCTGCCTTAGCCTCATATGGGGCGCGCTGACTGTCGCTTAGAGCCTTCCACTTGTTCCCCAGAATCTTGCCCATCTGGCCGAACGGGATCCCCGGGTTCTCCTCTCCGACATTGTCTCGTTGCTCGTTTGCAAAGAACATGAATGCCGAGATGCCTCTTTTGGGGGGATCCAGGGCACTTCTCAGCGGGTTCTTCAGCAGGACCCTCCCTTCGTCCCCGCCAGGGCCTTTCTGGGCTAGCCCAGCGTCTTTTGATGGCTCGTTGAAACCTATGTCCTCAAAGTCCTTCCACATCGGCTTCTCTTTATCCCCCTCACTCAGACTCCGAGTCATGCGGAAAAGCTCAGAGGGTTTTGATGGCCCCTCGCCAATTTCATGCCCAGGGACTTTAGAGTCAAGCTGCTCAAGCTGCCTAGCTCGCCTGAAAATTGCGTCCCAGTCCTTCCCTGCGGCAGGGTCTGGGGACTCTTGTTGAGTTTCGTCAGCCCTACCAATGCTCGAGGATGGTGCGCCGAATTCAAGGGGTGTGGGCGGAGTTTGTTGCTTTTGATCGTCTTGTCTGAATATTTCGTCCCAATCTTCATTCATCGTAGGCCCTCGAGAACTTGGTTCGGCCCCATCATGAGGATCAGCCCCCAAAATTGATTTGTGAAGCCCGGAAGAGAGACTTGATGGACTATCCCCCAGACCGGCGAATATCGAATCCCAATCTTGACCCATGGTAGGAACCGCAGACCGTGGTTGCTGTTGTTGAGATTCTTCGCGAGTGTTTATCGCGCGTATCTGCATGGAGCCGCTCATTAAGCTTTCCGGAAGAGTCTTCGGTAGGGGGTTGTGGCTTCCCTGGCCTTTGTGTTTCTGCTGCCGCATCAGACACATTGCAGCCGCAAACTCGTCGTCCGTCAAAAAACCCTTGTTGCCGATATCCACCAGCTGAAAAATCTTCCCCAGAGTTTTGTCTGAGAACGTCCACTCCTCAAAGAATCGTTTCGCGACATCACCCAAGTGGACTCCCGGATTACCGCAGGCGAGATCCTGGAATTCTCGGTCATAGCTTGCCCTGTCATCTTTCGTTATGATCCAATCTTTGGGATCAAGCTGAGGGGTACGCTGGCGAGGTGTGGAGTCGGTAGTGGCCGTTGTGTCAGGCTCAAAAACTGGAGGAGAGCCCCGACAGTGCCGCATTGCGGCCTCGTAAAGTTCGCTAGGCAAACTGGCGTGTTGTGAGGGCAAGGCAGGCATAGCGCCGCTTCTTCTCGATGATATCAGGTGCATGGCGATAATGAACTCTGTTTGAGTAAGAGTACCGCGCTTTTCAAGGTCGACGAGGGCCCATATAGTCCCGAGGTCCACATTTGGGAGTCCGGACATTTCGAAGACGGCCTTTCCTTCTTCCCCGCCGACGACTGGCTCCCTTATTCCTAAAGCAGTTTCGCGAGTTATGCGTGATTTTTTCCAGAACAACTTTACATACTGAGACGCCCTCTCTGGCGTTAGCTTTGGGATCCGGATGCTAAGGGTGGTTGCCTGGTAAAAGGGTATGTCCTCAGTAGTGAAAGGAGGGCGGTCAGGCTCTTGCAGTGTCAATTCTGCCTGGTTGAGAGGATCTACTTCGTCCACGTCAGTAAAGTTCAGTGTCTCTGCTGTACCCTCGGCCCTTGAGTCGTCGCCGCGTGAGAGGTTGTGCTTGCTCGAACCGGTGTCGTCGGCACCGTCGTCTCCGGCAGATCTGGGTAGCGAGAACAGAGAAAAGCGTTCCAGATGTCTTGCAATGTGGCTGTTGAGATCTTTGGCGGTTGTAAAATTGGCCAGGCAGACTGGACAACATCTGTTGACTGTTGGAACAGTGGTCTCGCTCGCGTATGTGAGCATAACCGCTTTGACTTCGTCGCTCCGGTTACCATGCTCAGATTCCAGATGAACTTGAAATTCTTCCTGGTGGCTGAAGACATGCGCAGGATGCTCAGGGCACCGCATCGTCAGACGGTGCATTGAGTCCTCATGTTTGACCCAGCCTTCAACGCTGTCGTAAAGCTGAGTAGAGGTCTTGCAGCTCTCATAGGTGCATTGGTATGGTCTCAAGTCGTGTATGAGATGGGCTTTCCAAGCTCTCTCTGACAAAAGCACGCTCGAGCAAAGGGTGAAACAGTAGGGACACTCGAAGAACTTGCCGTCAGACAGATGCTTCGGGGGTTGGGGAAAAGCCAAGTCCTCTTTGCCTGGCCGCCACGCTGAAGCCGCGTACTCGGAGACAGAAGCATTCGTAGCTTGATCGTTCCAGGACGCCGCCCGGAGAACGTCTAAGCGACTAGCGGTTGTTACTGAGGCTACAATAGTGCGGGCCTGAGGTGTGTCGTCCATGGGGAAGTGGGCCTCGGCCGTTTCTTCTGTCCCTACCCCCGCCGTTAGACCTATGTGCGGAGTTTGTGAGGCGTTTTGGGTATGGGCGCGTTGCATCGCAGTTTTCGTGTGCAGGCCGAGTTTACTGCGGTGGTGCTTCCAGTATGCAAACTGCTGCCTGCGGCGGGTGTTTGCTTGTGCCAAGCGATGGACTAGAAACGACTCGATACCCGTCGAGCGCTCCTTGCGATGCTGCGCTAGAATAGACCGGATTGGCTCCCAGACGAGGTCTGCTGAGGTACCACTGTCGCCGCCCAAGCTCGGGTTCGATACCGGGTGATCTGCCAGTGCCCTGGATTTCTGGAACTCAAGAAATGACGAGCTTATGTAGTCGTAGTCGCGTTCCTTGAAGATATCGAGGAGGTCCACCCCATTTTCCGGGTCAATGAGCCGGTAATCGAGCACCTTTTTCGATGCGGCCCTGGAGGATGGATTACGGATCCAGACTGCGAGCTTGAACAGTCGATCAATGGGATCCCTGATGCCGTCGAGGAGCAAATCTGCATCCGAGCCATCCTCGGAACCGAACCCATCGGCATCATCCAGCTCATCGTCGCCTTGCTGGTCAGGGGCTATCGGGGACTCCGGGGCGTTGAAGTACTCGAGGACTAATGACAATGATCAGCGCAATCCCATGGCCCGGAGAGGCAGGGAGTAAACCTTCTGTAAGAGCGTTGCCAAGACTGGCAATAAACCGCAGAATGACAAGGCGGATACTTTCTGCATCCCGGACACGATAATCCAGCGATGCGTGGCCGGAGACGAAGAGACCCAGATTGACGGCCCAAAGCTGGAAGCGATCGGCCTCAACCGCCAATTTTGCAGCTGGCCATGCAAGTCGCCTGGCGGCCTCGGAGGATTGGTCAATGGCCTTGGCTCTCTCAAACAGCACTGCCGTACGGAAGCCGGCGTTGGCAAGCGCCTCCATGTCAGCCGAATTTTGCGTTCAGGCTCGGTGTTGTCAGTGTGTCTGGTGCAGGATTGGGAATGCCGCAGGTGCGATGGAGAGCCGCCCAATCCGAGGGCCAGCCCGGTCCCGTGACGATTACCCCGCTCCAGCTGAGGAGAGTGCTCCTGTCGAGAGCTTTCCGACCCCAATTGTCTGAAAATAACCTTCTCCTGCCCATCGCCTCATTGCGCAAGGCCGGGGCAAACGGCCTCCTTCGCTCTCATGTCCGGCTTTGAAGTCGCAGGCGTTGTCCTCGGCGCGCTTCCCGTTATCTTTGCAGCGGTTGACCTTTCAAAGAAGAGCATTGGGCGTGGGGCCATCTTCTTTCGGAAGCGACACTATGTTGAGAAATTAGCGCTAGCGCTTCTCTCGCAGCGGCAACATCTCACCGAAATAATCCGATCCATTCTCATTGGCAGCGGATGCGAGGATCTCTCTCGATTTGATAGCGATCCGGTCGGGTACCTGAAGGACGATGCGGTTCAGGGCCAGGTGCTGGAACACCTGGGGGAGGAGAATTTCGCCGTGCTTGGGGGACAGATTCTCCATTGCCAAGAAATCATCAAGCAGGTCGCCATCAAGACGGCGAACCTGGTGCCCGGCATTCAGGTAAGAGTGGAAAGATCTGCTGGCGCAGTGGAACTAACTCGAGCCAGGGCCCCAGCGATGACTTGATGCAGATCATCGAAGAGAACAGGCGCGCAAAGACCAAGCAGCTGGAGGTTGTGCCAAGAGTCAAACTCATGTTTAAAACCAAAGAGTTTGAAGAGATCACCAAGGACTTGGATGACACAACAAACTCCCTCTTCCGACTCACAACCCTGGTGTCATCAAATCGGCAGGCAGCTGGAATCAATACCTCTAAACACGCCCTTGGCATTGCGAAATCCCTCCGCCGAGCTCACCAATCTGCCTCCAACCTCTACACCGCCATATCCCGCGCTTGGAATGGCGACTGCCACCAAGGACACGAAACCAGGCTATTTCTGGAAGATCGGATCCTTGACAGGTCATCTGGTCGGAAATCTGCCAACACACCCTTGACCTTTCCGCTCGTCTTTGCGACAATGCCTTCGGAGAGGAAGCGGGTTTGGCACGAAGCTGTTGTGCGGGTGCTCCACAACGACGAGGACCACGAGCAACCGCCCGCGCCCACCCAAGCTCCCTCACCGCCCCAGCGCGTGGCATTCGTCGTCACCAGCGCCGATCTCACGTGTCCCAAGCCTCAGATCATCCCGGTGGAAAACATCTGTGCCGTCATACCCAGCCGCCACATTTCCTTTGTTCTCACCGGGCAACCGAAAATCGGGCTGATGATATCGGATGGCCCCAGCCCAGGGACCTCTGCCGCGCCATCAAAGGCATCCCTCAAGGAGATTCTCTCCGCGCCTCGAAAGATTCCCGCATCTCTGAGGCTCCGGATGCTTCTCGCGCTACGAGTAGCCTCCAACCTGCTCCAGCTGCTCCAGACACGCTGGCTTCCCCATTCGTGGTCAGACGAACAAGTCTTTTTTCCGCTCACAAGGACACGACCGACAACTTCGGGCCAAGGAGCTTCCCTCGACATTGACTTTGGGCGGCCATTCATTTTGGCCCCGTTCCCCCAGGGCTGCACGGCAGCTACTCAGCCTCAGCCTCAGGCCGATCCCAAACTTGCCCTCCTCGAGCTTGGCATCCTTCTTCTCGAAATCTGGTACGAAGAAACGCTCGAAGCCCACTTTTCGCTAGACAGACACCCCACCGAGTTCTACGAGCGCTTGACGTGGGCGCACAAGTGGCTGGATGAGATGACGAACCCGCCGCCGGAGCTGTATGACAGGGCGGTGTCACATTGTATCAAAGGGGTGATTGGGGGCGAGGTGCGATTGGGACAATGGGAGGACGGTGAGCTGTGGAATGCAATTTGCGGAGATGTGATTGTGCCGCTGTTTAACAATTGCAAGATGTGGCGGTGAGGGGGTGGGGTAAGGTCTCAAGGGTTTGTTTACATTGTGACCCTCGAAATCTGTGGACTAAATAAACGGCCATTCATACGAAAAACATGTATTTGCCTGCTCGCCACTGGGAGTTTATACAAAGCTTGAATTCGTCGGCCGTTGTTGTCAAGAATGTCCTCCGGACGACCTATCACAACAATGGTAAACAATGGCGATGCCTTCAACAGCGAGATCCCAACCCCTGCAGTCCAAGACCACCACGAACTTCACACTGCGCTCAGTGAGGCTGGCATGCTCGACTCATACGATATTAACGAGGCAGAGAATGCAGCCATGTCTTTCAAGAACTTAAAACAACCTGTCTTGACGGTCAGGATATTATTCGGCTTTTATCTTATGAGATATCGGCCATCTTCTCACCTTGAGAGTACAGATACCCGAGGAGCTTCCCCAAACCGAGATGAGTGTAACAAAGGGGCAGCAACGATGATTCTACCCGAGGACCGCCCGGTCAGCCACAGAGACTGGCTGGCCTCCGCAGAACTTCCCATTATTTGTCCTTTTTTTTTTTGAACCGTTGACCGCAGACACATCGTGACTCACGCACACTGACAGCCGAGTCCAGGACCTCACGAGGATAACAACTCAACACCGATTAAATACCATGGCACCCATCTGCCCCATGCCGCCACCGAAACCGTGACTATGTTGCAGGTAGCCACTATGAGGATGATGTCACATTGTCTGAATATGTCAACCATAGACCATTGCAAGTGTGGGGTTAGGAAGGAAGTGGGTGCCCTATGTGTGGCGGTTTGAAAGCATGAGTGTGTCAACCCCTACCCCTTAGTTACGGCCCATCAACCGACCACGTCCCTCTTCCAGAGAGCTATGCTCCGCCGAGGCAAACCCCGCGTGCAGGACATCTCCGTGCTTCGGCCTTCTTGCGGTTTCAGTCGGCAACTTGCCCTCCTCAGTCACACAAACGCGAAACCTCCTGAGATATTGCTGCGACAGCACTATTCGTGACAGCTCGGGAATCCGACATGCGCAAAACAAATACCTAAGCATCCGGAACGGCCTTCCTGTCTCCATCCGCCGCCGTCATCGCAGCAGATCCCGTCTGCAATTAACATTCATACCTAGAAGTTGAGTTCTGCCACGAGGGAATGCCAGTGGTGGCGTTTAAAAAAGGATAACTATAATCTGACCAGCTGAAGCTAAAGTCTGGTAAAATTTAGTCAGGTATATAGTTTGGGCCCACTCTGGACCCTTTGTCCAAGGTTGCAACCCACATTTTTGAGAAATCCACCTCCGCTGTGATAACGTCTTTCTCCCTCCTATTTAGTCACATACGACCACACCCACTGGAAAATTCGGGATCCCGTCCGCTCTCCCATAGACAAGCCAGTGAGGGCCAGACTAGTAGTTGGGTCGGTGACGACCAGCGAATCCCTGGTGTTGTATGTTTTTTTGCCCCTTTTCTTACTTTGGCATGATCCACTTCCCATTTCCAGCAAGATACCCCCTTCCCCATAATTCCCACAACCTTAATCGTACGTCGGCTGCGGATCCCCTTCGACATAGACACACGAGTCCGCCCAGCTCTGCGGATGCGGTTGCAGCCCCTGCAGGAACCGCACTCTGTCCTCGTCCGCGTTGGTGATCACGAAAGTCCCGTTGCCAACATCCTCAACGTGTCCGAAGCTCGTGGCCCAGCTGTCGGCCCGCTTATGCACTTCTTCATATGCGAGTGCCCTCGAGCAACTCTCGCAGAGGCCGCTGATGGTAACCTTCTTGTTGGCTTTGTCAAAGACGTATTTGACCCCTGCAGGGACGTAGGCCGCGCATTCCAGGTAGTCCCAGCGCACCCAGCACGGTTGGATTGAGTACCCCATTCGGCAGCGCTTTTCGAGCTGGGGGGTCGCGGCTGCCAGGGTGGCGAGGAAGATTGCGGAGAGTTTCATTTTGGGGGGGACTCGGGGGCCGGGTTGGAGGTTGTTTGGCGGTGATTTGATTTGGGCGGGATTGATGGTTTGGAGTTTGGGCATGTGCTTGTAAACGGCGATGCGCAAGAGACGAAGTTGGAGAACTGCAACTCTTATAGTTCTGGCTTGCCGCCGCGTATATTGCTTGGCCGCGTGATTCGGAGGTAGGGTTGTGCTGGTGCAATTATCCAGATTAGTTCCGCAAGCTGCTCAATTGCCCGAGGGCCTTCGTCCCAAAGGGGTGCAAGGACTGCAGTCAAAGCTTCCAATTTCATGGGCTCCTACAGGATGCGCCAAGCCACTGCTGGAGACCCTGATTGGCCACTCGTTGCAACAACTCCCTGGAACGCAGAAGACGAGTTCCCTACGGAGTCAACTTCACCGTTCAGGGCTTCCCGCCGGCTAATTCCGATGTCACGGTTGGATTGCAAGGCATACCTTACGTTTGGGGTTGCATCTCTCCTATGAATTCAGTATCTAGACCTAGTAGTAGAACATGAGTATTGTTCTGTTGAAATGAATGATCCAAACGCCCCTGCCATGGTATCGACCCCTGACACTATTGATACATCATCAATCATGAGTATCGTCCCGCTAAAATGCAGATGCAAATGCAAACGCCCCATCCTGTTACCCCTTGACCTACTGATACATAATCGAACATGGGTATCGTTCTGCTGAAATGCAGAATGCAAATGCCGTCCTATCCTGCTGGCCCCTGAAAATGCAAAATCCAAACATGCCATCCTGTCGGCTTCCCGTAAACCAACCCCAACCTACAAACTCCCGTCGTCCGTGAGCAGCGCTGCAACCACGGTTTCTCTGGGCACCTTGTCATGGCACCCCCCCGAACAGTACATGACCGGCTCACTCGACACCAGAATATAGTACAGCCCTCTAGTAGCTGCCCCACAAACCGGGCACTTGACGACCTCCAACGACACCGGCGGAGCACCCCGTCCCTCGCGGCGGTATGCCCTCTCGTTGAACATCCGCATCTCGTTCTTCAAACCAGGCAAGTGCGCCATCACACGCACAGCCAACGCGCTGTCCCGGAGCTCCTTGTTCAGCACGCAAAAGACTTCGACGACGGCATCCCGCAAAGTCCGGTCGTCGGCAGGCGTCGACGGCGAATGGTTGTACACCTCGTCGGCTGCGGAGAGGAGGGAAGCCACGTCCAGCCCGGCGACGAGGGCGGCGCGGAACTTGGCGGCGGCGTGGCCCTTCAGCGCAACGACCTCGTACCGGCAAGCGATGTTGTACGCCCTGGCGTGCAGCACTACTGCTGGCACGTCGGGGGCCAGGTGGACAGCGTTGTACTCGCTGGAGGACATGAACTGGAGCATCGCACTGGTGGCGAGCGGGCAGATGTCCCTGCCGTGGTAGCCGGCGTCGGGGATCGAGAGTCTGGTGGGGGGCTGGCAAGGAGTTAGTGAACGTGCTTTGTTTTTTTTTTCTCAGGGGGAACAGGTGAAGGAAGCGCAGAGTACGTACGAACAGGGTCTCGGCCAACTTCTGGGCGAGGACCGGCGAGTGCGCCGACAGGATGCTTCCGCGGGCTTTGAACTCCGCGTTCCTCCCGCAGACGATCGTCACTTCGTCGAGACTAGCTTGCCAGTCGTTCTCGATCATCGACACATCGTGGTCGAAAAAATTGTCCAAGGAAGGCCTGGGGGGGTCAGCTGAATCAAATGAACCGGCAGAGAGTGAAGGGCTTCCGACATACAGCTTCTCGACCTGTAGGTCGGCTTCTACCCCGGCCCAGTTCACCTTGTTGGCGAGGAAGTTGTCGACTAACTCCCGCTGGGTTTTCAAGGGACCAGCCGTCGCACCCTTGCCCGCGTTGTTCGAAATAGGCCTGTGGGCGTCAGCAATTCCGGTGGGAACATGAAAGGCTCAAGGGCCTGCGACTCACGTCTGCTGATGGGAATCCATTTCAACACGGTGCATGCAGTGGACACTGGACTGGACGTGAAGGAAAGGAAATGGCTTGGTAAACGGCGACTACATTGGCGGGTGGTGAGGAGCTCTTATTATATGTGCTGGAAGAAAACTTTACGTTACGTCCCAACAGGCACTCCAGCTCGGATGAACCACAAACCAACCCTGTTCTTGCCTAACAGCTGGGAGTCTATCAAGAGGTATATGCTGCTTGGAAGGTGCTGGCAACCTGTCGACGTGGAGCTCATGCGGAGCCCCCTTCAGTTGCCTCGCCCTGGCGTTTGGAGTCACGTTATGCAGCGGGATTTTTATCTCGCTTCAACACAGGTGCCACCAAAGGAGAGCCTCGGGGCTCAAGGTCCGTCCGTGGGTACGTCTTGTTGGGATGCCCCTATACACAGCCGGCTTTTTGACATGTCCTCACAGCTGCTCCGGCATTCGATGCCAATGCACCACAATCACAGTGACAAACTATTCTTCACCCTAATACACTTGCATGGCCAACAGCAGCGATATTGGCAACAACCACATCACATGCAACAATGTCATTGTCTTTAAACACCAACTTGAAAGAACCTCCCAGCCAGACGGGACACGTGTGCATCACTTCCACACAAGCAGCATGATATCGGCAACAGCCACCGTGACATCACAGACAACCTTTTCACGCTTTCCAAACGACGAAGTATTCTCCATCCAGACGGGATGCGCATCATTTCTATCACGGCCAGCATGATATCGGCACTAGCCACACCACGTGCAACCATATCACGGGTTCAACCGATAAAGTATCCCCGGCCAAACGGGAGGCGCCTCCCTTCTCCACATCCCTCTTCAACAAGGTGCCGCCAAAAAACTAACAGACACCATAGCCGGTGTTTGCCGACAGTCCCACAACAAAAGATGGGATAATAGTATAGTGGTCAGTACTTCTCTTGTCAAGCCTCGCGAACTTTTGTTTGCACCGAGTCAGGAAGATTTGCGAAGTCATACTCGTGGTTGTATGGCAGTACTGGGAATCTTTTGCGATATTTACCTGTTGTTAGTCGAACCCCTTCGCCACAATGGAAAAGGAGACAGACACTGTTCCGCTTCGTTCCCTCTCACCATCCTCTGCAAACGGTGAGAATGGCTCCGGCCGGAGCAGGCACTCCACCTACAACTACCTTTTATTGACTCATCATGCAGATACCCTCTCGACCCCACAGCTGGCAAAATACTTGCAACACGTTCTTACTTCCAAAAGCTACAACACGCCGCAATGACGCAGCGAATACCTCCTACACCGGAGTGTGTCTGATGATGCTAGGCTAGGTATACGAGTAGATTAGCCAATATCCACTGGCTGTGAGATAGTTTCTGACACTTTATATTTTCTTGTGCTCGATGGCCCCGAGCTGTTGGATTTCAGGATGATCGGCTGAGGTTAAACTTTGTGCTGTCTGACGTGATAGCGCCGGGGGTTGATCGGACGTTTCCTGACTGATCTTGCTGAGCCGAGGGGCTGGTTTGGGATTTAGTGGATCAAGTTCTGATCATTGTCTGTCTACCTTATACGCTTCTAGAAGCGGGGGAAGTATTTAGTCCAGCCTTGTGTATCACGCAAAATTTGGGGCAGGATCGGAGAGAGAAAAGGAGCTTGAAAAAGGTGAAACCCCTTACCAAGATGTATAAGGCAGCCAGAAACGTCGGGCAGAGATGGTCACCAGTCAGGCGCGCGTCTTCGTCGTTGCACCCAGCGACACAGACAAGACGCGCTTCGCCATATCCACTGCCCCACCATGGACGCGAAGAGAGTCTCCACGCGATGAAGTGTATTTCGCAGGACATGGCTCGGCCCACCTCTACTTACCCGCAGAATATTCTGTACATATTTTCCCGGCCATTCAGTCCCTCCGTGTTTCCAGCGTGCTTCATGTCTCGTAGGAACATGGACAGTTGTCTAGGTGGAGAAGAACAGTTGAGAGCCTCAACGCAGCTTCAGAGGATCAAAGGTGTTCTGATCAAGCCCGCCAGCAAAAGTCCAGTCCGGGGATCATGTGTGACGGAGTTGTCGACAGCTTCAAGAGCCACCTTCTGTGAGCTCCACATCGATAAAGGGGGTGGATGCAGTTGATTTTCTGTCACTGGTAAGCCACGGAAAATCGCGAATGACGCTCGAGTCGTCTTTTCAAGCTTTGACAACTTGAAATAAAGTAGTCCCCTAAAAGCCACCCGCATTTTGTCCGGCGAAGAGTCGATCGAAAACAGGCAGCCAGCCTTTTTCGACCGAGGCGGCAGAAGACAAACATCCAAATGCCATTTTCAATTCCATCCCTGCATTTGGAAAAGCCAAATACCTACCACCAACTTCCCAACCCCGGCCGACTTTACCAACCCTTGCCTAGCAAGGCGCCTCGGCGGCCGGTGTGGAACCAGGCACCGAATCCCGCGGCGCCCACTCTCGGGTCGTCTCGGTCGGGAGTCCCTCCCCTCCCCACACGGCCCCACAATTTCACTCACACTACGGATTACACACACTACATTTCCAAGTAGCGTGTGTAGTGTAAATTCCAAGTTCCAGATTCCCCCCCAAGTTTCCAACCAAGCCCCTGAAGCTAACGTTATCAGGTTATCAGGAGCCACGAAACAGTGCAGTGCGACAAGTCACATCTAGCCCTATCCTGGTCGGAGGGAGGGAAAAAAAAGTCATTCGCACGCATCGCCCTGCAACAGAAAAGGAACTGTGTGCGAACCGGCAGATAGGCAGGCAGGCAAGGAGGCACAATCTGACGAACCTGACCAACCTGCCTGCCTGCCCTAGAAAAACAGTGGGAAAGTCACACTTACAAATCTCCCGTCCCCTCTCACCGATGTCCCACCCCCTGAGTCCCCAGGCTGCGTCCACAGTTTCAACTGCAACTTCCCCGCCGCCCAAAACAATCGCACCCGCATCGCGCCAAGATTCAATTCTAGACTCGTTACCAAGCCAGCCGCGCAGCGCACTTATTGCGCGGGCGGGCCGGTGCGGTGCGGTTGTCAGTTTGCAGGAGTGGCTGCTCTTGGCTCTTGGCAGACCTCCCGCGCGAACCAGATGGCGTTGGGCTTGCGGCGTGTGCCAGTGTGAGTGCGGGATGTGGTGGTGCTGCGCACAGTCCATCGCTGGCTGCCGTCATCAATGCCCGGGTGGTGTGCATGGACCAACCTCGCTTCATTCCGTATTGGCGGGATCCGGGGGTGCTCGGACGCAAGAACCGCCGGCACGGGCCCTGTTCGCTGCGGGCGGTGGGTGCATGGGCTTTGGGCTTTGATGTTGTTGCAGATGCGACGAGTCGTTCTTGCTTGTTGTGGATTGTAGGAAGGGAGGGAGAGGTGATTTGTGGGATGGGGGCGGTAGGTGGCTGTTTTGCTGACGAAGAAAAGAAATTTGGGGTCTACCTTGAGGCTTACACATACATGAATCTGCAGTGTTCGGGCGGGATGATTGATTGCAAGCTGCGCCGCCGACTTGGGACTCGGTAGTTCGGGGCTGCAGAGAAGGGGGGGAAGGTGCCGTCGTCAATGTGAGACACGCGAAAGCCAGGGAGACAAGTCCCCACCAGCCCTGAACCCGGGTTGAGTTACATTGTTCATGTTCCACCAAGCCCAGCAGCAAACATATGAAATGGAAAAGGAAAAAGAGGGAGACACGCATGGACCAGACATCCCTCACAGTGATTTTCGTCAAGTCTTGTAGGGCTCGCGTGGCATTTGCGTGGTGCAGGCGTCGATGTTTGCGCACCTCCCTGGTCCGGGGCATCCAACCAGCGCCGGATGCGCCCCGCCTTGACTACCTCCTGGGGCACCGCACTGGCGATGCCACTGAGCAACAATTCCAGGGTTGCGGGGAGATTGGCCGTTCTCGAAAAGCCACCTGCACCGATGCGCACCTAGCCCGTGTGCCCAGACAGTGCGTCCCAACCCAAGCAAGCACGACGCAAATCGCACGAATCCTTCGCGTGGCCGAACTCCGTTTCTACTCTAATTATTAAAACAGAGCGAGCCCCACCGCGGCGACGTTGAAGAAAGCTTGTTCTTTCCCGGAATGAATGCGCTTCTCGTGAATGCCATCCACTCCACTCCCGCCGCGGAGGAGCCCGCGCCCGAGCGCAGCATCCCGTGATCCGTGATGATTCTTCTACCGCGCGATGAGCTGGCCTCGGACTTTGGCCCCGGCGAGCCCATCCCCGTCTTCAACCAGCGGCCCGCCGCCCTAGGCCTGACTATTTCCTTCACCGTTCTGGCCTGGCTGTGCTCGCTGTTCCGGCTCTATGTGCGCTTCAAGGTTGTGCGGGCGCCCTGGTGGGACGACCTGTTTGTCATGTTGGCGCTGATGTCGTCGACCTCAGGGTCGGTTGTGTACTGCATTCTGATGGGGCTGGGCATGGGCAAGCACATGGATGCGCTGCCGGCGGAGCTCGTGAGCGAGTTTCTGAGGGTGAGTTTTACTGATTCAGTCAAACCCGGAAGTCAGTGCTAATACTCGGCCTCAGCACTTCTACATCGGCAGCATCACCTACCCGCTGGCGCTCATGTTCATCAAGCTCGCGTTGCTCTGCCAGTACCTGCTCATCTTTGACATGGGCTCCCGTCGCCGCCAGTTCTGCAAGTGGCTCATCATCTTCACCTCTGTCTGGGGCATCTTCTTCTGCCTGCCGACCTGGGTGCCGTGCATCCCCATCTCGGCCATGTGGGACGTGACGGCGCGTGACGCCCGCTGCTGGGGGTTTGCGTCGGGTGACCTGAAGCAAATGCTCGGGTTCTACATCACGCAGTCGGTCTCGACGACGGTTATCGATCTTGTCATCTTCTTGCTACCGGTGCATCTATTCTTCCAGCGGGGGACGCAGCGCAAGACCAGGGTGGCGCTGCTGGGGTTGTTTTGCCTCGGGCTTTGGTGAATTTCCCTGTCTTGTATTAAATGGTCCGAGTGAGTGACTAACACACCCCCCCAGTGTGAATTTCTGCTCCATCGGCCGCCTCGTCTACTCGCTCTCCCCCACGCTCAACGCAATGAACGACCTTACCTGGAACAGCCCGACCCCCACCGGCCTCGCCACCCTCGAAATCAACCTAGCCTCCATCTGCGCCGCCCTCCCCGTCTTCTGGCCCGTCGTCAAGGACGGCTGGGCACGCATCTTCGTCACGTATGAGGTCAGCGTCACCCGCGAGTCGGGCATGTACATCCCCCGACGGAAACGAAGGCAGCAGGAGGAGGCCCAGGCCATGCCGCCGGTGCGCCGGTCGGGATCGTCGGATCTCGAGCTCACGCCGAGCGAGCAGCCCAAATTTGATGTCTCGGAGCAGATTACCGAGTGGGATCCGTATGTGGGCGATACCAAGACGGGGTTGGGTGACTCTGAGACTGTGATTGAATCTTCACGGGCGGTGGAGCGGCTCGATAGGAAGGTCAAGGAGAAGAAGTCGTTTTTGGTTTAATGGGATGGCGTTTGGGAATTGGGTACTAGGTAGCTTCTTGCCAAATTGGATGTTTTATGAACTGCGGCAATGGCGAATCGGTGAAGCTGATGGCTGGATGGCTGATACTGAATGACTTGCAGTAACACCGTTAACTACCCAGAGAATGCCTTGTGCCACTTGAAGCAGTCTAGCATATACTCCAATACTTTTCCAACCTTTAGTGCCGTTCCTTAAAAACTGATTACTTTCACAACTCACAGTGTGGCTGTTGCGCCGTTGCGCTTAGAGAAATCCGAGTAAGTAGTATGCTAACACATACCAGTTGAGATCTCCAACCTGGAAGGCAGGCACGAAGCCTCACTGGCAGGAACCAAGTGGAACCCTACTTACCCCTCTGGCCACAGGGCCTCAAAGCCAGAATCAGGTGCCCCGGCAGATTAGTTCAACCAAGCATCCTTACAACCACCTTTCAAACCTCCGAGAGCTCAAGACTCGGACGCATCGTTGTGTAACCCAAAGCGCCACCACACCGAATCGGGGCGCAGCTGCCTCAACCTTGGATTCGCCGAGTTTCTCCGAAATGGAGCCGATCATGAAGATCAGAAAACCCCGCAGAGCCTGGCGGTGACAGCGGCAACGGAAAATTTCATTCAAGTTCTCCGCTTCTTCAGCCAGATATGGTAGTAGCCGTCGCCCACCCGCAGACAATCGCCTGATGTAAATACTGTTCAGTCGCGCGTGTATTTTTGGGACTAAATGTCGGGCCCGCAGCTTCTCTGGGATGGCGGTCCAGAGCCGCAGGTAGAGTAAGTGTTGACCTCAGCACGGCCCTTGACGATGTCTGCTGACTTCAAATATCAAAGTATCTGGTTCGTCCATGGATTGAGAGGCGACAGGATCGAAACGTGGTCGTCTGGTGAGTAAAGCCTGTCTAGGTACCCAGGACTTGCGTCCCCCGGGCCAGTGCATATGCTGACTTCATGTTGTCAGGCGGTGTTTGTTGGCCGCGAGACCTGCTGAAGGTCGACGCCCCAGAATGCCGCATCTTTACCTGGGGCTATGACTCCAGTGTCGCCAATGTCACTCAAGCTGCGAGCCAAGCCACTATCTTTGGCCACGCGGAGAGTCTCCTCCTGGATATTTGCATGTCCCGAATGGACCAAGACTCGGATGAGGCCCCGAGGCCGCTCGTATTTGTCGGACATAGTCTTGGCGGTCTAGTGATCAAGGAGGCTTTGATCCGGTCCTCCGAGTATCATCATAACCAGCAAGAAGAGGATTTGGGATCCGTCTTCGCCTGCACCAAAGGAGTCGTCTTCCTTGGCACGCCCCATCGCGGCAGCGACCTCACTCCATACGGCCACATTGTGGCGAAAGTGGCCAGGCTCCTTCTTCGGCAGCCAAACGAGAAGTTGATCTCTTTGCTGGAGAGCGAGTCTCCCATCCTGGAACGTCAACGGCGATCATTTGCAAGCATCAGTAAGGACATTGGCCTGGCTTGTGTGATTGAGGAACTTCCTACACGGCTCGGAATTGTTAGTGCACCCACAACTCTCCACAAGCTGGCTATATTCGCTAATGCAAGATGAACAGGTTGTGCCTGAGTCGTCGGCCACGATTGATGGATTCAACGTCAAGTACCAGCAGGTGCCCTTGAACCACATGGACATGTGCAAGTTTGCAAGCCGAGATGAAGTAGGGTACAAGCGGACCGTTTTCTTGATCAACAGCATTCTCAAGAAGTTTCAGGGTAAGTCTGGCTCCCGAGCATCACAACCGCCAGCACAAGTACAAGCCAGCCACCTCCTTGCGACACCCGAGGGTCGCAGTGAGCAGTCCGAGTACCAATACGAAATGGAGATCGAAGAAGCGTGATGCTTTAGGTCACCGTTTGGTCGCGTCATGTATGCCTAACTCTTCCTTGAGGGCTCAAACCAATCAACTCGCGGATTCACTTCTTCTCCAAACACGTACTTCTGATTGCTATAGTTTGGATAATGACATTGTTCTATTTTAGCTGGAAAACAGGCTTACGACAAGATGTTAAATGGTGTGTCACTTGAAGAGCCTCCCCCATCTCCTGGCCATTGTTCTAACGCGCAGAAATTAGCCCTGTTGTCGAGTCTCCATTTTCCAACCATGGACTCACGTGAGGAGGACTTGGATCCTGCCCACACAGGCACCTTCAAATGGATCATGAGAAAAATGAACTGGAAGTCACCATTCTACAAATCGCCGTCACCATATCTCCAATGGTTGTCCACTAAGAAACCTCTCTTTTGGCTCAGCGGAAAAGCTGGATCTGGCAAGTCGACGCTGATGAACTTTTTAATAACCCACCCAACGAGGGATGCGGTGTTGCAGAACGCTTTTCCCGATAAGAAAGTTCTCGTTGCCTGGCATTATCTGTTCGAGCGGGGGAAAGATGCGCGACAAAAGTCTCGGGAGGGGCTTCTCCGCCATCTCTTACACCACCTCATTCTCGAACGTCCTGCCTTGGCTCAACCTATTTTTAACCAGCACAAAGCGGTTCGGAATTTTGACAGTCAAAAGGTGTGGTCATGGAGTGAGCTGAAGACAGCACTCAACGGGGTGTTACAGGAGAAACCGCCGGACCTCCAGATCGTCTTGTTTATTGATGGCTTGGACGAATACCGGCCAATGGAAAAGCTGTCCTCTTACGAGGCTAACGCAGAGAATGAAGATGAAGATGAAGATGAGGCGAGGATCATAGACGACGGCCATCAAGATGTTGCGGACCTGGTACGCAAGATTTCCGGATTCGAAAATGTCAAGCTCTGCGTGTCGAGCCGGCCTTTGCTAGTGTTTCGAGACGCCTTTAGGCCGTTTTCGTCCATTGCGCTACATGAGTTGACAGTACACGACATATCGGCTTACGTAGCCGCGCGTCTGACTGGAAACGAAAGCCTGGCACTGCTGACCGTGCTACGACCCTCGTTCGAAGAAGATGTCAAAAACGAGATATTGGCCAAAGCGGACGGCGTCTTTCTTTGGGTACGGCTAGTTCTTGACCTCCTCACCCGAGGGCTACGTGACGGTGATACGGTTGACGAACTGCTGGGGAAGTTAAGCGACATGCCAAAGGAGCTCGGCGGGAAGAAAGGTCTCTATGCGGCGATGCTGCTCAACCTTCCCGCTGACTACCACAAGGATTGCTACGAGTACTTCCAGATCCTGCAGCGCTCCGACGAGGACCTCGATCCGCTAGTGCTGTCGTTTGCCGCTGAGGATCCTCAGACCGTATTCACGACACCCGTTGGCGAGATCACCCGAGGTGAAATTGCCAGTCACCGCAAACGCGCCTCAGACCGGATTCTGAGCCGCTGCGGAGGCCTTTTAGAAACACGCGGGACGGGTTCGCAGCAGCACATCAACTTCATCCACCAGACGGCAAAGGACTTTGTCACGAAACGCAGCAACTGGGAAAAGCTGATACATCTCGGAGAATTACGCAACTTCGACGGCGCTCTCTCGCTGCTACGTGCGTATGTCATACTACTGAAACGATCCAGGCCGCTTGCGGGGCCCTTCTGTTCATCCTGGTTTATGAGCCCCCAGTACAGATTTTTTCTGGCTTGTCTTCGATATGCTCGCGATGCCGAATCCTTGTCGCCCGCCCTGACTGCTGAGCTTCTCCTGTTGCTAGATAGGGTTATGTTCTACGTCACAGGCCATAATACGAACCCAACAGTCTTGCAGCGGAGGCCGAGTGGCAAGCCCAATTTTGACGAGCTACTATCCAACTGCCCAACAATGACACATGAAGTTGTGAAACGTCACGGTTCAACACCATACCTAAGGGAGCATTGGTCCGTCAATTTTTCCGGTGCTCCCCGGGGGAACCCCGAAAAAAATTTCATTGCGGTTGCAGTGCAGAGCAACCTACAAGCCTTCTTGAAGATGTCGAGCAAGAACAGGAGGGTTTTCGATACGCTATTCCGCACAGACTACCCCCTTCTTGCGTACGCGCTTGTCCGTCGCCCTGCGCAAAGAGGGGAAGCTACTAGTGCCCTGGGTGGAGCCCAGTCGCTGCCCGAGATTACGAGTTTACTCCTTGAGCTCGGTCTGGACCCCAATCAGTATTACGAGGGACCAGATTACCCCCAGGCCTGCACAGTCTGGGAGGAGTTCTTGGCTTTGCAAAACTATCTCGTACAGATAGGTGCGTTTGACGCGGCAAACCACTCCTCTCACATGGCCTGGGCTGATAAGGAGTACTGGAATTGGCTGGCCAACTCCCGTTTGCTAGTCCAGTACGGCGCGAACCCTAATGCTTCGTGCATGATAGAAAGCTACAAGAAGATGAGAGTTCACCCGAACGTCAACACAGAGCGCCGGAGCCGCTCTGCTCTCTACTGTGTCGTTATCATCCTATGGGGTGGGGCCAAGATCCACGACTGGGATGGGGGATTATTGGAGATGATGATCCAAAAGGGAGCGCGATTACAGCACGGCGAGTGGAGCAACTTAGTCGACCAAGCAGGTGTGATGGAGGTTCCGGAATATTTTATACAAAGCGTCTCAGATACCCTCCCAGCAAAAGGAGAAGTGGATCCCGAGGCAGCCGTCCCGGTCTTGGAACCACAGGGAACGGCGCGTCCTTAGTCGGTGGGGTCTCTCTAGCTACCTAGATACCTTTGGAAGACGGTCAGCTCACGATCCTATCGGATACGTCCTCAATGTCATCAGTGCCCCCGCATGAAACAGTACCGCCAGGGAGCAGGTAAGAGAACGAGAACTAACATCAGGGTCTCAGTGAGAGGAACGGTGACAAGGGCGAGACTGCCGTGGAAGAACAAACTGATGAGAGGGAAGAGAGGGAAAGGGCCAGAAAAGGGGGATTAAAGCGAATAGGTAAGGCGCCTAAGCGGTTGGTATCTCGGTCAAGAGAGTTTTTGTCTTTCTTCGTGACAGACATTTATTATGTTTTTGTTTCTGTTGACTTGTGGGATCACCGGGGCCCTGATACAGCTGGGGGCTTGTGAGAGAGTATTGGTGTGCCATACCGGCTGGAAACGGCGTCATAGTGTGATAAAAGAGCTGAGTGAGGTGTCGGCAATGGTGGTGCTCGTGGCGGTGGTCACGTGCCGTGTAACAGAACCGATGCAACGCTACCATGGAGTCCCCCGCAGCTGAATACGACCGACACGGAGGGCGGGGAGGGAGGGATCCGGCAAGGCCATCCCAGCGTGACCGCCCCCCTCATCTTTACAATCACCAACCTGCAGGAAAACGCTGTCACCACGTTCCTTACCAACGCCCCTTAACCACGCCCCTTTAAATCCCAAAGCACCACCCACCATAGCCCCAAACGACACCCCCTTCTCCATCGCCGCCCAAATCGGCGACGAAGCAACAATCAAACTTCTCCTCCAGCAAAACAGCCACATCGACCCCCTAAACTCCCGTGGCGAGACCCCCCTAATGACAGCCGCCCACGCTGGCCACACCACCGTAGCCTCGCTCCTCCTCGACCACGGCGCCAACATCAACGCCTCCCGAGGCTTCGATCACTGGCAGCCAATCCACTTCGCCGCCTCACGCGGGCACCAAGCCGTCGTGGAACTCCTCCTCGCGCGGGGATAAATGTCTCTAGAATGCACTTACGTATGCCGCGGCTGGCAGGCACGAATCTCTCGTGCTGATGCCTCTGGGAAAAGGCGCCAATATCAATACTAAAGATAGGTTTAGGTGTGCGCCTTTGACGTGGGCTGCGGCGCGCGGGAATGAGTCCATGGTGAGGTTGCTGCTCGCCAAGGGGGCAACAGTTGACGCGAGGAATAATCACCAGCAGACGCCGCTGGGCGCTGCCGCTGCCAAGGGGCGCGAGGGTGTCGTGCGGATTCTGCTTGAGCATGGAGCTGCGGCGGACCCGAAGGACAAGAATGGGAAGACTCCGCTGTTCTATGCCGCTGAGTACAGGCACATTGGTGTCATGCGGCTGCTGCTGCTTGAGCAGGGTGTTGCTGTTGATACGAGAAATGATTTTGATATGACGCCGCTGTCGCTGGCTGCGTTGGGGGGGATTGAGCAGGCGGTGGAGTTGCCGTTGGACCAGGGGGCGGATATTGAGAATGTGGATAAGGGAGGGCGAACGCCGCTGTGGCTTGCGGCGTCGAGGGGCCGCGAGACTGCGGCGAGGGTTCTTCTTGACAGGGGGGCTGCTGTTGATGTTAAGGACAATAAGGGTGATACGCCCCTCGATATTGCAAGGAAAGGAGGGAATGAGAGTGTTGTCAAGATGCTGGAAGTGTATGGGACAACAAAGCCTGAGTGAGTGATGCGTGTCGGGCTTAAATTTGGAGCTGATCTGTTGATGAAGTTGAATATCTGAGTCTTGGCAAGTTGGTAGATGTTCCACCCCCCAGCAGAGTACCATTAGCAACTTGCATCCGCCTCCGCACCCCTCGCAGTGTTAGATTTCTCCGTCACCTCGACGGCATCGGATACAGCAGATGGCATTGACACATCTGCACCTCGTTCAGCAACCTTCGCCAGCTCCCAGTCCAAGAATCTGGTAGTGGTCAGGGCGACCAGGTTCTTTCACCAGATCCACTAAGATTGCTATGTCATACCCAGCAATCGAAAATTTTGGAATCTTTGTCTGGCGTGTGGGGAATCTCCGAGAGTTCGTTTCCACGAAACCTCAGCTCCGTTCTGTTCACCCTCTGCCAAGTCTCAGCGCTAACGATACCAGCCGTGACCACTCTCTCGTTTGGTTTCCTCTGGTTCGTGTTTAAACTGACCACCAAGACGAAGAACCGCATTTCGGCGTTGGTGGAGTAGTTTCTAGGAGCAAAGTGAACATGCATCTCGGGTGGCGCACCGATCTGAATCAGGAACTGGTTCGCGGACATATCCCAGTTCGCTCTTGGCTCAGCAGATCGCACATGGCAGAACCGCCGACCCGGCTTGGTCCAGGGTTTCCATCGCAACCGTACCGCATGACGCTCCCAATGAGCATGTCCGCCAGCCTGCACGATGCTTCTGGGTATATAAGTTTTCCTAAGCTTTCCTAACAAGACCAAGCCTCCCGGTGGCTGCATCTACCCCCGTGCACATTAGCACACGATCCAACCCCCTCGCCCTGATAAGCTCGTTGACCTCATCATCCGGCATGCTCTCCGCGTCGTCCAAAACCGCGCGTAGTTGGTCCCCGGCGGCGGCCTGAGCAAGAGCTGGCCACAGATCGCCGCGGAACGAGTGCGTCGTGCGGGCCACGAACAGGGCGGCAATTGCCACGGCGACGACAATGTGGCACACCAGCAACGCGGCCGTAGCAATGAAACCACGCCAGTAGAGGGGCGTGGTGACAGCAGTGGCCCAGATGATGATGCTGTTGTCCACGCCGGCGCCGTCAAACTGGCCGATGGCGCTCGAGTAGAGGATCTGCGTCCACGTGGTCCAGAGCCCGTCGAGCGTGGCGGCCGGGTTGTTGCCGGTGGCGTTGAGGGCTGCGCCCATGAGTAGCACGCTGGCGGGGTGGGCGTTGTGGTTGTTTTGGAACGAGGAGCCGGCGCACCGCGTGCAGAATACGATGGTGCGGTTGGCGCTTTCGAGCTCTGATGCCGAGGAGCTTCTCAGGCTGTCGTCGAAGGCGATGTGCATCTGCGTTGTGGTAGGGTTGCTGGCCCCGTTGGAGCTTTGTTGGACGAGAGTCGTGTCGTTGGTGGGAGCGTAGCTGTCGAGCTTCAGGATGCCACGTGCCGGGTGGTCCAAGGGATCGCTGACGACGCCGAGGAGGTTGAGGATCGAGGGCGTGTTCCAGGCCTCGGTCGAGTTGTTCCACTGCAGGACAAATTCTCGCGTGTCGGATGGCGTGGAGGCGGCGATGTTCTGAATCGCGTATCTGTTTGTGACACCGCACACGGATGCGCTCAGGCGCAAGTCGTCGTTGCGCTGTGCACTCGGGCCCCCGGTAGGGGTGTAGGTTGCCCAGCTATTTCCGGTCGAAGTTCGGCGGAAACCGCTGCCACGGTAGTGGTTCCAGTCATCGTACGACCCAACGGCGTTGATTAGGAGAAAACGGTGCTCCCCGTTGATGCCGCTTATGTAACAGATGGCCATGGCCAGGTTGTCTCCCCTGATGCCGTCGCCGCCGCCCTGAACGTTGTAAAAGGGGCAAGAAAACGGACTGTCCGCCATGCGTTCCCACGTCCCATCGTCGGTCTTGTTGCCTTTTGAGTCTAGGGTCCCGAACAGGAATCCTGCTTCGGTAAAGGGTACCATGGAGGCCGACACGGCCCCTTTCACCTGCATCTGGTCGCCACCACCAATGTCGTAGGAACTGACTTGTTCATCGAGCTCGGCAGGAACGCACACGGTGCGTGTGGTCTGGGTGACAGCAAGACCACTGTAGGACCGCAGCGCAAGGCGCTCCTTGGCCTCGAACGGCAGGAGGGCTCGGACGATGGTGCCGGTGTCTGTCATATTCAGACTGGCGACGCCGGCACCGTTTCTGGCTTCCGCATACGTGGGCCAGACGGTCGGCGACTTGCTCCAGACAAAGTTTCCGTTGATTCGGATGAAGGTTCCGCTCTTGTCGGTGACGGCGACCCGGCGTGGTTCTGGATCGGACCGGATCGTTATTTGGCCAAGGTCGGAAACCAGGAGCGTCGACGAAAACTGCAGCACCAGGCCGGCCAGGAACAGCATCACCACGAGGCCGTGGGAGAGCGAGAGGCCCGGGAAGTGCGGCAAGCGTGCCAGCATGAGCCAGACAATGTCCAGAGGTCCGCTATTGTAGGCGCGCAAGAGGGAGAGTTTCGGGGCATCGCCAAAGGGGGCCGACGCAGTCTCGAGGATGAGAGCGGCGCCCAGCGAAGTGCAGACGACGAGCTGCGCACCGACGATGAAGCGCATCAGGACTGACGCGAGGGTGATGGTTGGCGCCATCCACGTGTTGAGGACGATGGCCCGCCATACGCGCTGGTTCGGGTCGCCGGCGTCGTGCATGTCGTGCTGCTGCTGCGACCACAGATACCCAAGAAACGTCAGAATGCCGAGCTGGAGCGGGATGCCCGCGCATATTGTTACGAGGCCGTAGACCCCAACCCGTTTGCCAGCCCCGCGCGATTTTCCGAGTCTTGTCGTCGTTGCGCCGGCGGTACTTGTACGGCCATCCATGAGTTTGACGCTCTCTGCGACCGACTCCGGCGACTCCATGTCGCCGTGCGGTCCGTCGCTGGTGTTCATCATTCTTTCTTTTGAAATGGAGAGTCAGCTTGAATTGAAAACATGCTGAGCACCCAAGGTACCTACCTTATCTTCGATGGGAAATTGCGTGGCTGAAGAGGAAGAGGGGTAACACAAGGCCCGCGCATCATGGCCCCCATTTTGTGCGAATGCGGCAAGTGCGAGCGTCTGTGCATCATGGTACCCCATGTAATGTTCAGTAGTGTGAGCACACCACCACTTCTAATTGACTACCTACCTTACTGTAACAATACAATACTCTGCATCTTTATCTTTGCCCCCTTCTTTCTCTTATTTTTCGCGTCGTGTTATAGAGAAAAGGAAGTATGATCGAGGGCATATAAGACTCAGAAAGTCCTTACCCGTCTCCGCTAAGGCGTTAGTTTTTTTTATTTTAAAGAACGTCTATTTACACTATAACCGTACTCTATTTGCACTATAACTCGCTATAACAACCCTGACCCTCATTAGTTAACCCTACTTATTATTATAACTATCACCATCACCATTACATGCATTTGTGTTTATTACTCCTAGGGTAGGTAGTTAATTCACACATACATACTTGAGCTGACTGGCTACTTTGATAGCTAGAAACAGCCCGCCACGCAATGGTGCCTTGAACTCTAATCCTGAGCGATTCTGACGGTAATGCCGCTGGTAGTAATTATCAATGCGGAGAATAAGGGCAAACAAAATAGAGGCTCTAAAACGGCTTTAGAATCCAGGAGGTTCAACTCCACGCGTTTAGTTAAAATGTGGCCGCATTTGCAACCGTGGATGCGATGCGGCGGGTATTCTGGTACGGGGAGGGTTGGGGTTGTGTGTGGTGGTTGCGTGGCTCATAGTGCAAATAGACATTCTGTTCTTTTTACCTAGGTACTTAGCTTGTCTAACAATAGCTTGCAACCTCCGGTCTCCTTATGCCGGATGCCCAACAAAGGATGACGCTATCGCCAAAAAACAATCTTATTGTTTGTAACTGTACACACACTCCCTTTCTGGTGAAGACCCTTTATCTAAGCACTGTTGAACTGTACTATAAAAGAGACCTCTGATCACGGATTGACATATCTTCCTCCATTTTCACCACCGGAATCCACCTCTCCATCACTTTAGCCAACACTTGCAATTGTTTTAATACTCAACAGCTCTTTTGTATTCGTCATCACAGTTGAAGATTTGCTGTTTGAAGTTGTTCTAGTAAGCAACTGCATAAATATTTCACTGATCTCAAAGTCTGACCATCATGGCAAACTACCCCCGTATGGAAATGACGCTTTGGCGCGACGTCAAGGCTTGCATCCTCAAAGGCAACGCGGTATCTTTCCCGAAGATTACCTGCCAGATCTGTTTGCACTCTGAGATCACCATCACTGGTCTCCACCCGCCTGACCTGATTGCGTCAATCCTAGCGGATGAGAGGAAGACACTCGCTGTTCTTCCGTGCGGACACAAGATCAAACCATTCTTCGTACACGGGGCGATGGAAGTTGGCAGAGGTTCCAGATCCAACGAGCAAAAAATCGATATGGTTGCCAGACACATGATACCTCTCACTACTACTGAGCGCCGGGCTAGCGCATTTGTTCACCTTTCTGGGCATGCAGGCTTGGCACACCAACTCACTTGTGAGCATTGCTTCAGAGAGAAGTCCGCCATCACCTGCGAAGAAGACGCAGTTGAAGTCAACAGAGTCCTCGCAGGGTGGCTTCAGGGCTGCTCTAACCGAGACGAATTCATGACTGACGAGCAATATTCGCCCTGGACACTGTTTCGCAGCCTTGAAGAGCTCGTACGTGGGTTTCCATGGCAACGAGACGACTGGTCAGTACCTGAGCTGGACTTCAAGATTTCCTTGGCGACGGGCACCTCGTACAATGTTCCACGCACTATTCATCGTCAAGGGTTTGATTGGTGGCCGGTGAATTGATCTATTTCAAAGGGGTTGTAGGCGTGATGGTGCAGGTAGGTAGGTAAGGCAAGAGGTAAGTACTGGTGATCGAGTTCTTTACTTCCACACTGCTTTTTTTAACGAAACGTATTGTGGAAAGACATACATTCAAGGTTAGTAAATTCAATTATTTCTAAGTTAAGTCCCAACTGATAAGTACAAAACGTGATTACCAAAGTCCTGTTGAAAACAAAACAACCATACCTATCTGAGATTGTTATAGCTCTAGCTGTCAGAATCTAGCACTCATGGCCAATTGTGGTGATTGTTGTGTATTGTTGTTGTTCTGTGGAAGAGAATCTCTGGCCTACAGGGTCCCCTATTGCCA
>Ga0247760_1000810_pt1 | contig 32150 bp, 24 predicted proteins | sample UWRJL171409R4_FD_179936 | JGI IMG/M metagenome (GOLD analysis project Ga0247760, IMG submission 179936) | Plant litter microbial communities from Arlington Agricultural Research Station in Wisconsin, United States - UWRJ-L171-409R-4 | ecosystem: Environmental > Terrestrial > Plant litter >... | reverse complement strand
CAACACACTGGAGAGTGCCAGACGGCTGGGCTTGCTGCAGGGCTGTTTTTGTATGGAAAATCTTGAAATTTCCATGATCCGTGTCCGCACCGGTCCACCGCAGTCCGGCCAAGGACGCCGTCAATCCGCACCGACTTAAAGCCGGTACGCAATCATGACAATCGCGGCGATGTGGATTGATGGCGGGTTAAATTAACGGCGTGCTGGATTGACGGTGCCCTGGAATGACGGTGCCTTGGGTCCGGGCCTCGGATCCATGGCGCCTTGTCCCGGCGATGGCATCGGCCAAGTGCTGTTTTGTATGGGAATGTGGTAATTTCAATGCAACTGGCAGGACTGTATTATTGTTGGGGAGGGGGGTGGTCGCGGCAGTAAACCCCATCACGAGGGTAAAAGTCAAGGGCAAGATACAATCAACTACGTCACGAAACAATTCAAATTTATACCAGGTAGAAAGTTACGTGCGTTCATCAAGGGTGGAAGGTGCGTTGGTGGGTGGGAGGCACGTTCAGACTTTGTCATTCAACCCTTGCGCCGGCCAACCCGGGCATCACCACCACCGCAGTTAGGCCTATTACAATCAATTGGGCCCATTGCTGTTTGTTGACTGGGCCGATTGTAGTCGACTGAGCCCATCGCTGTTGATTGGGCTGTTGACTGGGCTGTAATCTTCAGTTTTCATCACGGGGTAGTAGGTGTTTTTGTGCAGTTTTGGGTTGAATATCTGAGCCCCCCCCTTATCAGGCGAAATAATAGCGCTATGTCCGCTCAGCCTCCGTGGCACATCGAAAACGGCCGTGCGCACACCTTAAATGGATTAAAGTTGTGGCGACCAATGGACGCTCGAGACACAACCAATGGACGCTCGAGACACAACCAATCAAATCGCCAGCAAATTGTTAGGCTCGGACGAATCAGAGGGCGAAAACCGCCTGCAAGGTCTGGCAGTGTCACCAATGTAAGTAGAAGCTCCCCTTTTTTGGACTCAGTCCTTCTCCAATAAGAGCGCTTCGCTTCTAATGGTCACCGCTTAACGCATTGTGGGGTTTGCCGAAGCCTACATCCGTCCTTCCCGAGCCAAAACCTTCATATCACAGCTCAAGATCATGTTTCCACAAGAACCGAACGAATTTGGAACCTGCAGTTTCAAGATGCTGTGTTGGGCGCATTATGGGCGCCTCTGGATGACCCTAGCGTCGAGAAGTACTTACATTCTATCACGACAGTCTCGTATCAAGACAGCGTCGTAGGCGTCAATCCCAGCGAGATAATAAGAGACTGCAGCGTGCAAATACGCGACGACATTGAGGCAACCCCTTCGGCCGAGTCCCCGGGCCTGGTTCACACAAATGACGAGCATTGCATGTCTTCAGCATGCACGAGTGCCAGCCGAGTCACCTACAGCTCTTTGCATTCTCCAATTCCAAACACAACAACCAAGTCACCCTCCACAACGCCGCTCACAGCTATCGACAGCCTGAGTCCTTCGTCGTTATCAACTGGGTTCACATGTTAGCAAAGTCACTGCTATCGCCACTTTAGCAGCCAAAAGGACCTGGACAGACACTGCGACTCTGTCCACGGCAACGATGCTAGCACCTTTTTGTGTCAGTGCGGCAAGGCCGACACCAGGAAAGACAACCATGATCGGCATGTCCGAAAATGCAGATTGACCGTCATGGCGCCATACCGCTGCCGCTGCGGACACCAAGCCGACAACGTTACCGGTCATCTTGTCCACATTGGCCGTTGGAGTCGGAAATTTGGCTGTGTTTGATCAGTCAGTCAATGCTGATTGGACTAATACCGACCGGGGCAGCTGGGGAGAGAGAGAGAGGGAGAGTTCGGTTAATAAGGTCCGTGTGTGATGAGTTGGCATTCATCGTATCGGAATTTGTTTGTTATTTTTTTTTTGTCTTGGAACGTCCCCGAATACGCTATCCAACGGAAAGCCTCTTCAAAATCGATACGATGAACGAAGGAACGTCAAGGAGGTCACTTCATCACACATAGAACAAGGATTCTGAGAAGAAATATAGAGGAAAAAAAGTTTCGTGAAAAGGGCGGGTCATAGGCCGGGGCAAGTGGCCTCGAGGTTTCTCGATGATCCTCGCTGTCAAGGGCGAAGGAGAAGAATTAGTAGGCAGGGGTGACCAACGTTGTGGGGGCGCCTGGGGAGCGTTATACTCCCCAACTCTTAATTTCCTACCCTTATCCTATTATATACAATCTTCGCCATCCTCCACGCACTAGGCGGTTATATCTAATACTCTTTTTGACCAGTATAAAAACACTGATTATTAATATTATAGTAAAAACTAACCCATATTGTTACGACACCAGACAAGGCCGGGTTGGCGACGATTCGACCTTGTCTGGTGCCGTGACAGAGGTAGCTTCCCAGTCGTTCTGTCAAGTCTTGCGCAAACCTCTCTGGCATACCCATCAAGTACTCCATACCATACCAAGTCTTCAGGTATTGGATTACACCTCGGCTATGTCATGTCCTGGGAAGCGGGCGTTCACTGAAAACTTCGTTGGCCCATGCTGCATTTACGTTAAAGGACTTTAGTTTTCGTGGCGACGCGCTGGGAACATGAATGACGGGATGCATGGAAGAAACTTGATTCCAGAAAAAAAAAGACCGAACCGCCTGCCTGCAGATAATTCGACCGAGGGTACCCCGTACAATGCAAATGCAAAATAAAAGCTTGTCAGCGGGAGGGGAGACTTGGAAAGAATCTCCGATGTTCGATTCGAAATCTTTCTCCCAATGAGATTCAAGCAAAGTGCAAACCTGACCCCGTCTACAAGCTGCCGAAGCCGTCCCCTCTTTCCCACGGCCTTGGCGTAGAAATATGTTCCGTGAGTTTTTGAATGTTTGATAAACTGCGATTGGTGCAAATAAAACCCTCCGTCGGTTCTCAAGAAAAAAAAGACAGTTGTGTAGTGTTGACCGTTGTCCAGCTACCTACCTAAATAAGCGATCTCATCTCCCCTTCTGACGGCGGTTTAGCATCTGCCGTGATTGTTTACCGAGGTAGAGCTTTAGTCTCTTGTGTGCGGGATTCAGGCCGTAGGCCGTAAGCGGTTACAAATGCTACCGTTATTGGTATTTTTCCCGGGAACTAACGCTGGATCGAGTTTACGGAATGTCACTTTGGGACCCCGGCTGTGGGGAAATAGCAAACTGGAACGTCTTGGCAGAGAGATCATTGGAGCGCATCCGGAAAAGTCGTTGAAAAACCGTTGCCGAATGAAAAGACTTGGTCTGTTTTGTGTGTGGCCATGACTGTCGGTTCGCGTGGCCCCGGACACGGGCACATTGTAAAGAAAGGTAGGTATCCACCCACACGGGCGTCTTACCCGTTCAGCTTCCGCAGAATGTTTACTCGCAAGGGAGTAATGTATCAAACTGAGAACACGGAGGCTACCTCCGAGGTTGGATCACAACACCAACAACGGTCTAGACAAGTCAGCACCCCGCAAATGGAACACGGGGTTTTTTCTTTGATTCCACGGGCTCGGGAGAAGGCTAGCCAGTGCTAGCGAGGTTACCACGTTCGATCTCGTCCCACCCTGTTTTTTTCTTCAACCTTTCCCCAGACTGGCGGAAGTTTCTCCCCGTCCACACAGACGTCATATGATCAACGGCGGGGATGCTAATTTGCTCATGCAACAGATCGGCCCGAGCATGTATCCCCTCGGTATTATGTCGGACGTGGTTGACAGATGACATGTCGGGAGTGAATTGGGAAAAAACGGAGTCCAGGTTCTTATACCACTGTGTCCCTACAGTGAATATGCTTGTATGTTCGTGCTGACGACCGTCAGTATTCTTCGTCGTCATTATCAGAGTCAGCCTCGCCTTTGGATCTCGGCCTGATCGTCATCATGAAGACTTCAACCTTCTTGTTCGCCCCTTTTGCCGCCTTGGCCACGGCGGCGGCTCTCGAGTCTCGACAACAAGCTCGTCTCTGTGACCAGTACGCTTACTGGTCTGGCAATGGCTACGAGCTGCTCAACAACCTCTGGGGCAAAGACGCAGCCAGTTCGGGATCCCAGTGCACAAATCTGAACAGCGCATCCAACAACGGCATAGCTTTCAGCACAACCTGGCAATGGAACGGTGCCCCTGATAATGTCAAGAGCTACATCTACGCCGGGCGACAGTTGACGCGAGGCCGCAAGATCAGCCAGATCAGCAGCATGCCTACCTCGGTGAGCTGGCGTTACGACAACTACAATATTCGCGCCAATGTTGCCTATGATATCTTTACGGCTGCTGATGCCAACCACCCCAACCACAGCGGTGACTATGAGCTCATGATCTGGTAAGATACTACCCCCTTTTGTCTATGATGGACCCAAGTCTGGCGTTTGACATACATGTATGTGTGTTGACAAGAATTATGTATAGGTTGGCCCGCCTCGGCAACGTGTACCCGATTGGCCAAAACAGCGGGACCGTCAACGTCAACGGCCAGAACTGGGAGCTGTGGATCGGCTACAATGGGAGCATGAAGGTGTTTAGCTTCATTGCCCAGGGCACTACCAACAGCTGGAGCGGCGATGCCAAGCAGTTCTTCAGCTACCTGGAGCGGGCGCAGGGGTTCCCTTCGAGCCAGCAGAATTTGATTGGTAAGCTCTCCCTTATCTTTCGACAGAAAAACTTGAAGAGGAATATGGGCTGACAAACTGACGTGTGAATCAGTTTATCAATTCGGAACCGAGGCTTTCACCGGTGGACCAGCCACCATGACGGTGTCGCAGTTCTCTGCCAGCATTAACTAGGTGCATTGCACATCATCGACAACATCCATGTCAAGCCGAAGATACCGTTTGGATGCAACATGAACATTTTGTTGTGTACATATTTCAGTTTCTTGGAGATGGTCGTTTGGAGATTAGCGAATTCTGGTTTGCATATTCGACCAGTACCTCAATACATCAAATACAAATGCTAATTGCGACTTGAGCCTCCTGTGGGGACTGGAGTGCATGTACCTTATTTACATGTAGGGACTGAAACCCAGTAACAGAGCGAGAACAGATAAAGTACGCGCTTATGCAGTGGTGATTTGTATAGAATAAATTGCTAACACTAGAGACAGGGACATGGATTGATGCAGAAGAGAAAAGAAAAGAATCGGGGCGGATCATGTTTTCTCCTCACTGTGCAGACTTCTCGCTTTGGTTCTGTAGCCCACATCCAAGAATCCAAGAATACCACCGAGAAATACAAGAATACCCCCAGAAACGGACCGTGATTGGCAGAAACCCCATCTCTGGATGCGCCCCAATTGGATTCGTAACCCTGACCTCGTCTTCGCCTATCGGGTTTGTAGGCACTGGCGGACGGTGGCCCCCGGTCTGTGCAGGCTAAACACCTTTTTTTTTTTTGCTCTCTGTTTCCGCACCGGGGCCCCGGGTATAACCTGCGGAGACGAGAGCCGGTTGTGTATTTGGGATTTGTGAGATACGGTCCGAATGGCATGGCATGGCTAGGCACAAGTATTAAAACCATTAAAGTTGAGCTGTTGACCGTCGATGGTTTGTTTTTTGTACCCTCTCTCGGTAAGGTAGCTGTTTGCCAACAACTGCCCGTGCTGTCCACCATGAAGGTCCCGTCGCTCGTTATCGCGGCCGCTGGTCTGGCTGTCGCCCAGAATGCCGCGTTTCAAAACTTTCCTGACTGCGAGAATGGATTGCTGGCCAAGAACAAAGTCTGCGATCGCACCTTGTCGCCTCCCGCTCGAGCGGCTGCACTCGTGGCGGCGCTGAACAGCGATGAGAAGCTTCAGAACATTATCAGGTCAGCTTACCTCTAGCGAATATCTTTACCCCCTTGTAAAAATTAGACGCTAGCTAACCTTATTCTGGGAAATAGCAAATCCAAGGGCGCGAGTCGGATTGGCCTCCCCGCTTACAACTGGTGGGGCGAGGCCCTGCACGGAGTTGCCTACGCGCCAGGGACGCAATTCCGAAAAGGCGCCGGCGACTTCAACTCGTCGACCTCGTTCCCCATGCCGTTGCTCATGGCGGCGGCTTTTGACGACGATCTCATTGAAGCCATTGGCCACGTCATTGGTGTGGAGGGCCGCGCTTTTGGCAATAAAGGGTGGTCGGCCATCGATTACTGGACTCCCAATGTCAACCCTTTCAAGGATCCTCGCTGGGGTCGTGGGTCGGAAACCCCCGGGGAGGATATCCTGCGAGTGAAGCGCTATGCGGCATCCATGATCAAGGGTTTGGAAGGACCTCTCGAGGAACGACGCGTGGTGGCTACCTGCAAGCATTATGCTGGGAACGACTTTGAAGACTGGGGTGGAAAGACCAGACACGACTTCAACGCCCAGATCAGCATGCAGGACTTGGCCGAGTATTACCTGATGCCCTTCCAACAGTGTGCTCGCGATTCCAAGGTTGGCTCTATCATGTGTGCTTACAATGCTGTTAATGGGGTACCGTCGTGTGCCAGTCACTATCTGCTGCAGACGGTTCTCCGGGAACACTGGAACTGGACCGAGCACAACAACTACATCACCAGCGACTGCGAGGCCGTTGCCGATGTTTCCCTCAACCACAAATACGCCAAGACCAACGCTGAAGGAACCGCCCTGTGCTTCCAGGCGGGCATGGACACCAGCTGCGAGTATGAGTCTTCCTCCGACATCCCCGGTGCCTGGAAGGGAGGTTTCCTCAAAGAGCCAACCGTCGACAGAGCGCTGCTGCGTCTTTATGAGGGCATTGTGCGCGCGGGCTATTTTGATGGAAATCATTCCGCTTATGTCGACATTGGCTGGAAAGACGTCAACCTTGCCGCGTCTCAGGCACTGGCACTGCAGTCTGCCATTGAGGGCACGGTTTTGCTCAAGAATGATGGCGTCCTGCCTCTCAAGATTACTCCCTCTCAAAAAGTCGCCATGATTGGTTTCTGGGCCGATGCGGGCGACAAGTTGTCGGGTGGCTACAGTGGAACCCCTGCGTTCAAGCACACGCCGGCTTACGCTGCGGGTAAACTTGGTATTAACTTCACCGTCACCAACGGCCCGGTTCTTCAAGCTGCCAACGCCACCGATACCTGGACCAAAGACGCTCTCGCCGCCGCGGCAGGTGCCGATTACATTCTCTACTTTGGCGGTCTCGACACCTCTGCCGCTGGTGAGACCAAGGATCGCTACTCCCTCGCCTGGCCGGAAGCGCAACTCGCTCTCATTACTTCCCTTGGCAAACTCGGCAAACCTCTCGTGATCATCCAAATGGGCGACCAGCTCGACGACACGCCTATCTTGTCTCTGTCCGGAGTCAACGCTATCCTCTGGGCCAACTGGCCCGGCCAAGACGGCGGACCCGCCATCATGTCTCTCCTCACGGGTGCGCGAAGTCCATCAGGGCGTCTTCCCGTCACACAATACCCCGCCAACTACACGTCTCTCGTGCCCATGACCGAAATGGCACTCCGCCCTTCTGCTTCGTCTCCGGGGAGGACATACCGGTGGTATCCTACGCCGATTTTCCCATTTGGATACGGTCTGCACTACACGACCTTTTCACCAAAAATCAACCCTTCTTTCCCAAAGAAAATCGAAATCTCCTCCCTGCTTGCGTCATGCAAGAATACCTACAAGGATACCTGCCCCTTCCCGTCTCTCCCTGTTTCAGTGAAAAACACGGGGAATCACACGTCCGATTATGTAGTTTTGGCATTCATCAGAGCCGACGTCGGACCGAAGCCATATCCTCTCAAGACACTCGCATCATATGCGAGAATAAGGGACATCGTTCCGGGAGAGGAGAAATCCAAGGAGCTAACGTGGAATTTGGGAGATATTGCCAGACATGATGCTAATGGCGATACTGTCCTGTATCCGGGAACATACAAGATTGTGCTGGATGAGCCGGGGAAAGAGGAGCTGGTGGTGGAACTGGTGGGAGAAAAGGTCGTTTTGGATGTTTGGCCGCAGAAGACTTGAAATAATTTCACTTTGCCTTCATGTTCGGATGGGTTAGTTGGGGGTTCCAGGGAAAAGAAGAAAAAAAGTGGAGGAGATAATAAGCTGCAAAAGACGAAAAGAGGGGTTTAATCCACACTTTGAAGCTGTCATATATAAGACTGTTGGTGAGATTTCTCTAATGTCAAGTCCTAGATGAGGCTGTGAGGAAGAAATGTTCCTGCCATGTCTGGTCTCCAGGCAATAGTTAGCTCAATCTTGAAAGAAGGTCAAGAGAATATAAAATAAGGGCAATTCATTCTAGTACCTAGAACAATACGTAGTATCCTGGTACCAATTGGGGTAGTTAGTATACCATATTATAGGCATGGTACAGAATAGACAAGCACCTTGCGCATACGAGTATAAAACATGCCCCGTAGGCCGGATTCTTGGCCCCACAGTGGTTTAACTTCATAGCCCAGACCTGGGCTTACACGCGTCCTTAAGTCCTGGTAGTCCCGCAACCTGGGTTTTTTTGTTCAGAGCAAACATCTCGCACTTTATGGTAAAATCTTTCTTTGTCACTTTAAACCGCCCCCCTCACGCAACGGCGAATGCTTCTGGGGCAACACCATTCTCCCCTCTCCCCCCGCCGCAGGCTGTATCGGCATCTGCCTTGCCAACTTCTCCGGAGCGTGTGGCCGCCGCTATCACCTAGAGGTCTAGACCATATCCATTGAACACAACGGGCAAGACAAAGGCTCTCTGCTTCACTTTCTGGAAATCCCGCACATGCGCCGCATCTCAAATAGGATGTCCAAGTCCAAGGTCGGCATCTTGGAAAGCAATTGCGGGGTATTATGGTCGACGGCTAGGTCTAGCTGCCACTGCCATGACTCATGCCGAGCCTACACGACTTGGAGTTCCTAGAGGTTCTGTGGCTTTGTGACGCCCACCCCTGAGCAGATGAGGGGTAATCGGGGAAGATCAGATCCAGTTCGTATTCTCGGGCGTCAGATGGCCGCCTTGCCAGAACGGTAAAACGTGAACGTGATTCCCCAGGCACTGCAATTGTGCCCGATGAGTTGGGGGTTCTCTTGAGCAACCAGTTACACTGACCAACCCCCTAGTAGAGCTTTGGTGTTTGTGATTCTCGTATTGCGTGTGTGTGGACGAACTAGTGTCTCGCTAAGCCAAAATATTCTTGGATGCGCACCATCTGAGCCGAAAGAGGCACAGATCGCGGGCCAAGCTCCGAAACTTCAGCCCTGTGGGCAGGGGCAGTTGGAGATCTTCGATGCGCGCAGAAAAGGGGCAACCAATAATCGCCTCAGGCTCGTTAGGCAGATTTTGTCTTGAGCAGGGCGTAGCTCAAGACGGATTTTGTCAGGTGAGGCTGTGTCCAGATGCCGAAATAACTACGGTATATAGTTTAGAGAAACCATCTCACAAACCAAACTTGAGATAATCACATCACGTCCTGCGCTCTAAAATGCCGTTCAATCTTCGGAACCCCTTCGAACCCCAGAGTTAAATCTTTGTTTTACCATACGCCTTTGAGCATTACTACGCAAACATGAACGAAAGGTGGCAGCGGGCCTTGATGCAATGCTCCCTGAAACAATACTGCATGGTTTTGGGCACCTACACATTTGGAGGATTCACGATCACATCTGTTGTGCTCCAAGTTCAATCCAACCAACTGAGTAGCATCGGAAACGACCAGGCGGTTTTGGCGAATGGGTTGAGTTTACTTCAGTTCTGCGATGAGCCCAGACGTGAGGGCAGAAACGTACGTATATACCTCAGCCCGAGGCGTGTGAGGCAGCCATTGACATGTATTTGCACAGACCTTCAACAACTGCATTTGCAATATCCTTGTTCGAGCCCTGTCTCTGCCAGGAATCATATCTCTCCTCCCTGTGGAGTATGACCCAGTTGCCCAGGAGGTCGCCATGGTGGATATGTCCAAAAGTTGTGCGAACGAGCCGATTTCCCCACCCAGCACAAGCAGCTCGGCGTCAGCAACCCCATCGTCCAAAACACTCACGAGCCTGGCATCCTTCACCACGTCAGGAGGGATCGAGAGCAATACGGCTGCAGGGCCGACCACCTCGTCAGCACCAACTGCTGTCCCTAGAAACTCTGGAGTGGCCCGCAGGCGATCTCCGGAGGTATGGGGCACAGGAAAGGCGATCGGTGTTGGGGTTGGAATGTTTTTTACCCTGGCATTTGCGGCTGGCTTGACCGTAGTAGGTTTTTGGCTACTGGTCGTTTGAACCATGCCTATTCTATTCGAGGTGTGGGTCAATGTGTTGGCTGAATGGTGAAGTGAATGGCCAACTGGCCTAATCCTCCGCTCGCCTTAGATTCGTTTTGCGTACTAGTGGATCATTCTTGCTTCTTCCAAGCAAAAACACACCAAAAGTATAGGACTCATTACTTTTATTTCCCGCCTTCCAACGGAAGGGGCCTTACGACCGTTTTGGGCGTGGGGAAGAAGGGGATGCGGACTCTCTGTGATGAAGTGGTCAACCCCCAAGACAGCTGGCCGACGTCGGAAAGCCTCCTGGCGTTGATAGAGACAACTAAGATCAGTTCGGTAGCGACGTAGTATTGCCAAGTCGTTAATAACCTCTCGTTACCTTAAAAACGCTGCCCGCGGTGTAGCAAGGAGCTCTTCCGCCTGGGTATCCTCGCCCGCCATATGCGTGGGCTGAAGTATACCCCGACCTTATCCCAACGATTCGAAGATTGCGTAAATGCTACTACTGAACTTTCCCTATCCGATTCCGGGTTGTAAAATGTTAAAAGTAGGTTTCGGTTTTAAGTGGCGAGACAAGCTCTACAGCATCTTAAAAGGTCGCGTAATACGTATTGCCGGCTTTAAGCGATTATAATATTGCCTAGATCCGGGACCCTATTGACTTCCTTAAGCAGAATCGCCTGTATGACGGAAAACGGGAGCCCTACTAATAGCGAAATTAGGTGAATGTAGGTTGTTCCTTATTCTAAAGGGCTTATAAGTTTCAATAGTAGATATGTGCTTATGTCTCTGCGGAGACATTACGAGATGGAGAAAAGAGAGCAGTTTGTTAAAGAAAAAAGTGCTTCGGGAAAGGTAGGAAGAGTGTCAGCGTGGCCGCAAAAGGTTGGAGGAATCCAAGAGGGTCGTTGAGATATTTGGAAGGGGGGATTTATGAAACATAGATCTTGTAAACAACATATCTGGAGATACTACATATCCACGCTGCGTTTTGAAAGAAAATGCGGAAAAGAAATCTGGAGACAAAGGTGCCCTGATGGATCCTCCAACTAATACCCAACAGAGACTGGGCCGTGGTAGTGATTGGTATTGGGGTGGCCCTTGACGGAAGTTCTGGAGATCAATGATATCTTGTCAAGCTCAAAGTCCCCAATCTCCGTGTTTGCCAGCATTCGATGTTTAATGTTCCTCTGACCGTTAGAAGACGGCGCGGTTCTACCGTGCTTTGAAGAAGTCGCCGTATATAGCCTCAAACAAACGAGCAGCCTTTTCAACCCTCTCGTTGTCCTCTCCCGCTGATCTCTGCACAAGTCCTTGCTAATGTAATGGCATCTCCTGGGCGTGCCGATGGGTCATCTTCGCTCTCTAGACTGTTGATTCTTCAGCGCCTTGGGCGACGAGTACGTCGCGACCTGATAGTCCGCTTACATTAACTACCTTGGCGGTTTGATGATGAGATGGCATCTGGGGGCTACTCACCCGACCGTTCCACAAACCAGGTGCGCATTTTTGTAATGTTTCCTAGGGCCTCGACCCCGAGACTATCATACCAACATCGGTCGGTGAACGGCGCGTCTTTGCGGGCCTTGGGCCACGATGGAAACCGGCCGCCGTTTCCCTTCTCGAGGTCCAAAGCGAAACGAGTGCGCCTTCCTATTGAGCGAAAGCTCAAACCGTCGCCAGTCCTCAAGATTACCTTCAACTCCTTCACCTGAAAGTAGAGCGGCGCGCGGCCCTCGAATAAGTGGGTCTTGTTGAAGAAGATCAAGACCCGAGATAGCCCGTCAACCGCCCTCTTGATCACTTGTGTGCGCGCTTTGCCCCCAACATATACTGCATTGCGTTGACCACTGAAACCGAACCGTCTTGCTTTGGGGTGATGAATAGAAATTAGGCGATGAACATATCCTCCAGGACTTCAAACCTCGTCAGGGCAAGCTGGAAGGATCTCAGACCTTGAGCCCTTTTAAACCTGTATGTGTACACCCGGTTTCCTTCTCCAATCCTCTTGCCGAGAAAGCCGGTTGAGGCCCAAGCTCGTTTCTCTGTTTGGTTCCGGGGTGGCCGTGAAAATAAGGCACCAGGTATCGGGTGGTCTGAGGCCGGAAGAAAGATGCGAATGTAGTGGCGTTGTCTCTCATCAGCCCTTAGAACAAACAAGACGTCCTTCCGCTCCTCCAGCCTGTCTAAAAGATATAAACCATTCTCGGACTCCGCGACCAGACGGATGCAACACGGTACTGAGGATGGCCGAAGCGTTCCCGGCGAATCCCAATCCAGCAGCGAGCGGGTTACGACCCAGAGCGAAGACCAAGGCTGATATTCAATCGTACCAGGGGGAATTTCCCCGTTCAGGTACTGGGTTTCCCCGTTCAGGTACTGGATTTCCAAATATTCCAAAGCGAAGCACCTCGAAATTTCCCCCACGTCCCGCCAGTTTCTGGACGATTGTGTTGTGAAAGGACAGAGCTGTCAGCACGTCCTGAAACGTTAAAATTACAAGTCCTTGCCGCGAGGGTACATCAGCCCCCACGTGAAGAGGTACTACCTCCTGATCCATCTCCAGAACAATCTTCTGATTGGCTGGGAACCTCTGGGACATCAGGATTCCGCCCGTCCCCGACGTAATAACCATGGCCGCAACCTGGGATAGACGCCAATTGCCTGGAGTCAGGATACTCTGCAGCCGGTTTTGGATCGCAGAGGGCGGCTAGAGTCACCAGAAGAGAAAAGTTGGTATAGTTGCAGTGGAGCGGAAAATGCAGATTCCTGTTTGCCAACAGTGTCTCCCTCGAGAGGAAGAATAGTAGGTAATTCCGGCGGTGGGCTTTCGATGTGTACATCTTGTGCAGTCTTCCCCAGGGCAATGCTCCTTTGCGGCAATGAGTTGAGAGCAATGGGGGACCCTTTATCGTCTTTCTCCGTCTCGTGCTTCGGGATGGTTCTCGAGATGGCGCTGCACTCTCCTTCGAGCGAAGGGACGGGGCTTCAGCACCGGATGCTACGTCATCCAGGTCCAAGATGGTTGCCTGTTACGTGGTCTCGGCATAAGAGCTCAATACCGTCAGGTCTTCGATCCATTGGTCTAGGTTTCTTTGTCCACGGGCGGCGCCCCCGTTGAGCCGAAATGCTTTTGACCCGAGCAAGGATATCGTCTGTGTCAATCTTGACGGCCACCACGTAATCTCGGATGGCTGAAGTATCATCCTTGACGGTGACACCGAGACTCCTGGATAGTACATGATGGTTAACGATCTGGGAGAAAAGGCAAGCGTCGACTATTATCATACGTGGACACCACGTGCATGCCAAGGCTTGATGCCATCCTTTGCGCGACCACGGTGGTGCAGCCATCGAGGGAGGTATTGACCTGGGAGACAAGAGTATCAGGGATACTCGCTCGGGTGGAGATGCAGCGCGCGAGGGGATCGAGAACGGCGGCGAGGGCGTGGAGCTCGGCAGAGACGGCGTCGAGATCTTTGGTTGCGTCCCGGACATCGCGCGTGAAGGTGGCGATTTCTGAAGAGACATTAGCTGCCAATGCTCGCCACAAGGCTGAACGAAGCCGCTGTGATCGATAACGGGTCCATGGGCGGAATTGAGACGGAGGATTTCGGGGCTCTATGTTGTCGTCATCGCCAAAGGCGTCTACCATGGAGGTATGACGTGAAAATTGGGTAGCCTGGCTCCGTACATGAGCCAATTTGAAGCTTGACCATGATTGGTCGCGGAATTCCGATACAGCCTATGGCGGCACACGCGTCCTCGGATTCCTCGCAGGCATCAACTTGGGCGGTGATTTCATTCGTCGTTTAATAGTGCCAGCTCAAGTCATGTGCGAGTCGACTTTGTGTTGTCCCCTCATCTCAACCTCCGTTCCCCTCCACGGTTACCAAGTGTTCATGACAACACACCATGGCGAAATTCACCAACCTTCCAATCGAGTTGATACAGCGCATTCTATCACAATGTCTGCCTCAGGAAATACTAGCCGCTAGCAACACCTGCCACACACTCCAACGGGCATGCAGCGGCATATTTGTGCTACGAGCATGTTTTCTCCACCACGTAGGTTTCTCCCAACCATACAACTCTTACCTACCTACCCAAGTTCAAGTACTCACACATACAGGCCGAGCCCCCCAACTCTATAAATATCCCCTACAAACAAACGCTAAGCAAGCTTCTAACCGGCAAAATCGCCCTGGCTTTCCCCTCGCACCAGAAACAGAGAATCATCTGGTCGCGACTTGCATCGGCCGCGCAGCAAATACCTTTACTCCTAGCAAAGCTAGAGGATCTTTTATTCCCATACGAGTCGGTTCCTCGCGAAGGGACGGTGCAGCATGGCGATTCGGTGCAACTTCCAGATGAAGCCGTGGAAATCATTGGTGTGCTCAACACTTGGGTGATTCTCGGTTGTGAGTAAATTCAATCTGCCACGGCTCTTTGGTCTAGTTATATGGATCGCACTGTACTAACAAGATGAAAGACCCCACGGTGAATAACCTCTCCATCACAGCGTACCTCGCTGGCGTGGCCACGCAAATGTTGAATCCCGCTGTCTGGGCTCAGTGGGATTCCACGATGCGATGCACACTTGCTTCGCAGATTACTTTCTGCCTCGCTCTAGGCATGCTGAACAACCGGGTACTCAACAACATGATGTTACTCCTCCAGCGCATGACCAACATCCTCGTCGTACCCGCGGCAAACCGCGAGCAAAACCCGGATTTTGTTTTTTGCGCAAATACGCTGGAAGGTGTCCAGTCTACCCATCTCCTCTCCCTTACTTGCTTAATGTGGATTCTGCGAGGAGAAACCGGCATGTCTGATGACTTCAAATACCCAAAGCCCCAACGTCTCCCTTTCCTTGATGCTTCGGAAAAGTCATCCCATGTTCCCTTACCCGATGGCGGCCGACTTGCATCCTCGCCCATCTCTGAGATACAAAGCGCTGCGAGTTGTGGGATCGAGGGGTTTGGGCTAGCTCCATCCTGGTTAGGTTGGCTCCGTAACCAAGTCGAAACTCTCGTGACAAACATGACTTCCGGCGAATGGGTTGGTCACTCGTACAACACCATGCGAGGCCCCTTCGAGCAGTCGACGTCAACACACAACGTGCACTTTTTGTGTCAATCGGATCCTGACCAGCAAAACCGTCTGCTATTATCATCGGAAGGCTGCGTTGATAACCAGGGACAGTTCCGACTTGACGGCCATATCCACAGAGAAACCGGCGCCCTCATGCTAGAGAAACATTGGAACACCTTGACTCCCTGGACGAACCCACTCCGACTACGGGGGGCTCTAACTCCCCTGGGCATGGGAGGGGATTGGGAATTTCTTGAATCTCCGAATTTTCCTATTGGGTTTTGGTGGTTGTTTAAGAAGGAGTGGCTGTGATGAACAGCACGGACGAGCGAGCAAGCAAGCAAGCATTAGGTTTCTTTGCATGTCGGTTCTAATTCTCATTGCAAAAATCCTTCGTCGCGCGTGCCAGACCTCTCTCATCAAGTGGGGTTGGGACCAACAAAATGAAGTTTCCTTTCTTGTCTCCGGATGCCAACTCCACTTTACACAAGTCCCGTACATTTGTCGCTGCCTGGCCGACTTGTGTATACCTCTGCCGGGGATATCAAAGGTTAGCGTGGTGAAATTCATGAAATAGCTGGCTGGAGTTACGAAGAAATCTTCGTAAAAACCAATCGACGATTGACTTTTCGGCAAATCCAAGACGCCTGTACCGGGCCCCGATTGACGCCTCAGAAAAACAAGAAAAAATGTACGTACGCATGGGGCTTGTCAAGTTGTGTCCAATTGTGCACGTTCAGTCTAACATAATTCATGGACAGCGCGGATATCACAAGATGAGGAAAAACGGCTCAAAGAATGGTTGCTGTCTTCGAAAGACAGCCAACTTACGCCCCTTTGATTGGTGGTTGTACAATAAACCCCTAATTTTTACCTTGTTAAGGTCCTGTTTTCTGTAGGAAGACCCCTTGTTGACCCCCTGTTCTAGTGCCTTGGCTGTACCGCACTAACCTTTGAAACCCGGCAGAGGTATACACGTGTAGTACAGTAAAACACAAATCCCGCCAAGATTGGGCTGAGAAATCCTTCTTGTTTTTTTTAATCTGAGTTGGGTTGTCGAAGGATTCAGCTGGAAAATGCAGCGCCACTTGGTCGTGGCCACGGGGCAGGGGCCATGTCCGGCACGGCGGCGGGGCGGATGGCGGAGCAGGGGAATTTGAATTTGGGGGCCACGTCCAGTCTCCAGAGTGCCCGAATCCCGGCCCGAAATCCGGTCGAGTCTAGTATTCAAGAGGAAGCGCATCCCGGCGAAACTCGATAATGGCCTGTCTGCATCATGCATTTTCACCGCTCCAGTTCTCAAAACCGCGTATAGTTGGATAGGCAGGCAGAGGAAAATGTCGGTTACCGCCAACATCAGCGCCGCCGGCGTCTTCTCCGTCACCAACTGGACTCCACCACCCATCCAATCTCTCAACTTCACGACAGACTGTGACCTAGTCGGGGAATTTTACAGTTCTTGGTTTCAAAAACTCCTCGATTTCGATCCCAAGGAAGATAAATTCGCGCTTTATAACCTCCTTTTTAGCGATCGGCCGGCGTCTTTCTTTGTGGCAGATTCACTGGATGCACAAACCACGGAAGCGTATTTTCGAAATGCCCTCCCTGAGAACCTAAGAAATGTTCCTAGTTATGGCCAGATTCTGGATTGGGAGTTGGCTTTGCGAAAGAATTTTTCAGAGTCGCTACCACGGCTAGCGCAGTTGACGTTTCCGCCGGACGCAGGACCGATTGATTGGTTTCTCAACGACACATATTCGACTCCATATTTTCAACGAGTCCTGCGAGATCCGGGTCTGGTCTGTCAAAGACAAGCCTGTAGCGGTTTTGAATGGAACCGCCTCATAGATGTTAATGGGCCCGGTGTGGCGATTGTGTATTGGGGACAGGTCATGAGTCTCGCGATTGCGTCGCTGCTGGTCATTTACGAACTCTGGCAGACGCGAAAACGGGAAATCCGACAACAACCTCAACCTCTGCATCCGGCTTACCGATGTTTTCGTCGAACCATCGAGTCCATCATCCAGGGCTCCGTGTTTTTCTTCGCTGCCGCGCCGCTCGCCATGTTTGTCGATTTCCAGTGGAAAGGCCCGCATTTTTTCCCACCCAACGATCAGAATACCGCGCTGGTCATGTCGAGTCTGTCGGTGGTGATGTTGTTTTGGTCCTGGCGGATAAACCGGTGCTTTGCCGTCATCGACATGGTTAAAGGAGGGAATTCGCCCGTCGGTTCCCATCTCAGCTTGCTCCCCCTCGCCTGTTTGCTGGTGGCGGTCCCTTTTGTGGGCTTCATGTTGCATGTTCGAGCCCAAACCGCTGCGATAAATCCTCGCGACCTCCCAGCCTTTGATGTGGATGGTATGGCCGTGTTGATCTGCCGAGGCATCGGCGTTCACCTGGGAGTATACGAGGAAGTCAATACCCCTGGACGTCTCAACGTCAATCCCGTTTTTATCGCCACCCGTCTCGTCATCACCGCCATGTGCTACGCCGCCTTTCGTCTATTGTCGGATGACTTGGCCATTCGCTCTGCCGTACTCCGTCTCTCACCTTGGTCTCGGCTACGCTGGTTTTATGCCCCCGTCGTGAATCAGGCCCTCGCAGGACGGCACCCGAAACACCTAAACCGACGAGAACTCGACGTTGCCGCCGCCAATATCTTTGAAAATCCCCGGACCAGCGCACATATCTGGCATCTCGGCTACGGAGAGCTACTCGGTGCGGCGGCGGCGTGTTTGTACATCATCATCGCGCTGAACCCGTGGAAAAGCCAAGAATTCGAATGGAGCCAGCAGGGCAAGCCGTGGAACTTGGGACAGATTTTGGCGCTCATCACGTTGGCGCCGCCATTGGTGGAGTTTTTGACTTCGTTTGGTGAGTCTCTCTCCCCCGCCCAAATTTTTTTTAATTTTTTTTGATAATGCTTCAGCTACTGATAAAGATGATAGAATTCAAAACGCATAGATGGGCAGGGCTGACAAAGCACGGACAAGAGATGAATCTGTTTGTCCTGCTCCGATGCTATAAGCGATCCTGGGCGGTACGGCGGCTGATCAGTTTGTACTCCGGCCGCAGTGGCATGCGCAGGGAGGGACGGGGGGAGGGAGGGAAGGAGGGAGAGCGAATGATAGGGGGAGAGAGTGGTTCAATGTAATAATGCAGAGCTGCAGTTTAATAGAGCTACGTGTCGTGCAAGTTTGAAGCTGGAGTAATTATTTGGTGCAGTTGAAATAATCCAAACATTTGTTTTCAGAGCAGCGAAGAAGGTACGATACAGCTGGCTACAAACAAGGATCTATACTCGCCATGAGCAGCTCTTCCAGCCCAAACGGGGAGAAATCCATCGGGTCCATAGCGAGGAAATCCTGTCCCGGCATTAGGAACTGTATGTGTGGAGCCGCGACGGCCATGCCGGTGCTGGGGTCGGGGATTAGAGACCATCTCTCCGGCCAGGCGGAGGGGTTCAGAGCTGTACCTCCGAGAGGTGTCTCCGCCAAAGACGTCGGTGGTGGCAGGCCTGTCCTATCTGTTGTCCTGATTATATTCGGGTTGCTGGTGGTGTTTCCGCCACTTCCCCTCCCATCCTGATTGCCTTCACCACCTCCCCTATCTCTATCACCATGGTCCCTCTCCCTACCATTGCCATTACCATTCCCACTGCCATTGCAGCTGCCATTCACATCCCCATTATCACCACGCATCAGCCCCACAAGACCTAGCTCCAACCGATCCAACCTCCCTAACAGATTCTCCGCCCCGCCCCAAAACCCTACAAATTTCTCAAACACCATTTTCAAAAGCAATAGATTCGACGCCGCAACTCGTTTATTAAAAGAGACGGATTCCGGACCAAACACTTTACCAGCGCATTGTGTCGCGGCTGCAAACCATAGCGTATTGGACAAGAAAGGGTTCACATGTCGATGGTGCAAGGGAGGGGAGTTGCGAATGATTTGGCAGATTCGGTTGGAGGGGGCGAGGTAGTTTGTCCAGATGGCTTCTTCGTTCTCTTCATTTGAGAAGGGGTTTTGGTTGTTGTTGCTGTGATTGTTGTGGTTATTGCTATTGCGATTACGATCATTGTGATTGTTGTGGTTGCTGGAGGGTTGAAGTTGAGGTTGAGGGCGAGATACACTCGGGCTAGTCTGAGCCTGTCCCCGACAATCCCCATTCAACCACGGCGCCCGCGCGCAAATCTTGTGGTGGTGAATCATGAACCAGCAAAGCTGAATCATGAGATGAATCGCGTATTTATCCGCATCCCCTTGGTACGGACTTCCCACAGAATTCTCTACCCCCTCCCCACCGCATCCCCAAAAACTGAGCGTCTCCCCGTGGTATGCGAGGCCATCCGGCAGGGACGCCACGGTACAGTAGAGAACATTCGCCATGATATTCAACTCATCGTGGTTATTCCCTAGTCGTCGTCCAGCGAGAGCTTGCGGTGCCGACCCCGCGGGGTAGACAATCCGCTGGGTATTCCGCATGAGCGAGTTGATGACGATAAACCAGGCTTTGGCGCTGTCATTGCCCGACTGGGAAAGTTGTTTCCAACGGAGATCACAATCTTCCGCCAAGAAACAGCTCGGATGATATTTCCCGCTGAACCAAGCGCTATCCGGAGCCGGAAGCAGAGTGAGGATCAAACTTGGGTCAATCCCCGTCGGGAGACGTCGGATAGTGCTGGCGAAAACATCCATTTCCCAAACCGCCCACCACGCTCGTCGTCGCTCTTCCATGAGCACCCATCTTTCAGCGTCTGTTGGTGTGGCGGAGGGGTCATGGTTTGCATCAATGAGATGGAGATTCAACTCATAGGACAGACGAATACAGTCACCGAGTCTTTTCCACGACCGCGATCTCACGCTGACGGTGAGCTGGTAAAAGGCGACCAGAACTGCTGCCTGTAATAGCCAAAATGGTGGACGCGTATCACCGTACCGATCAACCGATTCATCGAGAAGCGAAGAGGCGATGCGGGCAAAGTAGGAGTGATTCGGACAATCTCGACAGAACCGAGCTGAAAAGGAAAAGATGGCAGCGACAAGGGCTTCAGCTTCGCAATGGTGCTGCATGAGCGCTAGTTTGGCCTCGATGCTTCCGGGGCGGAAGAGGGTGAAGGAAGTCATGTTTTGGAAATATGCATCCATGCTTTTTGTGTCAGACTGACCATACCGTATTCTCACCTTCTCACATAATGAGATGGGACTTACAGGGCATCGTAAACCGACTTGGTGATCTTGAGGGCGCTGCACACGGTCTGGACATTTATGCGACCGGGTTGACCCTCGGGAGTCTCTGCCTCTGGAGACTGTGGCCGCGTCTGAGCCTCGTGTAAAGGATACATGATGCGAGAGAATATCGGCGCGCTGGCGACATGGTTGTTCTCTGGACTGTTCGCATGTGGCGAAGGTAAGGTGTTAACCCCCCCACAGGCGGCATCCGGTTCACGATTAAACCGGTCATCTTGGGTGTTGGACTGGTTCAATATCAAAGAGGATGAAACAACAGAACTCGGCGGTGAATCGAGCCGCCTGCGCTTGTTACCATGGGAAGAGCCTGAGGAGTCAGCTCAGCACTGATTTTCGGCTTTACTTGGCATAACCCGCACTGACGAACGCGGGCGCACTCACCAGGTTTCGGCCCGGGCTTCTCGGGATGAGTTGGATATTCGCACGACGCATTGAATTTCTGACACAGGGAACAGACCGGGATCTGTCGGTCACTGAAGAGGTTTCCCTGTCATGTCAGACATAGCCAAGACGTCGGTCGGACTGATGAAAGTCGGTGGATCTCGTGCATACCACTTCACCTTGCGCCTGGATGTGTCTCGAGTCAGTTCAGCGACAAAGCAGGGATTGCGGGGAAAAAGGAAACTAACCTCTTGCAGGGATAACATGCCAATCTGATGGTAGTCGAAGCCCCAGTTGTTGGGTTACCCCCTTGAACGGCGGGATCACTCAGCGCCGCGTACAGTGCTTCCATTGCGTCAAGTTTTGCTAGGGTGAAGTTGGCGGGCAGATGCAAGACTGAATGTGACGGGCAGATGTAATCCCACCGACGGGCTAAAGAGGCGAGCGAGCGACGGTCGGGCCAACGGGGAAGGTGGGAGGGAGGCAAATAGCCCGAGGCAAAGGGTGGCGACTCCCCGATCACATTCAGGGGAATCTCCACCCTCCCCGCATTTGCCATTCGGTTGCCCAGCGCGGTAGATTCACCCCGCACACAGTAGCAAATGCATGAGGGGACTAGGGGACCGGGGTCAACTTTTTTTTTTCCTCGTCGGTGGAGGTGGGGTGAGTTGGGGAACGGGAATGGGGGAATGGTCAGGAGGGTTCTCAAATACTCGTTTTAATAATATTTTGACCTTTTTTTAGTTTTGTGTCTTTATTCTCTTTTCTTAGGTATCTGTCGAGATCATCCCATCCAAACATTATACCAACAATACCAACATGTCAGAAACCATGGACAACGTGATCAAGACAGACCTGCTCATCGTGGGCGCCGGTCCGGCCGGTGCGTCGCTGGCCTGTTTTTTGGCTTCTCATGGCAAAACCGGAATCATGATCTCGGCGGCTCTGGGATGCGCCGACACACCCCGGGCACACATCACCAACATGGCGGCTCTCGAATGTTTACGGGATATTGGTCTCGACAGAGCATGCATTGATGCTGCGGCTTCGGGGGACAACATGGTGCATACGCGATGGTGTCATTCCATGGCGGGCGAGGAATATGCGAGAGTGTATTCGTGGGGAAATGATCCGAAGCGAAAGGTGTGTTACCTCGTTACCTATTTCTTTTAAATTCTCTTTCTAATATTTCTTCAAACAGGGCGATTATGATGCTGCTTCTCCCTGCGACCATGTTGATCTCCCCCAAACCGAGCTCGAACCCATCCTTACGCGCCGCGCCGTTCTCGACGGATGGACACTCCGCTTCAATACGAGTTTCGTTTCCTTTTCTCGTCCTTCCCCCGACACCATCATCTCGACTGTGCGCGATACCCTCACCAACCATACATATCAAATCCAATCCCGTTTCCTTTTTGGTGCCGATGGTGCGCGCAGCCAAGTCATTCGCAGCGTGGGCATCCCGTTGATCAAAAAACCCGGCCAAGGTCTCGCCATCAACGTCTTGTTGAAAGCTGACCTCTCCCACCTCGTCACCAACCGCACCGGAAATCTCCATTGGGTCTTCCAGCCGGAACGCGAACATCCCGCGTGGGGATGGGCATGTATCGTGCGCATGGTGCGGCCCTGGGATGAATGGATGTTTATTTTCCTCCCGCCTCCGGGAACCGATCTCTCGGCGGCCGATCTCGTCCCTACTTCCAAAGATTCCTACCTGCCACGTGTCAAGGAATTTATCGGGGATGATTCCGTAGCGGTGGAAATCCTCGATGTGTCCCGGTGGAATATCAACGAAACGGTCGCGGAATACTATTCCGACGGAGGCAATATCTTTTGTCTCGGAGATGCAGTCCATCGACATCCGCCGTTTAATGGGTTGGGTTCCAATACCTGTATCCAAGATGCGTTTAACCTGGCGTGGAAGGTTGCGTTTGTGATGGATGGCAAAGCCGGTTCTTCCCTTTTGGAGACATATTCGACGGAACGCCAGCCCGTCGGCGTCGACATCATCACGCGCGCCAATCAAGGACTCCGCGACCACGCCCTCTGGATGAGCGCCATCGGCATGACGGAGCCGGACCTGACCAAACGTCGCGCCATCCTCGCGGAGTTCGAAGATAAAGGCCCAGTCGGTGAAGCGCGTCGCGAGATGTTTTTAAAGGGAATCGAAAATACCGGAACGGAATTCCACGGGCTAGGAATCGAAATGAACCAACAATATCGTTCTCCCGCGGTATATCACGACGATGAGCCCGCCCCGCCATCTCTACCGGACGATTCTGTCCGCGAAAGACTGATCTCGAGCTATCCTGGAATGAGACTGCCACATGCGTGGCTCAACGCACGTATTCCGGGAAAACAATTCTCGACAATTGACCTGGCGGGGAAGGGGAAATTCTGTTTACTTACCCGTCCGGGAGGTGGAGAGGTTTGGAAAAAAGCCGCAGAAGAGGTATCACGCAAGGTCGGTGTAGAGATTTCCGCATACTCTATTGGCTGGCGGGAAGATTTTGAGGATGTGTACTTTGATTGGGCGAAACGGGCAGAGATTCAAGAGGGAGGGTGTGTTTTGGTGAGGCCAGATCGGTTTGTAGCGTGGCGGGCAAGGGGCATGGTGGATAGCCCGGAGGTAAAGTTGGAGGAGGTGATGCGGAGGGTTTTGTGTATCGAATAGAGACTGGACAAGAACGTGCGGCTTGGGGGAGTAACCATGGGATATTTCTGAACACATTTGACTGCAGTACTTGTCGGATATATCTGACTATAATGCGTGTTGTTTTACTCTAAAGTTGCCCTCACCAACCCCAGTCACCTACACCGCCCCGAACCACCTTGCTTAGGCGCTACTCAGGCACTGCTCAGGATTTAATTAGGACATGATCAAAGAAATCGCCAAACATGGTTTAGATGAGTAGGCAATACTCCGCGGTTCAATAGCAACTTTTCGCGGGGTCCCAGTTTTTGGGACACAGGTGACCCAAAACTAGAAGCCCTCCCCCCCAAACCCGACTCCTTTTCGCTCCTCTTCCGTCCACCCCCAAAAATCACATAAAACCCAGTTTACGTCCCCCATTAGGTATCCATTCCCATCTTCCTCATTCATAAAAGCAGGTAAATTTCACCCTCAAGCTGAGACACTCCCTGAGTGTAATAGTTGGTTTTATTCTTATTAAACGTGGCCCTCCTATCTTAACCCAGTGGTAGCTGATTCCGAAAATGGGTAAGAGAAGAACTTGTAACGCAGGATCGCTGTGCCAGGGGTAATGAGTAGGGGGGTTGCACTGCAAGATGGTGGTTCGTAGGATAGGGGTTTGGGTCAGTGATCAATTGAAGCCTGCCTTCCGCTCTCTGGCTCCGCCAGAGACATTGGCCGCAATCCACAACAACGGAAAAGAGGATAACTCAATCAATTGAAGCTTGAAGATTCTGATTCTCGACGGTCCTAATTACTACATACACAAGCGACTTGGCTGGTTACAAGAGTCAGTTGACACCAGTGTATGCAAGTGTGCCAGTGTGCGAGTGTACGGCCAGGCCCAGGGCCTTACGGGTAGCAAATATAATTGTAACCATTTGTTCTAAGAATTTCAAACCTCTCCCACGCCCACAGCCGCCAGGCGTGGATCCTGAATACTTATTTTGATACCTTATGTCTGACTCGTTTGTGGATTTTACTCTTTGTAGTCACAACTTGTCCAATGTGGCGTAGCTTCTCACTGTCAACGTTCCAAAACACGACTTTGCCTGTATTGTGACATCACCATTCCCAAAGCGCTCAAGCTCCACTGCATGGCTGCAAAACGCGGCGCTGGGAAAGCAGTGATAGGTTTCCAGTGGGCACAGCCACCAATTAAGCCACAGCTCAATTTGCACAGCCTCCTCGATTATCGGTCACTCCACGCTTTTGAGCAGCAGCTTGTGGCAATTCCAAACGCGGGTGGCGGTTTATTTCGTCGACCCCACGCAACACGCCAGCAAAACGTCCAGCCCAGCGCCTGTTGTGTCCCGCTCACTCTCTTGCTAAAAGCGCGTCTTTTTTTCTGGTTTGATCAAGACTCATTCGCTTGGGGAAGCGCAAGAATTCGACATCTTGAGCAATGCCCGAGCCCGACCCTACCCCTGCACATGCCCGCGGCAGGCTGCGGGGCTCACGGCTGTCACGAGCCAAGCGCCTGGCCGTAAGTGATGATTGCAGCCCGGACACCAGACTGAATGCACGGACGGGAAAACGGCAGAAGGTTTCTGGTGATAGTTTCCCGGTGCTCGCGCATCCAGGTATCCCGCAATCTGTGTCAGAGGCTCAGCAGCACATTGCAGCGATACGAACGGAAAAAGGTGTTGACAATGCCGGGACCTTCATGAAGGATCTTGGAGCAGCAATGGATCTGTACGACTCTCTCCCACCCCAATGCTTCCCAATTGAGAAGTCTTAAAGACTTTTTGAAAGATCGTGACTTGGCTAACTGTCAACGTGTCCCGGTGGTGCAGGCTTTCAACAAATCTATATCACAATCGAATGCACTTTATCATGGAGCTCATTCAAAACTCGGACGACAATTCCTATGCCGAGATGAAAGTGCCGAGGATGACCATAACCTACAAGCCCGGCTGTCTCCGCATCGACACAAACGAGATAGGCTTCAGCAAATCCGATGTAGAAGCCATCTGCAGTATTGGTCAGAGCACTAAAGTCGGATCCAAGAAACACAGTGAAGCAACCGGAGAGAAAGGCGTGGGGTTCAAGTCCGTTTTCGGAGTATCAGACCGCGTCTTCATCACTTCAGGCCATTATTCCTTCATGTTTTCGAACACGACATCCCTTGACCGGCTTGCTCCAACATGGGCCGAGTTTCCCGAATCTCCAACGGCTGGACACACCACAATCCTCCTCTACCTTTACCCAGATTGGGACGCAAAGGTCGCTGCCGAGCTACAGAACCTCGATGCAACAGTCCTTCTCTTCTTGCGGCAGCTCCAGGAAATCAACGTTTGCATCTCGCCGTCTTCCGGCCCGCCGATCAGCCGCAGGTTGGCTCGGCAGACATGCAGCCCTGATGATAGCGGCCTGGTCTCCTTGACGCTATATCCAAACGATATCTCACACGTGGTCTATCATCATGCGTTCGAGTCCCCAGTCGGTGCGAAGTGGCGTGGTCAGAGCAACAAGGTGATCTCGTTGGCGTTCCCTTCCAACATCGAATATTACCATTCGACCGAAGCTCCGGCGCACGCACACCAACAAGTGTATGCATACCTCCCCATAAGAGACTACGGCTTTAAGGTGATTACTTCCCTTTTTCCTTGCCATGTAATCCTTCTTTCCTACAGCCCGCCTCTCAAATGGTTGGAAAGATGCACCAACTAACCGTCGCGGTCAGTTCGTGATTCAAGCCGACTTCATTCTTACTGCAAACCGTGAGGATATCGAGCTTGACTCGGATTGGAATGCTGTGTTGCTCAAGGAGCTTCCATCCGCCGTCCTCGCCGCAGTTTCCCGGTTTAACGCGAGCAAGCATCATCGGTATACTTGGCTCCGCTATGTTCCCTTTCGATATGGTACCGACGACTTCTTCGGGGGCGTGCGGGAAAGGATCTGTGAACTCTTGTCACAAAATCTGGTACTTGAATCCTCACATGGGCAATTGGTCTCACCACGCGATCTCGTCCTCGTCCCTGCCGCGTTCCAGGACGATAAAGGCGTGCCGCTTATTCCTTGGCGTAGCGCCAAATCCATCTACGTATCGCAGCAATACCCGGCCGAAGCGACAGACGCCATGCTCGTGCTAGGCATTCGGCTTCTTACGCCCGAGAACTTCCTACTCGACCTGGCCCAATTTATCCAACTCGACCCCACTGGGTTCCGCAACATGCCCCTCGCCTGGCACTCGCGCCTTTGTCAGGTTCTTAGCAGCCTTGATGACGAATTCAGCGGGCAAATCTCAGCTCTTCCCATTGTCGCCCTTCGAGATGACCGGTGGGTCTCCCTGGACGAAGCGAGGGGAGGCACTTTTGTCTTTCCCAGCCGAAAGGTCTCCATGGCTATTCCCCGTGGAATCGACGTGTTTGAGATCAGTCAGGACGCGGCCAAGGATCCCTACAGGAGAGCCTTTTTCCAGAAAGCGGGTGCCACGGTTGCCGACCCCAAAAAGATTTGCCACTCGATCGTGCAGGCTCATGGGGCCAGAGGGTTCCGTCCAGAGCGCATCGGACTCGATGAACTGGTGTACCAGATGGAATTTCTATTCCGGGCGGGTTGGATCTCGCCAGGAGGTCCTGAAAAAATCTGGGTTGCTGTGGAAGAGGGAAAATATTCCCTCTCTCCATCTGTATACCTCTCCTCGGACGACAAGTACTCGATGATGCAGCTTATGCAAGAGCAGGGAGGTTCCAACTTTCACTACCTCCACCCACTCTACGCCCACAAGATTCCAAGTCCTTACCGCGGAGTCGAGTTGGGGAAATGGCTTCAAGCTAATTTCGACATCATGGTTGTCCCTCGACTTGGACTCCTCGTAAACCCTGAGGATAACGGCCAGAATCCGAGATACGTTCTCCATCCCGATTTCAGGCAACTCATGGCAAACGTAAGCTCGGAAGACATCTTGCAGTTGCTCCGCACTCATTGGCAGAGTACCTATACGCACTTCTTCAAGCAAACATCCGATTATGGGCACCGTGAGGTCGGCACAGTTGACGACGACGAAGACGACCAAGACGAAGGCGACGCAGGACGAAAGGGAAAGAATAGTAGCGAGCCATCCGATGCTCAAGAGTCCCCAGGGACAGCACTCTCCAATATGCTTGTACCGTGCTGCGGGGGATCTACTTTCAAGTTGCGAGAAACATGTTTACGGCGACCTGCTTTATTACGAGCGTTTTGCACCGACAGCTCCGAGGTCGATACTCAAAATCCTCAAACGTTGACAGGGTTCGGCGGCCTCCAGACGCTAGGCGATTATAATGGGCCCCCGATGCTTGATATTCCCGACCCTGAGAACGACAACTGGGACTTCCTGGAATATCTCGGCGTTGCGGTGACGCTAAGTCTGCCCGTCCTGATACAGCGGCTACGGCAACTCCAATTTACGGGCGCGGTTAAAGAGTCCATTTCCAACTTGTACGACCTAATAGTTGATTGTTTGACCGAAAAGAACTCGGCGTATGTCAGGTCAGTGACGGTCATTGTCTTTTGTTTCAACCGAAACTTGGCGGCCGCTAATGAATGCCACACAGAGAGTCGTTCCAATCCTCAAAGCTCATTTTCATCCCGAGAAATGGCGGTCACTGGTGCAAGTCTCACGAATGCGTCTGGGAAGGGCCGTCGTGCTTGTCAAAGGTCCCTCGTCTGGCCAAACACTATCCCAAAGCCAGCAAGCTATTCCGAGACAATCTCAGACTTCCCAACGCATTTCTCAAACACGTCGCTGAGGAGGCCTGCTTGATCGAGGAGTCGGATCCCCTTGACCATATCAAGGCAGTTCTTTTCAAGCTGAGCAGCATGCTGCAAGGGTCAACAGAGTCCGAGCGGAACGAGTCAGGCCTCCACCGCCTAAGGCGATGCAGGATCTTCCCAATACAAACTCATGCGGCCCAAGTACGGTTCGACTACCTTGCACCGGCCCATGGAAACTCGGCATCAGGGATAGAAAATTGGTATATTGCCGACATACCTCACTTGTGGGAGAGCTTTTGCGGACGCATACCTCTACTCGCCATCCCTCCATCGAGCATAAGGGATCTCGGTAACTTGCTTCGTTACTTGCATCTTGATTGGCATTATCTTTCCAAGGCAGCAACAAAGGAGATTCGTGTGCAGGGGCCTGCAGAGTACGATGCAAAGTACACACGCAAAATCAGCCAAAAGGCGAGGTTCATCTCCAGGTTAGTAGTACCTACCTACATCCAAGAATCAAACATGCGTCAGCAAAAAAAAAGTCCCAATATCACAAATGCCCCAAAAAAAAAAAAAATACCCTCACTTCTAACAGAGTGCCCTGATCAGGTTGATACCAGCCCAGAATGCCAAGCGATTTGATGTCAAGAAATTTCGGGATATCCGTGTTTACGAAGTTGGAAAGGTGTCAGTAATATGGAAGTTTCAATCTCCAACGGGCGTCATCCACGGGACACCTGACGAGGGCCGAGTCAAAGTCGAGGAAGACAGCGATGGTCTCAAGATTTACCTCATCCGTGACGATCTGGAGGCAGGGTTGCCACCTATAGAACTTGTCGAGGAACTCTCGGCGCTCTGCGGCATCGAGTCACCGGAGCATACCCGGCTACTGGCTCACATTCTCACGCAAAGCAGCCACCATCGGATTCAAACTGATCTGGAGAAGCGCGGCTTCGGCCGTGACATTGAAACACTTGACCAGGCCGATGACGATGATCCTGAAGATAATGACGACCACACCTTGGCTGACACCATATCTAACCTGCTGACACCCTTTCCAAGCGCTTCTGCTGGGGGCCTCAGATCTTTTGAAGACCCGCGGGTGCCGAGCAGAATGCTGAAGTGGAGGACGTACGGTTTGCGGACCACAACCGGCAGCACAATGATAGGGCCCAAGGTTAAATTAGAAGACGACGAATTGCAGTTCGTGGGCGAGCTCCAGGTTTGTTTCCACTCCCACTGGCTCAATGGTTAATGGTTTTTTTTTCCCACCCCAAATACGCTGACCTCATTGCAGGTCTTCAACTTTTTAAAGAGCATTATCGCTGAAAAGGACCCGTGTCCGTCTGTTGAGTGGACCAGTCCCCTCCGCAAGAGGGCTGGACTCCAGCCCTACGTCCCCGCCCGTGGAAAGTCAAGATATGCGCCCTCAACTTTCTTGGTGAACGACACCAGCGGAAGGCTCAATCGAATCCTTTCTAAACAGCACCCCCGACAACGCTGGACTGCATCACCAACGCCGACTTTCCACGTCCACGTCACGATCGCCGAAGGCTCGGCAGACTCATCCTTTGGGATTCCTTCCACTCAAGTCGACAAAGTAGGTATCTTGAAAATGGGGCCCCGTTACAATTTCGAATCTCTTTTCTGCTCGGTTGCTGACGCAAGCACTTGTGATAGGCTGAAGCACTCACGTTCAAGCCGAATGACGGCGTGGCCCGGAGCGATGTGTTCCTCCTTGCCCTTGTATACGACATGGCGAGGCTACCGCAGCTGGCACTGATCCCGGACCCATGGCAATTCCACAAGCAGAAAATATTGACACTTTGCCACATGAACGAGTACGAGGCTTGGATGAGCAAAAACGAGTGTCAGCCCTTCTGCGTCGACGCTGCCACCTTTCAGAATGCCCAGAAAGATTCCAATTCGATACCGAAATCAGAGACATATGTCTATAAGCCGCTTAACCGCGGCGAGATTCGAATTCTCGACCTTCAGCCTGGCGAAGAGTCGTCACCGCTGGAAGGGAGCATCCGTCACGTCGACCTCAAGTCTCCAGGAAGCTTTACGTCGATATCATACGTGTGGGGACGTGAAGACACCCCCCTGGGGCCACCACTAAAGACCCCAGAGGGTACAGTACGTTGCTCTTTTTCACTCGGTGCCGCTTTGCGAGCAGCCAGGAAACAAACAGGCGTGGTGTCGGTATGGGCCGACGCCATGTGCATTGACCAACAGAACAGCGAGGAAAAGGTCACGCAGATTTTGCAGCTGAAAAGGACGTTCCAGTCCAGCAAGCAGGTTCTAGCTTGGCTTGGCCACGAGTCCGATGACAGCACCCATGTCATCAACACTCTGAAATCCATGGGATCGGGCGCAAAGGTAGAAACCCCATCCCTGACATCCGGGTTCTGGAACTCCTTGGACGTCCTGCTCGCCCGAGATTGGTTCAGACGGGCTTGGATTGTCCAAGAGCTTGTACTCCCTGAAAAGGTTACATTGAGGTGCGGCGCCGCCGAGATCGACTGGGAGCGTTTTTTCGAGGCGCTTAGGCTAAGCGAACGCGGCTTGCAAACCAGCAGCACTACGAGGACCAAGCTCGGAGTCTTGGAACTGGAACACGCAGGCCCAGCCTACGCTTTAGACTTGACTCGGCAAAAACTCAGGAGTTCCGTGACAAAGTATTCCTTGCTGGAGCTCCTGGACACATTCCCCCACACACTGGCCACCAAGGAAAGGGACAAGCTCTTTTCGCTCCTCGGCTTAGCGAGCGACTCGGAAAGACAAGAGTTTGTCCCTGATTATAGCTCCTCGCTGGAGACGGTGGTGCGGCGGTATGCATCCGCATTTGTCAACCAAGGCCAGGTCATGGACTTGCTCTATCGTTCCGGGACTCTCAAGTCCTGCTCTTTCAGCTCGTGGATCCCAAACTGGACTCGCGTTGGCGCACGCCCAACCATCTCAACCTGGAAATCCTCCGGCAAACAGGGATACTGCGCCGGCCCCAGGAAGCTCCCTCAAGCCACCACCGTTCAATCCTCTGTCCTTGTAGTTTCGGGAATCCTGGTGGACCAAATCGCGTGCATAGACGAGCTGTCACTCGGCAACGGCGCCGCATCAGCGGTCGAAGCCAAGAGAAGACTGGGCCGCCACCTCCGATATCTGGCCGCCGAATACCCAACCGGCGAAGCAAGCGAGGATATAATTCTCAAGCTCTTCATGGGCGATGCTTTTGGGCCGCAGGCTAACGGCTCGTGCTCGCAATCAGGCTGCCTTGACGCGGAGACTACGACCTCGGCCGCGGCGGCATCAGCAAGGCGAGAAGAAAAGTGGCCTGCTAACCTGCGTCATCTTGTGGATAAAGATCCGGAGCATCTCGAGCTGCTCCCGCACTATACACGGCGGACCATCCAGCGGTACTGGGATGTTGTCCAGACGTTTCTGCGGCGCATTCCGGGTGCCAAGTTTTGCATCACAAAGTCTGGCTACGTCGGCATCATCCCTGGGAATGTGTCCCTCGGAGATCCTGTCTGTGTGCTCGACGGCGGCGCGGTACCCTTTGTGCTACGCAAGAACCCGAAAACGTCGGCCGACCAATGGGAATCTGGCATCCGGGTCACGTACACGCTGCTGGGAGAGTGCTATGTGCACGGGATCATGCACGGCGAGGCAGTTTCGACCAAAGAGACAAACCAGAGCCGGCTTTTTCATTTTACATGAGGTTGGTTGCCTTGTCGTATGCTCTGCGGCGTAGGCGAGCGCTCTGTCAGCGTCTGATCGCCCCCCCCCCCCCCCCCCCCCCCCCCCCCCCCCACCCCACCACCACC
>Ga0247760_1000809_pt1 | contig 32158 bp, 39 predicted proteins | sample UWRJL171409R4_FD_179936 | JGI IMG/M metagenome (GOLD analysis project Ga0247760, IMG submission 179936) | Plant litter microbial communities from Arlington Agricultural Research Station in Wisconsin, United States - UWRJ-L171-409R-4 | ecosystem: Environmental > Terrestrial > Plant litter >... | reverse complement strand
ATTTCTTCATTCTCGGCAATCAATGCCCCCTCTCCCCCCCTCCTTCCTTTCGGTTCGGTTCGCTGCAGCACGGAATTGAATTGGAATGCGCCTCGCACTCAATGCTTCGCCCCCTCTCGCAAAAAAACGTGTTCTCTTTTTCCCCGCAAAGGGGGTCGGTCGGGTCTTTGCGGTCTATTATAAGGCGGGGTGCTCGCTCGGTCGCTTGATGGGTTTCCATTGGTTCTCCTCAACTGGCATTGTTTCCTATGGTATCAGTGGTAGCTGATTTGATTTGAGTTCGAGAAGCTTCAATTGCTCGTCTAGGAAGGGTGTGGTTGGACATATGCAGGAAACGCACGCTAGCAGCGTCAGAATGCTAGATCTTTTTGCCTATTGAAGGCAGTAAAGGGAGGAAATTGTTGATTTCTGAGGGCAATATACAAGGTCAGTCAGTGCAGTGTCAGGAAATGTTGCGAATGACAAGGGACTTCTCGCTGATACCCCGCGGCAGCATCATCTGCAATATCTACAGTGAGGAATCATGATCACGCCGACAATGGTCAATATCAGCGCAGCTCTTGCCGGGGACGAGGATCAACTTCTCAATGGAATTTGGATTAGCCTGGTGAGCGTCGAGGCCCTGATGGTCATTGGCGTTGCCGTCCGTGGTTTGATTGGGGCCATCGTCCCCCGGTTAAAGCAGCATCGTTCATGAACGCATATGGTCTGGGAGCATTGCTTGGAGTTGGGATATCGGTGCATCATTGCGAAAGGCGGCTTTGGGTTATATTAGTTTTGTGTATTAGCTCTCTCTGTACAACATGCAAGGTTCTAGGGACATATGTCCTCCAAGCCTGACACCCATATTCCCTCTTGATGTCCTGTCCGATCTGAAACCCTGCATCAGCGCTTTCTGTACCTCATGGAAAATCCCCAGAGAATTCCTCTTGCAAATATAGCTCCCACATTCCTTCATCCTCTTCGATCTGACCACTAGCAGCCGCGACCCATAGATCTGACCAACGCTCAGCCAACCACCCAGCCCACGATCTGATTCCATCAAGTGAGTTGATTATACCGGCACCGACGGCAAGCAAAACTCCTGCACCGACGACACTCGTAAATGAAGAACCGCAAGGTATCCAAACACTCCTCGCACTGGTGGGACCCTTTGAGACGAAGCCAATAGTTGTGATGGCATTTGTGGTTCTCCTCCAGATTTGGTAGTACCTGATACTGATACTGTACCATGGCTGGTTTTTGCTCTGCGGGTGCATGGATTGACGCATCTCTCGCCACCGGGTTTGTGTCCACCGTCAAGTTTGCATGCTCAAGCTTCACCCCTCCGTACTGCTGGAGAAGATCTTGCGGGAGTAGCATGCGGCAAGCGTCGGGCGATAGCGGGTTGCCGGAACACAAAGGTGAGAATGGAGTCGAGCTGCTCGAGGATGCGTAGAAAAGGGTCTTGAGACAACCTTTACACCATCCCCCATAGCAGGTAGGGCAGGCGACGATGTCCATCGAGTAGTACTCCTCAAAGCAGCTGGTGCAGGTTCGTTGGGTGACGTGCGCTTGAGGCTTTGTCCTGATTTCGCTGAGAAAATCCACGTGAGTTACGGGCCATTCGGTCTTGATCTTGGGATAGTGCTGCTCCTTTGGGGGCGTAGGAGGGAACGGAGAAAGAAATCTCGACAGATCTCCAACTAAATAGTCCGGCGTAATCGACCTCTTGACCTGCAAAGGTGCTCTGGTCTCCTCGCCACGAAGTTCGTGCTCGAATTCCGAGTCTCCGTCCAAGATAGCCCGCTTCGCACCAACTAAAGCGGTGGCGACTGCGTCGACATCCCTAAATACGAGATGGTCAGCATTACCCCGCAATCCGACCACATTACCAGTGTTTGAAACATACCGTGGTATCTCATCGTGGAGGCCGTTGGAAGTGCTGCCATGGTCTTCAGGCGTGGTGAGTTTGACCCGTTTGGCTTCGTGGGCATCGTCCAGCAGTAGGTGCTGCAAGTCAGCTTGCTGAACCTCGAAACCCGCCTTGCGCCTTTTGTGAGAAAGAACAGACTCCTCCATGACTTCAGCCTCAACCAGATGAATACAAGATGCTGGATGGAAGGTGTGGCTAGGGCTGATGTTTGTGAGGAAAACAGGAGGTTGGAACTTCAGGGTGTTTAGCTAGGAAGCCGCGGAATTCGCCTGTAGAAAGAAGGAAGGCGCTGCTTGGAAGGTAGGCGCGGCTGCCACCGCACTAATTTGAACTGAAAGGGACCGGAGTTCCACAGAGCCAGGAACCTTAACGGGTAGACGGCGGGATGCGATTTGTTCGAGCTTGGAAATAAAGTCCTTTTAGGTCTTCTTGTAGTTCTATTACTCAACGGTGTGTTTTCATACGACCAAGGGCACCAATCCCACAATACGGCCAAGGCCTCATCATATCAATGCAGGTCAGAAGGATAGTTTGTGCTTCATTCTCAACAGGTCTTCCTACTTCTCTAGGAGCAAGTAATTTCCATTCAACGACGGCCTGCAATGTGATAATCTAGGCGGCCCTTTGGTAGTGTTCGCTGTATGAAGGTTTATTGAGCATAATTTCGTTGCCCAGACAGTACGAATAGACATCTTAATAAATAAGGGAGCGAAATTAGGCGGCACGCCTGAAACTCAAGCAAAGGTCTCTCATTTTGCGATGGTATCTGGGCTCGCGACAACATCGGGCCGGCAGACTGCATCGAAGGGGCCGCTAGTCACGTCATTGGTGTGTGGATCCACGGTAACCTCATGAGCCAAATGCGGGGGTCACCTCATGTTCGTCTGGGCTAAACTACTCATCCAGGGCCACGAACTATCGCCAGTCACTTCATTCCAACAAGTAGTCTCCAGGTTTTACCATGACAGAGCAATCCTCCGACGTCGTCCGCGATGCAGAAACAAAGTACCGGCTTTCCACCAGGGGCGCGGTCAATTTCACAGGAGAGAACTTCTGGGCACCCATTGAGCAAGCTTTGGGAAACCCGTGGACGCCCGAGAACCCCGGTGGAACGTAAGAAATATCCAGTCGAATTCTACAGCTTCAGAGATCGCTGACAGAACAAGAATCGTGATGCGGCTGGCCGAGAACTCGTTGATGCACGATGATATCTCGGAATACATCAAGGAACAGGCAGCTAGACACTATATCCCCACCGATGACAATCTGCTAACGAGACGAGCAGCTGGATGTAGACCGCATTCAACATCTGACATACGGTCAAGGGCCCCGAGGATCGCCACGTCTTCGAAAGGCCGTCGCATCTTTCCTCAACACCGACTTCGGTGCCAGGGAGGCTGTCAGCTACGAGCAGATCATTGTCATGTCGGGCGCAACAAGCATCGTGGATGCCCTGGCGTGGAGTGTTTGCAACGAAGGCGACGGTATTCTCATCCCACAACCGTTTTACACTGGCTACCAAATCGACATCAACCAGCGCGCCCGCGGTGAACTCATTCCTGTTCCGTTTCAAGGAGTCGAGGGATATGAATCACTTGACGATGTGTTTATCCCGGACGTGCTACAGCGAGCTTTGGAGAGACAGTTGCTGTTGACCAGGGATCGCGGTGTTCGCGTCGCGGCGGTCTTGTTGACAAAGTCAGTTGAAATACTTATAACTCGAATTGGAACACTGACGTGCTTGATAGCCCTCATAACCCGTTAGGGCGATGCTATGTAAGCTGAGATGGTTTTTACAGTGTCCGTAAGAAGGGCTAACGACTTCAGCCGGAGGAGACTATCCGGGAATTGGCGCGATTCTGTGCTGCAAACGACTTGCACCTCATCAGCAACGAGATATACGCGAGGTCGGTATTCGATGCGAAACGAAGCCCGCCGCTTCCCGCCTTCGTGTCAATACTGTCTCTCAATCTCAAGGATATCATCGACCCAGACCTAGTCCATGTTGTGTATGGTGCCAGCAAAGACTTCTGCGCTAACGGTCTCCGACTGGGTGTCCTGCAAACGCGAAACAATGGTGTTTTGGAGTCGGTAGCCAGGCTCAGGTGGGATCTCTTTAACAACATGATAGCAACTCTGCGCTAACAAACCAATGGAAAGCCCCTTTTCTTGGCCCCCGAATGTGGTGCAGGATGCCTGGGCTGGCATGCTGGAAGACGAAACCTTTCGGGCTAGATTCTTCGAGAAGAGCCACCGACTCACCAAGGAGAACTACGTCATCGCCACGGAATTCCTGGAGGAACATGGAATTCCATACTACAAGGGGAGGTTAGTTGTACCCCGAGGCGTCTCGAGGCATCTCGAAACCGAAGCTCACGGTATCGCTTGCTAGCAACGCGGGCTCGTTTCTTTGGATAGATTTGCGGAAGTATATCCTCGGCGACGGGGATGTGCAGGCTCTCAAGCGCAACGGAAGCGCATCGGCGCTTTTCGGAAAAAGAGAGGCCGTGCTGGAGGAGGTTCTGCTCCGGCATGGCGTGTCGCTGTCGCGGGGATCCATCTTTTTCACAGAGGACCTCGGGTGGTTCAGGCTAACTTTTACCCTCCCCAAGGAGGAGCTTGCACAAGGACTGAATCGTCTGGCGAGTGCATTGGGCGAAGTACGCGACAGCGCGTGGGAGTGACATGGGATCCAGGATAATTTTTTCGATGGTTGAGAATCAGCTGGATAGTTTGTTTGCATTCGGGTTAAAGCTGTGGAGCTGTGCTCCTTCCCGCAATTTGATTTGACCCCTTTTCAGGGACGTCTTGCCTGTGACAGGCTGGACCGCCGAATATGACCCACCTGTAGTGAATGCTGCAGGGGAATCTGCCCGCTGGGATTACGGATTGCTGGTCTTCAGCTCGGTGCTAGCGCCCGCCAAGATTCCAGAGTGCCGGAACCGGATTCAACTCCACTAGTTTGAGCTCCGCTTGGATTTGACGAGGGCCTAGACGCTCAATCCAGATGGATTCAGCAACGCGTCTGCCCTCAGCACGGAACTTTGCAATAGCGGGATTTCCGGCGGGAACCGTGCCGATGTTTGTTGCAGACAAGGAGACGCTCGGTGGAGCCGCAGCAGCGCCGTTGAGGACAATAAGAAGCAGAATGCCCGCTCCTCGAGAACAGGAGCCGACGCGCAGGCGGAAGCAGAAAAAACCTCCAACGACAACATCTCGTCCGGTGCAGCATGCGTCTTCCTCTCCTGTTGACGCTAACGGCGTCGGTCGGGTTGGCCTCGGCCAAGAAGTGCAAGCCCCGGTCATCGAAGCTGAGCAGCGCAGTTCCCGCATCGAGCTTGAGCTTGGGTTCCATCTCCAGCGTCGGCAGCAGCATCGGCCTCGAGCCCAGCCACCTGTCAGAGCCGGCCAGTGTCGTCGCCTCGTCATCCGGCAGCGCCGCCAGCTCGGTTGCCAGCTCGGCGGCGAGCTCCGCTCCCAGCTCGGCAGCTAGCTCCGGCTCCGTCTCATCCGCCGCCAGCTCGGGAGCCAGCTCCGTCTCTAGCGCCGCGCCGAGTTCCTCCAGCAGCCCGCCCCAGCCGAGCCAGATTTGTCAGGCCCAGGGCTCCAGGGCCTTGAGACCCATCCAGGAGTCCGACCGGCTTACCGACAACAACTTCAGCGGATGCAAGGCTCTTTGCCTCGCTCAAGAGGGCTGCTTGAGCTTCTCTTTCCAGGTCGAGACTGGAGGATTTTGCAGCTTGTACACTGAGGCCCTGTACACGGACATCGTGGTAACGACCAGTGGCTCTACACACTTCTTCGAGTGAGTTCCCCCGGGCTGACCGGCCTTTCTCATTGACTGCTTCTGTTTTGGTTGAGATGCTGACTGTGATTGACTAACAGCGTTGACTGCCCTGGGCCTGTCGTGAGCGGACCAGAGGTAGTGAAAGCGTAAGTGCTTGGCTCTCATGTTTAGTAGTGGAGGTCGTCTGCTCACATTCCGTTATGTAGTTTGCCTGCTGGCACTGTCCCCCTCGACAACGTCCCTAAAGGGCCCGAAGCCGTCGTTGTTCTCCCGCCGTATAGCCCCCCAAGCCCGACCCGTGTATCGAGCGACAGCCCACCCTACATCCCATCGGGCGCTCCATCAAAGCCCGCAGATGACAACGAGTTCATCAAGACGTACACATACACACAGTATGAGCTGCCCACCGTCGTTGCCGAGGGTCGACCACCCGTCACAACTGGCATTCCTCTCCAGAGCGGAGGCCCTTTGCCATGCATGCTCACCGCTGGCCAGGAGCACCCATTCGTGAGTCTCCCAAAATGATCCGCCTCATGAAGAATACTAACTCGACAAAGTCTCTTGTCAATGAGGCTTATGTGCCCCTTGTCAGCAGAACCGGCTCCCTTGGCCCAATGCTCCAGCCCACCGAAGCTCCGGCTCCCGGCGACCCGATCCTCAACCCCTTGACAATGGTCTTGCCGGCTTTTTATCTCCAGGAGGTCAGCGGAACTCCTGATTTGTACGACATGATCTATGAGAAGACTGGAGAATATGTGGCCATCACCAGCAGTGGGGAAGTGATTCTGGTTTCTTCGTCCACGGGACCTTCATTCAATGGGGACCACGCAACCACTATCTTCAGCTTCGATTGCAGGGGCACCATCTTCGTGTCGGTCGGCTCTTCAAAGTACGAATGGTCCACTAAAGGCAAGTCGTGCTCCATCAGTGCGGTCGAGGCGCCCAAGAACAACATGAAGGTGCTCCCTGTCAACCTCCCCAAGATTCCCATTTCGAAGAGGGATATGGAACGGGCTACAGAGCTCCTGGAGAAGCATAATGCAGGACGCGATCTTGAGGCACGGGTCAACACCGACTTCAGCGAGCCGCAATGCCCTAACACCCCTGCTGGTCTATTTTCAGGGACAAAGGAGGGCTTCGAGATGGGCCAGGGCAACTTCTGTGAGGACCTCAACAAGTGGTGGGGTCTTAGCCCCTTCGACTTCGAGGGAGCCTGTTTCATCCAGAGTCTATGCTTCGACCAGTGCTCCGGATTCAGCTTTGCTGGCTGCGTCGCGATGTTCGCCGCGTCCATGTATGCCTCCTGCCTCAATGAGTTTGACAGCTGGTGGGACATTCTCCAGGCTACCGCGTGCGCAGTCCAAGCTCACGTCTTCACCGGTTTTGCCGCGACCGATACTGGCAAAAAGCTCTACAACAAGGCTAACGATGCTATGTGCCGCTGCTTCTGCTCCAATCCTGGCGACACCTGCATCTTCGTGGACAAGGAGGGCAAGTTGACCGACGACTTCTACTGCGCCAACATCAAGGGGAGCGACTTAGACAACTGTGGTAACTGCGGACGCCGGTGCGGTGCCGACTCGGCTTGCCACAGCGGAGTGTGCGGATGCCCTCGGGACCAGTGCGGAACCACATGCCTCGATTTCCGTAATAATCCGAACCACTGCGGCGCCTGCGACCAAGCGTGTGATCCTCCCTACTGCATCGGTGGCACGTGCTACAAGCCCTCGCCCGACGAGTGCGCGCCGGACCAGGCCGTGTTCAACGGTGGATTCTTGGACTGGCAGTATGGCTTCACAAACTGGACGATGGCCGGGTTCCCCGGCACTGTCCTGGGTACCGATATTTCGTTTGGGTCCAGCAGGTACACTTACGATGCGACGAAGCCGTGGGTTCGTTCCCTGGGTGTCGAAATCAACAACATCCCAGCTGCGGGCCATCACGCTCTCCTGACTCAGAAGAAAGTAAAGATGTGCCCTGGCTTCAACTACGAGCTCAAATTTAACATGGGCTACGTGTAAGTGAAGCCTTGAGCTCCTAGCGAATTTCTCAGCTAACAACCGTCGCAGAAATACGGTCAACAACAATAGTGTTACTTCAAATGCCGACTGCCAGGTACGATGGTTGACTGGTGTGCCCAGTACCCCCAGCAGCGACGGCGGGTTCAAGGTCTCCCCATGGTACACTATCGGCGCGAGTGCCCAGACATACAGGACCTTCGGGCCATGGATAATGGGCAGCGCTAAGGAGGGCGATGTGGGCGTCACCAAGGTCAAGGCAAGCCTGTACGTCGACCTGTCGGCTGTGATCTCCTGCACAACGCCGGTGGGAGGGTTCGGTAACTTCATCATCACCGGCATCACGATGGATCCCGTTAGCAAGGCTGACAAGAGATCGCCCACGCTTGGTGGGGAGGCTACCGCCCTTCCTGTCATTGAGGAGCGCGACGTCAAGGCCACCAACATGACACAGAAGCTGCAGCCGATCTACTCGGTCACTGAGGAGACCTCTGGTATGGTGAGCGTCGTTGAGACCAGGTAATGTGGTTTCAGATGGCGCAGCTGCGAGCACTAATAAAACATTCTCTGCCCTGCTGTTCGAAACGCCGCCGGGACATGGACGCAACGCTTTGGCCAGATCAGAGAGGCATTGCTCGCATCGTGATTGGCGTTGGCTGCATTGAAAGAATTATGATGTATTAAAATAGCCCTTAGATACCTTATAATACCCCCCGAATTGCATTCGAAGAGGCTATGAAAGCGTATAGTAAAGTGAACCACATTGGTAGGCTTCTCTCTTCCAGCCGCTCCGCTTTGTGCTTTTGCCCCTATTGTGGACGCGGGATTCGGATTGTCTGCCTCAGGCCGCCATAGGATCGACCCACTTTATCTTTGACCCTGCATGTTAACCCCGTTCAACCTCCAATCTCCCCGAAAACTTGGGAGCTTTTCATCCTTCAATTGCAAACTCGGTACCCGCCGCTGGGCCCGCAATTGAGCTCGTGTCGCCGACTGCGCCCAATGCCGGCGAGAGGCACAGGAATGGCGCAGTCGTTGGACACGGCTTGTGAGAAGCCGGTTGTGCTTGGCAGGCGGTGCCGTGGGGTTTGTTATTGGTGAGACCATATTTGGGGCGCGTCGGCACAACTGTGCCCCCTGGCTGATGGGCACGCCTTTCCGGATCACCAAATGCCAAGCCCTCATTTCAGTTTGCCGCTCCCTATATGATCGAGTATTCAGCCGCATCGCGACGAGTATGGCTGCCCTGCCTCTGTCTGTTCTCAAACAAATGCCATGGCTGGGCAAACAATCAAGCACACCCGAAGCGGGTATGCGATTGCCCTCACCGCGATAACCGTGGTGCTGCTAGTGTTCCTATTCAGTGTCGCGGTGGTTGCGACAGTGCGGCCCGTTCTCTTCGCCAAGGAAGAGGGAAGCAGTCCTGGCTGGCTGGTCATCCAAGGCGCATCAACAACCTCCTGGAACGTGGGAGTCGTCATATTAGGCACCGCTATCGGCATCATCACCAGCATCGCCTTCACGGCACAGGATGCCTTCCTTACACGCGCCGAGCTGGTGTCTCCTAATGGCGTTTCCGCCATGTTCCTACGCCCGCTAAGCGCAAAACGCGGTCTCGACCAGGTTTTAAAGCGCCGCTTTACCATTAGAAGGACGGCTCTTGTGTTCTCATTCCTCGCCACGACGCTCACATCAGCTGCAACAGTGGCTCTCCTCTCGGCGCAGACTGTGAGCGAGTCGGTGACCAACTACACGCCCTCGTTCCCGCTTGACGGACTCAACGCGTCCCTGTCTCAAGTCGACAAGGCCGGCGGCGTCCTCGCCCTGCCCTCGGCGCTGCATGACGGTAGTGCTGAGCGTATATTGTCAGCGGCCCTCACCCCCTTCATGTATCGAAGTGCGTATGTCAACGGACAGCTCGCACTCCCGGATGACAAGAAACCGGCTACCTCCTCCCTCGGATTCCTCGTCAGTGAACCCGCCGATCTAAATCTGGGTATCATCCACAACGTCGCGTACGACGGTCTGTGGACGTCCGGCGTGGGCATCAACACGCGCTCCTACCAGACCTGGAACGGCCACGTCGAACACTTCAACACCCCGCGGGAATTCACCCTCAACAGCCTACAGGGCGAGGTGTTCGGCACCACCATCGCCGTGGAATGCCTCAACAAAACATCCGAGTACGAGCGCCAGGAGATCATCGCGGACCTCGGTCCCTTTCTCACGATAATCGGGAAGCCCGGCGGTGATCCCAACACGAACATCACCCTAGCGTCCTTCCCGCATTCAAGTGACTACAGCTATTCCCGCCTAGGCACCCTCGTCATCGGCTCGAACCTCACAACCGTCAACAACGAGCCGGTGCACGTCCTAGCCGTGGCGGGTATGTTCGACACCAAGGGCACAGTCTTCGAATGCACCTACTCCGGCCGGGAGATAGTCGCACGCATATCCATGTCCGGTCCGGACGAGCCGCTGGTCATCGGACCCGTCACATCCCAGGGGTCTCCCATCGGTCCAGCGGTCAAAAGACTTGTCGCGTACCATCTCCATCGGCAAATCGCCCCGAATGGCGGCGTCCTGGCAAAGGGGCTGATGGACGCGCTGTACATGAGAGAAGGAGAGTCGAATAATCGCACTGCTGAGGTGCTGGGAACGATCCTCTCGCAGTCAGCACAGGCAGCCATCTCAGCCCTTCGACAGAGGGTAGAGATCACGAACTTGTATAACCCCCCCGCCGTCAAGGGTGTGCACGTCGAGGTCAACATCTTGGTAGTCAAGATCGGCGGTGGAGGAGCCGGATGGTTCGCACTGTATGGGCTGCTGTTGCTCGGTGCGCTGACGGGGCTGGGGAGAGTTTGTACGGGGGCCGTGGCGGTTCCGTTTGAGGCGCAGGATACGGCGATTTTGTTGGCGAGGGCGCTGGGAGATCAGAGTCTTACGGAAACGACGCAGGTGAAGTTTGTGCAGGGGACAGGGCTTGTGTGGGATAATGGGCCGGGTCGGGTGTTGGATGGAGATGGGGATGGAGCTGTGTCGGAGGATGGGGGGAAGGGGGTTACGCCGTAGGGTTTGAGGTCAAGAATGATGCAACTCTGCGATCTTCGACGACCGATTGCAACATATTTAAATAAGAAGGTTACTTCTGACGCCGTGCGCAACGACAACTGTTCAAACGATTGTAAACTCCTCTTCTTCAGTTGGGAACCAACAGTCCCTGCTGCCAGCACCCTCGTGATTAGTCTTAGCCATTCCAACCCTTTCAAAAGCACCCACGACTGCCGCGGATGCAACCAAGACGATGGCATAGTGACAGAGGAAGGAATCGCGACCATGAGTTCCAATGAGAACCAAGGTAATAGAATCCCATTTCGTTGGGTCCACCCACATGGCCCAAAGGATAGACATGTTCAACTTGCCCACAGAGCCCCAGCCCTCAGAGAGGTCGCTCGGCTCGCTTGACCCACTAGGAAGCCTGAGATTTTCAAAAGGGGGGCATATGTTGGGTCCGCGGAGCACTCGCCCTTTTATTTGCAGAAACCCGGCTTTGACAGACCCAGTTGGGTCAACACCGGCTGGCTCGCAGGATGCGTCCATCACAGTGGCGCGATATGTTTGTGGAGAATCACCCGTGTCGAATTCCCAGTCTCTATCAAAGTAGTCGAACGTCCCCCATTCCGTGTCCCTCGGGTGCTCTGTGCTGTCCTCACGATCCAAAGAGAACGGAGACCAGGTTGGAGCGCGATACTCGGACGAACGGCGGCCCAACCTCCCTATCCGTTGCCACAGTATAGAAGTGGCAATTTCATCTCTCCAGAATTCAGCGAGGTATTGTCCAGATCCCCGACTCTGCTAAAACTTTGCCAGCCCGGATAAGGCCGGAAGCCTATCAGACTGCTTAGACAGCTCAAGACCCCCGTAATGCAACAATAAGTTCCTCCACATCAAGTAACGGTCTCCTTTGTCTCCATATCTTAGCCCTGTGGCATATTGGGCCCTTCTCATTATGCCCGTACGGACCGAACTCGCTGTCGGTGTACTGTCCATCTCCATACACTCACACTTCAGGCACTCCAAACATTCCCACATCATCTCATACTTCGTAAAGTGTACGATCCTCCTGGCGAGTAGATTCTCTTGTAGGGCCCACGCCCTTCTGTTCAACGGCGAGTACGCGATAGGATCGTCATGCCTCGCTGTGTCGTCCTGAAACCCGGCCCCTGGAAGCAACTTCGCAAACACCTCTGAAATGGTTGAATCGGCGAGACTCATGATTCTTCCAATCTTGGTCAAGTTGGATGCAGCCAGAGTAGAGCGGGTCCAGTTGCGGGTCGGAATAGGCGGGCCAATCTCGTCTTCGGCTCGTTCGTCTGTGCCTTCATCACGGCGGTCGATGAATCCAAAGGACGAGTCCGCGGCCTGAGATGCAGCAATAACTAGATATGCGTTGTTGTATATGTCTGCCATATTTGATGACTCGGTTTCCTAGTCAGTAGCGCTGTCTTGTATAATGCAAAGGGAGTCGATCCAGAAATATCGGGCACCGATGCTTCGGGTGACGGTAACGGCATCTTGGAAGCTCTTGGGAAGGCTAACGATAGCTATTCCTCGCTTCCTTTTTTCCAGGTTCTCTGTCAGTAATCCACGCAGTTCGGTTTTCCCCCAACAGTGACTGAGAGCCACATATCGTAGGTCACCCGCCGGAAAAGGTATGTGAAGAAGTATGGCACAGTCAACCAGACTTTGAACATCTAGAAGACGTGTAGGGAGCTTCGAGCTTGGAGAGACCCGATTGCATTCCGCGTGTGTTGAGTTGCAGCCATCAATCCACGAAGAAAGAATTGGGCCAAACTCCTGGTAGGCGAAATATGATTCCAGGGTGGTGGCGATGTACCGTCCAGAAACACCAGTTGAATTTCGCGGGCTTTACCCGGGAATTCAAGTTTCACGTAGGAGCCAGGTACATGTCGGGAGATCCGCAGGGTACCAGCATGGCCGAGCGCGCACCTGACAGCGTCTTCGCTTGCAGTGTCCTTGGCAGCGTCTTCGCTTTCGGAGTTGCCGAACTTAACAAAGCTGTGGTATAATAATAGACACTTTGGGCATCCACGCAAGGCGGCTGCCCGGACGTCGCCAACGCTTGTTCCAACAAGGTGGTTAGCGATTCGGGACAATGGGTTTTCGTTGCCCTGGCAGAGTCCGACACATGGATGTAGGGTTTCCGGCCACGAGATTTCAAGGTGCCCAACGCCAGCTAGGTGGCCGATGGCATTCATGTGTTTGTGGTTTTTGGCGGACAGTGGGGTGGAATACTTCGGGCAATTGTTGCAGAACGAAACCGGCGGAAAAGACCTGAGAGCGCAAAATCCTTAATGGCAGGAGCCTCGGCGCTTTTTTACGCAGCTTGCGGACAACACGTGCTTTCCTTTCTTGTCATTGAGTGGGGGCACAGTGACTGCCTAGCGCTTCTGCTGGTCTGAAAACTGGATGTTATTCGTTAAAGCTACCGAAGGGCGCCTTTCGGATTGGTTGGCAGTGGCTCTTCAGCAGACGTAGATCAAAAGGCAGGCAGCAGTTGCGCGGAGGGGTTCTTTCCTTGTCTGCCAAAAACCGAGAAACTTGGCTGCCCCAAAGTCACAGTGAGTTTGCACGATCCCTTAGAAAGAGATTTTTAACTCCGATGGCTCGCTACTTTCAGGTGCTACCCAGAAGAATTCAACAAACAATCACGCCCCCTACGAGCGTAGTTTCCGTGTCAACTTGCAAAATATGCCCCCTCTCTGCGTTCCTGTCCCCTTATCTCCCCCTTCGGGCAACGATTTCTCATCGTCAATGAATTTGGGTCTATGTTGCCGAGTGGGTCCAGAATTGATCCTACATACCGAAGATTGATAAAGTTGGTACCCATTCTTTAAAATGAACAGTTTCGTCTTTACCTTTTTGTATTGCTTACCTGACGTAGAACGCAAGGTTAGGGAATAACAACATTTGAGGGTGCGCAGTGATCGAGACTTGATCATGGGTGTCACAGCACGGAGTACAACTCTCTAGCCGCCCCTACGCTGCACGCAGTCGTCTCCGGTAGCCAGACTTCCGGCAGGCGGCGGGGAAGCGTCACCAGATTGGTCGGTCGTTGATAAGAAGCTGCCTTATCTCCTCCACAGGTCATCCAGAATTCGCACCCTTCCGATGTGACTGCCAATCAAACGCAGTCTCCAGCGATTTTTCCCGTCCTCCTCTTTCCGCTTCCTGATCAAGAGCAACCCGCCGCGTTTGCACCCCCGTAATCAATCGCTTCGAATCGTTCAAAAAGAGCAGCGCGGCGAGAATCCAGCCATGGCACCCCCGTCAGACTTCCTTCTGGGCTCGCATTTGCCCAGAATCCCGTCGAGGGGGCTCGGGACCTTCCAACCTGACCCGAAGCTGTACCCCGCGGGGACCGTGAAGCAATCCGTCCTTGCGGCGCTGCGGGCCGGATATCGACACATTGATACAGGGCTTCGCTATGGCGATGGCCAGGGGGAACGCGAGGTGGGCGAGGCAGTTAGAGAGAGCGGTATTCCGAGAGAAGAAATCTTTATCGTGACAAAGCTGTAGGTAGGCATCTCACCAAAGCCGTTGGGAGTCACCGCTGACAGCAATCTCGGCCCTGAAGCGAAAACGTGTTCCATGCGCCTGAAGACGTACACGTCAATCTGGAAATGGATCTGAAGAATCTGGGAATGGACTATGGTGCGTTGCGCTGCGACCTTGTCAATGTCACGGCTGCCTCGCTAATGAAGCCCAGTTGATCTCTTCCTGATGCACTGTGAAACGACCCCTGACAACATCTTATGGAGACCCCCTAACCCGTCCTAATAGTTCCATACGCGTATAAAAAGACCGAAAACGGCTACGGCACCCAGCGCAAGCCGGATGGCACGGTTGGTGGACCTGGACGAAAGCTTAACAGTGTAAAATCTAGCTGCTGACACCTCGCAGCCCCTCATCGACATTGACCTTTCCCGCAGATTCGATCTGACATACAAGGCCATGGAGGAACTTGTGGAAAGTGGAAGAGTCAAGCATATCGGTACTTGTTTTTGAAATTTCCCTCACCCTGTCTTGTTCTGTCTCCTTTCACATAGGTCAGTCATCTAGTTAACCCCGACTTCGCCATTCACGGTATAGGCATCTCCAACTTCTCCTCGCCCAAAGTGAATCGCCTCCTTCGCTCTGCCACGATCAAGCCCGCCGTCAACCAGATAGAATGCAATGTGCAGTGGCCACAAAAGGGCCTGGTCAAACTCTGCCAGGAGAATGGTATCCACGTCACGGCGTTTGGGCCGCTGGGGTGTACGCCGATCCCGGCCCTGGCTGGTAGAACGGGCCCTGGTCCATTGGAGGACAAAACGGTAGGTACCTAGCTGCTGGCGGTCCCTCACCCGATTTCATTCCCTCGCTGCTTTCCAGACTGACCAGTGATGCTATCCCATTTTCAGGTTCTTGCAGTAGCCGAGAAATACTCCAAGACACCCGCACAGGTGTTGTTGTGCTACTTGCTACATCGAGGCATCTCGGTCATCCCCAAGAGCAACAATCTTGACCGCATTGTCGAGAACTTTGACTGTCTCTTCGACCTGGCACATGAGGACTTTCGGCTTTTGGATACCATTGCTGGGGAGAACGGCGAGCTTGGGGTGCGAAACCTGGAATCGCGCGAGTATCTGGGCTTTGACAATTATAATGAAGAGTTTGAGGAGCCGTAGCTCGGTTGCTAACCATGCCGGTTGAGTTGAAATTGCTGCGGCTGGGTAGATATCTATCACCTCGCTATTCTATTTTCCATTTCCTGCCCACCATCATTGGTTGGCCAAACACCAAACATTGCCCAAACAATCACAGTCTCACGCCATTTTGAACGACAGCAAGTTCCCCGTTCTTGGGAAAGACTATTGACCCCGTTTCGAGGAGCATGACAAGCGGCAGCGAAGACGGGCTGATGCAGTCTCTTGGAAGAAAAAAGTGTCTCTTGATCGCGGCAGCCGACGGCGCACCCAACGGCCAAGTGCACACCCAGTACTCGTGATTCAAGAAAACGATGTGATCCTTGTAGCATCCTAGAAAGCGCCGGACGGAACAGGCGATGCCCTCCAACAAAACACGCTTGATGGAGGTGCCTGCCCCTGGGGTCTGCGCTGTCTCGGGATACGCGACCTCGAGACGCAGAGCTTTGTTTCCGAGTTTGGTGTGTGCGCTGATCCCAGGCAGCACCTCAATCACGATGCATTTGCGACTTTCGCTTAGAGCAACTCTCCTGACACGCGGGGTTGATGTGTCAGCTGCGGCGGTCGGAGATGTGGGCGAGGACTTTCCAGAGCTAAGCCCCGTAAACGCCCGTGATGGAGTTGCTCTGGGCGTCTCGTGCGTTGACTGGCCTGCTGGAGGGAGCCAATCGTACACGGTTGCTTTATCCGGTCGCATGCAGAGCAGCAAACTCTTCTGGGTGGGATGGTTGATCCAAAGCTGGAGCTGAGCTTGCTGGCGATCCCGTCGCCAGACCTCTTGTTTTGTTTTGAGATTCCAAACCCGGTCTGAGGTCGAGAAAGAGATCAGCATGAGCCTCTCTCCACGGTGAAAGATGATCTGCCGCACGGATTCTTGATCGCGAAAATCCAGGCAGGGGAATACGGCCCATTTCCCCTGCTCTTCTTTGGCTTCTAGCTTCTTGGCTAGGATACGCCCATTGTCGTCCGCCGATGCCATATATTTTCCAGCCAGAGACCAGGCTAAGGCAATGACCGCTGCCCCGTTGGAATGGCTGTATGCCTTGCGCAGTTTGGAGCCGTCAAGAGTGCTGTATATGCTCACACTACCGTCGTCCTTGCCGCACGCGCAGTATCTGTTGTTGGGGCCGTGTGCGATCATTGTGATTTGGCTTCGGGTGTTTGCATCGGTAGCGAACACCGGGTCAGAGAAGACTGTGTCGCTGGCTTCGGTTGCTGAGAGGTCTTCCGAGTCATCGTCACCCGCACGAAGAAGCACGTCGGGCTCCCAGATGTTGCATATTGCGCCACGAACATCGTAGAAACGCTGCGAGTCCGGGCTGAATGCCAGATCTCGCACAAACTCTTCATGTGGTACGCGGTACACCAGATGAAACCCGGGAAGACTCCACAGGCTCAACGTGCCTGCATTGTCACTTGTCAGAAGTAGACTGCCGTCGTGGCTGATAACCATCTCTCGAGCCGATGTTTCGCAGTTCTCGACGATCTTGTCGTCAGTGAGAAAGAACCGAACGATTGTCGTGTCTTGATACAGGACAAAAACCGAAAGTCCATCTGGATGCCAGATGATCGAGTCCAGCTGGTCCCACATGTCCCCCGACTGTTTCTCCAGATCGCTATGACGCACGCATTGGATGGGTCGTCTCCCTGGTGCGGAAATGTCCCAGATGAGTACTGGCCGGCCTCGGAACACGATAGCGAGCCGTGTGACATCTGGGCTGAGTACCATGGCACGAGGGCACGGATGGTAGTCCTCGTCATCTTCTTCCTCGGCCAAGTATTCAGAAAGAGCCACCCCCTTTTCCATGTCGTAACTTGCGACTATGCAGCTGTCATAACCAACAAAAAGCTCGTCGTTCGACCCAAAGGCAATCGTCATGACAAGGCTGCTTCCTGGACGATCGATCCGGTAAAGCTGATCCCCCGAGATAAGCTCCCACACACGGAATGTTTCAATGCCAGCCGTGGCGAGCATGGAGCCTGACTTGTTGACAGCCATGTGTGGAACATATTCGCCATGAATCATCCGTCTCGCCTCTTCGCACGTCTCAGTGTAGCAGACGATGATCTCGCCGCCCACTGCAATAAGACAGACGAAATAGGCGACTGTGCTCAGCACCCGGTATATGGTTCGCTCCTCGCCAATGGGGAGGCGGGCGAGACAGTCGTCCCAAGTCTCGGACGAGATGCCATGAAGAGAGATAGTACCCTGTGAAGCATACGTCTTGTACATTATTGAACCCTTTGGGCACAAAGGGGGTACAATCTTATAAATGGACGTGGGCTTTTCCGCCAAGTTTCTGCCAAATCTGCCGACTATACGATTGAGGTCGATGGCCCAGAGCCGAAAGAAATTAGCGTCGTTCCAGCTCAGACTGGCCGTTGAGCCAAGCAGGGACTTTGAGTCGCGGTTTCGACCGTATGTTTTGACGTACTGCGCGGTCCGGGTGACCACACGTAACCCACAGAGGACCACACAAGCATGTATCCATGAGAGAAGGTGTCTATCAAAAAATTCGTGCAAAAGCGGGAGAATTTGATCCGACTCTGAATCAACGCGACTGACGTGGTATGCCCAGTACGATACGGCGTAAGAGAGGAACGGTTGCTCAGAGAGTAGAAGTGTGAGTCGGTTTTCAGAGATAACCTTAGTTCCAGCGGATCCATCTTCAGGCATCCCCATGAGAACATTCCTCCACCTATCACTGCACAAGTACTTGAGGCAGATGGCGGCAAGATGTTCGTGGCACACGGGACCATCTACGAGTGGCGCAGCGGACTTCTGGCGGGGTTTCAGGTGAGTGCCGAGCAAGAAAGCTTTCGCTGTCTCATGGATGGGCATAACCTTTCCATCGGAGACCGTAATAAAAAGTCCGCAGAGATCTAGAATCGTTGCTTCAAGATTCTGAAGTTTTGTAAACTCGGGCTCCAAGGCGGCTGCCAGCTGGGTGGTTGTCAGCGGCTCGGCAGAACAAGTCGCCCATGCCAATATCCGGCTAGCGAGGGCATAGTTTCTTGGATTCTCCTGCTTCGTGTCTTCAATGCTACTCGCCATTCGATTGAACAGCCCATGCATCCCCTGCGGGACGTCGGCAAGAGCCCGGCGGATGTCGTCCTCGGTATGCCAGGCTCGCTCGAGAGTCTTGAGTGCCAATTTCACCCACACAAAAGAACCCGAAGCCTTTGAGAACATTTGTTGGGCAATCCTTTCCCTTGTTTCGGTGCCGGTTGGGATGGTGTCCTGGAGTGTCGCCCAAATGAACAGTTTTACGTCGTCCTTGGTATCTCGAACCGTGAGCGGGACATGTGTGAGACATTCGCGTTGTGAATGCGCAAGATTGAGCAGAGACGATGCTGGTCTACTTGTAAAAAATATCCTGATGGGCGATTTTGGTTTGGCTTTGAACACAGAGTTGACCAGGGACAGAGCGGCATCGGACTCGTCGAGCCCGTCAAAAACCCAGTATAGAGGTCTATGGAACTCCATTTTGAAGATAATCCCCTCAAAGATCCTTGTCCAGATGACTTGAACTTCTTGCTGTTCAAGCCGCAGTCCAGTTTTCTGGTAGACCAGGAGGAGGCGCTGACAAAATCCCTCGTGTTCGAGAGCGAGCTGGAAGGCGATGCATCGTAAGGCGTACGCAACCTTTCGTTTTGAGACGTCCGAGAATGTGAAGAAATGGTACTGGCACCCTGGGTGAATGTCTTCCGATTCTTCATCCCCTTTTAGGCTGTTGACAATGGCCTGAGCGAGAGTCGACTTTCCAATACCCGGCAATCCTGTGAGCCAGAGAACACGGAGCATATCCGTTGATGACCGCGCCCAGATGTCGTAATAGCTGCGGTTCTGGATCCAGTGGCAGGTTCCCTCCATTCCTGGGTACTTGGTCCGACTAATCACCTCCTGGATTCCAAGAAGGGAACTCAAAGTTTGCAGCACTTCGTGAGCATCGGCTCGGTGGGGTTCGTTCGGATGGTCTTTTGGTGTATCCGACGTTGAGTCTTCACCACAGGTTAGAATGATAAAACAGGCAAATTGCGAGGGTACAACTCACCCAAGGGGCCACATTTCCTGACACAATCGCGGATTACATCTCTCAAAGCAATGTAGTTTGAGTCTTCAGGGCTGCTGAACTTGCTGACATTATGATGGTCGGCATCCATAGGTGAGGAAAACTCCGACGGGTATCCCAGGGCCCCAGAATCTCGACCAACAACCTTGTGTAAGAGTCAGCACCACGCAACATTGAGGAACAACCCAAATTCTTACCAGTATTTTATGCGTACCAGCTTGAGTTTTGAGTGACTCGTAAAAGGAAACCAGCCGCAATGGCTTGCATACCAGTCTGAACTCCTCGTTGATACTCTGGAGAGTTGTTGACTCTGCTTCAAGCTCGGCAACATAGACCTTGGCGTTGGTTATCATGGAGGCGGATAGGATGTTGTTAAGAGTACGGGCATAGTTGGACCCCCTGTGGGGCGTGGCCAAAAAGACGATACCAAAGACCCGTGATATCATTTCAGAGTACGAGTCATCCAGGGTTCCGAGCACATACGCCTGAGTGTAGCCGCCAGTCAGCTACTCCTGGTTGTTCAGGTTAGGACCAGGGAGACAAAGTTACCTTCTTCACCACTAGGCCCCCCATGGAATGAGCAACAAAAATAATAGGAGTCTTCCCCATTGACACTATTAACAAGGATCGATGCCGATAATAAGCGGGTAAGACGAACCTGGCCGATCTTCACATCCTTCATGGCACCGAAGCCGGACATTTTGAACAACAGGTCTTTGGCGAAGTCCAGGATGCCGAGGTTCGTAGTAGCACCCTTGAAGTTGGCATTGTAGCCAAATGAAAACACACGAACGCCAACAAGGCCTTCATCGTCGGGGAGCCAGGAGGGCCAGAATATCTGCGGGTCATGCCTCCATGACCAAGTCTTCATCCATGACCCACCGAGGCCGTGGACGAGGATCAGATCCGCAACCGGGTCTTCAACATCGTGGATGAGATGGAGCCCGACTTCGGATCTAGGGGACACGCTCTCTAGGGATGCAGGCGAACCCGTAGGTGTGCGCGGTATAAGCCCCAGGGTGAGCGATCGCGTGAACTGCGGCGAGAGCCGACTAAGGGCCGAAGTTGCGGCTGGCCTCCGCGAAGTTTCCGCACGCTCGAGGATTGCGCCACTACTGGCCGACCGTGGCTTGGACTCCGCCTCTGAGACGGAAATGCGGCCCGCAATGCCTGTTATTGGAGATGATGCCGAAGTTGCTGTAGATGCGAGGTGCGGTCGTGATTGCCACACTGCTGAGGCCTCGCCTTCGTCTTGCACACCGGCAGTCTGGTCACCGTCGTCCGCAGCATCTTTTGAAGAGCCCGCGATAACATCCTTGAACATGCGACGCTGCCTTGAATTAGCTTTCGTTGTGCGACTAAACAGCTGCCGCTTTCCGCTTACCATTTCAACTGTGAGATGGTTAGATCCCCCTGGCGTGGTAATGTGGGGCAGCGGCTGTTCTGAAGGGATGTTGACATGGGGAAGATCATCGGAGCCAGGCAGCGACGATACGTGCATTGTTTCGGTCACCTTACCTTGTTGAAGCGGGAGGGTGCGTGCCCCTCCGCTCGGGAACCCCGATAAGAGAACACGCCTCGTCAAGCAAGCACCTGCATTCAGAGGGGGTCGCACAGCATGCCCTAGTCCCTTTTCAGGCGATATGACCGCGAGCAACATCAGTTCGTTTGCCAATAGAGAGTACAAATGATGCTCAGCCGTGGGAGCTGCATCGTGCAGTTTTCGGGCCTATTGCCGCCCAAATCCGTCATCCCGAATGTGAGAGCCAGTTGTGCAACTGGCCGTCTCTGCGAGGTCGGCTGCGGCTCATTGAAGAGGGGAGCAACCTGTCGGAGCTGCTGATCCCCACCTTTACCAGCTTATGTTGCTCTCACATCTCCTATTCGAGCCTCCGTCCAAGCACTCGGTTCTAAGTTCCCAGAGTTATCAAGTCAGGACAGACTCTCAGGCTTTAATCTCTCCCATTCCTCAAAGACGTGATCGTCAAAAAAATATGATTTCGCAGGCTGCAGCATTCCAGGAGTGGACCGATCGTCACTCCACCTCGGCCGCGCCCGTTGGAGCTGTTCGCGCTCCAAAGCTGGGTGGTGACATCCAATTGCACGAAAATATCTTGAACGGTCGGTTAGCTCCTAACTGCGCGCAAGTTGCATTACTGACATAGCTCTGATACCTAGTATTACCTGTCCCGGGAACGAAAGTCAAGGCCGCGCTCAGATACGGGATGTCCCTTTGGGGCCAAGCCGTCAAAGTCGAGGCCTTGTTGCCATCCGGAGGCCGGAAAGACTACCTTCTGAAGGTTCTTGCTCTCTCCCTTCTTGGGCGCACCAGGCCATTCCATGGGCTAACCGCAGCGCCAGATTCTGTCCCTCCCCGTCGCAAATTTGATGATTGAGGGGGAGTACGAGTCGCTGAAAGCCATGTACGCTGTGTCCCCTGGATTCATTCCTGAGCCCTATGGGTGGGGTCACTATTCGCAGGACGGGAAGGAATGTTACTTCCTCCTCGAAGAGTTCAGGCTCGTCGGCGAGCAGCCTCCGGACCCACTCAGATTCACAGCGAAACTGGCGCAGCTTCACAAGCGATCCATTTCACCGACAGGAAAGTTCGGCTTCCACACTACCACCTGCCATGGCAAGGTCCCCCAGATGACCGACCAGTGGAGCGACTCATGGTCCGAGGTCTACCAGAAGCATCTCGGGTACATGGTGAAGCAAGACCAAGAGCAAAACGGATTGTGGCCTGAATTCAAGGTCCTCTGCGACATAACCTTAGAACATGTCATTCCGCGGTTGCTGGAACCACTTCAGTCCGATGGCCGCTCCATCAAGCCCTGTCTTGTGCACGGCGACCTGTGGGACGAGAATACAGCGACGGACATGAGAACAGGCGAGCCCTTCATCTTTGATCCGGGATCCCTGTGGGCTCATAACGAGTATGAGACCGGAAACTGGAGAGCCGTTAGACACCGGCTGAGCAACAAGTCCTATGTCCGAGGCTATAAGAGTCATTTCCCTGCGTCTGAGCCAGGCAAGCATCCCGTTCACTGACCTGGGATGTTGCCACTTGATCGTCTAAACTAATGCAGTCACTAGAGGACGAGTGGGAGCCACGGAACATTCTTTACTCGCTCAGATACAACCTCGGAGCTGCCATCCTGTTCCCAGGCTCTGTACAGCGGCAAGAGTAAGTCACTTGCGTTCACGAGCACCTTGATTACCGTTACAACAGTCTGGCCCCATTCACCCCCTTTTGTTGACCCATTTTTAGTGTGTTCAGCGACATGCAGACACTTTGCGAACAATATTTCCCCGAATTATTACAGGCTCGCATGGTCGAACTGCGCAAGAGCCAATCTGGAGACAAGAAAATCAGTCACTCGGGTGAAGAAGGAATCCCATCTGCGAGTGGCCCGGACACGAGTGATCGACTTGCAGCCATGAACATCAACGATGATCAGGATAGCGATGACGATAGCACTGATGGGGAAGAGGAGGAGGAGGAGGAGGAGGAGGAGGAGGAGGAGGAAGCGTAGAGCGACCGTCACCGACGTTCGTTTTGACCCGGTTGGCCGCCTAAGGGAGCACCCAGCGAACAGTACCAAGTGATTGTATCCGAGAGACAATCATGTGGGTTATGCGTGGCGCGCCGCGGTTGTTGGGCATGTAGCTAAAGGACAGTCGGATTCCAAAGAATGTCATGGTACAGAAACGGAGGAGAGCAAGGATTGGCTGACGGAGCAAAAATGAAGGCTGCATTTTCAGATCCTTTCATGCCATTATAATCCCACTTGGTGGGGGCTGCCTAGGCACCTTGTCAAATCGACCAATTGCCGTACGATTCCCAAAAAGACCAGGGAATTTTGGTGGTGGTAAGCACGCCACAAAGCCCGGCTTCGTTCATGTTGACCAAAAACCTGGGCACAGACGGCACATCCGCTGCACAGGTTAATCTCGGATCATAGCGCCCCTCTGTATCCCGCAGCGGGGTCGCGACATTGAAGGATGGTCCAGGTACCTGCAACTGACAAGGCTGTGGGCGCCCCGCCTCAATCGTATCCTGCCATTTCAGCAATTTTGGAGGCATCAAGTCGCGGGAATTTTCTCAGGCACTTCCTCGGAGGGCATGAGTCATGCGTTCAATTTCTAGATTGTGCAGAAGATGGCCTAAATACCTGCGAGGGGAGACCGTTCTCTTCTTCACGCCTGAATGTAGTGACTGTTGTGAGTGGGAAGGGTGGGAACACTGCAGCTGCAGGTGCAGCTTGGCACGAAACTCATGCACGTAGGATTTTGGGGGACACTGATATCGCAATAACAAGGTATGCATGTAGAAAGGCTTGTTAGGATCCCTCTTGCAAAGTGTTTAAGTCGCCTTTTGCCCCTCACCTCCTGAGTCTGCCCGCAACGGTTCCGCATTTTGTCCCACACAGGTGGCCTGACTTGCCGCAATGTCGACGCCTCCCGGCACCATCACCGTGTCGCTGCCACAGCTCGCCAAGCTCATCGACCATGCGCTGCTCCAACCCAATCTCACCGACGCAGAAATCGAAGCTGGGCTTGCGATCGCCAGAAAGTACCAAGTCGCTACAGCATGCATCAAGCCATATAGCATCCCCGCTGCGAAGGTCGCTCTTGCCGGTAGCGGGGTGCTGATTTGCTCTGTTATCGGGTTTCCGCACGGGAACGGCACGACCGAGATCAAGGCGATAGAGGCAACCGCAGCCATGCGAGCCGGCGCCGACGAAATCGACATGGTGGTAAACGTTGGGAAAGTACTGGGCGGCCAGTGGGACTACGTTGCCGCCGATATCAAGGCTGTCAACGATGCTGTGGTAGCCGAGGGGGGAGCCCTGAAGGTCATCTTCGAGAACGACTATCTCCAAGACGAACACATTATCCGCCTGTCGCAAATCTGCACTGACATAGGTGTCGCGTTTGTCAAGACATCGACGGGGTACGGGTTCGTGAAGCAGCCAAACGGCTTCTACAATTACAAAGGGGCAACGTTCCCGCACGTAAAGCTGATGAAGGACAACTGTGGCAGAAATGTCAAGATCAAGGCAGCTGGCGGCGTTCGTTCGTTAGATGATTTCCTGTACATGATGCACCTCGGGGTATCGAGAATCGGAACATCGGGGACCGTAGGGATCCTGGAGGAGGCTCGCAAAAGAGGCATCGGCGACGACCCGGTCGAGGTTCCATTGGTGACCCCGAGCGGTGGCGAATCACCGAGTAGCGGGTATTAGTTTTTTGACGGTAAAGCCGCTAGTCCTAACGCCCTGGTTTTGTAAAGAGAATACCTTGGTGGGAAGCCAGGTATAGTTGAGGGTTTAACAAAGAAGCCGACGTGTTTGGCGAGGTAACCTAGTAGGTACCTTGGATATGTTTTTCGAGATGATCTACAAAGCCCATTGGATTGGATGCCTCCTTAGATTCTTAATTTTTGCCACATTACTCTCTAAGTTCCTCTGCCATTGGTAATCGGCAAAGCTCAACCTCGTCCAGACTTAAACCATCAACTTTGCAAGTGAGGCTGATAGCCCTCAGATATTCATCACTGATTAAACCACAGGTCGATGCAGTTTTGCGGTGAGGAGAATGAACACATAACCTCTAGGTTCTTTAAGCTCTACGATGTCGTCGGGAGAGGGCATGGTAACGGAGCTTTAAGGATCAATTGCCTTGGTGGAGAAGTTTGACATCTTTCTTTGATCTTTTGTCTTTGAACCAGAGCTTTCCTTGAGAGTTTAGGATTATATCGTATTTTAAGTGGCTTATCAAATGCACTCGAGACCTCTGATGATGCGCCCAGGTTCTGTTATTTACTAGCTACCTAGGATTACTGTCTCATCCGACATTAGGACTGATGAGCTTACCACAAAGGTAGTGTGTGAGATGAAAGTGCAAGTGAGACGGGGGCCATAGTGTAAAGAGACGTTCCCAAAAGTTAACACCCGAGAATCATGCGTCCAAGTTGAGAAGCTTCAGTTTGAATGATGCCATAGTGAATCTTAGCATAGGTTCGATAGTCGACCGTTAGACTGTAACGGCAATGCGACTGATGCGTCAAAGTATGCAGTCTTACGCGATCTGGGCACAGATGTGGTAATCTCCTCCGCATCCGAGACTCCTGTGCCGTGCATATGCACCCCGTACTTGTGTAAGACCCAGCTATTGAAGCACCCAGAAGCTCACCTTTGCTCTGCTATATTCGTACATGTAGCCCCGTCCCCGTCCCCGTTGCTAAAATAGCACCAAACATCCGCCCTTGACAAAATCGACTGGCAGTCTGCTGACGCCAAAGGAGTTCACGTGGTGCAGTACGAGGATCCAATGCGACAGCACCCAAGAGCCGCCAAGAACCAATATACCCACGGTCCCGCAAAACGGTCAGCCAAATCATTCACCAACAGGGCAGTTTGCAGCGCGATCTGGTCGCCGATGCAAGCCGGGGTTACCTTGTACCAGGGACCAGGGAACCAGGTCGCTGCAACCAACTCGGCCACCTCCCCGAATCCGTCTGGGGCGTACCCGTGTACGTACCGCGGAGTTATTAGTATTCTCCGATGGCCCCGTCCCGCCGTGCATGCTGCCGCCGACTTGCATTCGGGACTTGGCGGTTTCAATGTTCAATGTTTTCCCCGGAATATTGGCATTTTCTTCACCAGAATCGGCAGAAATGTGGTAAGGTAATTCCAACCTGCTTGGCGCTGTGACGCTGCCCCTACGTAAGCGCCTGCGCGAGTCATTGGTGTTATTGTAGGGTAGTAATGCGAGGTGAGACATGCAGCAAATACGCTGCAACCCTGACATTTCGACATCTCTGGTCTGGGTGGTATGATGCCATGAGGCGATGCTGATCAATACGGAAAATGGAAGAGAGGAACCTACTTAACGGGCGTGATGGTCTGAGTCGCGTTGAGCTTGTGTTGCCCCAATATCTGCCCCTTACACTCGTTAGAAGGCGACATGATTCTTCCGAAGCTCTCCGCTGTGCTCTGCGGCATCCTTGGCGTAGCGCACGCCTTCGGACCGGCTGCCAGGTCTATTGCGCACTCCACTCTACTCGAGAGGGGTGGCAACCTCAAGCCGGAGTACGATTACATCATTGTTGGTGGCGGTACTGCCGGCCTGACGGTAGCAGATCGACTCACTGAAAGCGGAAAGCATTCTGTGCTCGTGATTGAGTTGGGCACGTTTCGTACGTGATGAGCCTCGCGTTTTCGAAACAGATGAATCTTGCAAACGGCTGACGGTTCACCAGAAAATGGGAGCGCTGTGACCACAGTTGGGCTCGGATTCTTTGGCATCACCGACCCGTCCCTGTTCTTCAACTTCACGTCCGTTCCGCAGCCCGGTCTGAACGGCCGGAAGATCGACGTCATTGCCGGCCAAATTCTCGGCGGCAGCTCGGGAGTCAACGGATTGCAGGTTCACCGCGGGCAAAAGGAGGACTATGACCGCTGGGGGTCCTACTTCGGCCCAAAGTCATCCTGGAGTTGGGAAAGCGTCCTGCCCTACTTCAAGAAGGCGTGGCACTTCCACCCGCCAAGCAAAGCGCTTGCAACACAGAACAACATCAAGTACGATGCCAAGTACTGGGGGACAACCTCGAACATACATGCCTCGTGGCCGACGTTTACATGGCCTTCCCTGAGTGAGTGACGCATAAAGAAAAGAAAAAGAAGAATGGCCTTGCTCTTGGGGCTGACAGAAATAGAAACGCTGATGGCCGCGTTCGGCGAAATCCCTGGCGTCACGTTCCCTCCGGATTCCGGCGCGGGACTCCCCGGTGCCTTCTGGTACCCGACATCGTCAGATCCCGGCCCGGTTCTCCGCTCCTTTGCCCGGACCGGCCACTGGGACGGCATCGAAGCAGTACGCCAAAACTACCACACACTGACCGGCCACAGGGTGCTCAAGGTTCTCTTCAAGCAGGGAAAGGCCATTGGCGTCTCCTATGTTCCAGCAAGCGCCACCAGTCAGGCCGGCGCTCTCACCGTCAAGGCCAAGAAGGAGGTTATCGTCTCTGCGGGCACTATCCACACGCCGCAGATACTGCAAGCCAGCGGTGTCGGGCCCAAGTCGCTGCTTCGCGAGGCGGACATAGATGTCGTCGTCGACCTCCCAGGCGTAGGATCCAATTTCCAGGACCACCCGTTTCAAGTTGGAGCATTCTTCAACTTTACCAACTTCCCATTCCATCCAGACGTGAATGACATGTTTGAGAACGCGACCTACATCGCTGAAGCACAGGCCGAGTTCGCCGCCAACCGAACTGGTGCGCTGACCATTGCGTCCGGAAACTGCGGCTCTTTCCTCCCAATGGGCGTGATTGCACCGGATGTCTTTAAGGATATCGCCCGCCGATACGAGGCCCAGGACCCGGCGGCCTATCTCCCGGTAGGGACCGACAAGACGATAGTGGCAGGTTATCAGGCGCAGAAGAAAGCGCTCGCGGCTGCGATGCGTAGCGAAGGCTCAGCCTTCTACAACTTTTTCCTCCGTGGCGGGTACAACGAGGGCGCTGTCGTGTACCTGCACCCATTGAGCCGCGGAACGGTTCATATCAACAAGGCAGATCCTTTCTTCTCGCAGCCGCTGGTGGACTATCGCGCGCTGAGCAACCCAACTGACGGCGAGGTGCTGGTGGAGTTCACCCGTTTCACACGTCGTTACTTCCAGCAGACCAGCCTAAAGAAGTTCAATCCTGTCGAGTTGACGCCAGGCGCCCATATCACCTCACCGGCCGACATTATCGCCGACTTGCGCACTCGTATGATCCCATCGACGTTCCATCCTATTGGCACGTCTGCCATGTTGCCTCGGGAACTCGGTGGTGTCGTAGACGAGAAGCTGCAGGTGTACGGCGTAAATGGCCTCAGTGTCGTTGACGCAAGCGTCTTCCCAGATCTGCCAGGTGCCTACACACAACAAACAACGTATGCGTTTGCTGAAAAGGTAAGCCATCTTTATGAAACTTGAAAAAAGAAGACGCTGACGTGAACTGCAGGCTGCCGATATCATCAAGGCCAGGGCATAACGGCGTCTGCTATTTGGGTTTGAACTGTCGTGATGTTGTGTTAATACCCGAGGACGTCCACCCTGGAGGGAGAATAGTAAACGAGCAAATATCGTACCCCTTTCCACCTTTTCTGCCCATGAGCTATAGACCTACAAAAAAACACCAAAGGAGAGATTCGTTTAATGAGATCTGGGACCAGAAGTGACATGTCTCCCCCGCTCAGGATTGAACTGAGAACCTCCAGATGTCTCTTTTCTCATCACAGTATGATGAGGGAGTAACAGTCTGACGCGCTAGCCAGTTGCGCCACGGGGGATGAGGCCGTCGACATACAACATCAGGGATTCGCTGGTCGTCACCGACCCAACTACTAGTCTGGCGTTCGCTGGCTTGTCTAGGCGAGAGCAGACGGGATCCCGAATTTTCCGGTGCCTGTGGTCGTATGTGGCAATGTTTCCACTGAGCCGCGATCATAGATGGCGACGCGATGAGACACGGCGGAAGGTGTGGAGATTGTCGGAGGCGAAGAGAATTCCAGGGAACATTTGGGAAACCGAGGCTTTCTTTCTTTCGTGAGAGGCCCACGGGGCAATTGAGGACCTGAGCTTTCGAGAGAGTTCGAGAAGGAGCTGAGAGTGGGGTCAAGGGGGCGACACAAGTTTGAGTAAATGACTACCTGCTCACAACGGCAGGCCCGTTTGTCTGGATGGAAAGAAGATAAGGTACATAACATTTGCTTTTTGTGGAAAATCGTGAATGGTGTATGGTCTGGCTAGCTCCTCGATGTGGCTTTGAGCCCGAGGGTCGCATGGTGAGGCTTACTGGTGGATAGAGGAAGAACTGAACAGCGGAAAAAACCGTTCAGGTGGCGGTGGGCGAACACGACCGCCTCGTTCTCCCATTTTGTTGAGGAAGCCTCTTCGGGAGCCTCGGACCAATCCCGAGCCTCGCCCGGTTTGGCCAGAGCCGATGACGCTTCAGGGTGCACCTTGTTTGCCAGTCGTCACAGCTCCGAGGTTGGCACGGAATGATGCTCATGATGCACCACTGGTATCCCCGTAAGCGCACTGGCTGGGGCTGCCGATGAAAGCTCCAATGGCGGAGGACGGTCGTCGAAAAGGCGGAGCCCAGATCTGGAGGCTGATTTTTAGGGGATATTGCAGAATTTTTAGGGAAAACAAAGGCGGGAGCGGCTCCTTCTCGATTTCAAAAAGCGAGGCTTCACCTGAGGGAAGTTGGTTGGCTGTTGAAAAAAGATCGCCCGAACCGATCTCGGCAAACCCAGGAAGGAGCAGCCTATCGCGTGCAAATACCAGCTGTGTGGATTCTGCATCGTTTAACGATTGCGGTCGATGAGGTCACGACCGCAAGCCTGCCGTATTAGAAGCCGTTTTTGACGGCGCACACACTGGCGCTTCTTTCTTTGGCCGATGCTTGCCAATGTACATCCGGCGTGCCTGTGCATCGCCTGGATGGCGTACCCAGGCAAGCGGTTGACAAAATAAAAGAGACCCCAAAAAAGTCTTGGCAAGTAGAATGGTCCGTGTGCACTATCAGCACCCCTAACAATTCTTCCTCATCTCCAGACCTATCTCCGATCGAAAATTGCTGGAGGGCTGTCAAATCTTTTGTTCGAGCAAATTTTCGGCTTGGTGTTGATATTTGTGATCTTGTGGTTGAAGGATGAAGGCGAATTAATCCAGTGATTATAAATCTCTGAGTTGATTCCATGGTAGTGCGGATGCAACAGGTGTTAGAGAGCGAAGAAAAATTGACTGGGTGGTAGAGTGGGGTAGTTACTTAAAAATACTTAAACTTTATAATAGAACAGGCCTATAATAAAGTATCTCAAGGTATGGAGTCTCTTTTATTTTGTCAACCACTTGCCAGGCTGCCAGGATTGGTACTTTGCAACGATGCTGTGAGGCACCTGCACGGTAACAGCCCTAGCCCAATAAGATCAGCGATCGGCAGGGTCCTTGGACCCTCACCATGACGTGGCAAAGGCTTCCACGAGGACTACGCGATATGCTGCATTGTTCCACTCACGATTGCATATTCGCACACAATTACCCTGTTTGCTGCCGGCATGCCCGACGCCAACCGGGGTGGATCCAAGATCGACTGATCGCGCACACGAGCTTACGTCCCGGCCGGGAAGAGATCTCCCAATGCCTCTGGAACTGGCAGTCGACCTGACCCTGTTGAGCGTTTACCCGAACAGCGCGCCCAAAGAGGAACGAAAAACAGGCTCATGGACGCGCCGCAGAGCAAGAAACAAGCACGCCCGGGTCTCTGCGAGACAGGAGAATCGACGTGGCAGCGAAACCCTTCCCAAAATGGCACGTTGCTCTCATCGGATGCTCGCGCCGCAAATCACTAACCGCCAATCCAGGAGCGCTGACTAGGCGGATAACCGCTACGGTCGTAATAGGACAACGTTGGCAACGTTAGTGCGCAAGATGGCCTGCCCTGGTAGCACTCAAGAGTCACGGGCTGCGTACTTCGTAAAATCAGCGGGCCCCTTGCGCCGTTGGTTCGCATAGGCTTGCCGGTCCTCCTCTGCCCCAGCCCTGCAACTTGCAAGTTCGGAGCCGCCGCCATGTTCGGCAGCTTCTTATTGCTCAAGCCGACAGCTCGACCGGCCCGTTTTGTGGGCACGACGATACCGGCCGCGGCGTCCCAGGTACAAAAAGAACCCTGTGGAGACTTGTGGGATCGGGACCCCTGGTTCCCAAGCCTACCCCTGCGTTCCCGGCACCCCTTTCCGACATAGAGGTCTAGAATCGTGTGGGTCTTGTGACAGCATGTTGACCCTTGGAAGCCTCCCGCGTTCCGTTGGGGAACTGGCCGCCCGCTTTCTGAGCTTTGCAACTTCCCCCCTCTCAGTAATCCACCCCGAAAGAGATGGCCACGCGCGAGCGACAGCAAAGGAGGATCCAGGCGAGAAGCGCCATGGAGTTGAAGTACTTCCTGCATCGTATAAATCACAGGACCGCCCGTCGAATTCCAACAGCAAGAAACAAGAAGGCAGGCCAGTGAAACCGAGCAATCCGCTTCACAGATTGTTCTCGCGCCGGCAGCTTCCAGGCGAGCCCTCCGCAAAGAACAGTCCTGCAAGAATGGACTCCCCCATATCCAAACCGCCGGGAACCGAAGACGATCCCATAACCTCGCCCATGCCCTCGGAAAACGCCCATTCGCGCTCTCTCATCGACGTGGCCGAGCACCTTTGTTCAAAGTACGGCACCGTTGGCCTCTCGGCGGGTCTGCTCGAAGGTGGCAACACTTTCAACTTCAATATCGGCTCCCTCGATCTCCCTGGCGGCGTCGCCGGGCGTCCAACCTCCCATGACTCGATGTACCTCATTTCCTCCCTGACGAAGCCGATCTTTACGCTAGCGGCTGCCATCATGGTCAACGACAGCCAGTATACCATCGATTTCACAACGGAGGTCAAGGATATCTTCCCCGAGCTGGCTGACAGGACCTTTCTTCGGCACGCTGGGAGGCAACTCACCGTAGTCGACCTCCTCGACAACCACACCGAGTTTCCCAGATGTACGAA
>Ga0247760_1000808_pt1 | contig 32193 bp, 32 predicted proteins | sample UWRJL171409R4_FD_179936 | JGI IMG/M metagenome (GOLD analysis project Ga0247760, IMG submission 179936) | Plant litter microbial communities from Arlington Agricultural Research Station in Wisconsin, United States - UWRJ-L171-409R-4 | ecosystem: Environmental > Terrestrial > Plant litter >... | reverse complement strand
AGTAATGCTGTTGGTTGGTAGAGCTTGAGGTTCAAGGGCTGAGGCCGGCATCATCGGCGAGAGATAGTCTCAAGGCGGGAAGGCCGAGGGATTCAACTCTCGTATACTCAAACCCGGTTCGCGTTCATTCTCAGCATCACATTCACTCGACTCTTCAAGGAGATGTAACTAGATCAAAGGTAGCTCTGGGTGGGAGCGGATGGAGTGTAAATTTAAACTAGCATGAGGGAGTTATAGCCGCTATATGAGACAACGTTGCCCTTTGATGTGACGAGTATGTTGTGCGAGTGCCCACGCTCGACGGTGTGAGTCGACTCCATTTATCAACAGACTGAGCAGCAACAATACCATGTTCTCGCCTATTTGGTGCAGCGGCGCCACTGCAGATGGTAGTACTGCTTGTACTTGAGGTCGGCCGAATCGACCTGCGGAAATGAATTGTTAGAACAAACCTCAGAGAAATTACCAGGGACAACGCCGACGACGGGAGGAATGCTGACAGTTAGAAGAGCGGGCTTAGCTGTGCCGACGGGGATGATGCCGATGGAGCTTTTGATATTGAGCATGCCCTCTGCGCCGCACGGCGACCAGACCGTCGTGTCGAGCCCGATCGTGTCCTCCTTGATATAGTCGGTGTTCACGGGCCCGTTGAACGAAACCTCGCGATCGACCTGGCTCTGGTCGCCGGAGAAGTAGTAGGTTGCTTTGCAGTAGCCGCGGGTTTGGGCGGGGAGGCTGACGTAGCCACGGTAGTCGGCCTTGAAGACGCCGAACCTAGGGATAGTGTGAGCGATGACTGTGATTCAAGGGGCAAGGAAACTTACTGCCAGCCCTGGGGAAAGTGAATCTTGAGGTTGAGCTGGCAAGCGGCCCGGTTCTTGGCGGGGGATACACCAGGGCCAGACTCAGCGATGTACTTGTCGAAGAAAAGGGTAATGAGCTGCTTGTCAGATGAGATGGCCTTTCCCACACTGCCCTGGGGACAGCCGCTGCCGCCGTAATTGACATCGACGAGCTGGACCTGGCTGGGAGGAGGCGTGTCGCGCTCCTCGAGGGGGATGGCAGCAGCAAGGCCAAAGCCACTGACAGCGGCAGCAAGAAGACTGCTGAAAAGCATTGTGTTGGTAATGAACGAGTGTGCTGCTGGAACGAGTGACTGAATGATGTCTGGGTGCTGATGCGGTTGAGAAAAAGTGATGCTATTACTGAGGTAGACTCAGGATTTATACATCTTTCGTGCTCTTCAAGAGATACGGTACTTTCCAGCAAAGGTGCAGGCCGTTGCGCAAGGCGGCCTCAAAGTCCCCTCGCTCAAAAGTTCCCTCCAAACAGGACTGCTGAAGCCAGCTCAACCTCCACTACGTCTCCCCGTGATGTTGAGCCATGATGTTGGTGGTGTGGTGGTTCGATCAATCGATTCGATTTTACCTCTGCGCACAACAACGCCCGGTCAGCCAAGAAAATAAAAAAGGGAGCCTATCACGTGTCGCCGTTCAGCTGGGTAGCTTAGCTAACGACCATGTGGCAGAAGCAGCTGATCTTCTCATTGAAGGGTGTCGAGTGAAGGCATCCGGTACCTGGCCGGCCCGACGATGGCCGCATCGGGATAGGTCGCCCCAGGAAGGAAGGCGAATTGCTGTTTGCCGTGACTGGTCTGTATCCTTGGACTACCCAGGGGCGACATGTGGCCGCAGCTGAGAGGCGCCCAATGGGTGGTCGTGTCGCGCCTTCTCAAAATTCCAGAACTGACAGACACTCAGCCAGTGGGTCTGCAGACACAGATGTCGGGCAGCGACGGCCCCTCTCATTGGCAGGGCTATCTCCGATTTCCCCTGACACGCCAGTTCAGCCTCAGTCGGTCCAGCGCAACGCCGTTGAAATAACGTTATAAGAACTAGGGGGCTGTGCTTAGCAATCTCCGCTTGTCTTTGACTCTGCGGGTTTGGACCACTGGTATTTTTGGTATCGCAATCGCCTGATCAACGCTCTTGTCATTTCAACAACATTCGTTGGAGAATGATGAAATTTGGGGTTAGTTTCCAGGTTGGAAGTGCTGGACTGGGCTCCAATCAAGAATTTGGAGGGCTTGGAGTCCTCTCTGGCAGCATCCATGCATCCAATAGTAAATCCAGCGCTTGATGCGCTAAAGGAGTCCCTCATGATCTCTTGCCAATCACTGGATTCATCCGAGTCTCAGTCGAGCGCCATCAGCTGTACCAATCTGCTCCGTGCATCCCAAACAAAACCCTCAACAGATATGCAGCGAAATTGCAACTCCTTACAACGTGGGTCTTATTGATTCATCAGGTGCCTTTGTCGGGCAGACTTCCGAGATAGATGTGAAAATCCTAGTGGATAAGGTTTATTCTGGGATCTCTTTCACGGTTAGCACTGGAAACAACTGTAAACGAATTACTTGAAGGCTTCGTGTAACTCTCACATCAAAGCCAGTGCGTCCAAATGCACATGCCGGGCCCGAGCCGGCTGACCTAAGAGCGGCGGTTATAGGCTGTGCCGGGATAATACCGATTGTATACCAGCACCGCTATCCATTCCAGAATATTAACTTAAAGTGCGGGGACGCCCAGACAACCTAGAAGCAGCTTATAAGACATGATTGTCCCATATCGGGCATAAAAGTAGGTGTGAACGGCTCATCGTGTGCGGGAACGACATCGCAACCTCGGACAGCGTGGAAGACTCATCACATTTTCGAACTTGAGAACACCATGAAGTGGCTTGTAATCAGCAGCATCTGCTCTTTGGCGTGCGCTAGGGTAGTTTTTGGCAGTGTGAGGATCTCAGGGGCAACTTGAACTCGGTGAAGGCACTGACAGCTTATAGCCATTGCACAAACGAGATGCCGCCCTTTGCGAAGACCTCGAGTATATCATCGGCGACTATGGGACGCTGAAGGGCAGCATACAGGGCGCTAACATTCTTATCCCCGGATGGTCCGGAACCGAAGCAGGTGCTGCTGCCAGGCAATTCCTCGCCTTCCTTGACCTGGCGAATTTGAACGCCTATGCCCTGTACGAATCGATCGCTTCATGCACTACCGCCGGCGCGGCGGATGAGAAGGTATGCTTATCTTCTGTCGTGAACGAAGGTTGAAATGGGCGATTTCTAACTTTGATGCAGCCCCCCAGCACCGCAACTTGCAGTGCCTTGACCAAGGTCACGGCGGATGTTGCCCAGACCGTAACACTAATGGACAAGCTGGCCAAGTCAAAGGGCGTACCAGACCGGCTGGAGATTGGCGCCCTCCAAGAATCCGTCGATGATGCCAAAGCGAGGATTGTGACGGTTAAGAGCGGGCTGCAGACATTGGGCTGTAAAGGATAATCTCCAAATGCACAATCCGTATGCGCGGTTGAAATAGTAGGCATCATCTGCATGAGGGGCACAAGATGGCATGATAATTAGTCTCATCATGAGCCCGGTGCAACTACGCCCAAAACCACCATGTATCCGAGCCTCCACCGTGCTCAATAATGCATCTCAATTGCTCCAAGATCTCCAATTGGGCCAAAGACCGCTTTTTTGTCTGCATCATGCGTAAGAGATGCAAGGCACTTAGTCACTGCTCCGCCGTCGTGAGTCCCACCCCACGCATCCATGACGACATGACTTGCAGGGTGTCGGTATTCGGCCTCCCACTCGGAAGCCCGATGAGTAACGACCTTGATCACTCACACTCAAGCGTCAATACGTGGCGGCGCCACTCTGTTTGATATTTACCGCGACCAGACGCCCTTTGTTTTCTTTTCGGGGGCCAGACGGTCACAAACGACTCTCATTGTGCACACCACTCGCACTGGCATAGCAACCAACATGTCACCCGCGGAGCCTAATGCCCTCCCCTTTCGGTCCCAAGGGGGAGTCCCCCACTTCTCTGAGGAGAAGGAGGGGTGGAAGGGGTACATTGAATGGGAGAAGTACCCAGAGAAGAGGAAGCAGGTGCATGAGGTCATGTCCAAATATGACTTCCCAGCGGTGTGCATCTCCGAATCTGTCCCAACAGAGCCTCTGCTGACCTGCATAGCCCCCGGAGTTCCAGCTAGTGCCTCTGCCAAAGACCAATCCCGTTCTCACTGGAGAGCGTTGGAAGCAGTATCACTATGCCACCGGCCTGGACTACATTGTAAAGGAAAGCTGGGACACTGTCCTGGAGGAAAAGGCCGCCGACATGACCCACGTCCTGCAATTTCCTTACAACGGTGAAGCCCCCGGTGTAAGCAAATGGCGATGTTTCTGAACGCAATGCAGAATCTGACTTTCGCTAGGAACGTCTCATTGCGACCGAAATAACCGACAACAAGGACCACTTCGTGCGCAACCACGGCGGGATCCCCGACATCGACGCTGACAAGTGGACTCTGGATATCACCGGGTTAGTAAACGACCCCAAGACGCTCACACTCAAGGAGCTCCAAGACGAAAGCGTCTTTCCGCGCCAGAGTAACATCGTGACGCTTCAATGCTCGGGCACTCGCCGCATCGAGCAAATCCACGAGTATCCCGGCGACGGCGACGAGCTTATCAACGCTCCCTGGGGCGAAGGCGCCATCAGCACTGCGCGATGGACAGGCGTTAGCCTCAAGAAGATCATCAAGCACTGCGGGGGCCTCAAAGACGGAGCAGACAACCTCGAGTTCTTCGGCGCCGATACGTACTTCAAGAAAAACAACGTGTACAACTACGTCGTCAGCGTGCCGTGGCGCAAGGTCAAGATAAACGAGGTGCTGATCGCGTGGGAGATGAACGGAAAGCCGATACCCAAGATCCACGGATATCCGGTGCGCGTCGTGGTGTTTGGGTACATTGGCGCCCGCAGCGTCAAGTGGCTGTATCAAATCAGGGCCATCCGCCAGCCCAGTACGGCGCCTGTGCAGAAAAAAGAGTATCTGTACTATACGTCGCAGATCGGCAAGCAGAATGCCCAGTACAGCAATGGGTTTTCGATCCAGGACATGCCAGTCAGTTCGGCCATTATTACCCCCAAGAACATGGACCAGATTGTCCACGATGGGAAGATCACAGTCAAAGGGTGGGCGTACTCGGGCGGTGGCCACTGGCCGGTGCGAGTCGAGGTCAGTGGCGATGGCGGTGCGATTTGGTACGAGGTTCCATGGGAGAACCTGAGCACCAAGTATTTTCACGCCTGGAGGGTCTGGAGCATCGACTTACCTGTTGATGCCGAAGGGTGGCTCGAGCTCTGTGTCCGGACGTGGGACAATGCGATGAACACGCAGCCCACCTATGTCCGCAGCGCCTGGTAAGTTTCTGCTGTCGTATCAAGTCAGAGATGATACTAACGTAGAATATTACTGTAGGAACTGGGATCTGCACGTTACCTCGTCTGCCCACCGCGTTAAGGTCTACAGCATCAACAAATCCAAAGCTCCAACGGCAGCCAGGCTGAAGCAGCTCGAGGAACACGGAACGCCGCTCTTGCCCATCACTCACCCGATGGAGTTTGACCTGGAGTCGGACGAGCAGTACGATGCTGCCATGACGTCGAGGGCCTGGCGTGATCCAATCGAGTAAACAGCCGGAAGATGAGCCTGGGCCTCGTTCAGGGTGAAGGCCCTGTTAGTGCATGCAGTAGTTGGGGACTGAAAGGCCTGGTTATTTGTGGCGCCCTAAAATCCGACTGGTTTCCAGTCGCCGCTCATCTTGAGCCCCCTCCTCAACCGTGACCAAGTGCTTATCCCTGCATTGAGCTGTCCAGGTCTCTGTCCCTGGGATTCGCCAAGTCCAACCAGCCTCTTCTTGACTCTTGGCGCGTCAGGACCAAAGCATTGACGCTCATGCACGCCCAGTGTGGTCCGAAGTTCCGCGACTGGCTCGGGGAACGGGCTTCATGTACGGTAATAGCGGGGGAAGCGAGAACCCTGGTTTGCCTGTCAGCTTGGCGACTGACCTTCTTGTGCCCCCCCCCCCCTCCAAAGAAGCCCCTCAATAATTCGTAAACTCTCTCTTTTCACAATTGGATTGACTCTCAGCCATTGTGAGAGCGTGCCCCATCAAACCAGGAAACCATGAGCAAAAGTCCAAGCCCGAGGCCCCTCGGGCCCGAGGGTGACACCGAACAGGCAGCGGATATCGTCGTAGACCCTGCGTATGAGCTGCGCGAGCGCGATGCCCCAGACAACGATTCGCTGGCAAATTCCGAGGCCACCTCGACGCAGTCCATTACCTCGTCAGTCCTCCGATTCCGCGAGCTGCATGGAAGGACATACCAGAACTACGAAGGCGCCGAATACTGGCAGCCCAACGACGAAAAGCAGAATGACGGCCTCGACCTGCAGCATCACATGATGCTCCTTCTTGCCGAGAACCGCCTATTCCGCTCACCGCTCGAGAATCCGCAGTCAGTACTCGATGTAGGCACGGGCACGGGCCTTTGGGCCATCGACTTTGCAGACCAGTTTCCCTCCGCCACCGTTATCGGCACCGACATCTCGCCAATACAGCCGCCTTGGTTGCCGCCAAACTGCCGCTTCGAGATAGACGACGCCACACTAGACTGGACCTACGCCGAGGGCCAGTTCGATTTCATCCATATGCGTTACCTTACCGGTAGCATCCCTGACTGGAAGAAGGTGTATGAACAGGCGTACCGCTGTCTCAAACCAGGTGGTTGGTTGGAGCATACCGACTTTACCATCGAGGTGTGCTGCGATGATGGCTCGGTCCCCAAAGGCACTACCTACGATTGGTGGTCCCAATTCTTCGTTGATGCCGGAAACAAGATTGGCCGTACCTTTCTCGTCACGAAAGACAACCAGAACGCCGGTTGGATGAAGGAAGCCGGCTTTACTGGCCCCATACATATCAAGAACCACAAGATGCCTATCGGTACCTGGCCCGCGGATAAGGCCCTCAAAGAAGTCGGGGCCTTCAACCAGGTGGCGTGTGAGCAGGGCCTCGAGGGCTTTGGGGTCTTTCTGGGTACCCAAGTGTTGAATTACAACTTCGAGGAGCTGCAGGTGATCTTCGCCCAAATGCGCCAGTGTATAAGGAACAAGTCATACCATGCATATTATCCCGCGTATGCCCCTCCCTCTGCTGTGATTCACCGGGATAGAGCTAACGATCGAATAGTTCGACGACATGGACGCAGAAGCCTCTTGCCTAGGGATCGATCGCCTTTACTCTGCCGTGAAATTTGTCACTGTTTTCTCATCGGCGTGCTCGCGGTGATACACGTACCCGTTCAAATACCCATTGATAGCGGATTGGTTTAGCATGTGGAACAGAAAGTTGTTTTGACACTGGCATAAGTCTGACTGCTATGCTTAGATGAGCCTGATAACTCGTTTGCCTCCTTTCGTCTTCCAATTCGCATATGGATGCTCGACGACGCCGACTCTCTCGTACGTGGCGTCGTTGTCGACCTTTCTGAGGACAAGCCAGTAGTAGCACTTATCTCTGTCCACAATCTTGGCGCAGTAGATGTCGTCCTGGCCATCCCAGACCCAGCTCCCGGTTTCATCGCAGGGGGAAAGGTCCAAAACACACATAACTGGATCTTGTTTGCCGACCTGCACCGAGAAGGAACCCTTTGTGAGCTGCGTTTCGGCCGGGCCCTGGATTCCTTGCGTGATGCCGTCTTTTATTTGCATCCAAGGGACATATGGGTCGACATGCGGATCAGGTGCAAAACACAGCGATGCCTTTACCAACGGGACTGATAATTTGACATATGACTCCTTGGCCACCACCTGGCCTCGCTCATCCGCCCCGGCGGGAACACAGCGCACTTCGAGAACTTCGGCGTGGAGGCGCGGTATTGCGTATGCTGGATAAGGTCCAGTCAGGTCGAGGATGAAGCGGATAGGAGCGTCCGCCGAGGCCCATGACCACGACGGCGCTGGTCGTACATCGCCCATCTTCAGCCGCGCTATCGATGCTGGGCTGCTTCTTTCCCATAGCAGACCCATTGGCAGCGTTTCCTCCCACTGTCCAGCGCAATACTTCATGTTCAATGCGTCGACCATCTCGGCGGCTACCCCAGAGAAGGCCGGGAGTCGATCGGTTGAGAAGGTCAAGACACGCTGTGTATATTCCTCGACCATCTCTTTCCACCGCGAGATCAACTTCTGCTTCCGTTTCTCGTCGCTGACTTTGTCGCTCTTCCCAATGCCAATGTGGAGGGCGGCGTAGTGCGAGATCTTGGGTGGCAGCTCACCAACGGTGTTGCGATTCGTATAGCTGCCCATATGCTTTGTCGCCTTCCATTTCATGTCGCCACACTCGCAGTCGAGGTCCTGCATGCATTCCCAGAATAGCTCCTGTGTGCCAAAGTGTAGCACCCGAGGAGCTAGTAGTCGTTCCTGGTAAGCCCACGCTCTACTGAGGAGGGGGAACGACGCGTCCTTTTTGGGATCGTAAAAGGGGCTGAAGTCAGGATGGGCGGTGGCGAAGCGTAGCGAGAGGCGGAGCTCTCGTCGGAGCTTTGTTGCCTCCGGGAATAGCACGGCGAGAGGGTCATCGTCGCCGCTGTCGGGAGCCTGGGCTATCATTGACTGCCCTCTGCGGAAGCACCCACTGCTGGGGGACGACGATGCGGTCGCGGAAACAGTGAGCCATGAGTTTCGATAGACGCTGGCCATGCGGCTAGCTTCGAGCTGCCAGTCATCGGGGCTGTCTTGGATGATGCAGAGCGAGTCAATCCACAAATATCTGATCCCAAGCCGCCGTGTGATGCGGACTGCGTCTTGAAAGGTAGTTGGAAGACTGCCGAAAGGGATGCCGGCCTTGCGTTCCTCCATCGTCGCCGTTGTTGTAACCAGGGGCCGCTCCCCGCCCCAGCTATGAGACAATGCGATGTACCGCTCGCTTTGCCCTGTCGATTCAAGGAGCTTCAGCGGGTCTGTCTCGCCTCCGGCCTCTCCAAGGTCGAGGGCTCGCGTAGGGAGCGGAAAGGGCTCATCCTTGCCACAGAGGGCGTGACTGGCCAGACACTTTTGTATCCAGTCGTGGGCGCGTGCGAAGCTCTCGTCGGACGAGGTATCTCCCGGGGGCTGGTATGGTTGACGGTCTTGCTCATCGGCCGTGGACCATCGGTACTGCAGATTAACGGGCGTCGACTTGACCGGGTATCCGAGGGAGTCGTCTGGGTCTCCGTATACGGACATGTCGCGCCGGTTACGGAAGCGGAATGCTGCATCGACCCCGAAGCGTGTCTCGATGTCTGGCATCAGTTGGAAGAGCCCATGCGACATCGCTGCACAATAGGGGCATCCATCTTCAGCGTGGGACTTGACTTCTGCCAGCTGCGCCCACCGATTTTGGAATTGCGCGGTACAGAGCCCGCAATTGGGGTCGCCTGAAGACATTATTGTGGTTTTGTCGGCGGCTTGTGAACATCGAGAAGGTCAAGATTCCAGAGGCCGGCGGCCGGCATTGTTATAAATCGGGTGCCAGGCGAAATGCACGGCCAGGGGGTTTGCAGGGTTCGGGAAGTAAACAGGCCGAATGAACAATATAGACCGCCGTAAGCCTGCAGTAGTGGAAACGATCCTTCGAACTCGACGGATGTTGTTGCCGAGACATTTTGTGGGACATATGAGGACGTGTAACGATTGTTTCACCACCCTAAAATCGACGACCACCCATGCTCATAGTCAGTACCATAATAGATAGCTAATATAAGAAATTATTATTATAACCATAATGGCTGTAAAGGACTCTAATTCCTCACACTAATATTACATTATTCATTTATATCCTACTATTCAAACTCACCTTTGTGTATTATAGTAACAGCGACTTATAGTAACAGTGTACCCCTTTCTAAGAGTGCTAGCTTAACAAGCTGTCTTTGGAACGCCCACCTAGCCCTCAGCGTCCTGCTATACGCTCTATCTTAACCTGGCCAGCCCTTCAGGTCTGTGCTTGGTGCAGGTCGTAATACCTATAACCCTTTAAACTAGAAGCCTAGAGGGCCTATAAGGCCCTATAACTGCGTATAGCTTAACAAGATCATTGAGTTTGGTGGATAGTTTACGTTGGGGATGCTGCAAGTGATGAAAGTGCTGTATTTTTAGTGTGGCTTAGTGGGTACGCCCTGTAATAGCTGGAGTGCCAAGAAGGCGGTGAGAAAAGACTTTTGGTAAGCACATCCGTAGATTCCAGTCACACGAATCCTCAACCATACCGTGAATCCTGTTCATAACTGGCTCAATTCTCTAGATGGTTTGGCGTCTATTGCACGTCCATTGGCATCGGCGTGGTTTGCGGGAGGGGCCAGCGTGTCGCGCACATCTGATTCGCCAACTCGTTCGTGGAAAGGTACCCGACGCTAGCACTCGATCCGTGTCAAAGCCAAAGACTACAGCTATAAAGCGGTACAAAATCCTCAAGCAAGCGAGTCAGACAGCAGAAACAACGGACCTCGAATTGTCGTCAAAAAGTCGCTGTGGGTAAAACTCTGCCAAACCTTGACCTTTGAGTTGGTAGGATTTCTAGCTGGCCTCGCAAGTATAGTGGCCACCATCGCGCTTCTTCGGGTGTACGACGGCGAGAGAGTGCCGGAATGGCCGGTGACGCTCGATCTTGCCCTTTCGCTGCTCGCTAACGTTGGTTTCACTGGGACTCTGTTTGCAGTCCACGCTGCCGTCGCCCAGCTGAAATGGATTTGGTATTCAAAGGGCCCACGTCCACTCGCTGGGCTCTCGGTGTTCCAAAACGTGAGAGCCGGTCCGCTTGGTGCGGTCCAGCTGCTATTTACGGCTGGTATCCAGTAGGAAGTTTTCTCCTTTCTCCCATCTCATCTCACCGGCGAGGCTGCCATACTGACAGGTAGTATCTGGTCGTCATTACCGGATCCTTAGCAATACCTCTAGGGAGCTTTGGGGTCCATTCACTCAAAATCTCATTCGATACAAGTCGAAAGACATCACGGCCCCGAGTCGCGTGGCGCTTGTTCCCCGGTGTGTGAAGTATGAAGCGAAGAAGGCACCAACTGCCTCGGGAGGTAAGCACCGCGAGAACCAACATGCACTGGTGTCCAATGTTTCAATCGGCTCATAAGAACCCCAGAGTACTCGACCGACCCGATGCTCGAGATCAACATGCTCCTGTCAGATTATGCAGCCACCAATGAAGAACGCGTCAACCAGCCACAGTGCTTTTACAGCACCGTAAACTCCACCTAGCCCCCATTCGCTATTGTTGCATCCTGTTCAAACTGCAGCGATCTAACTCCGCAAATCAAGATGAACTGTAAAGGCGGATGCGGTCCGGGCACGGCTGCAGAGCACTACGACGGCGCCAACGAACAACAATGCTCCCTAACAATCCCAGGCATAGAAGGTGGGAGCATATATTCTAACCAGAGGTTCGATAACGGGCTTAATCACAGGAAATCTCGTATACGCAAATCTCTACCCTCTGACATATTATTCGATTCGACGTCTGTCACTCCCGTACAAACCATATGGCACTGGCCTTAGGAATCCTGTTAGCATCGCCGACTTCGCCGTAACGGAGTGCACGGTGGGTGTATGTTTAAAGAGCATCCGAGCGTCAGCCAAGGGCGACAACTACACCGAGGAAGTCTTTGCCACACACGAGGCGTGCAATTCAGCTCAACCCCGTGGGGTCCTGAGTTGGGGTTCGATCCTGCGGCAAACCTCACTTTTTTATTTTCGAGAAACGTTTTTATAAAGTATGACGTCTGGAGGTCCATTTTCACAGGGGCGATGATAACCCAGTACGGGCGCACCGGATTCATCCCAAACTCGACAGCATTGTCGGCAGCCATGTTCAGCGCCAACTACACCGCCAAAGACTGCGGCAGTCCGAATGAAGATACCGTATCGTCTCACAATATCCAGTTTTTTGAGGTCACCGTGCACTCTCTGAGATCGGCAATTCCCATAACCCTAACCCTCTTGAGAGTGAATCCCAGGGGTTAGGGTTATGTATGGGGTGCACGGTGACCTCAGAAACCCGGATTTGTCGAGATGATACGGTATTCTTGCTGTGCCTTCCGCCCCTTTTGGCGTCCAAGTCGTTGAGATCCGGGATGTGGTGCTCAAGGTGGGTCTGCCGGTCAGATCGTCAACACTGGCAGTTTGACCAGAGACCAACGTGCATGAGCCCGACATCTGGGAACCAGGGTTGAAAGTGTGTGCACAAGCCTACCGCGCAAACCTCAACGTCGAGAAATAAGCGAGGACCGAGGCAATTAATATACAGACCGGCTGACTTCGTTTTTGTTTGTTGACTATCGACAGTCGAGGCAATTTGGGTTGGCTGGTGTTGCTGATGGCCGACCGTCTCGGGCTTTCGAGAGACGCTCCCTTGGCCAAAAAAAGACAAAAGAAGGCCATTTCTGCCCTGTGGCAATCTACTGAGGACACTTGCAAAGTAATCGGCAACATCGTCACTCTTTAGCCGCTTATGCCATGCGAGCGATGACGGGTTCAGCCCGCGTCTCATCAACCACAGCACAGTCCAGTTCTTAAGTGATAGCGTAGAGCTTAAAATCCTCCTCGTCAGAGCAGAGTGAGTGCCCAGACCACACATCATATAACATGGCCGCACTTTCCATTGAACTACCTAACATGGTTGAGGTGTCCTCCTTCCTGGCCTCTACGGTCCCGACACCCTAGCTACTGTTGAGTACCTCCTCCCCCCCGGACGGTGAGATTTGACACTGTCGGCATATCCATCTTGCCCAGCCGCCAGCTGCCCCCGACGTTAGGATCGCCGTTGAGATCGTCGATGCGCTTGGCTCGGCCATGCATGCCCACGCGAACTGTCGCGAGCGCCTTGTCGTCGAGCCCCACCAGCGGCAGAAAGGCTTTGACGCCGAGGTGGTTCTGGCAGTTGGCGCAACCCGACACCTTCCAGCGGCTGAGGACGCTTTCAGTGCCTACGACGCAGTCCTCGCCGTTCACGACGGCCCGCACCACCAGCACGAAGGATCCCGGCACCGCGGCCCGATTAACTCCCGAGACACGGACCACTTGGACCCGCGTCGACTGTGACTCCTCCTTCCCACGCTCGTTACTTTTGCCAGGCTTGATCCCCCCACCTTCACTCCCGCGGCCACTTTCCTTGCCTTTGCCCCTGCAAATGTTTTCATCGTCGTCATAGTACCTGTAGCGCAGCTGGCCTACAATATCAACGACGTCCTGTGTCCGGTCATCAGTCAGTTCATGCTCAGCTCAAACTTCGCCCCGCACATGCTGCCACTCAACTCACATTCGAGGTCAGGGGCTTGCCATCCTGGGTATCGTCTTGGGTGAATGGCGCGAGGGGTGACTCCATGGTCAGCCAGGTATTCCCGGCTACTCCCGGGGTCGGCCCCTGGGAGTCGACTGAGTTGGTGCCGGGGTAGCCGACGTCGATGACCAGCTGGGTGCGCGACTTGAGCTCAGCATCCCAATTCCTTTGCCAGTCCCAGAAGACCTTGTCGATGAAGCAGTGGTGGAAGTAGAAGATGGGGTCGAAGGCGGCCGTGTCGTTCTCGCCCATGTCGCCGTTGGCCCCAATCACGGGGTCGACGTTGCCCTGGCCGGGGATGGCGAACCCACCGATGGCCAGGTGCATGTCGTTATGGGGGCTCTCGAGAGACATAGCTAGGGGGATTTCGTCCACGGAGGCCGTGTTGTTCTCATCCGTGTTGTTAAAGCTGTCCTCATTATACTGAGCCGCGGAGGTCGTGTTGGAGAAGATGGTGTAGCTGGGAGCGTTTATACACCTTTTGTACTTGTCGTATGCGTTGGCAGGGATCTCTTCGCCGTCCGAGTTCAGGATGTACTTGTAATTCAGCCAATTCTCCACGTTTTTGTTAAGCAGATCATCTGTTTCCAGCATAGCAACCAAGTTGTTGTGCTGTTTGGTGGCGGGGCCGTCCCCGCCGCTGACAAGCCCCGAGAACGGATACCGCTTGGTCTCGTAGTTGCGAGGCTTGGAGTAGTCAGCATCTGGGATCGGATTGAGGTTGTCCGATATGCCGTCCTGGAACTTGTAAGAGCGGAGGGGGTTATCGAACATATCGGACTCCGACACGCCCTTCCCCGTCACAGTGGAGGGAATCTTGACTTTAGAGACGAGAAAGATACGCGGGATACCATCGTTCAGAGTCATATCTCCCGTCTCGTTCCAGTAAGGGAGGGTGATGTCGTCATAGCCCGACACTTCACGGAGGGCGTTCTCGAGACGGACCAGGTAGGCGCGGTGCCAGGTCGGGAAGAGCACATTGCCGTGGTTGCAATAGCCACCCCACCAGTCCGGATTGCCCCAGCCCGCGCCACGGAACGGCATGCCATGGTATCCGGCAATCTGGAAGAACGAGTCTCGGCTCTTCGTGTCAGCAAGTTGGAGCTTGTGAAATGCCCACAGGAGCTTCTCCATGGCCAGCTTCTTGAGCGGTAGATCCTGTCCTTTGCCAAAGTATGCATTCTGGAGGTTCATAATGTCATCCCGAAGCAAGACGGGCGCTGAGGAGTCCCTTCCCATCGTCGGGGTAACGCTGGAGGGGGCCATTCTGGGCAAAGGGCCGAGTGCTGGGTCTGAGGGTTAGGATTGATTGTGGGACAATACCGATATGGAAAGGAAGAGATATCAGTGTGGCCAAGAGAGTGGTTTAGCAATCGGAAATTTGGCGAAGGCCAGGCCGATTTATAATAACGCCAAAAGGCGTCGCTTGCCTCGACGAGGTATTATCACAACAAGCGCGAAAACCGCACATGTCTCTCCATCATGAATATGACAATACGCCCCAACTGAACTACCCTACATACAATACACAAATGGCTAGAACCCAATAATAAACGCCACTGCTTGGCACGCCCGCACAGAGCAGCAAACATTGATGGGGCATTGGATCTCGACCGTGGGCAGAGCTGCACCTCCACCTGGTGAACGAATGGCCGAGTTTGGTTGACAGTCATTTATTACAAGACCTGCGTGGGGTGCATCACGAAGTGCCGTCAGCGGGTTTCCCATTATTTTCTGCACATTCAGCGTAGCTACGGTTGACAACTGAGGCAGCGGCAATATGAGTAGATAAGATAAGAATGGCTTGATCTTGCCGTTCATGGTACTCCCTGACGGATACGAAGTAGCAATGATGAGCTGAGAAATATTCTCTCTAGCTTCGAGAAATAATCTAGGTGGCGCTCTCTAACGTATCGAAGGTGTAGGGTACGATGAACCTCCCGGACAGCCCACGGTGATTGCACGCCACTCTGAAAATGTCATGATGACTTCACCGGCCCTCTCAGCCCAAGCGGGGTGCTGCCGAACCCCACGCATCACGCAAATACCACCCAACCCATTATAAACACCTATACTGTGATACGGCGACTCGATCTGAGTGAGGGGTTGTAACACACACACCTAATGCGGAGGGCTCCAAGCGATAGGCTATGGCTTGCTACGATAGACGTCTCAGCCCAAGCCGGATGTGTCAGAATCTAGGACTTGGGGCTTACGATGCCTAACCCCAACTGACACGCCCAGAGCCGCCTTCGTTTTCGAAAGGTTATTGGAACAAGTGAAGTCATTTTGTCAGAAACAAGGCAACGGCCAGAAGCGGAAAGCACAGCCATCGGACATGTCACAGCATACATAGTTCCTGAGCGGAGTTCAGGGATCGGCAAACTCAATAGTGGGCTGGCGACTGGCAGAAATAAAAAGGGACGGCGAAATGCCTACTTTGAAGATGTAGGTTAGGCTGGCTGATGTAATACGCAAGAGACCACAGCCCTACAGAATATGCCTAACCGCAACCGGCATCCCCACTTCATCTTGCAGGCGTCCAAAATTAAACCCCCACCATTTGTGACCTCAGTCTCAGCAGCAAGGATGTAAACCGAGTGCCAAGCAAGCTGGTGCAAAAACAAACCGGACCCATTACTTCGTAGGAAAAACCACAGGGTCAGTTTCATATGTAATATAATTATTGAGATAAGAACAAATTTTTGTCATTTGAGAGAAAATACAGTGGTAATCATTAGTAAATGCTAAATTACCGGGTTTTGGCTGTCCCAGGCGGCTTAACAAGACATCGGGTGGGGAGGGGGGTGGTGGAGTCTCTAGCCGGCGGCCGAAAACAGGGCCCCGCTCATTACTGTGTACCGTTCACAGTTTGACAAGGTTCAGAGCGCGTAAGCGACCTGCGTTTACGGCGGCAAACAAACTCTCTTTTATGGCTTAGTGGTCTGGTGAACATTCTTAGATGCAGCAGGTGTCGATCTACACCCACTGCAATCTCTCGGCTTCAGCCAACTGGCAGGTTATGTCAATCTTGCAATATCCTTTCATCTTGATGTGGTCGGGCCTGGTCATGTCTGCAAACGAGACCTCTGGATCCTTTGGTCCCATGTGTGGGAAAGCGTTGCATATTGCGGAATGTCATCGTAAAAGGTCGACAGTTGCCGCGACCGAACATGAAGCAATCATGTCTAGATATGCGCTGAGGCAAAGGATGGCGACTGGAAAAAGAGCGGGCGTCAAGTTCGTGGCTTTCTCTCAAGTTCCAGTGAGGCAAGTAAGGTCGGCAAACAGAAAGCTAGTGGAGTGTATTCATGTTTGAGGTCAAAAAGTTTGCGAAGAGGGGGGCTTGGTGAGGCGCGGACCCGTGTTAAATCAGCAGCTGGTTGCGCTTGGCTGCCTGTTAGAGAACTGACCAATGGTTAAGCACTTGGCACACTACTACCTAAAGAGGCTAGACTGAAAACATCAGCACCCCGAATCCCATCCCCCACTCGCTCGTTCTCATCATAATTTGTTGCTCCCAAAAACTGTAGCTCCCATGTCATCGTAGTAGTCGACTTCCAAGTAAGTGCGCGAACTATACCAATCCCTCTAGACCTGCATCATATTTCATAACTCATCTATTAGTGCTGACTGTTTGTAGATGTAAAAGTCGGGTTCAAACTTGCGAGTGTTGTTCAGATCACAGCTCAGCGACTAGATTTCTCAGACTACAGTATCGGAATCGATGCGACAGCATCTGCCATAGGGATGATAAACCTCATTGACACGACGACAACGAATATGTCGTCGTTGCTGAGCGCTGGGGCTTTAACGTCTTGCTACCAGTGGGTCTCTGATGCTGGAGAACGTCCGTGGGGATAACTCAGTCGCTGCTGTAAGTGTACCCCTTTCAAATAGACTTGTTCTTTAGCACACTCCTAACTGTTATCATCGTCTAACATGAACAGTGAAAGTCGCAGGGACAACCGTACTCACAGGGTCAGTCGAGCCGGGGGATCATAGATCCGGGGACATGTTTACGCAGCAGAATCTGCTGCCCCCAAACCTTTGGCTGGGCAGCGAGTTCCCACATCTCGCCCGCTTCCTCTTGTTGACAACAGCACAGGCTTCTACCGCAACATCTCCCCACCTACCTATGCTAAGTACAATATATCTCAAATCATCAACATTAAAGATGAGGCCAGCCACCCGGTTGCCAGTGATAGCGTCAGGTTACACGAGGGTCTAAGACGCAGACTGTGGTGTCTGTTAACCCGTAAACATATGTTGTGGTGAGGCTATCCCTACACCTTACGACGGGGTGTTGGTATATGTGCCTGTTAAAGTGGCCCAGATTTTGTAAGCCAGGGGTCACGGTTGCCTTGGGACAACAGCGCCGACGCGCGATGCAGCAACACAGAACACGTAAAAGGGCTGACATCAGGGTTACGCGTCCCAGAAGTTGGTAACACATAAATGCGCGTATCTGCATAATACAGGATGGATGCGTTCGGCGGAGCTTACACTGCAATTCTGACTCGCTGTTAAGTAATACGGCTGGTCAAGCCTCAGTTGTGTCACAATGAGTCTAAAGGGTTCCGTTTCACAAACTTCCTCGCTTGCATTTCTGACTAGATTAGTTAGTTTGGTAATGGAAATCGGAGGATAAAGTAACTTGCAACTATAGATTATTTTCTTTATATCTATATCCTCGGAGCTTACTAACTTTACGCCAAGGGACGTTATATCTATATACCTTTAATAATCCTTAATCTGACTCGACTAAGGCCTCTCGCATCCTGACAGGCAGTTAAGGCGATGCAAGCACGCAAGACCTAAATATAAGGCTTATAAAACTCAACTCTCTTGAAGTTAAGAACTAAAGGCCGTAAACCTTACTTCATTATCACAATGCATTTCTGTTACGACCTGCACCCGACACAGACCTGTGAAGGACTGGACTGGTTAAGATAAAGCGTATAGAAGGACGCTAATGTAAAGGGGGCGACCTAAAGACGGCTTGTTAAGGTAGCACTCCTAGACGAGGGAACACTGTCACTGTAAGTCACTGTTATTATAATGCGCAGAATGGGTTTTAGACAGTAGGATATAAATGAATAATATAATACTAATGTAAGGATTAAGAATTCTTACACTTTATCGTGGACACGATGGTAACTATCTATACTAGTTAATGACTGTGTACTTCGTACCTTACTTAGTGAGGGCTGCTTGGTGCCGCTCCCTTAAGCAGGCCACTAAGCGGACGTTAACTAGTCGTAGAGGCCTTAGGTCTTCACACCTCTGACCCAGTGTGCACTGTGCTGCGCACTGTCTTTTCCTCGGGGAATCCTTCAGGCCGTTCCGACTCAGGGGACGACCTGCAGGGTTATTCTAGGTAACTTCTGTAACAAACGTTTTCCTCCTTCAGTAATCCTAAGCTGTAACGCTAAACCGTGATGATACATGCCGTATAATCTGGCTATCATTACACTTAGTGAAAGAAGTGTTTATAATAATAAGTTTAGAAAAATAGATAACTCAACCTAGTTGTAACAGGTTTAAAGACACTGGAAAAGGTCGAGAGTAACACTTCGGAATCCGAATATAATATACATGATTTATCGATGAGTTAAAATTGCAAGTTTTTTCTTCTCCTGTAGTTAGAGTGAAGGAAAGAGCAGCTAGGCGGCGGTAAAGGTCCTAAAACTGGGTCCTCGTAACTCCACCGCCATTTTAGACCCGTGGCAGCTGTAGCCGAGGCAGCCTAGAATTGTGACCCCTCGTTCAGTCTGTCTCAGTCTACCTCAGGCTAAGGCAGCAACTGCTCAGTTCCGAAGATGGAAAGGGAAATTCGTGGTGTCGATTTTGGGGTGGTGAAATGCCTGTTTCTCAAGACTGGCTGCCAATGGGCTTGGCAAAGTTGCCAAGTTGAACAATGGATCGGCTGAAAGGCGATTCTGTTCTTGGGCAAAAGAGCTCTCATCTGGCCGTAGATGTCAACTGAATGCAAGCACGCAAACGCTCCTGCCGTCTTTCAGCGCTGCGTGCACGAGAGAAGCTGCCTATCTCCACACAAGCTGCGCCTTAGGAATTTACACCGCCCAGTCTGCGTGGAAGCGAGCGGATCCAAGCTGAGAATTTTGCAAACGCACGCTTCTCGGCGCTCCTATCTCACGACACGCAAGCCGGTTTCTAGAGCTGACCCAACTTTGGCGTCCTGAATCGCTGCCCGAGCGACAAGCGGCCTGAAGCTTCAAAGCGACGACTTCGAGTTTGTAGTATCCTGTTCAATATGTACAGTTTTCGGCTCCCTTGTCACATCAGCCTCCAAGCGCGATCGCATTTATATCCAAGGCAGTGTCGGGCCTCGATCCATGGGTCTGCCAGTCCCTGCCCACGTAAGAGTGGCCACCGGCATCTGCACATCGCCGGTCCCGACTGGCAGACGACAGCTCTTCCCGCCCGTTGACGTCGCCACACACTCCTCGACAGGAAGCTCCTTGCTGGCCGCTGCGGTAAAATAGACACTGCGTATGCTCATATCAGTCAAACCCCACAGCCGGCGTCAGGTTCTATAGCACTTACGGATGGAGAGGATCCCTGTCGTCACAGTACCACGAGAACCGGAAGCTCGCTTGCCGGAGTGGCCTGTCCAGCGCATACCGACATCCGGCAAGCTGCCATGGCAGGGACTCTCCTGCGGCGGGCTCGCACACATGCCACATCCCGTCATCGATCACCGCGATCCGGTTGAGACGATAGACATCCCCCGGACCCGGATTCAACAGAGAGAACGTGCCTACCAAAGATGTCTTGCCGCTGGCATCCGCAATGGAGTCGATCTGATATTCCTGCAACGTGATGTTTGTGGTGTTAACAAACGACGCGATGGTGCAGCTGTGGCTGTAAGTTGTGTGCGGCATCAGAGGGGCATCCGGCCAATAGCCCGAGAATCTGGTTTGTTCGCCAGCGGCCGGGGTGGGAAGACTGCAGTTATAAGGGGCTGCGTTGGGCGAGGTGGCGTCGCCGCCGTGGAGCCGTCCAGGACAGATCAAGGTAGACGTGAGAAACCCTATTCCAGTGTATAGGTCCCTGTTGATCGGTTAGCTAGCGTTACTGAAGCTGATAAAGAGTCCTACAAGTCGATGCCCTTGATGATATCGGGACAGGCCCACGATTGTCGAACCCCTAGGATCCTATAGTTTGGGTCGAATGAAATCTCCGTTGACTTAACCAGAGTTCCGGGGTGTGCTGGGGCGCATTTCACCCAGCGTGTCGCACCGTTAGTAGTCCCCCCCGTTGGGCCAACTGTGGCAGAACACGACACCAGCTCGCCCGTGGGGATGTTCGTCAGGTCAACGGACACATCAGACTTGCCATCATGATGTTGGTAAAAGAATTTGTCAACGACCCACTCGGGGTCGATGGACCGATCAGGACACCGCCCGGGCGGCTCGTCTGGCGTGAAAGGCAGAATAGGGAGCTGTGGCGTGATGGCGACGGGCGTTGACAACGCGCCTGATACCTGCGAGTTACCCATGATGCACAAAATCTCCTGTCCCCGCGGCGCATCCGGCTCGTCCAAACATCCCTGGATGACAGGCTCTTCCCACGTCCCAGTCGAGGAGAACACGAGTCTACCGAGTCAGCATCACGATATCCTAATGAAAGGACGGAGTCGCATACCCAGTGGAGTTCTCGCAAGACCAGCTGCCCTTCAAATGCATTTCGAAACTGGTCAGATTGAACTGGAACTGGACACCCGTCACATTGCAGCTATGCCACTCATCCCGGGTCTTCGGATCAAGCTCAATGTTCCTCGCCCTACACAGGGCCATCACGTGTGTGGCCGTGTTGAAGGCTAGGAAGCCAATGTCGCCCTGGGAGCCCCCGCTGGAGCCATTGACTGTGGTTAGCTCGGGCCCAAGAATGATGTAATTTGGGTTGGTGAAGGACCGCTCCAGGCACTCGGCTGCGGTTGGCGGGGGCGCATCAGGATCATTCGAGTATTGACGTTCCCGCAGTGTGGGAGAGGCTGAAACTCCAAAAGCCAAGACAAACGCGATGAACACGCCAAGACGCGCCATCCTTTCCAACGAAGATAATAAGAGGAGGATGGAATTGTGATTATCCCCGCTACAGGTCGAGCGAACCGTCAAAGCACGCCTTCCATTGTTCTCTGCACGAGCAACGACCGAATTATACCGTCTTGCAGAAAAGGTGGTAATCTATCCTTGATCAAATTGCCGAAAGCTCAATGCTCCGGCTAAGTCGGTGCATAGTGCTTGTGCACCGATTTTGCGGCACCAGAGCCTCAGATACCCCGTCTCCGGAACTAGAACACATGCCAAAAATATGCGCGGGACATACGGTAGCACTCGGTATCAAAAGTACGATGGCCGCTTAAGCGGCGACAACTATTGGGCGACGGATGCCACAAGAGGATGGTCAAATTGCTGAGCTCTGGCTGAAAGTCCGCTATTATGTATTGACATGCTACGTCATGGTTGTTGGCTCCCTGGGGTCCGACCATCCTTTGCACTGCATCTGAATTCATCGGAAACCCTGCATTTTGTCAAAACCTCGATGCACCCGACATTCTAGATCGCCCCAAGATCGCAACGTCGACGTGGAGCGGTTCGACGACTCATGCTACCAACCCCGGCAATACTAGCAGCAGAGATTATTCTTGTGGCGAGGGTTGAGCCCGCTGTTTCGTTCCGTTTCTACGGGAAGAAAACGGCATCCCTGATGCTGGAAGCCAGCACACTAGTGCTGCTAGTCTGACTCGATACCGGAGATGTCCCTTGTGGCCGGGGGAACCTGGGGCGAAGTACACCCCGACAAAAAGCCCCTAAACAGCACATTTCTTCCGCCACGAGGCGCGCCAATGTGTTATCGGGTCAAAGAGCGCCATATCTCGGTGGAGACGCTATATCAATGACGCTATCATGTTTCGTTGGTCTAGCCGGTCGGATCCGTTCCGCCAAGCACGCTACAGCGCCGAGATTGATGTTTGGGTCTGGAAATGTTCGATGTTTCTTCATCGACGGTCCACTAATGGAATTCCATGAAGTGATTGTCCCGTCAACAAATTCAAGGCTGACAAATGGGCGATGTGGAGCGGATTCTTCGGCAGGCTGGGTAGGCATATGCCTGCAACGATAAGGGTCGGCCTCGATTCAGTGTTTTGGGGGCGACTTCGAGACAAATTTGTCGACTGTCGTCATCAAGTGGATATGTGATTGAGAGTATAAGATGGTCATGACCCAGTCCCTGACAGGCTCATGATGCCATCATCATACGCCTACGATTCTGAAGACTCTCAACAGCATCAATATCTTCCGCAGCACAGCTTCATCGCCCGTACATTCAGTCACCGCAATGGCCGCCACAGACTACAAGTTCGAGGGGTGGCTCGGTCACGATGCGTCGGCGGCAGAGGGCAAGATGCAATGGGGTGAGTTTGAGCCGAAGCCGTGGGAGGAGACGGACGTCGATATCAAGATCACGCACTGCGGCATCTGCGGCAGCGATATCCACACCCTTCGCAGTGGATGGGTAAGTTCCTAGTTCCTGTTTGATGATGTTCTCTAACACTGTTCCAGTGGCCAACAGACTACCCATGCTGCGTGGGCCACGAGATCGTCGGCCGCGTAGTACGGGTCGGGACGCAAGTCCGCAACGTCCAGATCGGCGACCGCGTTGGTGTTGGTGCGCAGGCAGACTCTTGCCAGGGGCGCGGCGGCGATTGCGAGGCCTGTGCATCGGGTAATGAGAACTACTGCACCATCAAACACATCGGTACCTACAACAGCAGACATTATAACGGCGGGAAAAGCTACGGCGGTTATGCCACCTACTACCGCGGCCCAGCCCACTTCGTCATCAAGATCCCCGATGCCATTTCCTCTGTCGAAGCGGCACCCATGCTCTGCGCCGGCGTGACGACATACACGCCACTCAAGTTCCACGGCGCCGGGCCCGGCAAGAAAGTTGGTGTTATCGGGCTGGGCGGCCTTGGTCACTTTGCCGTGATGTGGGCCAAGGCCCTCGGCGCTGATAAAGTTGTCGTCGTCTCGCGCTCCTCAGCCAAAAAGGAGGACGCGCTCAAGATGGGCGCCGATGATTTCATTGCCACTGGCGAGGACTCTGACTGGGCCACGAAGAATGCGTCCACCCTCGACGTTATCATCTCCACTGTATCCAACACCGACATGCCCCTTGGCAAGTACCTCGACTTGCTCCGTCTGGACGGCACTCTCGTGCAGGTCGGTGCGCCGGATGACGGACTACCGGGCTTCCGAGGGTTCCCCCTCATCCTGAAGCGGATCAAGATCACGGGCTCGATGATCGGGTCGCCGAGTGACATCAGGGATATGTTTCAGTTGGCAGTTGACAAGAATGTTCGGCCGTGGGTTGAGGCCATTCCGATGAAGGATGCGAACAAGGCGATCCTCGATATGGAGAAGGGCAAGCCAAGGTACCGGTATACTCTGGTGAATGAGCCTGAGGTCAAGGCAGGTCTATAGATAGGGGTTCAATGTTTTGAGTTGGCGTTACAATACCACACTTTTGGATAATACAAGTGAGGGGCCCATTTCTAAGGCATTAACGTATTCCAAGGCTGGGGCGTTTGCTATGTTAGTCGCAGGTGGCTTACACACTGGCAGGGCTATTCTCCGCAGTTCCAATTGTGAGAAGCAGTACGGGTAACAACTTCGAAAAAGAAAAAAGCGGCGAGTTTGATGGCGGCGACCGGACCATCAGGAAGAGAGGGGTTCGCTGTTTGGCATATGGTAAGTTAATCTTGTTCGTCCAAAGTCTTTGATTGACCTGACCTTTTCCTTTGACATTCGTGCTTGTTCGCTGCAATTGCCACGAAAGATGCGTCAAACGCGCAAAGGGAAGTCGGCCGGGTGAAAGGCGCCAGTCGCTGTTCTGGACAAGCTGAAGCCAGCGTCGTATTTTCACGTCACGTCACATCAGACCTTTCAACCATGCCTCGGCATCGTCAGTCTTCACGTACAATTGAAAACATGACGTTCTTCGGACTGGCCCGCTATGGCCAGCATCACAGTCCGCACATCAGCGGAGCCATCAGGCCTTTTCCCATCAAGGAAAAAAAAGTCGGACCGTTTGTCGGCGTTGGTCGACGGATCTCGGAGCAGGGTTCTGGAAGGGGGGAGAGCTCCGACAAAGCACCGACACTACTAGCCGACGGATGGAAGTCTAGCTGCAGAATTCCCCACAACTTGGAATTCCTGGGGCCCCGGATTGTGGCGCGCCGGCGATGGGATGCTTAAATCCTCCACATTACGTGGTACGCTCCCCGCTGGACGCACTTCGGTGTCTTTTTTACCATGGGCGCCCGAGTCGCCGAGGGGCCGACAATGCGACCGTGAAGTATGAGGAGGGATTAGTAGAGCGGCCGAGTTTGCATGATGTTGTGTTGGCAGGCGTCAAATGTGCGTTTCATGGCTTGGAGGAGTGAGTGTCTTTGAATACTTAAAGCTGGCTGATAGCTCAGCTGTAGAACAAAGAGGAGGATATCAGATATCAGCCTCTTTCCAAGTCTTTCTGGCCAGTTTTCAACCTTCAACGGCGCCATGAAGCCCACACTCGCATTAGCCATCTTCGCTGCGGCGACAACAACTGTGGAGGGTCATGGTTATCTGGTGAAACCGTTCAGCCGGACGCGTCTGGGTGCTGAGGTAAGTTGGGGAGATTTCTGTCTCAAAGATGTTGGCCAAGGTGTTACCTAGCTAACTCGGTCAGGCTGGTCTCGATTCCTGCCCCGAGTGTTCCATCCTCGAGCCCGTCTCGGCATGGCCCGATCTCAACATCGCCCCCGTCGGGAGGAGCGGCCCCTGCGGATACAACGCGCGTGTCAGCATCGACTACAACCAACCGGCAACCAACTGGGGCAACAACGTTGTCGCCACCTACAAGCCAGGCGACGTGATCGACGTGCAGTGGTGCGTCGACAACAACGGTGACCACGGCGGCATGTTCAGCTACCGCATCTGCCAGAACCAGACCCTCGTCGACAAGTTCCTGACACCGGGATACCTCCCTACTAATGACGAGAAGCAAGCCGCCGAAGATTGCTTCGAGGCTGGAACCCTTCCCTGCACCGACGTGTCAGGTCAGTCGTGCGGATACAACCCCGACTGTCAACAAGGACAGCCATGCTGGCGCAACGATTGGTTTACTTGCAACGCCTTCCAGGCGGGCAGCCGTCGCGGTTGCCAGGGCGTGGACGCTGCGCCCTTGGGGTCGTGCTACACTAGCATCGCCGGCGGGTATCCCGTGTCCAAGAAGATCCGCATCCCCAACTACTCGTCCAAGCACACGCTTCTGTCCTTCAAATGGAATTCATTCCAGACCGGCCAGATTTACCTGTCATGCGCAGACATCGCTATCGGCGGATCCGGGAGCGGCTCTCCCTCGACTACCGCGACAAGCCCGACAGCTACACCCACCGGCGGGTGCACGCCTGCTGCGACGGTTGCGGTGACGTTCAACGAGCTGGTGGCAACATCGTACGGCCAGAACATCAAGGTTGTGGGCTCCATCTCCCAGCTGGGCAGCTGGAATGCCGCATCTGCTGTCGCGTTGTCGGCAGCGCAGTATTCTACGTCGAATCCTCTGTGGTCGGGTACGGTGAATCTTCCTGCTGGGATGACCTTCCAGTACAAGTTTGTTAAGACCGAGAGTAATGGGGCTGTGTCGTGGGAGAGTGATCCGAATCGGTCGTTTACGGTGCCGCAGAGCTGCGAGGGGGTGGCGACGGTCAGCTCTTCTTGGAAGTGAGCTGAGGTGGGTTCAAGGGGTTCAAACGATATGATGATTATTTCCTTTGGGTTCTGTCTCCAGTTTCTTGTCTATACTTTACTCTTTTGCCTCGCAGACATTTTGGTCCCCAACCTCTTCTCCCCTTTTGGCTCACCGTTTCGTACCCCCGGTACAGGGTGCGCACCCTGTTCCTTAAAACCCTAAATCCGTCCCCAATATCTCCGGGGGCTCACCAAACCCACAATTCTTCTCCCAACACTTCGTAATCGTATGCACATACCGAATCTTCCCGCCCTCCACCCGAAACTCATGGCTATCCGGCAACTTACTCCCCCCAAACACCAAAAACACACTCACCACCCCCAGCTCCTCATCAATTACATACCGCCTGTCGGTCAGGGAAATCCCGCTCGGGACCCCGCTGTTGCAAGTATCCCCCGGCGCGGTGTACAGCCCGCCTTCGAGCCGGCGGCAGGACGGGTCCCACGGAACGGGGACGCTTCCGGTGCCGTTGAGGAAGAGGTTGAGGTAGGAATCGCCGGCGGCTTGGATTGTAGCGCGGGAGGTGAGTAGGGACGCGGGAAGAGGGAGCCAGGACTCGGAGAGGGCGTAGTGTAGGGTGTGGGCGGCGTTGAAGAGCCAGTCGTTGGTGGTGGTGACGATGGAGTCGATTTTGGAGATTGTTACCTGGGGGGGAGTGGTGGAGTTGGAAGGGGAGAGCCAGATCTGGGTGCCGATTACGTAGGGCTTGAGCTTGTCGGCGATGATGAGCTCGGTGTAGGAGGCGCAGGAGGTGGGGTCGTAGATACTGCGGCGGTGGTCGATTTTGAGTGGCATGGAGAGGATTCCGGTGGTGATGTTGGCGGGTTTGAAGTTTTCGTGGTAGATGGTCTGCGGGGTGAGGGTCTTGAGGTAGCGGACCTCGGCGAGGCTTTGCGCTGCTACGTAGCGGTCGGTCACTTCGGCGAGGGTGGCGCGGTCGCACGCTGCGAGGGCCAGGGGGGCCGTCAGCAGGAGGGTGAAAACATGGAGGAGGCTCATGATAATCATGATCGCGGATCCTGGTCGACGCCAAATTGGAGGATCGGTTGAGGGACTGCAAGGTACGAGAGACGGCTGGTTGGTTCGGGGTAGATGAGTGCTTGTATTTCAACTGGACTACTGCCTCAAGTCAATGCTAATTCTACGACATAGGATAAGTTCACGTTCTACCCGCCGCGCCAACACCCACAGCCGCGACTTGTCCCACAGCATCAGCCAAGAAGACACGAGCATGGGAATCTCTCGATGATAAAGCTTCCCCAACCAAACAACCCCACGATATCTCTCATCGGCCCTGCTTCTGCATCCCGCATCCCACCGAACGGGACGGGCTCGAAATCACCCGCTGCGCCTCCCGCCTATAATAAGCCAATAACAACCCCAATGAATTGCCCCCCTCTGATTGGCGACACCGCGGCAAACACGTCTTTAGCCTCGATCCCCTCATCCTCAGATAACCGACTGCTACGCCCCTCACCGCGTCACCTCTTCGAGATGGGCCCTCAAAAGACTGGGCGGTTATTTAGATGAGACCGCGAGGTCCGCTCTCTTCCCCCATTCCCCCGCCGTTTGGTGTTAAACCCCATCGGCACCTTATTCAACCAAGCACCGCCAACTAGTAACTCCCGGCACCCAGAGAAAGCCACGAACCACCCGACCAGACACATAGCCAGACCACTCGAGACGCGACAATGCGCCTTCTGTCACAGCAGCTCTCGGCAGCAGCCTATTGGCTCACAGCAGCAGTACTTCTGGCTGCCGGCGTGCAAGCCCGCTCGATGTATGTACCGCTCTCCGCACCCACACAAGACCTTAGCGCATCTTTATGACCACCTAGTAACTGGAGACGTGACTAACACGGCATCGGCACCTCACACAGACACCACAACCGCCAAGTCCCCCAAGAGCCCGACTTCACCTGGGCGCTGACCGGCTATTCCGAGCCAAACTGCAAGGGCGACATCGTGGCCAACTGGCGCGGCGCCAACGACGTCCCGGCATGCATCAGAATTGCCGCCACGAGGTCGATATCGGGTGGCTCCGGGGGCGCCAATACTGTCAACCTGTGGAAGGACAGGACGTGTAAGGTCCCGGCTGACGATGTAGTGGCTGCGGGGCAGGACGGGAATCGCTGGCCGTGTTACAATGCTGTGATTCAGGGGTTTAGTGTGGGGGATGTGGTTTATGGGCTAAGTGGGAATGGGAATACGACGGGGGCCGAGACGATGTCGAGGTTGGACTTTACATCGGTGTGATGGGTTGTGGTATTTGTAAGGTAGTAATGGATAGAGGGATAACACAGGGTTAGATTGTCATCGTGGTTTAATAGCTGTACTGTACATATAGGAAATCCGTATTCATCGCGTGTCGCTTGACCTCAGAGGAGAAGGTATTTGAGGGTGGTGTCCCGGGATCCTGGGGAGTCCGGGTCAAGAGTTTGTATCAATTCGGCAAACAACTGCCGGCCATCGGTCCGTCTTGTCAATCCGGGGCCGAGTCCCTGGGGTTTGATTCCGTCAGAGCCTTGACTACCTTAGTGTTCGAAGACTATACCTACCACATGTAGGTAGTTTGCCATTTCCGGCATACCGCTCTGCATTAGCGGCGACTGAAGGGAGAAGGCTTCTGGTTCTGAAGGTCATGTATATTCGATGATCGGGAGCGCCTGATGGTTTTCGGTCTTGTACTTGATCTACTCTCAACGACTTTCAAGTTTCGTCAACTTTCTCGCTGTGCCCCTGTTCGCCATGTCGAGGGAAATTCAGAAATTTTCAATGCCTTATCCAGCGTGAAGCGAGTTCAGACCACGAGGATTCTGGCAGTGACACAGAGGCTCCCATACACCACGACTCCTGGGAATGATTTGCCGTCTTGCAGCTCAGATGATGACGAGGCTCCCGCAGTGCCTCCGCGTTCGGGGTTGGCGATGTTGGCGAGCCGGTAGGTATGTTCTCAGTGACGATTACCATCTTATTCTTGGAAGGGCCCAGCTAGTCGCGCACTCATCGTTTGGCTATTCGCGCACTCATACCCCTGAAGGGTTTCAGGGGTTAGGGTTCTGTATGGCCCCACATATGATTTTTTTCCATGCCACACATCCCCAGTCACCAACCCTGCCACTTTCTGCAATCGGCCGACACAACGCAACCACCCTGCCAATCAACAACGCCTTGTCCCATCAATCCAGCGCGTTTTGTATGGGTAAATTAGCCATTTTCGACTACTTTTGAGGCCTCGGAATCACCCCTGCGTATTTGCGCGTCCAGCCGTTGCCATCCGTGGCGATCGTCAAGATGCCAGCCAATGCGGGGCAGACCTCGCGCCGTGGTGGTTCAATTGACAACGCCATTGAGATCCGATCCTCGAGCCCAGCCTTCCTTACAGCCCCTACGGTCAATTCGCGCGATTCCAGCGATTCCAGCGATTCTGAGACCTGGGAGGGCTTTTCCGATTCAAGCGACCATGAGGCCCAAACCCACCACAACGAGAGCGATAACAATAGCGATAGCGACGATGATAGCGACGATGAGGTTATTCCCAGACCCCCAACCGGCTTCCTCTCCCCTACCATTCAAGCCCTACAGAGCGCCGTTAACGACTGGGCCAAAGATCGAGGGTTTGCCGTAGTACGGCAGAACGGTCGTAATCGTGAGGGCCGTACTCGAAACGAGGGCGAATATACGCGGTACGATATCGTCTGTGACCGCTATGGCAAGCCACGGAAGTCTGAAGGCGTTGGTCTAAGAAAGTCAACTACAAGGAAGTGTGGTTGCTTGTGGAAAGGATACGCTGTTAAGACTGCCGCCGGTTGGCTGTATCGCGATGACCCCAAGGCACCTGAACACAACCACGCTCCCTCTACTCATCCCTCCGCGCATCCCCAGCACCGTAACCGCCGCGACCCTGCCATCGTTGAAGCCATCGCCAAAGCCTCAAGGCACCCCGGTATCCGTGCCAGAGAGGTTGGCTCCCTCATCGCCGATCAGTTCCCCGAGAGCACCCTCGTCGATAAGGATATCTACAACACCAGGTCGGAGTTGAGGCGCGAGGAGCTGGGCGGTCGCACGCCTACCGGCGCTCTCATTGCTGCGTTTGATGCCGAGGGTATACCATACAGAGTCAAATGGGCAGATGAGGCAAAGGAGGAGCTCGTTGGCTTGGTGTTTACAACCGAGAGCCTTATGGAGATGACGGCAAGGTACTGGGAGCTCACGCAAGCAGATATGACGTACAAGACCAACCTCTTTGGGTACCCTCTCTTTCAAGTCACCAGTATGACAAGCTCGTACCACATCTTCAACTCCTTCTTTGGCCTTGTCAATAACGAGCGACGCGATGCCTATGACTTCCTTGTCACTGCGATGAAGGAGCTCCGAGCTGAGTATGAAGTCAAGGAGCCGCTGGTCTTTGTGACTGACTACTGCAAAGAGCTGAAGGCCTCAATCGCGGAGATCTTCCCTGATACTCAGCAACAGATCTGTATCTTCCATATCATGATGAACATCAAGCTCAACGCCAAGAAGAAGCTCGCCCTCATCAACAAGAAGAAGGTCGATTCCGAGGATGAGCAAGAGCGAGAGCAAGCCGACTTGATACTGGATGCTCAGGAGCGGGCAGCCTTGGCTAGACTTCGCGCTGAGATCCAAGACCATGAGCCTGAGCCTGGTGTTTCTAAACCAGTACCGATCGAGTATCCTCACGATCATCACGGTGTTGAGGAGATGTTCAGGCTAATAATGTACGCGCCCACTGAAGATCTATTCTTTAAGGCCTAGTCAGCCTTTAAAGCCAAGTTCGCCGACGTACCAGGCCTCCTCCGATACATCCAGAAACAGTGGATGCCTTTACGTGAATAATGGGCCTACTGCTACACCAAGCTTTACAGGAATTTCGGCATCATGGTGACTTCACCTACCGAGAGTAGCAACTTCAACATCAAAAGCTATCTCCTCACTGGCCGGTCTTCTATCTTCACCCTCGTCAAGTCAATCAAGGCGCTTGTGAAACGCCAGCTTAAGTTGATCACAGAGGCTGAGGCGTATGAGGGTACTAAAACCATATAAGAATACCTCACTTGAAACTATCTTGGTAAGCTAGCTACGAAGATAACCTTTAGAGCGCTGGTACTAATTAACGAGGAGTACAAATTCGCGAAGGCAGCGTTTCCTACAACAACGCGCGCAGCCAAGCCTCTTAAACCCTGCGATGAGGCCCACTGTTCGTTGTCGCAAAGCCACGGCCTTCCTTGCCGGCACAAGATCTACGCCATCATCGCCGCCGAGAAACATCTCCGACTCTGGGATGTTCATCCTCATTGGCATCTTAAGAACAGGCTTGTGAGTTTCCACGATCAAGATTACTAGCAGATCTAACAGTATTAGGATGAACAAGACCCATACCTTCGGATCCGAGATCCCAAAGTTATCGAGAAGCCACGAGGAAGACTGAGAAACAAACGCGCTATAATGCCTTTTAAGCACGCCGTTAATCCAGAGCCAAAAACTCCGACGGCCTCATAACCTCTAAGAACCCCAGTATTGCCAGCGACCCTAAAGCCTTAGAGAAACCGAAAGCGACTGGTTAAGACTGTACCTGGGCCTCTGAAAGGTAATTCCGCACCTTTGAAGCCTAGTATTTGTCGAACGCTGTCAGTGTGGGAGATTATACGCTCGCCTACGCCTGAGTTACACCAGAAGGAGGCACCTGAGGCTGAGGCTTAATAAGAGGATGAAGAGGAGGAACCATAAAGAAGAAGAATAATTCGTGTAAGGCCTCGCCCATCACTACTTCTTGCCTCCGAGAAAGCAACTATTTGGTTGAAGAAGCGGGCGGCGCCGGGGACTGCCACCAAAGCTTTGGTGGCAGAGGACGAAATTGTCCCTGAGCCGCCCGTTAAACGGACCAGGAGCGGCCGAGTGGTGAAACTAACGGCCAAGGCTAAGGCAGCTGAGGCAGCGAATGAAGGCTGAAAAACGCGATTTCCGAGGACTTTCGGTTTGACTACTATTACGTTGTTGGCTTGGCTCAGAAACGCGGTTTCCGAGGACTTTCGGTTTCACTACTAGACTACTACTACGTTGCTCGTTTGGCCCAGTCACGAGCAAGGCCTATAGAAAACATGTA
>Ga0247760_1000806_pt1 | contig 32232 bp, 40 predicted proteins | sample UWRJL171409R4_FD_179936 | JGI IMG/M metagenome (GOLD analysis project Ga0247760, IMG submission 179936) | Plant litter microbial communities from Arlington Agricultural Research Station in Wisconsin, United States - UWRJ-L171-409R-4 | ecosystem: Environmental > Terrestrial > Plant litter >... | reverse complement strand
TCACGAAACCCCCGAGAAACATCACTGGTTTTTGCTTGCTCGCAAAACGCCCCGACGGTACACTTATCTCAAGTCTATTTAATTTCAACAAATCAGTCAACATGTCGTCCACGCTTTCATTTTCGCTCCGTGTTTCATCCGGCGTCAAGACCGTCCACCTTCTTGGTTCTTGGGACAACTACACCGGTCAGCTCCCGCTCTCCAAGGACAAGACCTCCTCCAAGTCCGGCTCATGGAAGGGCACCTTCCGCTTCCAGCCCACCGTCGTCGAGGCTGGCCAGCGCTACTGGTACTACTACATCATCGATGGGTACCACGTCTCGCACAACCCCAGCGAGGAGTCCACCGTTGAGCCCACCACTGGCCGCACCCTCAACATCCTTGACGCCCCCAAGGCATCCAAGTCTTCCAAGTCTTCTTCCTCTTCTTCCGCCAAGTCCTCGTCCCGCCACTCCCGCGAGTCCCACAAGTCCTCGTCGTCCAAGTCCTCGTCCCGCCACTCCAGCTCCAGCGAGATCCCCAAGGGCCGCCCCCTGTCCATCTCTCAGATCAAGGCTCCCAAGCCCGTCAACCCCAGCGCGACCCGCCACATCTTGGATGTCGACTTTGACGAGAATGAGCTGAGCGAGCGCCTCGCTGCCACTGGCATCTACGACGAGTACGAGTACGCCGAGAACATCATCGACGACTTCGGCTCCAGCTCCCCCGTGTCCTCCACCGGATCCTCGTTCTCGTACCGCTCCGGCTCGTCCAGCCCCAACTCGGAACTCTCCGGCTACAGCACCCCCGGCTCGGACTGCTCCTCGTGCATCTGCGAGCGCTACGGCATCACCCGCTCCGGTGAGCGCGTCCGTCTCGACTGCGGCGGCTCCCGCTGCAGCGAGGAGGACTCCTGCTCCTCTTCCGAGGATGAGGCCGAGTACACTGCTCGCAGCACCCGCCGCCACGGCGTGGTCGTCCGCCAGTAAGCGGCACGCGCCCCTGCCTCGGGCGAGGAAGAAAAGAAGAAACCCCAACCATTCAGGACTTGGAAGAGGAAGTGACCCATTGGTCCTCCATTCCATCCAGGAACACCAAGAACGTAACGACGTCCCGGGCCGATCCCCCTTCGTGGGATCTGAAACAGGCCGTTCCACTCACTATTTTCCGCGGTGGCGGGAAAAGGATGGAACTGGATTCCCCCTCCACACCAAACAAGAGACTGTTAGTGTGATGTGTTGAGGCGTCGCGAGATTTCTCTCCGCAGGTTGCAGCTTGGCTGGCCTGGGTTCGCTTCGGCGGAGCTGAAATCCCCGCCTAATAACAACCATCCACTTGCTTCCTCTTGGGATTGGGATCATCCAGCCTCCTGAGCTTTCCCATCGCTCCACTAGTGGGTCGATGCTGCGGCCCCACGAAAGTCCCCCTTTTAATGGCTTCTCGTGTTGTGTTGTCGAAATAATTAATCTTGAGAAACTTGTACTTGCTCGTACAACCTTTTTTTTTTACTGTCACTGTCAAGGCTTGGAGTACTGGGCATCTGTGATGTCTCGGTCTAGCTCTGGGGAAACAGGAAAGCAGCAACTGCAAGGGGTTGAGAGGGAGCCTTCAATTGTCGGGAAGGTGTCTCTGGTGGTTGTTGAAGCAGGTGTTTTAATGGCAATTGTATCTAGTTTTGGACTGAGCTTTTGGAAAGTTCAAAGCTGCCGTACATTTTAGGAGAAGGTGGTGGATAGTGGGTAGATGACGATTGAATCTATTCATTGTAAAGTCACTTGGTCTGCGCGTGAATGTAAACTGTGATACGTTTGTCCTTTGGCCAAAGCCTTCCCATATCTGAGGACGTTAGTGAGCTTCAGTACGTCGGTCAAATAACCGCAATGTTAAACGGTATGTTCATAATGTATTCTCTCCTTGCAAAGTTGAGGTTTGGTCTGGCCCAACATTGAGGTCTATAATCTTCCATCTCATTACCGTACCCAATCCCCTGGTATACCTGACTTCTATTGCGTAAATGACCTCAAGGGAATGTCTACGCCGTTTTACCGCCTTCTCATTACTTCCTTCCCCTCACGTCCCGTCGAGATGCACAGCAGCACCCCATGCCAGCATGCTGAGAGCCGAGTTAGTTAAGATATAGGTGCAAGGGAAGACATCGGGATAGAACGTACCACAAGGAACGCCCAAAGAGTAAAGCCAGCTGCTAGCCACATGAAGACAAACATGCGAACGCCAACGTCGGCGTGGATGTTAAGGTCGGACTGGGCAGTCGCAGCAAACTTGAAGGCGAGGCTGATGACGCTGCCGATGACAGCACCGGCGCCGACGAGCCCGCCGACGATAAAGGATGCGATAGCCAGTGGCATTGACCACCGACGGGATCGGATGGCAAGAGGGGAGAGGAAGATGAGAACAAATGAAAGCGCCGCCCCCGTGAGGTAAAATCCGAACATAATGTTGGATGTGATGCGTAGTACATCGAGGATAGTGATAATCTGCGTGGGCAGGGCGATCGTGGCCCCTGCCAGGAGCTCCGACATCAGGATCTCGACTGGGTTGAACCAGTATAGATTCTCTGGTTTGCTACAGTATGTAATGCCACTGGTAGCGGGGTTAGTATGAGATGAGACAATAAGGGGGGGAAGAGACATACACGCCCTCATAGCCCTCACAGAAATTCCAGAGGCCGACCTGATAGAAGTCGTGAAGCCCGATAGATTGGGCGATAGAGTTGATCAAGCTTGCATTAGGGACCGAGGTGGGAATTATATCGGCCAAATCGAGCTTGAAGAAGTAAATCTCCGACAGCACAGCACGGGGATATGTGTTGCCGATGATGATCTGTTATGGGTGTGAGTGAGTGAGCCATGGTTGCAGGTCGGCACCAGAAACTCACGAGAATTAAAAAGACGAAAGCGAGGAGATAGGAAACCGAAACACTGATGGCAAAGCCTTTCCGTACTTTCGTCGCCTTTCTGAGATCGGTCTTGGCGAAGTTTGCGGGGGGCGCGCTGGCGACAGCCGTTGCGTCTGAGTCTCTCGGGGAGGTTTGCTGCTCATATTTGGTCGGGGTTGGGGAGGCTGATGGTGTTGTTGATATCCCCCCTGTGTTCTCCGCCGCCGCTTCCGTGGGTGTCCGCCTGCGACTCCTGAGAATTGACGGAAGACCCATGTTATATGTGCGGTTGAGAGTGAATGTCGCCTTGGTGTTCTCTGAGGCTGTTTACGGCCTCGAGCCCGTGGCCGGTTCTTCTAATAGTCGGTCAGGGTTAGGTACGTCAATCACAACTTTCGAATCCGATATGAATTGAATGGCTTCACAGAAAAAAAAGAAAGCCGTGATGCGGCGATTGTTCCGGGCCTGCGGAGAGAGTTCAAATGTCAAAATTCACTGAGAAATCTAGAATTGTATGGAGCAACCGTGAAGAAGCGAGTGCAGAGACATTTTGGGGCAGATGATGATGTCGAAGGGCTGGCTTTGAAAGCAGGGTTGCAGCGCTGGGTCGTGTGGGCTTGACGCGTGGGTCAGATCCATGTCTTGAAAGCCCTGGGCGAAGGACCAGCGATTGGCTTCTGACCCCCCAAATTCATCCAGTGGAGCCCTGGGCAGCTGGGCGAGGCGGCTGCGGCTGGTATCTGATGTCCGTCGTCACTCCAGTTGCACCTGCCATCCGATGCCCTCTTGCAGATGCGGGCTGCACTTTGGCTGTCATTTCCACAGTGCATTTGCAAACTTGAACTCAAAATCCATGTGTCTCAACCTGATAAGCGCCAGCCTTCTCTCAGCCGGATCATGACATTGACCTCCACAGTTCATCTGCATTCAGACGAGGGTTTCGTATCGAGGAGGCCTGCTAGCGTGAGTCTGGAAATCCCAGCGAAAGCCAGGCGCTGATCGCGGGGCTTGGCAGCGCCGGCACGCTTGCCGAGACCTGCAGCTGAAAGTCTTGGTGCTTGGAAGACGTCATGCCCACCAGTCAGTCAGAAGATTGTCTTTTGCTGCCGCGCAATGCTGTCAGCAGAGATTTGAAAAATGAAACATGCGGGATTCATGAAGCGACTGGCTGGCAAGTTGGGTCATGTCGGTGAAGACTGCTGCATTACACTGGCCAATCTTCCTGCAGGGAAGGCAGTTGTGGTTTGCCAGGGGCGTCGAGGGAGCCACCCCACCACTGACGGGGCAGTGCATCTTGTCTTCGCGCTGCGAGTGGGCCCATGCAAGGATGGCCCAGGAGCCGCTGGCTGTCAACCTGTTTTAACCTTTTGCAGTGCTTGAATACCAAAAGAATTCCACTTCAACCCAGAGCCTTTTTTTTTTTTTGGTCTCCATGAGCCGTTGACTGTTTTCTCAAGATGGCGTCTCTCAAGCGCCTCGGTACGCTGCTCGTGGCGGTGTCCCTTATCAGCGCAGTCCACAGCCAGCAGTCTGCACCTTCAATATCGACCAACGACCCAGCCCTAACCATCTTGACGGGGACCAAGCCAGCCAATGCGGCAACGGCGACGGGGACATACCAGACATTCTCGTCTACCATCACACTAGCGACGACGGCCCTGTCGGGCACCAGTACGATCGCGGGCAACGCCACCACCAAATCGTCTTCCTCGTCTGCCGAGACGGTCACATTTCTCACGGGCTCTGCCTCGACTGCGAGCGGGAACTTCTCGACAACCGCCACTGTTGCTGTGCCCGTTCCGACAAACACGAGGCCTTGCAACAACTACCCCGAGTTCTGTGAGCGCAAGTACAGCAACATCACCGTGGTTGGCTGCCACAACAGCCCGTTCGTGCGTGCCGGCAGTGCCGCTGCGAACCAGCAGCTGGGCGTGACAGATCAGCTGAATGATGGCGTCCGATTCCTCCAAGCGCAGATTCAGTGGCCGGCCACCGGGTCTGTTCCCCATTTCTGCCACTCGAGCTGCGATCTCCTGGATGCCGGGCCCATCACGGATTGGCTCACGACGGTGAAGGACTGGGTAGCCTCCCATCCATATGACGTAGTGTCGATTTTGCTTGGCAACGGCAATTACTCCAAGCCGGAGATGTATGTGCCGTTCATCGAATCGACGGGGATCCTGCAGTACATCTACACACCGCCGGTAGCGCCGATGTCACTTGACGACTGGCCGACGCTGGCGCAGATGATCCTGTCGGGCCAACGTGTCGTCATGTTTCTCGACTATGAGGCCAACCAAACGGCATACCCGTGGCTGATAGACGAGTTTAGCAAGTAGGTCTCATCCCTGAGTTGAGAGTCATTCCTGACCAGTTACTGACCTCTGCCAGCATGTGGGAAACGCCATTTGATCCCGTCGACCGAGATTTCCCTTGCACGGTCCAGCGTCCCCCGGATCTCAAGCCCGAAGATGCCAAGCGCCGCCTATCCCTCATGAATCACAACCTCAACGTCGAGGTCTCGTTACTGGGCGCGTCGATCCTTGTTCCCGCCGTGTCAGAGCTGAATGTCACAAACAACGCGACCGGACAGGGCAGTTTAGGTGCTTCGGCAGAGAACTGCAAGAAGGAATGGGGGAACCCGCCGACTGTGTTGAACGTGGACTATTATAATTTTGGAGGATACCCGGGGAGCGTTTTCGAGGCGGCGGCGATGATGAATAATGTCACGTACAGCAGGCCATGTTGCGGCGTGGCGGGAAGCGCGGCGACGAGATTGGGGGTCATGGCACCTTTGCTGGGACTCGGGCTGGTATGGGGTATGTTGTTCATGTTGATTTGAGGATAGATATTGGGTTTTGCGGCATTGCAATGGCGTTGTTGGACCCTGTCCTGCTATAGAAGGCGGATAAATTGGCTTGTAGAAATGAATACCCCTTGTTGAACAAAGGTTGAGGTTGGAAGAAGGTATCACAGTCTTGCAGGGGTTGTTGTGTCTCACGGGGGATAATTTGAGCCGCCAATCACATCACACAAAAGGAGCCAATCACAGCAGTGGTTTTATGGTAACTGAGATATAGCTTCGGCACCACCCATTTATTCGGGTAGGAAAGCTGTATGTCTCCGTGGCATTATTTCTAATATTAACAACGTACTGTAGGACGTTCTTTGCAGTTTATAATCCCATAGACCACCGGAAATGACCGTCATGGGAGCATGTTCCCGGTGCCAACTTTCAAGCTAAAACAAAACACTCACGCTCCTTGCCACCAGCAGCAAAGAAAACGCCCTATTAAAATCCTAAGAGTCGATCCCCACGGAGTAGATAAGACGCAACCATGTTGGATATGTAGAGTGGCATAAGGAGCTCTGCCATGAGTTGTGCGGCCGATCACAAACACTCGGGCACCGGGCATTGTTAGGCACTTTAAGGTACACGCTACACAGCGACACAAGACTATACTTACCAATACCGACACCACAAGGCATTTGGATCTTCTCATTCTGGCCCAGTGGCCGTCATCCCCCTAATGTACCGGCCCTTTCTCCCTATCCTTTCGATACGCCAGGGCTATCTACCTAGACTGGTGTGATTACACGTAGTGCTCGGAGACGGCAACACAGGCGGAACGAGTGAAATACGGGACAGAGAAACTCCGAGTTTGCTTAGCGGCTGCGATATGGTACCCGCCAATCATGGATCGAAATACAAATTGTTCGGGTACATTGCTATAATGGCAAACAATCAAACCAGCAAGGCCAGTTGAAAGATAGCTGTCGGGACCTGGGATGCTTGACCACAGCTTCGTCCTGTATCAGCTGTGCTCGTGTATGAGCTCTGAGTCACCACCGGCTTGATGTTTACCCACCTATAAGTACATGTACGGCGTGCTTTCACTCCTCGGAGTTGATTTCCATTGATGAGTTATTGTGTCGGCCAGGGTGTAGGTTAACTCGACAGGCTCCGAATAGCTCCCATGACGCCTTCCCCTTTGCAGACTTTAAAAGGAGCCCCAAGCCCGGTAACCTAATGTGGGAAATGCTTTGTCGCTATTAAGATAGCCGTATTGACATTCATATAAGGCCTTCCTATTTTCTAGTAGTCTAATTCAGTGCAATCAAGATCTTTCACAATGCAAGAAATGCCCTGTTCGATTTCAAACTCAGGCCCGAAACGCTGACATATAAGGTATAGGTAAAATTGGAGACCTGATCCTGGTTTGGGGTTCTGAATTCTTGTGGTCAAGTTCATGTCAATAGAAAATGGGGTTGTGGATTCAAAACTCGTGTTCACTGTGATGAGTTGGACATTGAAATGCCAAACTGGCGGTTCTGTCCTTATCGCGATGGCATGCATTTTGGGCAGCTTAATGTTAGGCGATTATCTGGCAATCAGATGCCAAAGTCCTTGACTCAGGCCGTTCCTCCAATGTCAATGCCGTTGGTAAAGACCGGATAGCAGCTAGGATGAAAAGTTAGAGTACTACAAATCGAATGGCTTATGTTAGTTGAGGTCTTCGAGATGAATTATCGGCAGCAGATGCACGACGTCGAGTCGCGTGCCCGGGGAAGTGGGTATGACGTCTGCGGGGTTGGCCGCGGCACAACATCCCTGCTCCGTCAGGTGAGGTTGGCGATCAGCCGAGCCGAGGTCCAACTTTGGAGCCCCCCCCCCCGATTCCGGGAATCCAGGGACCGAGCCACTCGACGATGGGCAATTGACAATCGTATTTGACCTCGCAGATCCACACGCTCACCCTCTGACCTCCTGCCTCATTGTTCTCGATCATTGATACTGCCATATTACGACGAGCTCACCAAACAAACCCTCGCCAATCTCACCTCAGACCCACTCAGTCTCCATCCACCAGTCAGCAACCATGTCCAAGACATTCACCAAGGCCGAAGTCGCCAACCACAAGGACGAGAAGGAGGGCATGTACATCATCGTCGACGACGGCGTATACGACATCACCAGTGCGTATTCCCCCCTTCCTTTACATTTGGCATTAATGCTGACAAGACACAGACTTCCTGGATGACCACCCCGGCGGCGTCAAGATCCTCAAGCGCATGGCCGGCAAGGACTCCACCAAGCAGTTCTGGAAGTACCACAGCAAGTCGGTACTCGAGAAGTACGGCGCCAAGCTGAAGGTCGGCACGCTCGCCGAGACGGCGAAGCTCTGAGCGCCTGGCTACGGGGCTGCGTCTTGTTGCTTCATTTTCAACGGCAAGCGTTGTGTTGGTTGCATTTTTTTTTCACCTACCTTATCTAGAGGGGGCGGCATTCGCGCTTGCGCCACTGTATATACCTGCCGTGGGAATGGCTGCGAGTTGTATTTACGCCGGGGCTTAGATGACTGGATGATAGATCGAATCGTCAATAAGGAGAGACCTTTGAGAGCGCGTTTGGCCGGCTGTGCTTGGTGTTTGTTGGATTGCCGAAGATGGGGTGAGAAGGGGACGAGGAGGCAGGCATAGAGAATCTGTCGAGTGTTGGCATTCAGGGAACACAGTGGTTTTCCAGATTCATCTCCTCGGCGTAAACAATCTGCCCGCCAAGCCCCGAACAGGATACGAGCAGTCCGAATTACCGCGTGGGGGGTTATCGTCAGCGTCCAGATCTTCAGATTGTCACCCCGATAGCTGAACCCCCCATGAACACTGTGTCTCACCGGCGACTGCCACGCTGCCATCACACGAGCCGGAAGTCTTCAAATCTCATCTCGTTTCAGATCCTCAGGTCCTTGCAGAAACTAAAGATCCGAGGAAGAAAAAATCTCAAGACACTCGAGAAGACATTTTTTGCACCACTGAAGACGCAGAAGCCGCGCTCAACCTACCGGAAGGTAACACCGATCCAGAGGTAAAAAGAAATCCTGCGTATCACCGGACTCGGGGTCCAGCCACCCGTCCATCCCCTCGTTTTATATTTATCCCCATCTCGCTCACAAGACGCCGTGAAACGCCGCAACCTGTACCACAGAAGGGCCTTTGTCCGACCCAAGGCGATATGGAAAGCGGCCAGCCCGGCGCAAAGTTCCCGTTACACGCGGCTGCGACCCGGTAAATCCTTCCTTGAATACCTACCTGGTTCTCAAACGAAAGCCCCTATTCTTCGCCATCTCACTGCGTCCAACGTTATGTCAGCACGGGGAGAAAAAATACGGTGCCCATCCCACGCCGCCATCTCGCCATCACAACGCCCATCACGTCTTCCCAGCCCACCCGCGACACCCGGGCCACGTAAACCAAGACACGGGGGCGAGCAGCACCCTCATCAACTCCATACGAAAACGCCCGTACCGACCCAGCCGCGATGGCCACACCACTCACTCACCACCACTAACCCCCGTGACAATAGAATAGCATAGCATAGAACCCTGACGGCCTCCCTCCCCAGCCAGTCCCCCATCACAGCCCAGGACACCCCTACCTCATCACCCCACAACTCCGCACTCCCCCCCCGGAAACAAAATAAGGAAAAAAAGCCACGGACCGCCCCGATCCCTCTCCCCACACCCAGGGGGGGACACCCGGATCCCGTGAAGGGAAGGGGAGGGAAGCGGGCGGCCAGCGGGCGGTTGCAGGCGCAACGCGCGGATTCACCATTTTACCTCCTTCCTTGCTCCTTGCTCCTTGTCGCCCTACCACAGTCCGTCTCATGCTGTTAGCCCCCGCTGTTATTCGCTGGCCCTTCTGCCCGTCACAGGCCTGCTCGCCATTCACAGGGCGCAGCCATCGCGATAGGCCAGCTTTCCACCTGGTGCGCCCAATCAGCCGTAGCGCATTACCTAGGCCTGTCTGGCGTTCCGTGTTCCGTTTGGTGGTGCTAGTCAATCATTTTGATTTTGATTTTCCGGCGGTGGGTGTGTCTCTCGCTGTGTCTCTCAATGGGCTGGGCTGGGCTGGGCTGGTAGTGTGGGCAGGACTGCGGAGCGGCGGTATCAAATAAAACATTTTTGTTTTTGATGTCGCTCCCGGCGGGTTTCCGGGTTGGGTAAGTGAGCGAGTGAGTGAGGTGACTTGACTTGACTTGGTTTGACTGAATTTTGTGTCTTAGCGCTGGGTATCACACTCACTTGTTCTATTGTGTACGGTTGACTCGGCGGAATACCTGGCAACGAGTATGACCGCGGGGAACAAGGTAGGGAGGGAACATTGTCGGTTGTAGTCGTGGCCAGCGCTCTGTTAGTCGCCGCGAATTCCTAGCTTACCTGGACCTAGTGAGATGGTGGAAAAGAGGCACAGGTTTACTGTCTTGTGTGTGAGCTGTTGCCTTTGTTTGTTCTGTGAGATTTTGAGCTTTTCTTTGCGGAGACGTTTCGGCCATGAGTCGATCTTGGTACAAGTCTTGGCTTCAAGTGGCTCACTGACATTAGTGCCGTGTAATGACAGGTTGTACCGTAGGTGACGACTTCAGGGTTCTCATGTGCCATCAAACGGAGCTATGTACAAGCTACCGTCTCTTAATTTGGTGCTCGCAGCTTGCTGTCACAGTAGCAGGCTGTGTGCGTTAGCGTAGTGAGCCAACGGCCGGTCCTGTCACTGGCTCCACGATCCTGTCTTTGCACTGGATCTGATGATAGGTGTGATTAAGCGTCAATTATGGCTTTGCCCGACGCTAAGCATGCCCATCCTGGTGTGAACCAATGACACAAAGTAAAATACAAAGAAAAATGACCGACTCCAAGTCAAGGCCGTGTACTGTTGCGTCCCAGCAAATTTTTGTTTCCCTATCCCGTCTAATAGAATGATGCCCTCTCTCAGTCGCGTGTTGGTGGCGCCGAAAGGTATCTCAAGTTCCCGCCCATATTTTGTGTAGCGCCCATTCCTTCCAGTCCCGTTAATTGTGTAGATATCTCGCAAACTATCGTGTAAACTCCGCCGGTGCTGATGACTACCCGCGCTCTTGGTATTGGTATTGTGTTGTACAGTGATCCCCGATCACAGCAGCCGCTAAATGCAATGAAGGACGCTCCCGCTCGTGTGTTCCCGTAACGCCCGAAACCAGAATTAGATGAAGTTGGCTGGGGCTGTGGCGGGCTCAGCGGCGGATAGACTGCGGCCAGTGGTCTCGGTAGCCGACAGGAGACGGCGGAGGCGGGGCAGGGACCGAGTAGTCGTGCTCCTGGATCGTGTGGTTGGGAGCCACGAGCTGGTGGGACTTGGAGGCCAGTGTTGCGTTCAGGCTGGCGAAGAGGTCTTGGCTCGTGATGAGAGTGAGGTTGCGGCGCGGGGCCGAGATGGGGATGGGTGATGCAATCTGTGTAGGCATGGTGAAGTACTAGATCGGGAGTCAGCAAGCTGTGGACGACGAGACAGAGCTATTGGCGGGCTAACCTTTGGGCGTGAGAGCCTAGCTATGTCGAGCAATATGTGACGTTGTGAAGGGGTGAAGTGTTGACAAGAAGGTGAAGAGGCGAGGGTCGGGGCCGATGTTAAATACCTGAGGCTTGGCTGAGGTGTGCTGTTGGAGAATGTTTGAGGTGGCAGAGGGCTGAATACAGCAGTGACAGGAGGAAGAAGGTTCTTATGTAGTAGGAGGTCTGGCCAGGGAGGAAGGACAGGAGGTCAGTCCGGTGGGTGGTTATCAAGGAGCAAGGGGTGAAATGAGCAAGGCGAAAAAAAAAGTAACGGGTGCACCCCCGTGGAATCCTGGGGAAGGGGATGTTTTGTACAGTACGACAGTACAAACCACCCCGGACCAATTTTTTGTCCAAAGTACAATTTCTTCAGAGGCAGCGCACATGCCGCTCTCAGACGTGCGCGCGGAGTGCGGTCAAGACAAGGCACTGGCCTGTTTCCGATGGGTTTGCTTTTTTCTTGCTCCCTGCCCAGTGCCGGCCAACAAAACAGAGTGGTGGGAGGCATGGAACGTAAATCAGAAACGGCACCCAGAGGCAGGCACCACGTACCTGCGACAATGCAGCACCCACAGAGGAATGCATATTGCAAGTCTGGTACTCAATACACCGCCGAAATTCAAGCTCAGGAAGGTGTGCATTGGGGGCAGCCGGGAAAAGCCAGAGAGGTACGGCCTGACGATCCTGCGCCAGATTTGCACAAAACGACAGGTCTTCGGACGACCAGAGATGGCGGCACGACTTGCGGCTGGCGAAGCACGCTAGCTTGGCGCTCCGGTACTGCCGTGCCCGTCAAGGTGTGTGCGAGCGAGCCAGAGACAGAAACAGGGTAAGGAAGAAAATAAGCACACTGGCCGGCGGAATTCGCGGCCACGGTCGCCATATTCTCCATATTTGCCAAGGCAGAAATAGGGAGCTGCTTTATTGCCGCTTGTAACGTGTGTTGACCGGTCTCTCGCTTCTTGAGCCCGTTGGTCACTGCGTCACGGACTCACGGGCGGTGCTTTGTTCGTTTCCAAGCTCCAGCAAGTGTGGTTGTGAGGTGAGGGTTTTGGAACCTGGGGGTCGCCAACGTGGAGCGGCAACTGATTTTTTTCTGGGGCAAAAGTGGGGTTTGTGGGGTAGGGCGAAGTTAATTCGTCTGAACGTGTTGTTCAGCTCTCCAACATCCATCACACAAACAGGAGGTGGATCATTGACTCCCTCGCCGTCACTCCAATCCAGCATCAGGGAGCACACGAGCACACGGCCATCACGGCGTCTTCGGGGCTCTCTGGCTGGCGTCTCTGGCATTGGCCCAGTCTCTTCCGATTGTTGCACGCCTCATTTCACGTCTCCACTTCCACAAGATGCGTCTGGCCGCTGTTGGATCATCAAACCTTTCACAGGATTGCCCCAGCATTTCCGATTGCAGCCAGGCAGTTTTCCCCAGGCACCGAGTGTTTGGCATATGGGGCGGACCGGCTGCTCGCCGAAATCAGACCGTGGGGCAGACCGCCTCGAATGCATTGTTTGACTATGCTTAACCCTGGCTTCCCAGGCATCAGTTTTTGCCTCCCTTCCCCAGCGCAGCAAAACATGCCAACGCACACTACTCGCTAGGCAGTTCGTTCCCGCCAAAGAAGAGGAAGTTCTCCGATCTCATCTGAGTCATGACGTTTAGCGAAGCGCACACGTTGTGCGCTGGCTAGAAATCTGGGGAAAAGTTGACGGATTTTTTTCTCTCTCTGGAATGTTTGCTGGTACCCCGGGAACGCTGCGGCCTACATGGCCCTTCGTGCCAGTCTGGCATACGGTACTGGAGAGTGCATGGCAGTCCCCCAGAACCATCTGATGTCCACGATGATTTTCCTCGTACCTGCTTCATGCCGTTGCTCGGCCGTTTCAAAGAAATCTTCTGGAACCAGGACAAATTACGCGTCAGGCCCGATGGGCCCCTGCAGTCTCGGCGTCCATCCGCATCCAGCCCTCGCCCGCCCCCCTTTCCCCAGTCGAGCAATCCGGATGCCGGGACAATTTTCCGGCTAGCCATGCACCACGGCTTGTTCCCCAGACTTTCCGCGCCCCTGGGTGCCGATGCCAAGTATTTTCCCAAAGGAGCCTGCAATGCCGGGAGATGGCTCGGCGGTTGATCGCCACCATCCTTCCGCAGAAGCATCTTGTCATTTGACTTCTTCTGGCTCCCGTCGCGAGTCCAAGGCAAAAGCGTCCATGGCCCATCCCGCCCGCTTTGGCTGGCGAACCTGCGAGACGGACGGACGGCCGGGCGCGCTTCATCGTGCCTGCTGCCGACTCGGCCGCAGAAAAACGGTGTGTGTCAAGCCTTTAATTCATTTGTTAGCCGACTGAGCGCCTGCAGCCGTCTTCGTAATTTTTGAGGCCAGTTCTTAATTGTGAGGAGAGGCTGGGGATGCCCGTCGAGCCGAAGCAACCGCTCCCCAGAAACATAATAGACTCCTTCCGGGAATGGCTAAATCGCGGAAATGGGGACGCCGCCGAGGCCATCCACACAAGGTATCTAAAAGAAGAAGGTTCCATGAAAATTCATTGCTAGGGGCTTATGTCTCCACCAAACGAGATTTAGGGCTTTGAAGGAACGGGTGGGTAATCGGCGACGCCGTGTTCAATTTCTAGGAAATGGGTTGCGGTAGTACATTTGCGTCTAGGGTAAGCCGTTTTCTCCGTGATGTCATGGAGGCATGTTGTCACGATCCACGCCTTCTTATTGCTGGTTAGTGGTGCATCCGAGGCAGACGACCCGTCCGGTGTTGGCTGGCAAACACGTGGCGAATGCCTTGGATCGAGCCGCATCCGGTGTTGTTGTCTCAGAAACTGGTCGCCTTGCCGTTACAATGACATTCGTCCTGTTCCCTCTTCCGGCTCTCGCCAAAAAGACATGAAAATAGTTAGTGGATTGTTCACGGTCCTCCATTCCGTCATGAAGAGTGGTTGAGCGAACAGTGCTCCTAGCTTAGAAACTCTCGGTGAGCACTGCACCCACTCAAAATTTTAAGCGGAAGAGGGAAGGCGAGGCATGTTATTATCCCTTATAACTGACAACTAGCTGAATTGGCTCCTTTTGTCGCTTCAAGGCCCCTTTTTTCCCAGACCGGACGCCGTCAAACATGGTGCTACTCGTCAAGATGGTAGGCCTTCCTGGCTGTTCCACTCCAAAGCATGGCCTGGTCGTCTAGGCCTAGCCCAGCGAGGTCGCACACCATCTCAACAATCTTATGCCACTTCTTCCACGCATCGTCACCTGCATCCACCGTGCACACCGGCCAGTCGCTTCCGAACATGATTCTGCTGGGACCAAATGCAGCTAGTGTCACCGCGAGCCAGGGGAGGATAGCTGAGAAGATATCCTCAGCCGGGCGAGTCTTCAACCAGTCAGGCAACTCGCTGAAAAGGCCGCTCAGCTTCATGTAGGTTCTGCGACATTTGCTGAGTGTGAACATAGCTGTGCGCCACGCGATGAAGGCCGGGTCAGTCTGGCTGATAATGCTTAGGTCTGGCTTGCAGAGATGATCTATGCCCGGTCAGTACCGATGCTAGCAAGTTTGATAGTTCAAGGCCAATGGTCTTACTCAAGATGAACACGACCTTCTCGTCCTCCTCCACACCGTCGTGGGCACGATCGATCATGTCCACGGCCTCTTCAAGCTGGAGGCGCCCTCTGCGGTGTTGATCCACGCCGAGATCGAAAACGAAACCCTTCTTCCCCAACACCTTCAAACCCGCAATGAAGTCATCGCCTATCGCTGTACCGTTCGGCTTGTCTTGCAGCAAGTAACGGAACCCCTTGACTTTTGCCCAGGCCGGCCCGGCCTTCTCCTCGGCTTGTGCCAGGTACTTTTCCAGCTGGTCGGGGCCGAGCACGACGGGTGCCCACGGGATGATGCCCAGGCATAGCTTGGCGTCCTCGGCAGTGTGACCCTCGCCGGCACGCGGCTCACCGGTGACGATGCGGCGAAGCCACTCGATCTCCTGGAGAGGGGCGGTCCAGTCCTTGGAGTCGTCGTTCTTGCGGTCTACCTCGATGAAGACAAAGCCTTGCAGCTGCGGAGGGGACCCGGCCTGGGCACGGAAGTCCTCGACGGAGCGGCGGCTGTTGAGCTGGCTTTCGGGGGTCCACCAGGAGAGGGTGGGTAGCTCGGCTTCCGGGAAGAGGTGGATGTGGGAATCGATTATGGGGATGGCCATGTTGGGTGATCAGGCAAGGAGGGAAGCTGGCGTAGCAGTTGGAACAATAGGATGGGGAAAGGAGGTTGAAGGTTGCTGCCTGTTCTGAGATGGGAAGCAAGCCAGCTGTACAAATGCCAAAACTTCAGGAGAGTTATTAGGTTACCAGATGCTGTAGACTGCCCAAGGTAGGTCAGCAATTGCAAGGTCAACAGAGTGATGTAGTCAATGCCCAAGGGGCCAGCAATTGGCTTCACCGACACATGGCGGGGTTGGGATTCGTAGTGAGCCCCGCTATCAGACCCCTGTCGGGACTCAATCACTCTTGCCTAAGATAGCTGCTCTCGGTAAAGTGAAGAACAAATGCCCTGAACGAGAAAACTGTGTAACCCAGACGTATGTTTAGCTGTCAAGGGTTATGTAGGAAGTAAGGATAAGACATGGTAGTGCGTTAGCTTGAGAGTGACTGCTTGTACTGTAGTTCTTTAGGGTATTTCAAATGCGTTAGAGAACCCTTGAACATCTGATACCTGAATAACAGGCCTAAATTAGTACATAGGAGGCCTTGTTCGCACTGTGAGAAGTCTTCGTTGCATTATAATAGGCCGTTAGAGGATACAGGATCGCCTCTTCAAATGTAACAGGGCCTGTTGTATTAGTAGGAATACATATACGACGTTGGGGTACGGTGCAAATAGTCCGTAGGCGTCCCGTTCTCGAGCTGCCTGCAATTAAACTGTGGGAGTGCCCCGCGACGCGTGACGCGCGACGCGCTTGCCCAAAACTTGGAGCCCACTAGTGTGTGTGGCAAGACCCCCAGCAAACACCGCAACAACCTCTTTTCAAGTCAATATCACCCATTCAATCACATAGCCTCGGCGCAAAAAGACACATCATGGCTGCCGAAAAACTCACGCCCGGTGTGATAGAGTAAGTCTTTCGTTCGTCGGTCGTGGGGGAGCATTGCTGACCCCGCTCTACCACTCCAGGAGCCTCTTCACCGACCCTGATCGCACAGCACGAGAGTTCCCGCTCCCCGTCGTACAATGCCTTCAAATCAAGCCTCTCGGTGCAGGAGGCGGCCAGGCCTCTGAGCGCTATCGCCTGGTCCTGAGCGACATGCGCCACTATGTCCAGTGCATGCTTGCCACGCAGAAGAACAGCCTGATCCACGATGGCATCCTCCAGCGCGGATCCATCCTCAAGATGAAGGAATACCAGGCGCAATACGTCAAGGGAAAGAGCATCTTGATTGTTCTGGACGTCGAGGTCATGCCTGAGCTCGGAACCCCGGACAAGATCGGCGACCCGAAGGCGATAGAGATGCCCACAGCCCCGCCGCAGCAGAACACGACCATGGGCGGCGCCGGATTCTACGGTGCCAAGAGCGAGCCAACGCAAGAGTCCAAGACTCAAGTCCAGAGGCAGATTGCAAGCCGAGCGGCTGGCGGCGGTGGTGGAGGTGGAGGTGGTGGAGCGGGCGACAGACATGCGGGCACATTATACCCCATCGAGGCGCTCTCCATGTACTCCCACAAGTGGACGATCAAGGCCAGAGTGACGCAAAAGTCCGACATTAAGACGTGGCATAAGCCGAGCGGCGAGGGAAAGCTCTTTAGCGTCAACTTCCTTGACGAGAGCGGCGAGATTCGCGCCACTGGCTTCAACGAACAAGTCGACCAGTTCTACGAAATGTTGCAAGAGGGGAGTGTCTACTACATTTCCACCCCTTGCAAGGTCCAGCTTGCCAAGAAGCAGTTCACAAACTTGGCCAACGATTACGAACTCACATTTGACCGCGATACAGTGATTGAGAAGGCTGAGGATCAGAGCAGCGTCCCCCAGGTGCGCTTCAACTTCTGCAACATCCAGGAGTTGAATGATGTCGAGAAGGATGCTACTGTTGACGTCATCGGCGTCTTGAAGGACGTCGAGGAGGTCACACAAATCGTGTCCAAGTCAACACAAAAGCCATACGATAAGCGCGAGCTCACGCTTTGTGACGATACCGGCTACTCGGTGCGGGTGACGATCTGGGGCAAGACAGCGACAAGCTTTGATGCGGCTCCAGAGTCCGTCGTGGCGTTCAAGGGCACCAAAGTTGGTGACTTCGGTGGCCGCAGCTTATCCCTCCTATCATCAGGGACAATGACCGTCGATCCAGATATCCCTGAGGCTCACCGTCTTAAAGGTTGGTACGATTCTTCGGGGCGCAACGACTCCTTCGCAACGCATAGCAATCTCGCGTCGGCCGGCGCCGCCTCGGGTCGCAAGGAAGATGTGAAGGTTATCTCGCAGGTGAAGGATGAGGGCTTGGGTATGGGCGAGGCGACAGATTACTTTACCGTCAAGGCGACGGTTGTGCACATTAAGCAGGAAACATTTGCCTATCCTTCCTGCCTCAACCAAGGCTGCAACAAGAAAGTTACCAACGATATGGGAGACGGCTGGCGCTGCGAGAAGTGCAACCAGACCCACGAGCGGCCTGAATACCGCTATGTCATGAGCCTTAGCGTCAATGACCATACCGGACAGCTGTGGCTCAGCTGCTTCGACGACACAGCTAGAGTTCTTATGGGAGGGAAATCGGCCGACCAGCTGATGGAGATGAGAGAGAACGAGGACCCCCAGCTGTCGGCGGAGTTCGAGGCTGCCAACTGCCGCAAGCTTACCTTCCGCATCCGCGCGAAGACCGATACCTTTGGGGATCAGGCCCGGTAAGTACACATATCCTATAAGCCTTTGCGATTTCACACAAGTCCTAACAAACTTGCAGTATTCGATATAGTGTTATGAGCGCCGCGCCGCTTGATTACAAGTCAGAAGCGCACAAGCTCGCCGACCTCATCAAGCAGATGAGTGTGTAAGGGAACTGGTTAGATTACTGGATCCATCAGAACGGAAGCTGGTGGCGCCGATGGGTTGTTACATGATGGCCTTGTCGAAACAAGGGGGCATGATCTTATGAGGAGAGCCTTGCTTTTTTTGTTACTGGAGAGGGCGGGCTCTTTAGGGGCTGCGGCTATATGATCATTCATCGGATCAAGACACATGGAGCTATCGGATGATAGATCACATAGAGGAAGATGGGACGGGTATGATAATTTAAGGACGGACGACTGTAGGTAGACATGCCTTGAGTTAATGGAGCAATGTTAAGGGTCGTCACACGAACATCTAAGGTCGTTGGTGGTTCATGGGTTACAGCCTTGCCAGTATTCGAAAGACTGGACTCTCTTCAACCTAAAAACCCCGATATCACCCACATCACGGAGGATCGCAGGGAGGCATGAAATTCGTAGTAACACGCCAGAGTCAACCAATAGGAGGATGCCGGACTTCCATATGCGCTATTCTGCTATCTCACGTGTTGGTGCATTGGCATATGTTTGTATTTCTTTGCGTTCAAGACACACTACGCTCTTTTTAGCATCGAATACCCCATCCACAGCGCATCGTCTCACCTCTTGAACGCCAATATCACTCATGATCGCACCATCTCTGATTTCAAAGCAGCCTCGGATGACCCTCTTTCGAACCCGAGGTATTTCCTTCTCTACAACTTTAGCAGTTCCCTAACTACCGCTCGTGCGGTATGGGCATACAGCTCCGGCGCAACTCCAGGGCGCGGCTTTTATGTTCGTATCTTCGTAAACGTCCTAACCCCCACGCGGTCGCTTGGCACCACCCCCTTCTAGAGCCCAGCCATAAAAGGCTAGTCATCACGTCTTCATCAGGTCCTCATCCTCGATTTGCGTCTCAAACCCTACAAACTCCCCTGCAATACCGCCCTTCTCTGTTCGCTTCTGCTCCCTAACTAGGAAGCGCACATACTCACGGCTCGTCGCAAGCCGCTCGTTTGTTGCCTTGATGATCGGACCGAGATCTTTGATTCGTTGCGCTGTCTGCAACATCTTCGCCGCGAACTCGTCCTCACTGAGCTCCTCTGTAGGCGTGTAAAACACCAAGTGGGCGGGCTTGCCGTCAGCCGCAGGCACAATCGTGCCGCTCAGCATACCGCTTGAAATCATGTCCTGCACCAGAGTGAGAACCCGGGCCTCGCTGTCGAGCGATGCACCTGTCGCGGCGCTTTTAGTAAGAACCCGAATTTGCTCGAGCGAAATCTTGGTGTATATTTCACGCAAATTGACGATCTTCCAGCGTTGGTAGTGAGAAAGAACGTAGTTCATTAGGCCGAGGTTACCTTCATCGGCCCAAAACTGGGGGCCAAGCGACTCGAACTCTGCTTTGAGCGCCTCGGCTGTCTTAGAGTCGAATGCGTTGGCGATGGATGCATACGGCTTGCCCAAGATCAAGAAAGCTTTCTGTGGGCCACTTACCGTAGAGGCCGGTAGGGTGGGCGTCTTGCCGTTGAGGAGAAGACCTACCAGCGTCCACTTGTTGTACGCCTCGGTCATGATTCTGCTGCAGGTTTGGTCCTTCGTGGGATACGAGATGACACGCTCGAGCGCATCGAATGCCTGTTGCCAAGACCTGCGCTGGAGGAAGCATTTGGCAACGTGGAGGTCGTATTCCAGCACCCCACTGGTTTTGAGCTTCGCTGTTAAGCCAGATTCTGTTGTGATATATGCTGGAGGCGAAAGCTGCATATCGCATGGATACCGACCGTCGTTCGGACTCTTCATCCCGGGGAAGAAGACGATGTCTTTCTCTATTACAGGAAGAGCTGGCTCAACGTTGCCAGTGCGAACTGCGATATAGGCCATCGCAAGATGATGCGAGGTAAGCATAGAGCCCGTAGGATCCAGGCGAAGAATGGCTGTTGCCAGGAGGTCCACGGCGACTGAGGCCTACACATACATTATTAGTGCTTCGAAAAATGCCAACCCGTCCCTGGCCATTACCTACCGGAAAGAGGTTTCCTTCGCCAATCAGACCAAGCAATTCCGATAACACCGAACCGGCATATCGCATCTGGCGGGCATCAAACGTCAAGAGAAACCTGGTGATCGAAGTGAGGAGGGTGGTGTTCGTTTGTGGCGCTTTCTCGCGCTGCAGGAGAGTCTGCAGCAGGGCAAGGTAGGATATGGAATTGACCGCTGGATTAACATGCTGTCGATACAGTTAGCCGAGGGTGAAGATTGGTAAGAGAGAAGCAAGTATGGGACTAACCTCTAGGAGCTGGCCAGCCAGGTTACTGAAGTTGGCCGCATTCTCCTTCATCAACCTCTCGACTTTCTGCACATGCTGCCGGACCGCCTTGTGATACAGCTCGTTGTCGGTAGGCTCGATATCTCCGGGGAAGGCCAGAAGCACATACGCGCAGTGGTCCATTATGCCGAGTGCCTCTTGAGCGCCGAAGGAGGCAATACCGCGTGCTTCCAAGAGCTTAGAGAGCTTCCCGCGATCGCACCCGCCGAACCTTCGGAGCCTTTATTGTAGCTTTTCAGAGGCGTTGTGTTTTGTGACGCTCGTTTCCGTTTGTGCACGGGCAAGTAAAACCCCTCGCCGTTCTTGTTGAACAGGAAGTTGTGGCAGGTGTCGAAGTGGCTCACTCGCAAACTGGGTTGGTGGTTGATGCTGGACGGATAACCCTGGAAGCTCCCCGCGATTGTCTTGCGGAGGCAGCAGCGGACCCACCAAACGGCTGCAAGGATTAGCTCAAGCCCCACACCGGCTCTCCAAAGTTGTCAATGAAAGAAGACTCCCAAAGACATCCATCTCACTCAAGATCAAGGCTCTTGGGCAAATATTTGATGTCTGAGCCCCCAGTTAGAGAGGCCTGAAAAACTCCTTGCTCAATCTCCACAATCGATTCTCTGTCAACTTGGACTCGTCCTCGCAAGCCTGGTCAAGGCCGTGGGGAATAACCCGAAGTCGAGGAATTCCACCTTCAGCTCACTCTTTGTTCCCCCTCGCCCTTTCCTTCGCATATAAATATCTGATTTGACTAGTCGAGGTTCCAGACCACCTAACACGCAATACTCCGTCCGCAATCACCGACTATTTCTGAGGCCAGAAATTCGAAGTTGTGAGCTACGGCTGCGATTTGGGCCAAGTTGTGGCCTGAGGCACGAAAATACCCTCTTAGGCATTAGCCTTGCTCGACGCGCCAAGCCTGAGGAGCGCGAACCCCGGGACTTTTTCGAGGGCCTTGCACGCCTCCCTAGCAGCCTTGTCCCGGTCGCGAGGTCACCCACTGCCGTTATTTGCTGCGGCAGCATTTTCCATCTCGGCGACAGCAACCTCCTCCTTGCATCACCCCCGCCAACTGGGCAGTCTTGTCATCGCCAGTCGCGCGACTTGCACAATTGCCCATCATGGCTGAAATCAAGATCGACAGCAAAGTCTTCCAGGAGCGCATCTCCCATTTCATCAATGCCTGGAAGGCCGACAAGCGATCCGGGGACGCGCTCTTCGGAGGTGCCTCCTCGGTCGTCATCACAATGGGCAAAGTCGATGCCAATCCCGAATTTCACAAGAACAACGCCATGCATGTACGTTTTCCCGATCGTTACGCGACCGATGCAGCGGGGTATGATCTAACGAGACATAGTTCTGGCTGCTTGGCTACGAATTTCCGACGACCCTTATGCTCCTCACAGTCGACGCCATCTACATTCTCACCACCCAGAAAAAAGGTTGGTTCCTTGCCACTGTTTTAGTCGTATGCGCTTCCCTAACACCGATGCAGCCAAATACCTCGACCAAATCAAAGGCGGTAGAATCCCTGTCGAGGTACTCGTGAGAGGAAAGGACAATGCCGAAAACGAGAAGCTCTTCGTCAAAATCACAGACGCCATTAAGGCGGCAGGCGTGAGTCATAATTGCGCACGCTTTGCGACCTGACTTCGAAGCTAACTAGGCTGCCGTCCAGAAAAAAGTTGGCGTCCTGGCCAAGGACACCTCGAAAGGCCCCTTCATCGACGAGTGGAAGAAAGCTTTCGCCGAGAACTGCAAGGATGCGGAGGAGGTCGACATCGCTCAGGCCTTGTCCTCAGCCGCTTTTTCGGTGAAGGACGAGACGGAGCTGCGCGCAATGCGTACCTCTTCGAAGGCCTGCGTTGCGCTCCTGACACCCTACTTTCTGGACGAGATGTCAAATATCTTGGATCAGGATAAGAAGATCAAGCATAGTGCTCTAGCCGACAAGGTTTACAACAAGCTGGAGGACGAGAAGTTCTGGAAGACTGTTGAGCTTCCCAATCGGCAAAAGCTTCCGGCAGATTTCGACCCAGAGCAGCTCGACTGGATTCTCGGACCTGTGGTACAGAGTGGTGGCAAGTTCGATTTGAAATGGCAAGCGGATTCAGACAATGATGTTCTTCACCCCGGAATCATCATTGCGGCTATGGGTCTCCGGTACAAATCGTATTGCTCCCAGGTTGCCAGGACCTTTATGGTGGACCCCAACAAGTCGCAGGAGGCCAACTACAAGTTCTTGCTTACTGTTCACAACCTCATCATGAAGGAAATCCGAGATGGCGCCGTCATCAAGGAAGTATACGGCAAGGCCCACAGCTACGTCAAGAGCAAGAAGCCTGATCTCGAGAAACACTTCTTGAAAAACATCGGCTTTGGGATTGGTCTCGAGACGAAGGACCCCACCCTCATCCTCAACGGCAAGAACTCTCGGGCTCTCAGAGACGGCATGACGCTCTGTGTAACCACAGGATTCAGTGATGTGCAGAATCCCAATCCACAGGATAAGAACAGCAAGGTCTATTCACTAGTCCTCACGGACACTGTTCGTGTCACAACATCCGAGCCGGTAGTTTTTACAGGCGAAGCACCTTCGGATGTCGACGCTACCTCATTCTTCTTTAAGGACGAGGAGGAAGCCCAGCCCACTCCCAAAGCAGAGAAGAAGAGAGACTCACGCGTCGGTGCTGTTGCTACTAAGAACATCACCAGCAGCCGTCTTCGATCCGAGCGGACAGCCGCGGCTGACGACGACCAGGATAAAAAGCGGCGAGAGCACCAGAAAGTGCTTTCAGCGAGGAAGCAGAAAGAGGGCTTGGCAAAATACGCCGAGTCCACCGCCGATGAAAACGGCGTCGAGATCAAAAAGTTCAAGCGCTTCGAGTCTTACAAGCGCGATAACCAGTTCCCCCCGAAGGTCAAGGACATGGGTATCGTGATTGATCTGAAGAACGGGACTATCATACTGCCAGTCATGGGGCGGCCTGTTCCATTCCATATCAACACGATCAAGAATGCGAGTAAGAGCGACGAAGGAGAGTGGTCGTTCCTCCGTGTCAACTTTCTGTCTCCTGGTCAGGGTGTTGGTCGGAAAGATGATCAGCCGTTTGAAGATGCATCTGCCCACTTTGTCAGAAGCTTGACTTTCAGGTCAACTGACGGAGACCGGTACGCTGAGATCGCCAATCAGATCTCAAATCTCAAACGAGATGCGGTCAAGAAGGAGCAGGAGAAGAAAGATATGGAGGATGTTGTCGAACAGGACAAGCTTGTCGAGATAAGAAGTAAGTCCTTTCCCAAGTTTCAACACCGTGCCCGGCTAACAGTGTGTCGCAGATCGACGGCCTGCTGTGCTGGACAACGTCTTCATCCGACCTGCCATGGAAGGCAAGCGCGTGCCTGGCAAGGTAGAGATACACCAGAACGGTATCCGCTACCAATCGCCTCTCAGCACCCAACAGCGCGTCGACATCCTGTTTTCCAACGTCCGACATCTTTTCTTCCAACCTTGCCAGCATGAGTTGATAGTGATTATCCACATCCATCTCAAGGACCCCATCATCATCGGGAACAAGAAGAAGACCAAGGACGTTCAATTTTACAGAGAGGCCACAGACATTCAGTTCGACGAGACTGGCAACCGGAAACGGAAGTATCGCTATGGTGATGAGGACGAGTTTGAGGCTGAGCAAGAAGAACGCCGACGCCGTGCAGAACTTGATCGCCTCTTCAAGGGCTTTGCTGAGAAGATCGCCGAGGCTGGCCGCGGCGAGGGTATCGAGGTGGACATGCCCATCAGAGATCTCGGGTTCAACGGCGTTCCGTTCCGTAGTAACGTTTACATCCAGCCGACGACAGAGTGTCTTATCCAGGTCACGGAACCCCCCTTTATGGTCCTTACTTTGGACGATATCGAGGTGGCCCATCTGGAACGTGTGCAGTTCGGCTTGAAGAACTTTGATCTTGTATTTGTGTTCAAAGACTTCTCGCGCGCCCCATACCACATCAACACCATCCCGGTCGAATCCCTGGACGACGTCAAGGAGTTCCTGGATACCTCGGATATTGCCTTCTCAGAGGGACCGCTCAACCTTAACTGGTCCGTCATCATGAAGACGGTGACAGCTAACACCCACCAATTCTTTGTGGATGGAGGCTGGGGTTTCCTCCAGAATGATTCCGACGACGAGGACGGCCAGGATGAGGATGACGAGGAGTCTGCCTTCGAAATTAGTGAAAGCGAGTTGGAAGAGGCCTCGGAGTCCAGTGAGGAGGATTCCGACTTCGATTCCAATGCGTCCGCAGATGCTAGCGAAGAGGATGGTAGCGATGATGACGAGGGCGAGGACTGGGATGAACTTGAGCGCAAGGCTAAGAAGCGGGATCGCGAGAGCGGGCATGAGGAGGAGGCTCCTCCTACCAAGAAAAAGCAACGGAAGAAGTGAAAAGCGGTGGATGGCGCTTCCAGATTGCGAGTTGGTGGACGTCACGGTTGACTTTGTAAGCTTTATAGTGTGTTAAATCTCCGGAGTTGCGAGTATGGGAGCATGCACTTTCTTGTATTACATTACATCATCACGGATCCCATGGATTCCTCGTGGCTTGGCAAGAGTGTGAAATTGGCGAGGATGGACGGTTTGATAGGACGTCATTCAGGTTAGGCGTTGATTCCTTTCTGGATGATATCTTTCCGGGTTGTAAATAAGCGAGTGGAAGTCAGCGATCCCTTACTGCTGATAACCCCAATCCAAGAGCCTGAGTGTTCTAAATCAAGTTTGTAAACAAAGTAGTGACACAACGCGTTAAACAACCGAACAAGTCATTTAGGTCATCGATTCCATTGAATGGAGAAAAACAATATCTGACCGCACCCATTCCTGACCCTCCCCGCAATGCCAACGTCTAGTGCTGAACCAAAAGGTATTTGTACAAATACACAAAAACAGGGAATGCAGCTAGGAAACAAGCTGCCTTATTTTGAGCAACGGAAGTGCAGCTACCAAAACAATTAACATGATAAAATAGTCAAAACAACCAGGAATCCCTGCTCATAGGACTGCCCCTTAACACCTTGACGCCGCCGAGTATACCAGAACCCACAAAACGAACAAGCCCATCGCATGCTACGTGTGACAAGGAAGCATGGTAACTTTACTCATTCCAACCCCTATATCTCAAGCGCTCAAATTGACTTCATCTTGCTCACTTCACCCGCCACTACAAACCTCATGAAGCAGATGCAGCGTGCCCTGCTGGCGCTGGTGCCTGCGGCTGGTTCCATGATAGATAGGACGGATCTCCAAGCTTGCGGGGCTTCCACAGGAAGAAGGAGAGAATGAAGTAAACGTCGAGGATGAGGCATATGCCGCCGACAATGAGGAAGATGATGCCGGGCCAAATGTTGCGAGAGCCCATTGTTGAGACCGTAGTGATGACAAAGGACTTGCGGCCGTTGTAGAGATTAGTGTCGAAGTTAGACACAATATCGATGCGGTAGGTGCCGGCGTCCATGACGTCTCTGTCGTTGCGCTGGTAGAGCTTATAGAAGTTGGGGGACGCAGCGAGCATCATCCAATTCTGAAAGGCTTCCCACGTGTGCAGATCAGGCGGCGGAGACACATCCGTATAACCAAACATGTAAGATTGGTTCCAGTTGGGAGGCGGAACGATCTGACTGAGGTTGTAGCGCGTCTTGCCATAGAGGTCGCCAAGGCCAGACCAAGCGATTCCCGTGTTATTCGCCATGGAGTAGAGGCGCTCGTTTTGGGGTGGGCCGTCCGTCGTGGGCACTGTGAGCAAAGTGGGCGACGAAAAAGTATCATTGAACATGGAGTTGGCTATTATGCCACACGGATATACAATCTTGTCCCCTCGGTTCGGGTCGCGGGCGAGGGGGTCGCAGGTGGACGAGAGGGTGCTGGCATCAACGGGGTCGCCAAGCAGCTGCTTGGCATTGAACGAGCCGACATAGCGACGGTGGTTTTGGTAGAAATTCTCGAGGTAGTAGTAGAAATTCACGGTTGGCTGCAGGTTCTCGGGAATGTTGAAGCGGATTTGGCAGACGTTTTGTTCCAACGAGTAGTTGTGGTAGGTTACGTTGCGCTTGAGGACCTGCCACTGGGCCTGGTACGGGTTCAAGGTTGAGTTATCCGAGAAGTGCGCCGAGATGTACTTCTCTGGCAGTGTGCCGGGCTCGGTCTTGGGCGCGTCCCTTACGCAGTCTGTATAGTCGATGCGCAAATCTCGGACCTGTCAGACGGACACATCAGTCAGCATTTCCGCAGCTTCTGCAACAGGGAACCATTCCCTCATCGTCCCGTCGACCTCGTCGACGCCAGCGGGAGCATACCGTATGGGCGAGCCAGGTGAGGTAGGCCCCAAACCCAAGGTAGATGGCGGCGAGGATTGAGAAGATAGTGACGATAAGTTTCGGAGTCAGCACACACTGCCAGGCCTTCATGCGCTGCTGGCGGAACGCTGTATTTGGCGGCCTGTTTTTGGGCGCTTCTGGCTCTGAGTTGTTCTCTTCCTGGGGGGCGTCGGCGCCTCTGCGACGGCGGGGTGCCATGATGGGCGCGGTATCGTGGTCGTCGGGCTCGGTTCGATGCCTCGCGGTCCTGTCTTGTCGTCTTCGTGGCTGAAGTTGGGGGAAAGGGAGCGTTTCGAGACCGGACCCTTCGGTGGTTCTGGCTGTTCGAAAAGGGTAGTGGTCCGTGCGGTGGCTCAGGAGACAGCGGCACGTCCCCCCAGCCTAATTCAGCCTAGCTTGGGAATCATGTGGAGACCCACGTGATTCATGGCCTGGACTTCGATCTTCGTGATCGGGGCACGACAGAGACTTGGTAATGTGCTATGATAAATGGCTACAGAAAATGCAGGATATCTGACCAGCATATCGGGGGGCGTGAACTAAGCCAATGAGGGGCTGTCTACTATAATGTGCTCGTACTGTCCGGCCGAGAAACATTCAAGATGCTCTCCCAGTCGCTGGCCGTTTGCTATTCGTGATTCTCGTCGCGGATGAGGATGGTCACATCAAGCCCAGGCACTTATATACTTTTATCTCCCTCAAATATAGGCCAACCATTTATTTTGTATATGTATTCAGATACCTACGTACGAAGGCTGGGCCAAAAGAAAGGGTCTCTCTTCTCCGTGCGAAAATACGGTATCGGCATCTCACATAGCTCTGTGTCGGAACCGCGAGACCGGGCTTACCATATGAATTGCGAGCCTTATTTACATCGTGAAATGCCTTTTCAGAATTCAGGTAGACCCTTCGGAATGGGAGATGGCCTGTCATAGCCAAAACCATGGGCGTTTTAACACGAAGAAGGCCCGTCCTTCGTCCTCCACAATAAGTTGTTGAATCAGGGGTTAGGGTTGGTGCAGCTTCCCACATGCTGTGACACAGCAGTCCAGACTACAAGCGGAGCTGTGGGAGCGTATCATCAAATGATTCAACCATGGGAAGAATGGGCGGTGACCACGTGTGCTGCTATACCCGCCGCCGACGTATTCGACAAGCGCCCTCGCTCGAGTTCTCGGTGCACCCGACTACGCGGATATGTTGTTTCAGCCTGGGCTACCGTGCCGCAGCTGTATCTCAGCCCGGAATGCGGCAGTATGGATCAATTGGCCCACATTGTGTTTTTGATTGGGATCACCACGCTCTCGCGCCCTCATGCAAGCCAGGCCCAGCTAGCCGGCGTGCTGTTCGAGCTGCCTTCCAGAAGCTGTCGGTGAAGCACCGGCCAATGACAGCCTGGCCCGAGTCTGATCTTGGCTGGTCGTGGATCCTGAGGTCGGATCGCCAGGCAGTCCGTGCGCCCTTCTAGAATAAGAGGGGTAGAAGCGACTGTCGAGCTACTCCTCAAACCTTCCCGCCATGGGCCCCCCTCCTGGTAGTCAAGGTGTCATTACATGTCTGCTAGAGATAAGCAATCGTCTCTGGATTCCGGCACTCGCGGGGCTCTGGCATGGCGTGGCGTTGCAGATGCTCCTTGCAGCGCCCAGGGCGCTCTGTTGCGCTCAAAGTCGCGACGTGATGAGAATGCAGATAATCATGCCAAAGAGATTCGTTACCGTGGATGGACGGGCTGGAAGGCGCCACTGAGGTCCACGGATGTAGGGCGGAAAGCACCCCACTCACCCATGGAAACCTAGAGTAAAGCTCTCACCTCCATCCATTCTGCTCCAGGTTACCTACCTGCCTCATCTACCACTTCCATTGCATCGCCTCCCCTCCGCGCTCCATCGCTTGTTTTTTTTTCGCACACGGGAAGAGACAGGCAAAGACACCTAGCTAGTCCGCCCGGTTTACGGATTACGGTTCGATTAATTCGGGACGCCTCCGCTAAGTCGCAGTCGCCCTGTCCCGGCCTTTATTCCAGTCCACGCCGCCTCCACTGTCCTGCGAGCCGATCTTTAACCCTCCCTGCCTTCCTCAACCTGCTGCTCCTCTTTATCACGCATTGGCACCCCCCTTTCACCTCCCTCCCATTCTATCCAGCTGCGACTTGCTTCCGATTAATACAACACTGTCAACCCGCGCCCGCGCACACCTTATCTTCGTCAAAGCCAGAGCCTCGGACCCCCCTCCTTGCTCGGCACAACTGGTAAGGCAAGTCTCCTGCGATGTCCCGGCCTTTGTCTTGAAAGCCACCCCAGTGTCCTGCCTGGCCAGCTTCAATTTATGCCCGCGAGCGAATCCCTCTTTTCCTTCTGCCGATGTGTCTGACCTTCCGGCCGGCGTGAAAGTCGGCAGTCACCGAGCACAAATCGTTTCGTTCCAGGGCCCCCACCCAACAAGCAGCTCCCCGTCGTAGCTGCAGCTCCCCGAGGCGCGCAGACCATCTGTCTTGCATTGTCCTTGCTCCTTTTCAGACTCCTCACCAGTGCTCGTCATTCTGGGCCTTCATGACCTGTATGAAAATGTCTCTGACAGCTTTGCTCAGGCTACAAAGGTCAACGCGAATATCATCTAAACCAGGGGAGTGGAGTCTATCAACCCACCCTTGTTCCCCTCTCGGAGTACTTATTGTCGAGCCCCTCTCCCTCACCTGCGCGACTCCTGGCACGCTTGGGTAATTGGGACCTGTTTGTATCTATCAACCCGGAGATACACGTAGCCTTTGTGTTACACGTTGGGGACATAGGCCTCGCCAACTCCTGCCAGAGCTCATCATTAGGTGTGTTCTTCTGCCTGGTCAATCCTGTGTTCAACGATGTCTCTAACGTCTAATCTGCCAGTTTGCGGGCTCGAAAACACTCGCCGATTAGTTTCGCTCTCCGACCTGTGGAAGGGTACACCAAAACATGTCGAGTGCTGACTTCCCCAGCCCATTTGCGGCTAACAATAACCCATTTGGTGGCAGGGTTGAGACAGGACCGATGCACAGGGTTGTCGAAGAGGAGGAGAATGACGCCGTCACTTCGCCGACCACCCCGAATTTCGGGGGCACTTCCAACTCGTTCCGTTCTCCGTTCGGTGCCGATTCCTCATTCGACACAATGTCCTCGGGATTGAGAAGTCCGCCGAACCCAGAAAGCTATCCCCCGCAATATAACTTTGCTCGTCGCGTTTCCGTCTCAGCCGAGTCGCTGAAGCCGGTTGCCGATACCTATGATAACTGGACACCCCCGGTACATTCAAAGACCCCCGAACAAATAGATCGGCTGAAGAAGGCAATCAGCGGTAATTTCTTGTTTAGCCATCTTGACGACGAGCAGAGCGCTCAGGTTCTGGGCGCTTTGGTAGAGAAACCTATTCCTGCTAAGGGAATCAAGGCAAGTGGAAGCCCCGGGTGGAACTCCACATCAGTGTATTCTGACTTTGAATCAGGTCATCACCCAAGGTGATCAAGGCGATTTCTTCTACGTGGTTGAAAAAGGATCATTCGAGGTTTACGTCAACCCCAGCGGTCACTTCCAGCCGCCAGATGGCATGGGGCAGAATGTTGGCAAGATTGAGGCTGGAGGATCGTTTGGAGAGCTGGCCTTGATGTACAATGCTGCCCGTGCCGCCACTGTGATCTCGGCTGAACCAAACTGCACACTTTGGGCACTAGACAGACTGACATTCCGCCGCATTTTGATGGAGTCGACGTTTGCCCGCAGGCGGATGTACGAAGGCTTCCTAGAAGAAGTGCCACTTCTTCAAAGCCTTACGCCCTATGAACGATCCAAGATCGCGGACGCCCTGGAGAGCCAGAAGTTTGGGCCGGGATACACAATCATCCGCGAGGGCGACCCAGGCCACTCGTTCTTCCTGTTAGAGGCTGGCGAGGCAGTTGCCATTAGGAGCGACAACGAGACCCCGGTCAAGCACTACAAGAAGGGCGACTTCTTTGGCGAGCTTGCATTGCTGAACGACGCGCCACGTGCTGCCAGCGTCGTGAGTCAGACGGAGGTCAAGGTTGCCACCCTCGGAAAGTCGGCATTTCAGAGACTGCTTGGTCCAGTCGAGGGCATTATGAGACGGACCAAGTATGTGGGTGTGAAGTCTGGTGTGGAGGAGATGGACCCTCTGGCAACTTATTGAGCATGCAAGGCAACCGGGAGACATCCTTGGTTCACATGGCCAAAATAGCGTGATTGGGGGTAGCTGTTGGATCAGCATTCCCGAATGGATATCGTCACTGAGTGGATGCGAGCATGGGAAGATTGTGGCTTAACCGCTAAAGGGGATGGCGTTTCGGAATGAGCAAACCTTCACGTTCGATGGAGATTGTCTGCCCCTAGGATCAACTATCACAAATACCTGGAGAGGTTGACGGTACAAACAGGGTTAATTCAGCATCCTATGCTACTGCTCATGATCATATAAATTTCGTCACCATACACCAGTCATGAAGAATCAATGATGGACCCACAGGCAATACTGTAGCGGACTGTTGACGCCCCTGAACACCAGTCGTTGGGGTACAGTCGTGCATCCCAGAAGCCACTAGCTTGCTTAAACAAGCTGAATGTTCAACAAGCACCCTGCAGGACTGTGATGCCGTCTGCATGTACCGAAATCTCGACCGTAGTTGTCCCGATTAAAGGCAAGATCGGGGAAACCCCAAAATTGAAGTCCCCAACTCCTCTGCCCTGGCACTGCGCATATTTGTTTCCCGAGCCCGATAATATTAGAATCCCCCAAGACGCCACTGTTGGTTACTCATTGCAAGGAGTCCTCCCCCTGCCTCCTTGCCTCCAACACTTCTCGCCGCAGCGCCTCGGCTGCGGCCTCCGTCTCTAGCACCCGCGCCACACCCCGGCGCCATGTTTCCTCCAGTCCCTGCATCTCTGGTCCTGCTGTGTCCTGTGCCCCCTTGCGCTGGAGCGTCACCAAGTCGATGGCGCGTTTTGTCTCCGCCAGTTCGCGCTCTATTGCCTTCAGCTCCCCTTCTAGCTGCCAGTTGCCGATGAGCCAGGCGTTCTTTCCGTAGGTGTCCAGGAGCGCGAGATGTGCGCGCCGCGAGGATACGTAGGAGTGCGAGGCGTATGCGCGCGAGAGGAGGGCGCTGAGCTCCGCGGGTGAGGTCGAGGTCGTGGAGGTTGGCGCTTCGTAGCGGGTGAGGTCGAGTGCGGAGAGCTTGGATGTGGGATCTGACGCGAGCCGGGCGTGCTCGGCTGAGAGGAGAGGGGAGAAGGTGCTTA
>Ga0247760_1000805_pt1 | contig 32244 bp, 28 predicted proteins | sample UWRJL171409R4_FD_179936 | JGI IMG/M metagenome (GOLD analysis project Ga0247760, IMG submission 179936) | Plant litter microbial communities from Arlington Agricultural Research Station in Wisconsin, United States - UWRJ-L171-409R-4 | ecosystem: Environmental > Terrestrial > Plant litter >... | reverse complement strand
TATTTATTTTATTTATTTTATTTATTTTATTTATTTTATTTATTTTATTTATTTTATTTATTTTATTTATTTTATTTATTTTATTTATTTATTCTTTATATTGTTATTGTTTGTCTTGTATCATAAGAGCTAAAAGCTCTGTCTGTAGGGGCAAGCGGTCCTTCTACTAATAACTGTCTACTCTTTCCTTTATATTAATTAATTAATTATTATTCTTAAATAGTAATGATTTATTTCCAATATTCTATTAAATAAGCTACCTTTTAGTCTTTAATATTTATATTATCTATATATAATACTCCTGTATATATAAGGTATTATAATATTTTATTATAAAACTTTATCTTATATTCCCATTTATTATAATCAGAGCATTATATTACTTTCGCCTCTTCTTAAACTGTTTTTAAAAAAGGTGTTTATAATTAAAAATCATCACTTTCTTTACTAGTATTATAACGTCTTCTAAGATATATACTTTAATAAATATAAATAAACCCTTTTCTTTTTCTTCTTTAATATAATACTATATATTATTATTATTATTATTTCCTACACCGATATGCCCACAGGCGCGCCGGTCCTTCTACTGCTATATACAAAGGAAACCATGCCGTATAGGCCAGATAAAAACCTTTGTTAACTCCTTCAAAGCCACTAACTATACAAGTCCATCTTGTTACAAACGAACGGAGGCCCTTATCAGCCTCCGGCCCCACTAGCCCTCCTCTCCTATTTCCAGCTCTAGCCGTCTGGCTAGTCTATACTCTAGTAGCCGGCTAGAGTCTATTAGCCAGCTAAGGACCTTCTAAACAAGCCTTCCACTCTGGGCGTTTACTACCTGTAATACAGCTTGTAAGTCCCTTTGTGATCGAATCTCTCAGTAGTCCCACAGCCTTTATAACGGTGGGTTAAAGTACTAAACCACCAAATACTCCACTATTTCCCTACCTTCCCTATATCTACAGTAAGGAGTACGGACCTTTAGAACCTTTACCTTAAACAGGTAGTCCTTAAGGCTTATATCCCCTGTCTAGGTTTAGGAAAGGAGGCTACTTTAGGCCTTTATAAGGCCCTTATATCGCTTTAAGGCCTTATTAGTAAATAAAAGGGAAAGGGGGTCTTTGTCTGCCAGCCTTTCCACTAGTTAGCTAGCTCTTTAACTCTCCCACCGGGCCTGTTAGGCTAATTTTACAACTTCGTCTGTTTCTAACTCTTTATCCTTCTTTTCCCCTGTTTTCCACCTTTAGCTGGCCCATTAGGTTACTGTAACTACAGCCTATTCAGTAGGTGTTAGGCCTTATAGTCCTTGCTAAAGCCTTTATCCCTGGTTTCTTATTTTCCTTTTAAACTGCTGGCTGATTCTGTTACAGGCTTTTATAATTAAGTATGCTGTTAGAGCTCGTTCGGCTTCTAGCCCTTTTCCGGTTTATAGGGCTTTCTCCTATAGCCAGTCTTTAAAGTTAGCTAGTCGTTTATTAAGGTAAAGGTCTAATAGTGGGACTTAGGCCTTTATTTTTAAACACCTTACAGGGGCTGTTTAGTAAGCTTTAACTATAATATAGAGGCTCCTATTCTGGGCTTTTAATAGGGCCTTTACTAGCCCTTTTGGTTTACTGGTACCTCCTGGGGCCGTTAGCTGGTAGAAGCTGGAAGCCCTATAGGCTATAACGTTGTGGATACACTTAGTATAGACCTCCCTGGCACGGGTAAGGCTTAGGCCCTATGTTTTAGCTGCGATCCTTGATAGTGTAAAGTCTTAAGTCCTTAACTTCCGTTTGACTGCTTGGTAGTGGGCTTTCCACGATAGTTTCCAGTTTAGCCAGACCCCTAAGAACCGGGCCGAGCCTATTAGTTTAATTAAACTGTAACCCTCCTGGCCCCCTGTGTTAGTGAGAGCTATAGGGTTCTTCCATTACCTTCAGCCTTTGTTAAAGTGGATTAGTTCACACTTCTGGGTTGTAAAAGCCATCCTGTGAGTGCTTACCCACTGTAAGTATGTTTTCCAGGCTTTCTCTAGTTACTTAGTGTTAGCTTTAGGGCTTCTTCTAAACACTAACAGGTTTGTATCGTTGGTAAAACCCACTATACTAATAAGTGGGTGGTCCTCTTTTAAAGTTTTATATAACGAGGCTATGTAAAGGATAAAGAGAATAGGGGAGAGTGGGGAGCCTTAGGGTACCCCTACGGTTACTGGAATATCCTTTATTTTCTGGCCGTTAAAGTGGAGGATTGCGACTCTGTTGCTTAACCAAGCCTGTACCCACAGTACTATCCACCGTGGGAAGCCCTGTTGCCGGAGGGTAGACAGCAGCCGTTTATGGTTAACGGTATCGAACGCTCCTGTAATATCTAATTATAGGAGGGAGGCTGCTGCCTTCTGTCTCCAGGCCTCCTGGACCTGTGTGACTACTAACCGTACGGCTAGTTCAGTAGACCGATGCTACATGATACTATATAAGACACCACACAGGATTCAATACAGGACTTAATTATAATAATTTAACTTATTACTTTATTAATAGGTGATAGATCCAGTCATTAACGTTCTAACTACTCTCCTTCCCGCTACTTCCTCACATTCATAATTAAACAAATCTAGTTCTTGACACTACAAAGCTCAAACTTGCTTAGACACCACCTCAACTTCAAGTCCATGCCCTTTTTCCTTGAGATCCTTTCCCTCTAAGCTATCTAGAGTCGTACTCCCATTTCCCAACCCCAACTCTAAGGAAGTATTCGTATCCAACTCCTCACCCAAGCTATCATGTGCACTGCGTCTATTCTGCTGCGCATGCCCAATTGTATCCACGGGTTGCACATCGCTAAACTCTGTATCCGATGTCTCAGTCCACATCCTCGGGAACATACGCGACAGGGCAGGATTGATGGTGATAAGACAGGCGCAAATGACGGCAAAGTTGACCTCAGCAACGGTCCAAGACGCCATGACGACGGTGACGCGGTCAGCGAGGGCCATGCCGCGGATGAACTGCAGGGTTCGGACGAGGGAGATGATGCAGACGCTAGGTATGTAAAACGATCATGTCAGCTATGGGCCCGAGGTGCAGACGAAGTGAGGCAGAGAAGTGACGCACAGAAACGCAAGCACAAACACAACCGCCAACGCATACTTCTGCCTCCGAGGAATACGCAGTTTGCGCAGCACCGTCAGCGGCAAGGCAAATATGAGGAAATCAGTGATGATGTTGATCCCAGCGTGACTCCAAAACACATCGAACTTGTGGCAATACGCGCTTCCGCGTTTTGAGATGTCCCAGAAGGCGTTGAGGGGGATGCAGACGGTGAAGATGGAGACAATGATCCAGATGTGGGTGATGACGACGATCGCGAGGATGATCCTGGTGGCGAGGTGGACGTAGTCGTAGCGGAGAGCGCGGAGATAGAGACATAGGATCGAGATCTTGACCGAGGTGAGAGCGACGGCGTAGCAGATGTTGAGGCTCCATGCTATCTGTAAGAGGCCGTCAGTTTAGGAAAAGATAATAGGTGTTGAACTAGGTTGAAACACCATACTTTCAGATAGGTGACAACTTCAGTTGGCGAAAGCGAGGCGAACATTCGACCTAGACCGGTTTGCAATTCTTTTGCGGTGTTAGAAAAGGATTGCATTGTTGGAGTTCCGGTTCAACTTACGCACGAGGTTACCCGCCGAGAAAGTGGTCGCACAAAGCTATGGCAGGACGTCAGCATCAGCACCAAAGTTTTACGCACTAGTCCGCCCACCCAGCCAAGCAAGAGAAGCCAATCCTCCAGGGCAAAAATGCGAAGAATCACCGCCCTTGACCAGACTCGCAGACCGGTAAAGAAAGTCGTCAATACGATGGCCAGGATGGCGACGCCGATGATGGGCTGGCCGAAAAAGACATTATGGTCCGCTGATCCCTGCGTCGAGCTCTCTGTTGAGTTTGAGGCCATGGTGTCGCAGCCGCTTATAACGGTTCTCTAGCATCTGTCTCAAGCGAGTCACGCAACTCCCTGCCAATCCCAAGCAAACGTCTCCATCGGCCAGAGGATGATCACAATAGAATCGGCAGTCGAGTTGAGCCCGGCGGGAAAGGATCAATAAGGTGAAGAGTGATGCATCAGGCCAAGGGGCAGATCACAATAGTTTTATCACACCCTAACGACAGAAACCCAGGGAAAGCGTTGTGACCCGATTCGGCATCCCGAGACCTGAATCGGTGGGGTAGAAAAAAGAATGAGCCGCCTCATCCAATCATAGCACAAAACTCCACGCATTTGAAGTCTGGCCATGCAACGAGATTAACGTGGCGTCCGCACCAATTTGCGCCAGCTGCAAGTCAACGGACATAAGGCCCTGTTTATGAGGGAGGCCATTCCATATGGGGTTCGCGCTGCAGGGGGTGTTCCCCGGCGGAGTGGTTCAGGCCCGCGGAAGGCTGTCCTGGTTCTGAAGGCAGTGTAGAATCGCGCTGGCAGGACCGAAAGATCAGCGCATGTCCCTGCGGAGCCCCTGCTGGGTGGGGGTGGCGTCGGTGATGGCGCCTGCACCTGCAGCTTTAAGGATTTCCGGGAAACAAAAATCGGCTGATGGGTGACATCGATATTTGCACGTGCCGTTCACCGCTGGGAATTGCCGGCCGAGATACGCTGCGAACTTCTGCAGCTGATTTCAGCGATGGGCCAACATTGCCGATAGCCCCCCCGATGGCCGGGGCTAAGAGGAGTGCCTGAGGCTGAGATCCAGAACTTCAGAGTTCGTGCCTGCCAGCCGGTGGAAATGCGAATCGATTTGACCCCGCACAGTAAATTTGAGAAAGTCCTGGCAGAGTTGGGGGCCATGTTAGAAGCGCTGCACACCTGATTCAGTGGATTTGAAGGGGGTTGCAACTGCTTGATTGTCCTCTTTCCTCTTCTTTCCCCCATCTCCAATCACACAGCCCTGACCCCCCGTCCTTGCACGACCCTCTCCCGTTTAATACTCTCGGCGACCTCCTCATGCCCGTTCTGCCTCGCCATCTCGGCAGCCGACACCCTCGCATGCCACCACACGTCCGCCCTCGCACCGCACCCCAGCAGCAACTCCCCCATCTCCATGTCTCCCCTCTTGGCTGCGACGTGGAGCGCTGTGCCGTTCTGCCATGGCGACAGTTGCAGGAGGTCGCTGTAGCCGTAGAGCTGCGACTCACCATGCGAGGGTTGACTCTGCATCCGGCGGATATGGCCAGACGCATCACCTCCAGCCTGTCCAGATTGGAGCACGGGACTGCAGCGAGCGGCAGCAGGATCGGGATGGCGTCCTCCCCGTAGTACCCCTCGGGCGGCATGTACCCCCGTAAGCAGCCTCTGCGCAGTGGCAAGAGGGACAAGTACGGGGACCTGCGATTCGAACCCGTTGGTGGTGCCGGAGACAGTCGTGAGCAGCTGCGCGAGAGTGCTCGGTCCGGGAAGAGACCGCAGGTGTCGCGGAGGGCTCTCAGAAAAGAAAATACCGTCTCGGAAGAGCAGAGGGACTCGTCGGCTGACGTCCACTTACGCACGAGGTCGAGGACGGCCAGGCAGAGGGCCCAGTCGTCCGGGACCCCCGCGTTGCCAGTTGGCCGAGGTGTCGTCGGCAGGGCGGTGGAGGTGCGCCCAGCAGCCGCCGCGGGGGGTGGTTGGGGCGGTGCGGCTGTGTCTGCTGTTGCTGAAGATGGCGACCCACATGCCGAGGAGCAGGAGGCGGATCTGGCTGTCGTCGAAGGCGAGGAGCTGGTGGACGTGGTGGCGGCGGTCATACTGGCCGAAGCGGTCGAAGGAGGGCTGGGCCGGGGCGGGATATGTCGACACGAGGTACGAGAGCGTGGCGATCGGATCCTCGGACAATTGAACGAAGAGTAAAAAGCGGAAGCCAATTTCGCTAGTGATTGTACCTCTGAGACACCCGGTGCGAGCGCATTCTGTCGAGACAAGTAACATCTTCGTTTTACTCCTCTCTACCTTAAATATGGCAACACGTGGCCAAGCTAGGTGAATCCAAATTAGCTACCGCATGTGTCAAGAGATCTAATTACATCTTTGGGTCTGATGCTTCCCGTTTTAGAAAATGGAGTCATCGTCATCGGGTTTAACCACTCCTCGTATTTATGGATTGATCAGCCAAACTTGAGTTAACCTAATCATTATGTTCCTGTAAATAAACAGGCTCTTCCGCCCGGGTCTGTCTTTTGAGTTGCTCAACTCATTTCATTTTCACTTTGGTCGAGGTGGCAAGCATCCATATCGGCTGGTCACCTGTGTGGCTAAACGTTATAAAAAGTCGTCCCCGACCAAATCTGTCAAGACAGACGACACTGACGCGTCCGCCCCTACAGTTCTCTTATAAACAGCGCCCTAACATCTCCCAAGGTCGCCGCATTTCCCGCCCGGATGAGGCGCCAGCCAGTATTATCACACGATTACATTCTTACGGCGACGGCACTGGATCGGGATCAAGCGGCACCAGCCGGCCAACCGGCCTGCAAAATTGGCTCATCCCATCCCATTTCTCACTTTAACTAACCTACATCTAATCGTAAGTCCACGGTTCGTAGAGGCTGAACACGTACTTTTACCTATCTACTCTATAATTCATCGACAGCTTTTGCCTCCTTCCTTCTCCGCGGTCGGTGCCTCTCCCAAGTATTTAATAATCCGTAGCGGAATGCTTCTTTTATCTATGGGCTAACCTATCGCCATTCTCACTGAACAGAATACACAATACGTTATCATCAAAGAAGGCATGCACCTAAGGCTTTTTATCTAGGTGCTTTAGTAAGAGGGAGTGAGTTTAAATCTTACGTGAGGAAAGAAGCTACGTTTTTTATTTATTTATAACATTTTTCATGCATCCAGCTCGTCTTGGGGGGACTTCGTCACCACGCGAATCTTTGAGCCCCTAGGGATGCGAGAAACAGCCACAGCTCTTCGACCCCGAGGAGACAATTGGGCCCACGGCTATATGCCAGCCCCTGATGGGGCCTTGACGGATGTAGGGCGACCCATAATTTACGCGGGATCTGTTCAACAAGGGACCAATGGGATCAAGAGTACCGTAGCGATCTTCTCATTATAGCAGAGCGTCTAGCACCTCTCGGAAGCATTGGGACAAACGGCATGTTTATCCCGACGATGCCTTTGGTTGGTCAAAGCTCCAAGACGAAGGAAGTGAAAGCTGAGGTGGAGGCTGAGGGACAACCAAAGGGGCCAACAGTCTGGTACCACAATGGTAGCCTAGTCGGTTTTTTCAGCTCGGTCCATATTCTCCCCGAAACCGGCACCATCATCGTCGTCCTAGTTAACTCGTCACCGAAAAGTGACGCGGCCGATTGGATCGGGCAATTTCTTGTAGAAGAGATGATTCGTTGGTCTAAGAAGAACGACTTTCTCGCCCTTGCCAAGACTAGTGCTGAGGCTTATGACGACATGTGGGTACGGCTTCCGCTCGATATCGCCAAGGCAAGATCCCCCGGAAAGCACACACAGCTCCTCTCGGTATACGCTGGTCGATATTACAACAAGATCGGCAACTGGTTCATTGAGGTTGTACATGACAGTGATGGGTTGGAATTTTCATTCCAAGGCAGGGCAACACAGACAAATCGACTCGAGCTGTTTGGGACCGATGTTTTCTCCTGGTCCTTGACAGAGGCAGAGTCACGTGCACGGGGCCGCTGGCCGGATCTTGACGTCTCGACTTCCGTGTTTTACTTTGGGGATGATGGACATGGGAATGTCACTACCCTTCGATGGGAGCACGAGCTTGATCTGCCGGAGGGGAAACATTTGTCAAGGCGACAGGTACCGCTGCATCCGAAGATCGAAAAGCCCACGATGAGCTATATATAGAGAGTGGATTCAAAGCACCAAGAGGGTAATGTTGAAGACGAGATCAAAATTTGTCATCACGAAGATGTGAGAAAGTAGCATATTGAACTGGCCCCAATGGCTCGACGCAAACCTCATCCTCTACTGCAACGTGAACAACGTATCCCCGAACTATCTAATTTTCGTCCGTCTCGGCGCCACTCAACTTCTCAATCCCATCGACTGTCTTGCCAGACTTTAGTTTCTCCAATAACACATTCTGGGCGGTCTGATAGATGGGAAACTCGATGGCATCACACCACTGGACAATCTTGGCCACCTTGGCCCCATCCTCGGTGAACGACACATGCCAAGAGAACTGCAGGTCAAACTCCTGTCCATCAATCAGCCGATTGACATAGACGGTCGTGGCAGCGGCGGTCTTTGCCATTGTGTCGATGCTGACGTCCGAGATCGCAACGCTCTTGGTCCTGAAGACGGGCATCTCGCCCTCCATGGCCTTCTCGAATGTAGCGACATCAAACCCGAAATCGACTGGTGCGCCGAGTTTCCTGAGGAGGGAAATTGGGCGAATGTAGCGGAGGCAGCTGGGGTCGAGCGTCGATGAGATGAGTCTAGCGTCCTGAGCCGCCGAGACTTCGATGGAGCTGTTAAGAAACTTGCTCAATGTGTGCTCCATGGTCTGACGGAGCTCGAGTTGGTCGCTGGTAGCCATGTTCGGAATGGTGCTAATCAAATATGGGTGCAGAACTCAAGTTTGCCGGGGCGGTTGGACGGCAGGACCCTTTGCTTATACCTACTTTATTAGTGAGGACCAGCTACATAAGGTAGCTTTATGTTGTTGGCTGCATTGAAAATCCTTCGCTTACTTCTCACGGCTTACGGCATTAGTGCTTACTTTGAACGTCTCCAACTTCCTGAGGAAAGGTACCAGTACAAGGTCTCTGCCAAGCCCCGCCAAGACCCTCCCCCTAGCACCGTAGACCCATCCTCACACATCTTCTATCCTCGTATTTGGCGAATCTTGTCTATCATATAGTAGACGGTACCCGAGAGGTGAAGAATGTGGGTGATGGCGTAGTGGAGGGTGAGAAGACGTTCTGGGAGCCGATGGTGGGACGTAGGAAGAGGCTCCTCGTGATCAGGAATAATGTGGGCAAGGAGAGGTGGCCGAAAACAGACCAGAACGGTCATGTCCGAGTCGGACGGCCTAGGTTCACTGGGTTTGCTGCCCGCCCGTGGGGTTGGTTTGGCTTTGGAATATTGCCCTCTTGTGCGTAGTGATGAATGGCTGCAAAGTACAGGTCGGCTCTGTGAGATGTGGAGTTGTGTGGCCCGCAATGGGGTGTATTCTGTCTGCGGGTGTGTGTGGAAGGAAGGGGAGTGTCGTCTTGGCCAGAGGGCAGGCTGGAAACAGTGCCGGAGAGGCGGTGCTATCTCTGACAGAAAGGAGGGCCAGGTGACAATAGCAGCTCAAGAAGTTCATAGAGTGACGTGACTTACTATCCGGGTAACTTGTACAGTGAATCACCAGCCGTGAGCCATTTACTCAGATGAAATTGACTGCGCCAATCCCCGTCAGCATCCTTTCTGGCTGTACTCAGAGGTGAACTGCAGACTAGGAACCCGAGTGACGGCGTTTGAGGTGGCTCTAGCCACGCTGTGTCATGCGCTAGTGGTAGACCTCGATCTGACCTCAATACTGTCGGTGATGTGTGATTCATGAAGCAAAGCGCTGCTTTCAAAAATGACTATCAAAACACATGCTGTGAAGAAGGGGCGAATTCCACTGAAACATGAGGTAAATGCATTTGAGCTCGCAGGTGACATGTTTCAAAAGGACAACACAGAAAGTGATAGCGGCAAGGGAATTACTCGAGCAAACTGCAGGGTTTCTGCGAATCGGGCGAAACTACTAGCAGTCGGAAACTCATCGGTAAAGGTGAATCCGGAATTTTCATGCCATGTACATCATTGAACGGCATTCCTGTGGAGATTCTGGAAAAAGTCAGCTTTGTGAATAGAGTTTTGGATGAGTACGTGAATCACTGTAGCCACAGACATGGAGGCTCCCTTTTCAGGAGAATATATAAAGTTAGATAGATCCTCCTCTTTTACCTCCTCCCTCATTCAGCCATCAGCATCTGCCACCAGCGAAACAAACACCAAGATCTCAAGCATTTACTTCAGTTTCACCCTTCATCCACTAAAAAGACTTCCAACTCCAGAAACCTCTTGATTTACCAACATCACCAAGATGTCTATCATGCATGCGATCGGCCATCTCTACAATCACGCCATCGGCGGCGTCCGGCGTCCTGTCAACCACGCTGCCGGGGACTGGATGTGCTGCAAATGCGAACGGGGCACGAACTCACGTTCGAGCACGACGTGTGAAAACAGCGAGTGTGGCCATACTTTCTGCCGGTGGGTTTTCCTTTCAAATATGTCCGACTATTGAACACGTACCTAGCTCATTTGGACTTCTAGTAAATGTCAAGTCCATAGTCTGGAAGACTAGACTTTACATAGTATCAGCGGGATACCTACTCTGCCGTTCAGGGATGACATCTCATTGAAGGAGGGGTTGAGTGCGGGGGGAAGCTGGACTTCTACACCTGTGGGGACACTGGTCCGCGCGATGGTTCTGGGCTGGCCCCAGGCGTTTAGTCTGTTGGTATTTTAGCATTGACTTTCTACACAAACTCTCTTTCCCAGAATGGAATTGCCTTGGTTTGTACGATAGAAGTCTTATGAATAAACCCTGATAAGTCCTTGGGGTTGAGAAACCTCGGCAAACCTTTGAACTCGAGTTACTCGGGAGTTTGGGGGTATAAAATCTCCGTCAATATCTGCTCTAGAAATGTAGGGATCAGCTGCATAACTTCATGTGTTAGCTACCCTGTACTCGAATTCTTGACGTCTTTCCCACGGTTGTGCGTACTCTGTATCTTTCCATCTTCCTAGGGCCAACATGTGACTGTTCAGTTAAGAAAATTTTTGTTTCTCAACACCACACTTAACGTTGGGGAACTTTCTTCGAGGGCTTTGATAGCCATGCAGACATGCCGTTCAGAGTCATACCGTCACGCCGGTGAAAAGAAGGTTCAGGTTGCCGAAAAGTCAGGCCGGTTGAGAAGGATAAAAAGAAGGCAGAGCGCAGATCCCTGGCCGAGGGCGCCTGTTCGGAATGGTCACTTGCAGCCCCACAAGCAGCGATTCCAGAGTCGGCTCAGCCCAACCACTTTCAATCCGGCCTTGCCCCTCACAATCGTCTCGGCCTTCCTCGTCGGGCTTGCTGCCAGCTAGTCTTAGAGATCGCGGCCACTAACCAGTGGTTTGCGACCGAGTTCTTAAAATACGTTAATGCGCTGGGCAAGCTGCCGTTCGATCACCACATGCTGGCAGCCTTGGTTCCACCGCGGCCGTTGCTGGTGGTGGAAAACTCGGGGATTGATTACCTAGGCCCGATCAGTTAGGTGAATCAAATGGTACGGACTTGCAGCATGGTATTGGCACAACCCAGAGTACCGAGCACATCTCTTTTACTCTATGGCGTAACATATATATAAGTATTGCAATGAGGTTGAAGGGTTTTTATGGATTTACAAAACAACAACGGCTGCCTCGTCCAAGCCCAAGATTAAGAAGCACAGGTCGGTGCTCCATTTTGCAAGATACAAGTACGGTAACCACAGATAATCCGAGGAAGGCCATAAGAAGCTACCTAGGTACAGACAAAGCGAGGGCGAGAAAAAGAAATTTAAGGTTGATAGTATCTAGTAAGGCAGTAGGTAAAGGTTAGGGGAGTAATGTATTTTCTGTCCGAGTTCATTTTACGCTTTGCTTGGTGCGAGCTCCGATAACCCGGCGCTCCTGTCGACGGACTATAGCTTCGTGGGGGAAGTCCTTGGAAAAGTCGTTCAATGAGCTAGTTACGGCGGGCCTGAGCGGCCATGGACAGAGTGTTAGCATCGTGTTGGAAGAGCTGTTAGTGTATTGAACTTCGAGGTGCTGGCCATTGGACTCCAAGGGCAGATACAAAGACGCCGAAAATTTTTTTAAAAATCTGTTGAGATTTATGGGCCAACACACAAATGAGTAACCCCAGAGAGTGAAACGCGAAGATGGCCGCATATCGCTGCTATCGACTGCAGGATCTAGAAGGACCTGCCCGTTTTGAAACTCCTGCTTGATAGAAGCGCTTCCTTACCTATTCCTGTGGCGTGTTGAGAGGTAGGCTATTGCTACGGCAAGTGCTGCCTTATGGGCCTGGCAGCTGCTGGTTAATCTGGTTATTTGGGGCTCTGCAATGGAATGTCAGACTCAGTTAATAAGAACGAGAAACTTTGATCACAGGTACATACTGTAAGTTGAAGTTTTACACTTGTGTTACTGCCTTCAAGTCTCTCCATAGGCATCTACCTGTTGGCCAGGTACCTAGACGGTGCAAATGCATCGAGTCGCTTCTCTTCCAAAAAAAAGAAGAAAAGAAAAAGTAAAAAAAGAACCGGAGTCGAAGGGTCTGCACGCACGGTTCGGATCTCCAAAGCAATCTAGGTATCGTACTGCTCGGGAACTCGAAGCCAAGTGTGGTCCCATCGTCTGTCGTGGGACTCCAATTCATTGGCTGCAGTTCCACTGGGCGGCGTCATCCGGTCGCCGAATGAGGGGCGACCATGGCTGAATCTCTTGGCAGGCGCAAAGGCTTGGTCCCAGCCTCTCATCGCGGCCATCCATGGGCGCCTAAGCCATTTTGCCCAGGCGGCCTGACGGGCGCCAAGAGCTGTGCCACCTCATCCTGCAGACTGCATCCGTGGACCCTGCAGGGCAAGAGCGACCTGAGACGTGATAAAACTCGGGCCTCCCCCGCCACCGATAGTCCGTTTGCAACTGCATCTGGTCTTTTTGCAGACCACTCGCGGACCTTTGCGCCCGACAACTTCACACACCTGCTCACTGCCCAACATGGCGAAGTTCAATCTGCTCGCCGGCAACGCCGTGTTTGCGGCCCTCAACTTCATCGCTCTGCTCTCCATCCTCACCTTCTGGATCCGCAGCCTGAACCGCGCCGCGCCGATCCAATCGCCGCCGATGCGACTCGCCCGCATCTTTCTCCGCATCACGCCGCCAATTTTCGGCCTGTACGTCTAACCATTCAATCCTCAATCCTCTGCACATCTCCTAGTGAACTGACCAGAACCGCTTTGTACAGGGGTGTCCTCATCAGCGGCGTCCTCGGCGCATACACTGCCGCGATGATCGCCGACGACGAGCTCCAAAGCACGCCTGCCCTGACCTACCTCGCCCTCACCTCCAGCTTCCTCGTAACGGCCGGCGACATCGGCATTACCCTCGCGCTGTATCTCAGCACCATCGCCAGTCTGTACGTCGGCCTCGGCCGGACAACATGGTGGAAGCTGCTTCGGTTGGATGCGCCCGTAGGCGGCGCCCTGCTGCTGATCCTCGACATTGCTTTCTTTGGAAGAATGGTTGCTTTAGCTGCGGGCGCCACCTCGACGCGGATCGACCGCCGCGGTATTCTCTGGCTGCCCGTCATCATCGAGCTCACGCTGCTGATTATCACGCTTGGCGCCTTCTGCGCCGTCCTCTACACCATGTCGAAGCTGAAGAAGAGGGGAGAGACGCACGTGGTGGCGATGGGCAAGATTCCCACCCTGCTCCTGGCCGCCACGAGCATCTGGGTTGTTCGCTGCTGCTACAACACCGCCGTCACCGTCAAGGCCATGCTCCCCAGCTGGACTGAGGATGAACTCAACGCGCAGTTGATTCTCATCCCAATATTTGAGGTGTTCCTCGGCGCTGCAGTGTTAGCGCTGCTCACCATTGTGCTTCGCAAGGCCGTGTGGGCCGATGCGTCTCTCCATCCCACCACTACCCATCCGGCTCCTGTTATGATGGGGCACTATCAGCAGCAGCCCTCGCAATATCCACAGCCACCTGCAGGGTATGAGCAACACTCTTCCCAATACCCACAACAGACTGCAGGGTACCAGCAACCTCCACAGTATGGATATCCTCAGCCGCAGGCGGCGCCGTACTACTCGGATGCGACTGTGCAACAGCAGCCGCATGTTTATAATAAATGAGATGGACTCCGAGGTTTGGATAACCGGGGCGAGAAAGAAGCGAGACCTGATCATGTAGTGTTCCTCGGGGTGTGATTTTATGGCTTTGTAGACGGACATGGTATTATTTCCTTTTTAGTATATCTTGAAATTACTCAGCGTGCGTAGAATACCCAACATTTTCAGTTTCCTTGGAATTATACCCGTCTCATAAGCGTTGTTGCCATGCTTTTGCGATGAAGTCTCATAATTACCTTGAAATGGATTCCTTTCGCGGCTCGCATTTCGACTGCGGCTCGTAATGCGACCCTTGTTTGCGGGTAGATCTTTCAAGCGATCAGATGGCCCCCACCGCCACAGCAATGCCGGCCTTGGCCGCCGTTGGCAGGCCTCCGGGTCGTGGGCCAGGTGTCGCCGTTTTGCTAGGCGCAGACGCGCGCTTGTAGACAAGGCGGTTAGCTGCAGTTTGATCGAGATTTCATGTCGCAGAATACATTCATGTTTTGTGAATCTGGATGGGCAATATGAGTCGGCGGTTGCCCCCACGTCTATTCCTTCTGCTCTCGCATGCTTCCAAGTTGTGACTAATTGGGCTAGGCCGCAGCACTACACTGAAAAGTTAGGTTGCGGAGTAATCAAAGTGACTGGAGCTTTGCGGTCTTCTGCCGGATCGTCTCCCCTTGCGACTAATAGTGCTCCAAAATCGGCTCCATTGGGTAGTTTCTACCTACCTATGAGTGCAAGATTTCCAAGAAAAAGCTAACCGAGGGAAGAGTTTAGGATTCCTTAAACCCTATAGTTTCTAGCAAGGACTCGGATATATCATCGGATTTAACAGCTGCATCACGTTCCTGGCCGAGAGCGCTCTCTCGATAAAGATTCGCTGCATTCTTCAGTGCTGTGCTCCACTGTTGCATCTGGGAGCTTGTTCCAAATCCCAGTTCAACAACCGACGTCCCGGCCCTTCGGACTCCATCTACGTAGAGTACTCTACAATATGTAGAGGCTTCATGGACTGTCAGTAAAATCCGTATTCTTAGGGGTAGGATAGGGCGTGGGGACTCACATGGATCGCGGCTGGGGTAGATACCCTGAATTTTCCGCATCGGTACCCTACCTGCTAGCTCTAACCTCATCCCGAGGTTTGTCAGCTCAGCTCTAGTCCTTTGTAGTAGCTGGATTCTTGATAGCTTTTGCGGGACCTCTTCAAAGACGATAAACACGGCCTCGAAGAGGTAAAGTCGGTACCTCGGGGGCTGGTTACATTGAAATTAGCCAATTTGCTCTTTCACTGCCGGGGCGCTGGCATCTCACTCGCTTGTAAGGTTGGGGAACGATAACCATGACCTCTGGGTCATAACGCAGCAGTTTCCCGTATATGCGAGTGTCAAGCATGTGGTCCTCCCGGTTTCCCACACGGGCCGCAAGATCTGCAAACGCATCTTCAAGGTCTTCCAGCTTCACCCACCGCAAGATAGCGTCCTGACACCGTCGGAAGATTCTTTCAGTCGGAGTGAGTTCGGAATGGAGGCTACTATGCATGTCAATTTGTTGATAGAGAGCCCTGCACGTCTAAGTGGGTGTTAGCTTGTACTAAGCACCTAGTTTTCCAACCAAGCAAGGGGATAGCCTCCCATACCGACAGAAACTCCGACTTGGCCTCAACCAGACGCGAGGGGAGCGACATGAGATTCAAGGTTTTCGCAACGGCATCGTTGCAAGACACATACGCGCCATCTGCCTCGTCGGTGTCTTGGGAGAGACTTTGGGTCAGTGTTTGGAGCCGGGACCTGAGTAGGTTGCTGTTCCGTGGCTGGGTTCCAATCGCGGTACCATAGGGCTGCGTGTCTTCTGACCACAAGTGAAACGGGGCGGCCCATTGTCGGTGCTGGGATGGCCTGAGAATGTTTGTTTCGATCGCCAGCAAGAAACGCAGCTCTATCTCTAGGACTTTACGTAGAGGGATGAATATTGCTTGCGATTCGGCGGGCTTGAGAAGGCCAAGATCCGTAATTGAGTGTTCCACCTTAAGGCCCTCATCTAGTTGCCGGATGAGCATCCATTCCTGCTTTGCAAAGTCTTCCGTGAGCAAGAAATGCAGGGATTCCTGGTTCTCGCCACTTTTCTTCTCGATTGCCGCATTCAAAGTGTTCACATCTACCGCCTGGATTAAGCCGGGTTCGATAGGAAGTATCTTCTCGATGATATTTATGACCTGTTTAGTGTCAACTTAGGTGTTTTCCTGACACGAGGGATGGGCAGATAGTGTTTCACGAGAGGACCAAGAGAGACGCACTTTGAAAAAGCCGGTGATCTCGTCTCCCATCAGTTGACCGATTGTAGGAACGTCATCAGGCTCGAAGAAGGGAGAAGCGGATATCTCTGTAAGTACTTGATACGCAAAGTGCTTCCTATTTTCCATTGTGTCGTTGGTGTAAGGGTGACCGTTGCGTGTGTACTGGCGATCCTCGAGGTGAAATTGATCGGAGGAGAGGTCGTATAGCTGACAAAGAGGTATGGCCTGACTGAAAACATGTTGGATGCATGTGAAAGGGTGTTTTGTAAGTTCAGGTAGGTGATATTGAGGGACGAATAAGGATGCGAAGTCGGGTAATTGAGAGAGTTGAAGCTGGAGTTTGAGACATCGGCGCAACAGCAACTCGGTGCTGGGGCTTTGTTCCGGCACTTCGGGAATAGCTGCCAAGTCAAGCTGCCGCCCGCCAAACTCGTAATGGCGAGAATTGGTGATTTCATTGGCGTATATCGGCAGTGCAATGACCGACATGACCGACACGTCACCTAAACTCAGGCCCGAGAACACTGACCAGGCGTGCGAGCGCGCGACGGAACTTCGAAAGGAGAAATCCATAGTGTCCCGCTGGACGCGACGGTAAGGCCCAGAGGTTTTCAGGTCATCCTCGAACTCAAAGCCTGAGGGGAATTGAGTTTGCTGTGCCTGTGGTGATGAGGATCCACCAGACGAGGTGGCTAGGGAACCTGCCATGCTTCGCCTTCTAGTTGCGATAGTTTGTGCGTCGAAGGTGTCTTCCAGGTTCATCAGCCGGCGGGAGAGATCCTGGTTGGTTTCTAAAAGTTGGGTGACGTTGTTCGCGAGCTCGGCTTGGCTCTGTTCGGCCCGCATGGATGTGTCGCTTTGAAGGATGCCCAGTATCAGAGATATCGAAGACTTGAAGCTCTGCAGGCGGCTGAGAAGAGTGGTGAATTCGGTCTCCTTTCTCGCCCACTGGAAGCGCGATCTCAACGCAAGACGAGTGACCGAGGACGCGTCGGGCAGCGGCAGTGAGCCGACCGAGGCTTCGAGATCCGAGAAGACAAAAACGCCGTCGGTGAGTACCACAACAACCTGGTCGAGCTGAACCAGGGCGGCGCGTTGGGCGGAGACGGACGCCATGTTCTGCGCAAGGGTCCTCAGGGCCGACAGGATAATGGAGGCCGCCTGCACCTCGGCGTTGACATGGTGCGCAATCTGTGGCGTGTCGCGTGCAGCTCCGATGTACGGCCCGAGAACTTTGCTGATCGACGCTGCCGCCGAGAGCAGCCCGGCGATGGACGCCGCAATGCTCAGTGGGTCAGCCATGATCGCGGAGGTTCATGCCAAGCTCAGAAAAAGCCAGAGGTTCAGCTGAAAATCCCCCCGCCCGAAGGCCTCCGAATGCCAACAGCGACTTTGCGATTGGTTGAGATTTGGAGATTTGGAGAGCTTACAGCAATGTCAGGTGATTCAGAGGCTAGAGCACTTGCGCCTTCCTTTGGAAATAGTTCCACTCTCGACCACACTGCACCTTCCGACCTCAACGATCAAGTCTTTCGATTTTCAGGGTCTGCACCGAGAAACTGAGAGAAAATCAAGGCAACTTCAAAGTTGAACTCCTAGAATAATACCTAAAGCCACTTCTCACCCTCCCACCTCATCTTCACATCCGGCACCCCCTCCTCATTCCCCCTCCCATCCGTCCGCTCCACCTCGACCAATCCACGCTTCTCATAGAACCTCCTAGCCTCCACATTCGCCTCGAAAACCCACAGCTCAAACCCTCCAGGCCTCGCCTCTTTCACCGCCTCCAACAGCGCCGCGCCCACTCCCCGGCCTTGGTTCGACGGAAGCACATACAGGTCGGCCAACTCATTGCTCCCAGGGTAATGCGCGTAGCCGACCACAGTGCCGTTGCGCTCCGCGACGAGGGCGGCGTCGCCGGATGCGAGAGCCCGTGCCATCCAGGCGTGGATGTCGGCAGGGGAATGGATGGAGGGGGGCATGCCGGGTGCGGAGTCGCGGGCCGAGATGTGGATCTCGGCCATGGCGGGGGCGTCGGCGACGCGGGCGGGGCGGAGGGTGAAAAGTGGGATGTCTTGGCGGCTGGTGGGCTTTGGGGATGCCATTGCGATGCTCTTGCAGCCTCGGAGTGTGGGGTTGTGGGTGTGGAAAATTTGGTGTTCGAGAACCTTTTGCACCCGGGAAAGGGAATTGAGGCGGTGCGGGCTAATTTCAGTCACAGACCATGGCCCAGTATTTCTTCCTGTCAGACGGGGCAATAGATAGAGGTTACACAACGTCGGTTTGCCCCAATTTTCCGTCGGCTGGATGAACGTATATTAAAACGAGAATCTTATTCAAAACTAAGCTACTAACACAAAACACCATGAGGAAGTTCAAAGTAGCCCGGCTATGAGACGACAGCAGCCCACATAGAAATAAACCGTTTAATCGCAGCCCAACGCACTCATCCAACAATCACCTTTTTTTTTTTTTCATCCTTCATTAATACGTTAGGCAGAGGTAGATGAGCTCGGCGAGGAACTTCACAGCATCAAACATCAGTCTTATCACGGTGAATAAAGGGGGAGGGGGCTGTGAGCGCAGGTAGCGCTTCAAATGCGTACAGGTCAGTGACCATGAGACGTTCCCAGGCTGTGGATCCAGACTCAGGGCCTGCGGCGATAAATCGGTCGATAGGAATCGCAGCACCATGTGCGTGCTGACGTTCTTCCTCGTCGAACTTGAGACACTGGGACAGTTGGTAATCATCCCTGAACGGAGAAGGTTGGGCTTACGATATTGAGATGCAGGTGCCACTGCTCGGACAGGTATGTAGACCCGGACTTCTCACTGCCCGTAGCCGAGAGGGTCGTGCTGCCAGTCGGTGAAACCTGAGTCATGTCTGAAAATGTGCTGGAATGTGCCGAGACGCAGGGGCTTGTTGGAGCGGGGTCAACACTCGAGGGTGAGGGAAGCAAACTTGGGTTCAGGACTTTGATGGTGTCGACTCCCGAGAGCCTGAGCAGAGGCCAGAGTCACATACTTATGCTTGCCAGCGCCGTCTCGCTCGACCGCTCTCGTTGAGGTCTCTCATCGAGTCATTGCATTGCAGGGCTTCCTATGTGCTCTTTCTGAATCATTTCATCAGGCGTTTGGGCCGTTGACTTCGCTGGGCAGAACGTGTTGTTCATGAGTAATGCCCCTCTCGACACCACCAGCCTTCGCATTGGGGTAGCACAGTTCCTCGTATGGACCCAGATGGGGGGGACAAGCCACATCCATCACCGGTCGTGGCGCAGAAGTGCCGTAAGCGCCACAATCGTTGCCGGTCGTGGCTTGCGACCTGCATACCGCCACAATCGTCGCCGGTCGTAGGAGAAAGCAAGGCAACCACTGAATGCAAAGCGAGAATGTGAATCTAGCTTGTATTTAGATTGCACATTGTCTGGTAGAAATTTGTCATGGTCAGTGAGGAAATACATCGGGACTTTTGGCTGCTTGGATTTCTTACCCTTGCAAAACTGCTCCTTGCACGAATTCGGGGGCCGAGAGCAACTAGAATCAGTGGAACTAAACTTAGGGCACTTTTAGTAGAACAACTATGGTCCTGGAAGGGTGAACGGCTTACCTCATCAGTAGTCCAAAAGCGCCCAGCAGAAATGAGGCTTCCATAAACCCCAAACCATTAAACACTAGAATGAATTAGGCGCCGGGGGTACCAAGATATGGGGGATGAGCGCACTTGGTGTAACAGCCAGGGGCAAGACTCCAGCTACCGCATTTCGGCAAAAGCTCTGTGCGGCCATGGCAGAGCTCGCATAGATGGTATACCTGTATGCGAGGCTTGAGTACGGAGTATGGCCCTCCGGGCGTGGTGAACTCACACGTCTGCAAAATACGTGAAGACGGCAATGTAGATGGCGTAGGATCCGAATGTAACTATTACGATCGAGATAGAGGCCACAATCCAATGGATTTCGGGCCAAATGACAGCTCCGTACCTAGAAGTCAAGTTGTTAGCTGGGCCTGGTGGTGGATTGCGGGGTTATTGCATACATGAACATCCCTGCTGACATAGTGATGCTCAGGAAGCATGCGGTATACAACCGCGCCTCTGGGTTCCACTGATCGGTCGTAGCCTTTCCAGAGGCCTGGCTACCGAGCAGCCGGCGAAGGCGGCGAAGTTGGCGCATCTGTGGGATTTTATTTGCGTACTTGTGGTATAGGCGCTCCTGGAAGGGGTAGCAGGTGTTCCCAAAGACTGCACCGACAACAGTGGCCAGGAGGACAAGGCCAGTTTGCTGTTGAGTAAAAGAGTACGTCACCTCAAACGTGAGGGGGACAGACTCGTAAAAGCTGAATTGGGTGTGTCAATGATGAATTGGCATGATGCCATCGATGGGGGGACGTACAGGAACAAAAGCGCCCAGCTAAAGGAGATCCACATGCTGAACCAGAATACAACTGGTTCTGTAAAGAGCAAGCCTATCACGATGGGTAGCTTGTTAGATAGACCATAGGACCAGCCGCGCAAGGATTGGGGTTGGGGGTGAATGGGACGGGCTTACGGAAAGGCCGAGTCAGGCTGATGTGGATCATCTGTTTGAGTGTCGCGCGCTGTTCCTTTTCTTTGACCCTCCATCGAATGTTCGATGGTGCAGCACCCTGCTCCGCAGCCTTGGCTTCAAAAGAGTTAAGAGCTTTTGCCCGCTTGCTAAGTAGTACCGACCCACGAGACTCCCGGAATAAGAATAATACCAAAACCATCAGGAGAGAGTTGATGATCAGCTGGTGCCAGTAGATCCATCGCCACCCGAGAGACTCAAGAACGAAATTTGATACAAGCTGGCCCATGCCGCCCGAAAAGGACGCCGTTGCGAAGATGGACATGGGGATGCCGCGCTCATGGGGCTGGTACAGGTCCGCAATAATGCCACCGACCATTGTGCTGAATGTGCTTGCGCCAACGCCCTGGAAGAAGCGGACAACCAGCAATCCCGTGAGGTTATTAATGAGCGCAATAACCAGTGTGCAGACGTTGTACAGCAAATAAGTAGCAAGAAATACGGGCTTCCTGCCCACGAACTCGCTGAAGGGAGCCAAGACCATGGGTGCGGCGGCAAAGGCAGCCTGGAAAACGGGCATGCCAACCAGGGCGACGATGCGTGGCGAGCCAAACTCCACAGCAATTGCAGTGACGCCTGAGACGTAGGCCGAGATGGAATAGGCGGCCATGAAGGTGGTGAGGATGCTGACGCCGGCAACGAAATGCTTTTCGCGTGCTGGCCATTTGGCAGGATTTCGAATTGGCTTGACGATGGCCTCGCGGTCCCCAGACAGTGCTGTGTCCCACGAGAGGTACTTCAAGTTGAATACGCCCTCGTCGACGTCAGTCATGGTGCGCATCTCTTCGCCCATTGCTCCGTTGAGCGGCCATGCGCTGCCTGTTGGGGTGTTGAGTGTCAGGTTGTGAGGTGTCGGGCGCGTCAGGCACTGAAGTCGCCGTGAGAAGTCGAGGTTGGGGAAAATCGCTTGAGTGACGGACGGCCCGATAGGGTGTCTGGCGGCCGCCAGCCGGTCTGACCTTATCTGGCTGCTGATTGGATTCGGTTCGCTAAATGAAAGTCAGGGCGCTCGGAGATGCATTCCAGGGAGGACACTGTGACCACCCGTAGAGTGAGTGTAGCGGAATGTCTTTGCATTGTCGTTGGCGTCGGCTAGCCTGCAGCCGGCCAAGCACAAGCAAAGATGGAACAGCGTCATGCCCGAGAGTGCACTTCCATGTCCTACCCCAGATCCAGTCTCTTTCGCCCGTTCTGTGATGGCCCCCAAAACGCAAGGGATGGCAAGGCTCCGAACCATGAGGAATAAATATGGATGGAAATAGCGCAACATCCCCGCGCTTCCCCCGCGCACTCTTCCCGTTACCCTGCCCTCCATTCACACTCCTACAGTCAGGTTTGAGGTCTCGAGAATTTGCGACCGGCCGAGACCCCACTTCATGTAACCAGACGCGGCGGCGCGATTGGAAAGAGCGCACAGGATCCCCATGGACGGCCAGCACATCACTGGCCACGAAGATGGAGGCAACGCAGACGACGCAGACCCTTTCGACGAACAGCACCAATTGAACGGATTTTATGCCACTTGGCCTGCCGTTTCCCTGGATGACGGCTTTTTCGACCCTTCCACTGGTCAAGACGATGAGGGTTGGCTGGCAGGTTTGACAGCACCTTCCCAGTATCTGTTCGGGGTTGACCCGTCCGCCATCGCACCTGCACCTTCAGTTTTCCCTGACTCGGATGTGGCGGTCAGCGGATACGGATACGCTATCGCTATCGACATCGACACTGTCGCCACACCGCTCGAGGGCGTGCAACCGCTCTCTGGCCATTGGGATCCTCTGATTGGACCCTTTGACTCCCTCTACAATTTCGGTAGTCCCGTCGGGCCCTCTCTGACTCAGTTTGCACTCTCAGTTGCGCCCCCGATTCCTTTCAGCATCCCCATGAATGACGCCGGCACCAGTGGCGATGATAATTTCGAATTTGGCCTGAGCTCAAACGAGAACCCCGACGACCGCGATGGTTTATTCCCGGGCTTAGAGAGTCATTTTGGGACACGCGACATGGTTGTGGTCGCCAGCGACGGTCCCAGCTCCTGGAACCCGGGACATCTCCTTAACCGGATCGCACTCTCCCTGCCAGGGTCTGCAGGCTCTTCAAGCCTATCTCAAGCTCCGAGCCCTCAAAACGGCGAGCCTAGCCCAGGAATATCGAGACTGATGGCGGATCAGCAGTCTGACCAAAGCTCGTTTACTCTCGACGCAATGTCGCAAACATCTTTCGATGGGGCTCGTCCACCTCCAACTTCTGGAGATCAACGGGGGCCGAGGACGCCAAGCCGTCAAAGCAGGCTAAGTCAGCCGCCGACCAGTCCGTCTACGCTTGGGCGCTCTTCTGGCACCTCTCCCCTCGCTCAACCTGCCCAGCAGAACAGCAGCATCCCGTTCACTACCAGAGTAGAGCTTTTGCCTGCGCCAAAAGGGTTTAGCCACTCTCACATATTGGTCGTGACGAACGGTTCCGGCTCATCCCCAGGGCTTTGGCGATGGGATAGTGCTGACGTCGCTGAACTGGCAAAGAATATAAAGATGCGATCCCTTGAAATGTCATCCCAAGCCGCGGACGCGGAGGCAGAGGGCGGCAGAAAGAGAAGGCGGATGGGCGAGCCAGTAGCATCTTCCGGGGCACCCTCCGAATCACTAGAAGTCAGGTTCACAAGCCCCACGCCTATAACATATTCTTCCGGGGCCCAAAGATTGCCCTCAGCTAGTTCCTCAACGGCGTCTATGCCCACTCAGAGTGTTGCTGCGGGCAAACGTCCTCTCAAGAGAAAGACGGACGAGGAACGGAAGGCAATTTCGCAGATCAGGAAAGAAAGCGCATGTTTGAGATGCCGAGTAATGAGGGAGAAGGTAGGCACTGACCGCTCACCTGCATATGTCTCGGTGGTTTCGCTCTCAGGCTAACACGTTTATCCAGTGTAGCGAGACACGGCCGTGTCCCAGGTGTGTCCAAGTCTCGAAGAGTGCAAGAGCCATCGCCCTCGTCCCATGCCAGCGTGCTAGTTTGGATGATGTAGAGCTGTATAGGCGACGTATGTTGGCTTCTACCCACCCCCCAGGGTCGAAACATTATCACCAAAGTCTAGGCGCTTACCTATCTGATTTGACAGGAACCCAGTTCGGGCTCTTCGTTTACCAGTACAAGCATGAGGGCGACCGACTGCCAGAACGAACTGCGAGCATCGTCAACCCGACTGTCCTAGAAGCGCAGTTGGACCAAGGCTGTCCACTCACGGTTGCAGAGACATTCATCATTGAGAGCTATGGCACGTTTCGTCGCTTTTCTCCACATGCGTCGACACAGATACACCAAGAAAAGGTCCTCGCTTTGCAGCAAGCCTCAACCATGGAGAGCCTGAGACACAGCAACATCATTGCCCAATACCTCGAACTGCACATGAAAGCTATAATCGACACTCTCGGGACAAACAGTAACTTCATTGCTAGAACATTGCGCGTGGCCGAGGAGTTCAGTCGGACAGTGGCTGGAAAGCGGAAGCCAATGCTCCGAAACGCACTGTACATATTTACCGCCCGTTTCCTGCGCCGGACGTACTGGGTTCAGCCCAATACGGAATCCGGCGATTACGCCGTTGCGTGGATGGATGCTCCATGGCGAGCGCTCCCCGCCCCAACGCCAAAGTCTTTGACAGATGCTGAAGCCTTGAACGCTATACTAAAGAGCCACTTGTCAGTCTTGGAGAGGTTTGTCCTCAACGACTTTACCGCAAAGGTATATGAAAGAAAGAAGGAAAACTGGTTTGAGCTATTTCTCGTCACGTTCATTTTTCAGGTCATCCTCAGCGAGAACCTCGAGATGAGCTTCTACAGCCAAATCGAAGCATCAGTATGTGGGACTGTCCTCTCGTTCCTCTTATCAGGTAGTCCTGGAGACACTTCTGCTAACTCGTATTAAGGACAAGCCAATCGAATGCCCCTGGTCTACATTTGGCGGCCTTCGCAGCTATTCGTCGAAGCGAATTGCCTCCTACTTTACGGCCATCAATGGCCGTGATCCTTTCCTGAAACCTGGGGCAAAGGAGTGGGAGGGTTTCGGTGATGTGGAGAAGAGGTATATGCGGGAATGCGGTGAGATTTTGAGAGGTTTGTTTGCACCGCTTCCCCGCACTTGTTGCGGGATAGGTACTGGGCTGACTACGGCTGACCAATTTACAGAGGGATTCACAAAGAAGGACGACCTGGGCTTTCGGCGGTCAGCGTCCCTTGGAGAGGCCGAATCACCAGGGAGCTGGTGGAGATGGGCAATGGAAACCGTTCTCGGAGATGAGCTGACAGCTGCACGGACGGAATAAGCTGGATTGAGCAGGAGACGGATGACAAATGACATATGACAGGTTTGATGAGAGCATGAATAAGCGCTAACCATTACTGGAGCTACCTCCGACAATTTCTTTCATTCTTATGGTTTCCAATATGTCATGGTTCGCATAATACGAGGGACGAGGAAAAGAAACGGCCAGCAAGGATCATCAACCATAAAATACCATTGCTCGAGTCTCGATACTCTCCCGAGGCCGGCTTGTACCGTATCCTCGGAGATTAGGTTGGAAGGCTGCATGGGGGCAAACTGGAAAGACAGTGCGATTAGCGTCTCTCGAGCGCAGTGTTGCGGAACGCTAGGAGTGGCTTACCCCGAGAGCTTGTGCTATTAGAATCGAAAATCTTGAACAGCAACAGTTCGTTCTTCGACTGCTTGTCGAGGAAATGCCACGCGTGTGCTGGGGACGCGTGGACCTGCAGTGTCTCGGCCACATTTGTGGGGAAGACCGTGTCAGAGGGGGTCAGGTCATTCTCCACGTCGAGGGATCGCCAATCACAGAGACCGAGAGGCCAGTCCTCTAGGTCGCAGAAGAACGGCCTCCATGAGCTTTGAGAAGCCGTGTACGTCAGCGATCCCTAGCGGCAATACGGTACCATTGGGGACTCACTTGATGATCTGCATCCTCCCAGATAGCAGCTCTTCACAATGTTGCTCTCTCGCGATATACACAGCTCGCTCGATAGCGCTGGCTGGGGATGAGTCTTGCAAGCGGATTTTTGAGTTAGCGGCGAAACCAACACTTTCGAAAGCTGTCGAGGCATCATCACGCACCGACATGGACGCCCCGGACAGGTTGCTCCAAGCTGGACTTCTCCCCAGAGCGGCCAGGGAACTCGGGGTTTCGTTTTCGTGTCTTGGTCTATGTCAAAGGGGTTACATGAGCCGGGTGATGGTCTTTACGGTACCTCGACATCGAAGACGACCACCTTTTTGGCATTCAGCTTGCGAGTGAGGAAGACTTCCATCTCCCGTATGTACCGCTCCTCTGCTTCGCTGCCGGTCTTGACAGTGTCGTAGCTGAATCCATCGCTCAAGTCCTGGGTTGCAACCTCGAAGCCGTTCTTTTCCAGACTGAAGGCTGCTGTGTTTCCCCGGATATTGCTTGCCGTGATGGCTACGGGAAGGTGGACATGATTTGTCGGAGGATTGCCCTGTAGGGTCTCTGGTGGCAGGCAGCAGAAATACGGCTTCTCGTTCTTGTACGGCTCCCGGTCCAGATAGAACACGGTGCCCGCTGCTGTCTCCATGGCCATGATGGTCAAGCTTGGAGGAGAGCAGGACAGGAGCACGGAGCGAGACAAGCTTGGACAAACGGGGGCAGGCAGTTTCGGACAGTTCCGGGCACGCAATGGCTGGGCAGTGTAAGAGCCGCATCTTAGCTAATGGTTTCCACATCTTGTCCATCGAAAATGCCGTGCGGGCCGTCTGCGCGGGACACGGCGATGGTTGGTCCAAACAGAACGGTGGAGGCTGTCAGGTGGACAATTTCGTGGAGGTCTCGGGAGATAACTCATGCCGGTCCTATTGGCTCGCAAATGGCTCAGGCTGCTGGCGTCCCGGCTGCTGGCAGATGGGAACGATGGCGCGAGGCTGTCGGCCAAGTGGGAAGCACCCTGCAGCACACCGGCTGTGAGAAAGCGCAGATCCATCACGGCCAACCAAGCATCGGCTACGCATGGCAAATCACAGTATTGCCGGACACACCCTCTGTATTCCCACCCGCGCCATCGTGAGGCTCTGCGACGGCTGTCTTCGGCCATGACGCACACTCTGTGTTTCCGCTTGGGGAAAGGCCAAGGAACTGGCCGTTCCCCACCTTTGTACCACCCACACTTCACTCAGAACCAAGGAAACCATGAAGTTCAGAGACATGCTCTCCTGATTTGAGCCTCAATTACGTGATTACCGTGGTGCATTTATTACCATCTTGATGCGTTCTTCTCCTTCTTCTCTCTACATTTAAAATTGGCCTCTATGCTTCAAGTCCATCTTGGGATCTAGCACCGCTGCCACTCAAACTTTCAAACTGCGCAACAACCTCCCCAAACTACCACCTAACAACCGCTCAACATGGGTTTCATCGCTACCGGTACGTCAAAGTTTCATTCCGCCCCTTTTTCTGTCCAAATCCCCTCCTCGTAGTATCCCCCGTACCTCATCTAACATGACACCTCACTCACTGGAACAAATAGACTCGCAGAGACAGCCCTGGAAGAACTTCGCCCAGGTGTCGGAGCAGGAGAGCTATGAGAAGCATCAGGCTTATCTTCGGACGTCGGGGGGTAAGCCGTGGAACGAGTGGCTGCGGGACTATGCGGGTATTGTCGCCGCACCGAGGACTCCGGCCCCACCGCCGATTCCTGAGTCAGATATCTGAATATAAGCTCGTGAGGTGCGGTGTGTGAGATGGGAAGTAGGTGGAGGTTTGATGTTTTGTTTGTGTATTAGTGGCTGCGTTGCCTGGTTTACAAGTTTGATACCTATTCAAACCGGGACTTGTTGTGTTAGTAGGTATCTTGCTTTATGTTCTGATCGAAGTCGAATTGTAACACACTGCTCTTATTACAATCAACCACAAACTACACTTGCCTATCTACCCACGATTCAATGACCCCTACGTTGCTTTCCTCGTAGACCCGTAGTTTGACCTCACCGTCGTCTCCAGGAATCGTGTTGGCCTGGACGACTTTCCCACCATCTTGCGGAGGACCTCGACGGAGACAGTCGAGAACATCTTCCTGTCACCCACGCCCTGCGAGGTTCAGCATAAGAGCCAAATAATGCTTGGTTGGCCGAACAAAACTTACATGGTAGTTGCCTACATGGGCGAGGAACTGGGCGGCGTACCGCAAGAAGGCATCGAGGTCGGAGGACGAAATAACATAATCTTGGTCGACATCGACGAAGCGGGACCATTGGCCTTCGCACGCTTTGTGGAGCTGGATCATGAAGTCGAAGATGCCCTCGCTCTCGGGCGACGTCTGGCGCAGGATAATTCTGCTACCCTGCCAAGCCGCGTGGACAAGGTGGTTCGCATAGCGCTTCTCGCGGGGGTTGGGACGGTCAAAGACGTGTTTGACGGCAAGCTGGTATGTGGGTGCCATGATTGCTGGCTGTTGCTGTATTCGATGGCGATCGTTGTCTGCCGCTGTGCGGGCACGACCCAAATTCTAGCGCTCGAAGATCGAGAGCCTGAAGGTGCCACAGGTTGAGCTCATATCTCGGATGCAAACGGAATGGAAGGAATCACAAGCAGAAGGCGATCACAGGTGAGTCTTGAGACGGCTTGGGCAATCCCTCCCTCCGCGCCTTCCCCCACTACCTCCCGCTTTCGTTCCCACCACCTCCGCACCCCTTCTGTTTCAAACTGCACCACTGCCAGCCTTGCTTGCGCCTTCCACAATCCGTTTAACACACGTGTTTCAATGTTCCACAGCATCCTCTTTCACAAAAGCTCGAGCAAACACTGCAGGCAAAAACCGCTGGTTTTTCTCCCAAGGGGCCCTGGCGCGCCCGAGTCCCCATCCGTTCTTCATTTACTGGCCACAGATGGGACCTGCTCTCAGTCGCATCCCCCTCTCTCCGCCCACCGCTGGCCCCGGTACCCTGCGTTTTTCGGTCCTCCACCCGGCGCTCTGCTTGAAACAGCCTCTTCGAGACTCGACTTTTATTCAGGGTCACAGCCGCGCCTGGGACGAGTTGAGTTGTAGGGCCAAGTTGCGCGATCCAAAGCATTGCTAGGCTCTGATGACTTCGAAACCGTCGAGAACTTCCCCTCATGAGATCATGTCAAGGACAAGCTCCTCGGCAAGCACCCGCACATCAGCCTCATCCAGCGTGCCCTGCGACATCTGCACAGCGTTGTCCCCCTTTGTCGGCACCATTCGTATATGGTGCTACGGGTTTCTGTCTACACTGTGCCACTAGTTATCCTCACCACGACAAACATGCCAACCGTCAGCGATACATATTGCAAAGCGTTGACAGCACCGAGGAACAGCGCACTCAACCAGACCACGGTGCCATAGAAATAGCTTGCTGCGGCGAACACCTCCATCACACATTTGTACACCAACGAGGTCCTGTACCACGGTGCTTGTGGCATTTCCCAGACCACCTTAATCCCTTGCAACTCTTGGCTCCCTTGCCTGGAGCGCAACGTGTACGGCAGGGACCACACCTCCCACCACCGGTACGTGACCGAGCTGTTCCCGGGCTCTTCGAATCGCAGTTCGGCGACCATGGAATGAAGCAGCAGAAGGGCGAAGACCACCCAGAACATGCACCCGATGGTCCAGGAAAAGGCCATGACTGGCGTCTCGCACTTCCAAGGGACCATAACCGCTTTGTTGATGGCCCAGACTTTCCATATGACCACTGCGGTGCAGGCCATGATGATGGCATCCCCGATGATCTTGATGAGCATGTGGAGCCACCGGGTGCTGCTCAGCACGGCAAAGTGAAGCTCCCACTCCACAACCTCAGAAGCTGGGGCCAGACCGGGGCGTTCTCTGAATGGCGTCAGATGCTTGAACACACCCATCGGGACACCGATGGAGAAGCACGACAAGGCGACAGCTCGGTGGGGCGCGACGAGGCCTTGTTGGATGAGTTCGTCTAGCGGGGGAGCCAGCAGGACCAGCATCGTAGGCAGCAGACCGTCAATCGTAGCCCCTATCGCTGTATCCGCGACTTGCACCTGGGTCATCTTGCTGTAGACACAGTCGATGAGCTTCGTGCAGCGCCGAGGGGCGTAGTGAAAGGGGTTGTAGCCATCGCACAGCACGACCCATTGCGGCAGGAAGTCGGCTCCTGCGCCCAAATTGCGTTGGAAGACAGTCATTGGCCCTGCGAACTGGACCGCCAGGACGGCGCCGATGACGACAAGGGTGAGGAAGAGAAGGGCGAGACGCGATGCGTTTTGCAATGTTAGCTTAAAATTCATGTTCGAAACAACAACATATTGGTTTTACAATGAAGGGTCTGAACGGGAAAGGAGTTGGTTCGCATCAAAGCCTGGCGAGGACGGAAATCAGCAAGGCGGTGTCATGGTAGGGCGCTCAGGCTGCCTCACTCGAGAAGTGAGGCTTGCTGTTCCAGGGCTGAGTCGGCTGCGGGCAGCCAATGATGGCAATTTGAGGTGTGATTTCTCCCGTCTATTCACCGAGGTGGCCAGCCCCGCCTCCCTCGCAGTGTTTCCAGCCGGCTGAGGCCTCTGGCCACAGCCTTCCTTTCACCTGCACCTCCAAGCACCGGGCCAGCCAACCCGAGATGCAGGAAATCCACTTATCTGAACTGAGAGCTTTCTCGCCAGGCTTATTGAGACAGAAGGGATCAATTGGATTCTGACCACTGGCCAAAACCAAACACCTTCACCGTGCTTGCCATTATTGTGTCAGCGACTCGCAATTTAGAAGCTCTCGTCAAGGAAGGAACAAGCTGATGATTGGGCTTGAAATCGACGCCGAGTCTCAGTTGATCCTTCCCGAAACCTTGTTGACCCGTCTGATGTCATCGCAAACGGCGTGGAAGTTGTTAGCTTCGATGAGTAATGCGGGAATCCCATAACCCGAAAATGCGGGGTTTCCCGCCGTCGCTCCGGTTTCTTCCCGTACGCATTTTCTTTTAAGTTTAAGGCGCGGACAAGAAGAGCTCAAGTGCATTTCTGGTTCAAGTTCTTGAACCTCATAACTCGACTTTCATCGCAACCCGCAATGTCCAGCGAAACACCGACAATCCCACTTCGCACACGAAGTGGGTCGGAATCCGACTCAGGTTCAGCACCTGTGCTACCACCAATATCCCGAAAAAAACAAGCAGCCGTTTTGTTCTCGGCGTTTGGTAGCATCGCTATGACGATTGGCTACAACCAGTGTTTTGGTGTGTTCCAAGAGTACTACCTATCCGAAAGCCAAGATGTTTTGATCCCGGCGCCGGCATCACAAGCCTCACCGCCCACGGCCCTTCTCGCCTTCGTCGGCACGCTCTGCTACGGGCTCACTTGGGCCGGCGGCATCCTCGTCAACCCGGTCATCTCACGCATCGAACACGGCAGATGGGACTCTACGCCAACGACTCGTCTTTGGCGTCGCAGGGCTCTTCGGTTGCTCAAGCCAAGAACAATCACTATGTCCGGCGTGCTGGTCATGTCGACTGGCTTTTTATTGGCATCGTTCAGCAAATCCATTTGGCATCTCCTCCTCACCCAGGGCTTCCTCGCCGGCATGGGCATGTCGCTGCTGTACTTCCCCTTGCTTGCTCCAGCCCCTGAGTATTTTACCAACCACCGAGCGACGGCGATGGGTTTTGTGAGCCCAATTTCTGCCCCTTTTTCAACCATATGGAGCTGACACAAAGCCTCGTAGATTCTCGCCGGTGCCGGCGCAGGTGGTCTCATCCTCTCGCCCATCCTCCGCACCCTCCTCACCACCTTCGGCGGTCGCTGCACCCTCCGCATCTACGCCCTCACCAACCTCCTCCTCGGCCTCCCCATCGCCTACTCCGTCCTCCCCTCCCGATTCGCCTTATCGCCGTCCTCCCCCCATCTCCGACGAAACACGCACATCTCCCTCACCCTCGCCAGCAGCCCAACCTTCCTCCTCTCCGCCATCGCCGCCTTCCTCCAAGCCGCAGGCGCCCAGCTCCCTCTCTCGTTCATCCCATCTTACACCGTCCAGATGGGCCAATCCCCCTCTAAGGGCGCAACCCTCCTGGCCTCAGCCAACGCAATCAACGCCGTCTCGCGCATCTTCACCGGCTATGTCGGTGACAGACTCGGTCGGCAGAACACACTGGTCCTCACCCTCTTGCTCGCAGCCTCCAGTGTTTTCTCGTTCTGGCTTTCTAGCATCGTGAGCACCACCACCGGCGGGTCGACCCAGTTGTGGATCGCGTTCATTGCGTTCTATAGCTTTAGCGCGGGGGGGTATTATGCTTTGTTCCCGGCACTGATCGCCGAGGTGTTTGGGATACGGCAATATGCGGCGGTGAATGCATTTATTTTGTTTGTCAGGGGTTTGGGGACTATGTTTGGGAGTCCGGTTGGGGGCAGGCTGTTGCAGAGTGGCGGGGAGGGGGT
>Ga0247760_1000802_pt1 | contig 32255 bp, 26 predicted proteins | sample UWRJL171409R4_FD_179936 | JGI IMG/M metagenome (GOLD analysis project Ga0247760, IMG submission 179936) | Plant litter microbial communities from Arlington Agricultural Research Station in Wisconsin, United States - UWRJ-L171-409R-4 | ecosystem: Environmental > Terrestrial > Plant litter >... | reverse complement strand
TTGCTTGACTGAGCCGTGTCCGTGTCTGCAATGGAGAACTGAGATCTGACTTCGGGTTCGTCACTCCATCCTGGTCCGGTCCGAGAGCAAACAACGGCGTACTTGTTTTCCGGGTAGGCGAGAGTGACGCACCGTACTGATTGCGTTTCAGAAACGAAATACTCGACACTCTTAGAAACCCTAAAGCAGGGAGCGTCGAATCCGAGGCTTGGAGCGGTTCGATGCAAAGTGATACTGAGCGTGTTGTTGTACCTGTCGTACAGATCGGGGTTCGGAGACCGTTTCATATTACCGAGCAGCCGCGTCACTTCTTCGGGGGGGAGAATGCCCTGCGAAATAACGACTTCCATGTAGTCGTCTGTGATGCCTCTCAGAGCCTTCCTGCTTGGTGCCCAGAGAATGGTCGTGTCATTAGTTTTAGTGACGTTGAAGGTGAAAAGGACGCCATCATGCTCGGTCACGGTGGGAAGATAGACCCATCCACGCATATAAAGCTCCACGCGCAGCTTGGACCCCGAAGATATCTCGTCAAGAGACGACGAGTAAGCCCCTGTACAGCTAAAATTCCCCAAGGCCAGCTCGGCCGCGTCGCACTCGGGCGCCATGTTGGCAGTCCTAGGAGACTGGGAGGCCGAGATCTGGTCGAAGCGCTGCGTTGCCGGCATCTGAATCTGTGGCCATCCAAGTTGCGGTATGATCAGGATGGCCGTGGCGGGTCCCATCAGATTGCTTGCGATACAGAGGACAAAAACCAAGAGTATGAAGCACCACAGGCGAAGTGCTCTGTGGCGATTGGCACCACCCCAAGAAGTCCACAGGGTTCTGTCAGCGAGGCCCAACAAATCCGGGAAACCGACGTGAGTAAAGAGATATCCGAGCGGGAGTCCATCGGGGCTAGTAGCAAGACGCATCGTCACGCTGAAAACGATGCTGCTGGCGATCAGGCCAAACCAAGTCTCCAGCGCTTTCGAGACAAGCTGGAGATAAGCTTGCATCGCTCGGTCTTCTTCATTCAACTCGGCGAGCCGTTTGTGTCGGTCGGGGTGGAAGATGCCGCCGAAACAGCTCGGGTTAGGGCGCAAGTTCCGACAGCCCATGCCGGCGCCGATAATCCAGCCGTTGAAGTTGACGTAGAGGGCGAAGGCAATGGGGACGACCCACGCTATGCTCGCCAGGTCCAGGAGAAGCCACCATACCTTGTATCTCTCTCGTCGCGGCGTCATCGAGTGCGCGTGCTGTGCAAAAATCCCGTTGACTGCGGGCTGACCAATCGCCATGAGAGGAATGTTGACATCGTGAAACGGATGGGTCGTTTCCGTTGCAACGTGGTTCTTGTTGGAGTTGTTCATCGCGGTGTCTATCGAGCATTACATCTCGCTACACGTTGCTGTCAAACAGCGTGGTTTGGCGTGGGCGGGCACCAATATTCCGAGTGCTTTATGTGGCATCATCTTGGTCGAGTCCGAGCCTGAGATCGGACGTATGTGTAAAGATTACGCGGCTGGCTTGCGACAGGAACCCATGACTGGAGAGGTGTGGTGTCGCAGTGTTAGGGCTGAGGTTTGCCTATCGGCTTGCCTGTGTCGTACGGGTCGGTTGTTTTAGTGATTGGTGGGTTTCGGTTCAAATGCCAACGAGGAGGGGGGTGTGGTTGTGGCAGTGTTATGTGAACCTTTTGTGCCATTGGCTCCTGCAGTCCGTGGGCTGAACTTGGGAGCTGGGAGTTGGTGTTGCGAAGACGCAACCTCATTGCCCGAAGCAAACCAAAAAAAAGACTGTGGGGGTCGAAAGGCGTCAATAAAATCAGTTTGAGCGAAAAAGCCTCGATTCGGCCGAATTAAACACCCGGATGCCAGCTCTTCAGTCTGCGTCTCTAAACTCCGACTCTAGTTCCGACTCCGGTCCCTCCGACTCCGGTTCTTCCGGCTCCGGCGTCCACACAGTGCCGTTGACGAGCAGTGGGGGCCCCGAACCCAGCCCCTTGCAAGTCATTGTCGGCGAAAATTCCTCCGGACACTCCATCGTAAACTCAGCATACCCATAGGCAAATGTAGGCCTGCTATTTGGTCAGAAACCCGATGCACTTTACGCAGCCAAACTTGTGGGGATATAGCACTTACCGCTTCGGATCGACCACCTGCGTGTCGCAGGTCCAAGATTTATTGAAAACAACCCACGAAAAGTCGATATTCACCTGGAACTGATACTGAAGTGCGGGATCCGCGGGCGTACCGGTAACGCGACAAGCTGTGTTGAATGCAAGTTCGCACTCGATCTTTTCGGTAATGTTGGTGAGCAGATGAGTGAGGGTAAAGACGCCTTTTCCCGGGACAAATGTGTCGTCCGAGTATGTGGCAGATGCAGAGCTGACAGACCAGCTGGGAAGCACGCAGTCAGTCGATTGCTTCAGTACCAGTGGTGAAGCGCCAGCGATAGACGCCAGGGCTAGGGCGGAGAAGACCTTCATGTTGTGTTGGGCTGGGTGCGCAGACGGGCGACATGGATACAATTCCTGCCGAAGGGTGTGGATATTTAAGGTGAAAAGAAAGAGGGTGGACGGGAGCGGGCGGGAAAGAACCGGGTATTCATATATGTTGATGATATGTAAATGTGTAAATGTCCGGGTAGGCTATAGGTGGATGCGTAGGTACCGCTGCAGGCGAGCACGGGTCTCGGTCAACGGCTAATTATGTCAGATGAACCGAACCGCAGGTATCGGTTTTCTCATCAATACGCACCTTGACCTCCGCTCGAACACAGACCTTATTCTCGGACAGGGGCTTCGCTCCCCCTTTTCTCGCTCGTCGCTGACGCGTGTCATCCCTCTTCCAGATCCTCAATAGACCGCATTACATCAGCGAGGAGCATGTCCATCGAGTAATCGCCATGCTTTCCTTGCCCAGTGCTTCCTCCAGAGCACCGACTAGTCCAAAGCCAAGAGCGGAAGTCGATTGGTCGACGTTACGAGACGCAGCTCCCATCCAACGGAGCATCGGCGCCAAACTCGGGATCGGGCGGCAGGAAGGTGGGCCGGCCTTACCGAATGCGTCGGCTCAGCTCCCGATAGTTCTGGGCTTCCCCGCCTTCTAAACCCCACGGGGCCGGGCCCGCTGTGCTATTTACTGTCAACACCCACTTTTGTCGAAATGCTGTGACTAGCGAGCGCTAGATCCGAGCTGAAGATTGTTTTGAGGTTTAGCTGGTGGCTATGCGTGTCGACAGATGAGCTGGCCTAAGACGCGGTCGACGTTGCGTCGTCTATGAGCTTGTGTGATTGGGTGATGTGACTGCGTCGACTCCTTGACTTGAAGACAGAAAAAGTATAAGTGGCAAGTTCCGGACGTGACTGAAGACGAGGGCCATCATCAACCCAATCTACTTCATCAACCTGATCACCTTCACCACCAACACCAAGCAAGACAGCCTCCAAACACCTCACCCATTTCCCAAGATGGCCGACCACGATGAGTTTCCCGACAACTTCCTCCCCGGCGCCGTCTTCGACAAGCCCGACGAGCGCGACCACGACATCGACATGGGCAAGATGGGCATGGGCAGCGGCGCCCTGCCCGCTTCGTTCAGCGTGCACAAAGCGCCGCTGAACTGGAAGCCCAACGCCGCGGGCGCCTTCAACCAGGGCCAAGTCGGGTCGTGCACGACCAACGCCATCGCGCAGCTCTACCTCTACGAGCTGCAGCGCCAGGGCATCCACTACGGCGATTACGTGCCCTCGCGGCTCTTCCTGTACTACATCGCGCGCTACGGCGCCGCGCAGAACCCCACGACCACGCCCTCGGCCAAGTTCTACGACGCCCTGCGGCAGCCGGCCAACACCCCGCGCGGCGACGTGGCCAAGGACACGGGCTCCAACTCGCGCGACGTCATCAAGATCATGCGGGCCCTCGGCGCGCCGCCTGAGGACAAGGACGCCGCGTCGCATGTTGCCGGCAGCGGCAAGTGGCCGTACGACGAAAAGGTCGCCCCCGACCAGACCACCCGCCTGTTCAAGCCGACCGACTGGCCTGCCCGCGCGCCCGAGCCGCAGTGCTATGCGGCCGCCGCGCTGCACCAGTCGCTTGGCTATGCGCGGCCCGATGCGCGCTCGCCTGACTGCTGGAAGCGGTGCATCCAGCGCGGGTACCCGATTGTGTTTGGGTACAAGGTGTATGACTCGTGGTGGGCGTGGGGGAACAGCGGGCGGGGCAAGGGCGACGGGAGCATTGCGCCCATTCCGCGTGCTGGCGAGGGCTATGGCGGCAGAAGACACGCTGTGATTGCGCTTGGCTGGGATGATGCGAAGAAGGCTGCGGGCAGCTCGAGCAAGGGCGCGTTTTATGTGCAGAACTCGTGGAGCCCGACTTGGGGCGATAACGGCTTCTTTTGGATGCCGTATGAGTGGTTGGCTTGGAATGATGGGGAGACGACTTGGCCATGGGCGGTCGAGAGTCCGTGGACCTTCATGCAGGTTAAGTAGTAGAGTTTGTGGAGGACAATGGTTGAGATATGTCCGACGAGTTAAGGAGGCAGGTTTGAGCGGCTGACCGAGCGGCTGAAGCGGCGGGGAATACGAAGGCTCGGGCCAAAAGAAAGGGTCTCTTATCTCTGTGCGAAAATGCGTTCTTGGAATCCACACAGCCGTGTTCTGGGACGGTACCAAATAAGGCCTCTTCAGTATTAATGTAGGTGTTGTCAGAATGGGAGATGGCCTGTAACAACGACAGCTATGGGTGGTATGTACAGTCGCAAGACACTCTTCGCACTGGTTAGGGGGGACCCTTTCTTTTGGCCGAAGCCTTCGTACAGTGACTGGTTGAGCCTCGGTTTCGATGACTTCGCTTCCAGCCCGATAAGTGAGGTGGTTGCTGAGTCCAAGGTAAACCCGTGCAAACCATCGGACCGGCTCTCCCTGAAGGCTTCTGAGGTCCAACATCATCTGTCGTCCATTTCTATATCTCGAGGCCGGGGACGCGGTGGGGGCGAGGATATCGTTGGAGGGTACAGGCTTTCATCAGGCCGCTCCGGCGACCCATTCAAGTTGCGTTTTGATGCGCCCTTCCGGCCCAGTAGCCCTGGCAGCACTCGATCAAGGAGCGGCTTGATTGTGATGACGCAAGGGATGGCGATAGACAGGTTAAGCTCCAGGAAGCATAGAATTATCAAGACCATAGAGTCGTATGTCGGATCGTCGGACGTCACTATGTGGTACATGTAATAGAGTCGGACGCAGGCGACAACGCAGACCCTGATTACGCACAGGCTCATTAGCATGATTCTTTGTAAGTGGACAGCAGGGCCGTACATAAAGCCCAGCGAAAACACCCCAAACAGCCAGAACTTTTGTCGCTTTGGTAGGGTCATCGATCGAATGACGGGTAGAGGGAGAAGAAAGATTGCAAAGTCAAGTGCGATGTGCAACCACATCTCATAAAACCACTTCTTAGTGTCAAAACAAGAGTCTCGTGGAAGAGTGAAGTCCCAGAAGGCGTGAATCGGGATACAAAAGAACACATTGGAGAAGGTGATCCATGTGCCGTGGATAACCACGGCCGCGAATATGGTGTAAGCGAACCGCCGGATACCGGTCGTGCTGAAGACATCGAGATACAGCAGCAAGATCGACACCTTTGTCATAATCACAGCAACGGTGTAGAGAATGGTCACCGCATACACCATCTAGTGGTGGTTAGCCGAGGGTTGAGATCGCCTGATTGCTGAGGTGCTCACCTTGAAGTAGACCTTCAGCTGCTCTGCTGTCAACTCCCACATGTGGAGGCCATATCCAGTCCGGATCACTGCGCGGCCGTTTCCATCAGGCCCCGAACATGGTCAGAGAGAAAGGCGGACAACTCACGAATGATCATGAAAGCTGTGTAGGCAATCGAAAGAAGCTGCTGTTATGTTAGCTTGATGAAATAGCCTTCAAGCTGCCCAACAAGGTTAGTTACAAGAGAGAAGGCGATTGCGATATCAGTCAGGCCCAGTACCCGGAGAATGTAGCCACGCGATATGAAGCGGAGAACGACAACGATGCTAGCGAGCACAATCGTGACATGTCCCACGACAATCGGGGTCGACCCCCTGTCGGTTTCCGTTGACGAGGCCATCCCTCTGCAGATGGGAACACGCAACGGATGCCATGTGCTCGCAGTGTGAATCTGAAGTATCGCGAAGGAGGATGCTTTGGAGAAGTCGGATCGAAACGGGGCCATCGAAGCCGGGCACCAAAGAACGGGTGGGTGCAGAGCAGCCTTCGCCGCAGATCCGACAGCACGCAGATCGAAATTGCGTGGCGTCTCCTCGCTTCGTGATTGCACATCCGGGCTGTTACCAGGGGCGAAGGAGGTGGGACAAGGTACTGACAGGGTGCTGACAAGGGTGAGCGCCAGCGATTCGGAACCGGGTCCGAGGCAGTGGCGGCTGGGATTTGATGGCATTCTCCGTCTCGGGATTCCACTTTTGGCCTAGAGAGAGCCAGGCGTGACTGTCACAGCCCTGTCACTCTGCAGAATGCAGTGTTGTGAATGGTGAGCCGAGCCGTGTCCCGCTCAGAGTTACAAAAAGCAAAAAGGGGGTCTTGGCAACCGATCAGTGGACGCTTGGCCAGCACGGACCTCCTCCACACCGTTATTTACGGCTCCTGCCGGCAATTGCGAGGTGTCATGCTTCCAGAGCATCGGAGCAAGCAGCCTTGTCAGTGTCGCTCTGACTTGCCAAATGCAGTGGCGCGAACCAAAGAAATGAGCGACAGGTTTCAAGCGTTCATTTAGACGAATATCTTCTTCAGGTTGATATCAGATTGCGGCAGACATGATCGAGGAAAGAGAATCCGCCCGGAAGGAGCATGATCTGTATTGTCCGGATTCTCGTCAACTCCAATTTCATGCAGCTTCGGCCTCTGAGATAACGTTCAAGCACCTGCGCTGGTAGTTTGCAGGTACTGCTCCTCACCCTTTTGGCGCTCCTCTTCGATGATGTCCTGAACCGATTTTGAGCCCAGGCCATCGCCATAGTACTTTTCGGCCAGCTCGATGCACCGCAAGTTCGCCGCAAGCTTGTTCATCGTTTCCATCCACTCCTCTGTCTTCTCACTGTCATAGACAATGCCGCCGCCAGCTTGCAGATACGCAACCTCGTCCTTTACCAGCATGGTACGAATGGCAATGCAGGTGTCCATCTGCCCCTCAACCAGAACCACGCCACCGTTGGCCTTGACAGAGTTGTCAATACCCACAGCGTCGTATGAGAACCAGCCGGCTGCCCCAGCATAGATGCCTCGCTTTTCCTGCTCCAGGTCATAAATCAGTTCCATGGCGCGGATTTTGGGTGCTCCCGACACTGTGCCGGCCGGGAAAATGGACCGCATGGCATCCCAGCGTGTGCACTCGGGCCGCAGCAGGCCGGAAACCTCCGAAGTGATGTGCTGTACGTGAGAGAAGCGGTCGATGCGCATGAGCCGGTCCACTTTGACGGTGGATGGGTGGCACACCCGGTTGACGTCGTTTCTTGCAAGATCGACAAGCATCACATGCTCTGCCCGGTCTTTCGTAGAGCTCAGGAGCTCAGCTGCAAGTTCCTCGTCTTCCTCGTGGTTGGCTCCGCGGCGAATTGTGCCCGCGATGGCGTGGTTGACAATGCGGGGTCTGGAACGTGCCTCCGCCTCGGTGTAGCCGAACCGCGTGTCCGTTGGGAGCGAGGCATACCCGTCCGTCTTCATCAGACACTCAGGCGAGGCACCCACAATGTAAAAGTCGGAACACGAGAGGAAGAACAGATATGGGGAGGGGTTGAGCGTCCGCAGGGTTCGGTAAATGTTAAAAGGATGGAGGCTGGTGCTTCTGGAGAACCGTTGAGACGGCACTGCCTGAATTATGTCTCCCTTGACAATGTGCTTCCTGAGATCGGTAACAAACGACTCGTATCCATGACGACCGACATTGGACGAATACTGCTGTTCCGAAACTGGCTTGCTCGGATTTGTTGGCGGGAGGGGCGTCTCAGGGTGCTGAATCAGCTCGAGCGTTGAGCGGATTGTTGCGCAAGCCTGATCATAGGGCGCCTGGAAATCTGAACCAAGATCATCTGGCAGCTGCATGTGTGTGACGATGGTAAAGGTCGAATAGAAATGGTCGAACGCCACAATGGTGTCAAATATCATAAACAGAGCCTCCGGAATGTGCAGGTTGTCTTTGAGCGGGCGCGCAGTCTTGGGCTCGAAGTACTTGACACAGTCGTATGAGATGTATCCGATGGCGCCGCCGGTCAGCTTGGGCAGCCGGAGCGATGGGATGTTGATCACCCGATCCTGGGAAAGCTGGGCCTCGAGCGCGCGCAGAGGGTCGCCAGTGACGGGATATCCGGGACCAGCCTGCAGAACCTTCCTTGGGTCTACACCAATTAGGACCAAAAAGGCGAAGGGGGGCTCGGTCAGACTCACTAGCTCCGATGAAGCTGTACCGACCGACGGTCTCGGTGCTTCCGGTCGCGCTCTCGAGGAGGAACGAATACTCGGCCGTCGACCTGCAGGGATCTGTCAGTCCATGGGGACGGGTCAATTGGATCACGGGTGGTCCGGCCAGGTTGCGTACCCCGCAGAGAGTTTGAGGTAGATGGCCGAGGGCGTCAGAAGATCCGAGGGCAGAGAGATGCAGACCGGGAGCAGGGTCGGGCGCAGGGTGGCTTGGCGGGTCTGCTCAAAGAGCTTCTGCGCCTCGCCCACCGTGGGCCGAACATCGAGCTTCGCCGACGAAGCCATTGGACGAATGTATGGAGAGCCTTTCCGAGGAAAACAGGGGACCGGTTATGAGCAGCCGCAGGCGTGAACCCGACAGTGTCGTGACTTGACGGCCTCAGGTGCCAGCGTCTTTTTTTCACCGCCCAAATTCGTGACTCATGGAGGTGGGGCCTTTGATCAGCGGGGTTGCGATAAGATAGGGGAGGGGGAAGGGCGGAAAACGACGTCGACTCAGTCACTCTCGGGGGATCTAGAGAAGAGGCGAAATTGATGCAAGGGGCTGGGCGTTAGGAAGATGAATGAATATAGGTGGTGATGAAACAAGTGTTCTCAAAGTTTGGATGGGGTGCTTCGCTCTGACTTCCGACAAGCGGAGCGGGGCGTTGAACTGCCACTCAGCCTGCACGGACCATTCGCGTTTCTTGAAAGGAAGGTTGTCTTTGTCCTCCTCTTCCAGAATACGCGATGCGGCGATGCGCCTTGAATGCAAAATCTCAAGCTGACGCTGGCACGAGGATCTCATCGCGCTGCTCAACGCCACTTTAGAGACCGGCCTCGCCTCGAGTTAGCTGCTCGACTTTTTGAGCTCGGTCCGCCATGGCCCGGAGCAAGCGTCGGCATTTCTGCTCTTTCGCGTTGACGACGCATCTGAACAGCAGGTCTTGTCAACGAGATAACAGACACCCAAATGGCGCGATCAGCCCTTCAACAAGTAAGCTGAAAAGAACGTGGCAATTCATTGTGACTGAAGGGGTCGCGCTGGCTGACAAGTGTCGTGGCCATGGAATTTCGATTCGACCACCCTGTACAGCACCGGTATCAATCAACAAATCCGACTTGTCTTTCATCCGTTGTCATTCCTTCATCCCGCATTAATGTGTTCTCAAATCTCATCCCAACCCTTGCGTATATACATCAATCATCAGACCAAACATCAGTACCCGTCGTAGTCACGACTCCTCCTCTCCCTTCTACTATCCCTTCTCGAACTCCTCGCCCGATCGTCATACACAACAGGTGGTGCCCTCGGGCTTGCCGACCTTATTACCGTCACAGGCTGCACCTCCCTCATCTCGGACCCCGACCGCCGATGGTGGTGGTGATGTGAGTGATGCGAGTGTCGCGAGCGCGACCGCGAATGTGTCCGGTGTGGCTTCGTGTGCCGCGCTGGGTACTCATCGCGCACGCCGTCGTACCATGCCTGGTCACGCGGATGCTCATTTGAGCTTGGAGGTGCGCCAAGATTGCTGCATGATCGGAAGATCCAGATCAGAAGGAGAAAACCGACGATGGATCCGATGACTATGCCGGCGATGGCGCCGCCACTGAGAGTCTGAGCGGCAGTTGCGTGGTCATCATCGCTATTGGCGTCCCCGTTGCCGTTGCCATTGCCTGGGTTCGAGACAACGGTCACAGTCACCGAATTTTGTCGTCGAACTAGGGATGCGGGGGCGAGGAGTGTTCTTGTTGGCTCAATGGCACGGATGAGGAGGTTTTCGAGTCTGGAGAGCGATGGGGGGGATCCTTGCGGTGGGTTCATGGGTGCCATTGTGTTGTAAATCGGCCAGTGAGGGAGCCGGGAACGGAAGATGAACGAACGGTTGCCCGTATGGTCAAATCTAGCGTCCTCCGAGACTTTATGGGGAAATATCCCCTTCATATCGCTCCACCAAGGACCTCAACCAACATTCAGGAACAGTGACGCAATGGTACATGATGGAGGGCGAGCTGGAAGTGGAATGGCTCCGAGATATCCATGCATCCATGTGAGGGGTGGATAGGCGAGATCGATGCGGTTAGCGTCCACAACTCCAGAGTGATTCGCAGCGACCATGTGACTTTTTGCTGGAGCAACAGAGCTCTTTGCTGCTGTGTCAGTATTCGATAGTCTCTGGGACCACGGGAAGAGTTTAAGTGTCTAGGTTTGCTGCTTGGCCTTTCCAACGAACCCCAAAGGTCCATAGCATTGAGTTGCTGAGCCAGAGACTTGACAGAGCATCACGAACAGACATGTTAGTGCGAGGGCTATCGTTACCGCAAAACCTTAACATTCATGATAACCCACCAATGAGCCCCGCTCTCCGCCACTCTGAAGTGGATCGGAGCAAACTTCCGACGCACAATGATGTCATATATCGATCACCAAAAACAACAACCCTGACACTCGAAGAGAGAACACCCCAACACAAGGCGAGGAAGACGAACCTTCCAAATTCATAGGGTACGGATAAGCGCGAGCAATATTGTGCTCGTTGGACCCCCAGCCACCTCTGTGCGGCTCCGACGGTAGAACCTTGGTTTCGGTATCCGTCTTGGGCCGTTGGATTTGCCGTTCCCACAGTGTCCCTGAGGTGCAGGCGGCAGGAGCCTGCAGCACAAAAGTTGCCCCGCTCGTTGACTGCAATAATAAGCCTCATATCGCAGGTCCCCACCGGCCTCTCGGCCCAAGGCGGGACTCGGATGGTGAACCGCAACGCGTGTTCTATGGAGAATTAGAGTAAATATATGCCAACAACCAGTTGGGGTTTTTATCCAGAGATGGCTTCCTCCTCCCCGCGTAGTTTTAGGGTTTCCCGAACGCATTTCAGTTGTATTTGGCATGCTTCCTTCAGCGTCGGCGGAAATGGGTTTACTTCACCGAGAGGGCCCCAGCCTATTGGCGCTATGAGATGGAGGACCCAAGTCTGTATTCAATGTAGGTAGATTCAACGCGTCATTCCCGACGGTTTGGTCAATCAAGACCCGCTCCATCCCCCAGTCAAGAAACAACCCGACGAAAACCAAGTCGGTGTTGATGCGGTCGTCGGTGCTGGCGAGGCCGAATTCCGAAGGGATGAAGAACTTCACACCGGCGGCGACAGCTGCGTCGATAATGTTTGGAGAGAGGTGGGGCGGGTGGGGAGGGCGGAGACGATGGCGTCGATGCCCTGAAGGGCGGAGGTTGTGGCTGAGTGGGAGGAGTAGTCGACCGTGATGACTTTGATGTCGGGGGGGAAGGTGTTGAGTGGGGGTGGGGAACGGGTGAGAACTGTGATGCTTTTGAACGGCGGCTGGGCTTCGCGTAGGGCTTGGAGGAGGTGGGGTCCGATGTTTCCGGATGCCTTGGGTGCTAGCTGTTAGTACCTATTGGGACTCGGACTTATTGGAAGGTCGTTGTTTTGCAGAACTCACCCCTAAGAGCGCAACGGAGGGAAATCTCTAGGCCATTGCGACAGAAGATACCATTCAGTTGATAGTGTATATTTAGAACAAGAACCCGGTGTGACTGCGGTTTGTACGAGGGGCTTGAACGTCACAATTGGCTGGGCGAATGGCTCTTGAGCCTGGGTGTGATGTGTGTACAGTGAGTATTAGTTAAGATATCGAAGGCAAGTTTAAACTATTTGCAATCTTCCAGTTTTAATATACTGATATCCTCTTTTCCTCGACACTGTCCTTATTTTGGTGTTCGGCATTAGATGGGAAAACATCAAATGCTCAGGTGCCTGGTATTGTTTGGTAACGCAATGGAGATTACTGATCACTGATGCAGGGTGCCTCATTACCCAGAAATCCTTTTTATCGAAGTTACAGCCCGATTAGTAATACAAAAAGCGGAACGTCCACCGCTGTTACACTCCGTGTCTCCCGCTGGGCAGAATTGAGGCCAAGGCCGTCCAGTCCGCCAAGATCCAGCCCGCCGAGATCCCATGCCAAAATGGTGACAAATCCCGGAGCGCGAGAGACCGAAACGGTGTGCGTGTTGTCACAGGCCCAAGCCCTTGGGAGAAACTCGGACAGCGACAAATACATAAACAACGGAGTGGGAAACCCCGATGTGAAGCTTCAGACCTGGCTACATGATGTTTTGTGAAGGGTTATTACAGGTCATCTCTCATTTTGAAAAGACTTATATAAATACTGAAAAGGCCTTTTTATATGTTGAAAAGGCCTAAAACGGCCTGTAATGCGATAAGCCCAGACCTTACCGTTCCAGATCAGGGGTGTGTGAAGATTCCAAAAAGGAGTTTTCACACTGGTTAAGGGGACCCTTTCTCTTGGCCCGAGCCTCCGTACTCTCCGATCCGAACAACTCCGTCCGCTCCAGCCCGGAAGTGCTCATCCCCCCCAGCCCCCAGATTCTTCATATTCAGAACAACCAACGCCGACCGAAAGTCCGACCTAACCTTCAGCAAATGACCCTCTTGTCCCCGCGGAGGATTCTCCCACGTCGTCACTAACAAACAAGTCGACCTGTCCTCTCGGGTTCGCCTGTCAAGGATGGCAAGTGCCGCATTGAAGATGGGTGGTCGCACATTCCGCCGGGCAAACTCCCAGATTTCTTCGGGCGACTTGTCCAGGAAGGGGAACGAAGTCTGTGCGGAGACTGGGAGTTTTGTGGGGTGGGTGATGGTTGGGATGTCTTCTGTGTTGATGAGGACCCCTGAAGGCGGCGCGATGTCAATAATATGTCTAGAGTCCACTGGCGCTGACGGCCTGGGCGAGAATAGCGTTGCAGATACCTACCAACGTCATCGATGCCTTCGTCAGCGAGTTCAGGTGCGCTGTAGGCCTCGCGGAAAAAGGCGTTCAGGAGATCATCGGGGATCTCGGCAGTGCAAAATACGGGTGTGTTGTCGTTGAGCCCGGTCATGCTGGCTGCCATGTGGCGAGTTTGTTGGTAGAGCTGTTTACGGTGCGACGGTGATAGGGGGAGAGAGGGAGGGGACACGAATCGTCGAATTGAATATTACCCGAGTTAGCGGGCTATTTGGAGGCCCGGCTATTGTCCCGGAGCCGTAGGAATATCTGCAGGCAAGGGACATGGAGCCGACAGTCGCAGTTTTGTTTCCGGGTTGCCCATTTCCTACAGAAAAACTGTAATATGATTGGGAGAGACTTAGTCTACACGTAATAAGAAGTAAGAATGAATCCTGAAAAACGACGAGTACGATACATAATTAAGGCCAAGAAAAGGATCTGCATGTCTGAACGCCCCGCCGAGCACTGTTGGATGTCAGATTTCCCTGTCTTGGGACCAAATCAAGTGTCCAGCACTCAGGCCTCGCCGTTTCGAGAGCATGCTTCGCAACTTGAGTATGAGAATGCCCTTTTGGACACGTTGCCACAAATTTCCCATGCTTGTCCCAGATCTGCTGTTCAACCAAGCATCTCTCTTCTGCTGTCCAACTGCTCCCCTTTCTAACCAATAGCCAATCGTCGAGTCGGACCTTGGAATCGTGAAACCAAATGGTGTGATTTAGCAGGGCCATGAAGCCGATGTTCGTGCCATGTGGCCTAGCGACGGTGGGGTTTATCTCCGGAAAGCTGCTGTGCCCAAGAGTCGGTCAGGTAGCCGAGCACAGCAAAGTGGCTTGCCTGACATTCCGACATATTACCACGAGATCGGGCCCATGAATGAATTGTCCTGGTATGTGGAGACGTATTGGAGTTGACTGCCGGCGTATACTCCCACCAGAAAAAAGGGTTGATGTCGTCTCGCGATGTGTTTAGCTCTGAGAGAATAAAGTCTGGACGGATCTGTGCATGGAAGTGCCGTGCATTAGCAAAAGAACCTTGACTCCGTTCCGGCTGACTTACCATTCGTCCCATGAAGGCCTTGTCATTTGATGCTGGTATCTCGGGAACTGGCGGGACTTTGATGCCTTGCTTCGCGGACTGCGGCGCTTGAGGCGACGTGGTGTGGTGGACGGTGGAGTTTGGGTGTCCAGCCTTCGAGAAGCTGCACTCAGCAAACAAGAAGACGGTGCCGGCCTGCTCGACTTTGACCTCTCTCTCGGCGAACGAGTCGCGATCGCTCGAGCGGAGTACGTGGTAGTAGAGTGGCTTCGTGGCATCCGGAGGGGCACGAATAGTGCAGCTCATGCGGAAGATGACAAAATCGGGGCCTACTGTCTGCTGGGCTGCATAGATGGCTTGACCGATTAGAACGCCTCCCATTACACCTGCGCCAGGGAGCCGCGGCTTCCACAACGGGCTGTATGGGTTGGCATTGGGTTAGCAGGGACCTCGGGTTAGGTCGATCCTCCAACGTGCTAGAAGTTCGTAAAGACATCTTCGCGCTCGCCGAAAACTCGAGTCACCCGAAGCGGATGCTCAATGGGTGCAAATGAAGAATCTGCAGGAGGCGGGGGGTATAGTGTGCTGGCGTGGGTTAATGACATGGTTGGGATTTGGCGGGTTTGTGCTTTGCTGGACAATGTTTGAAGCTGGATGGAGAAGGGCGGGTAGGTAAATGGATGTTTGCTGATCAAAGTTGGCTTGGTACGATTGCACTTTCTCTGTAGGGCGTGGACCAGAACTGTGAGTGGGGCTCGAGATGACCAGTTTCCTGCATCTTATGATCCGAGCTTTTTGGTCGCACTGTTTGGAGTGATCCTTTCCCAGAGAGAACATCTGTATACAGAATCTACGCGCAGCAGGTGAAGGCCCAGCTGCTTTCATCATTGGCCCACGCATTTGCCTCGGCCTGCAAGAAGGGGTGGGATGAGCCGATGGCTATACCAGACCTGAAACGGGGCAATGTGTATTTCTTTCGCGGAAGCCACCGGCGGGCAGGTTAGGTTGTTGGCTGCTGGCATGGTGCGAACAGGGTTAAAAACAGAAGAGGACAAAATGGCGCCACTTCACATCTGCGTTCAAGGTTGCTGTTGCTGTGTGCCTCCTTTTGTGGCACCGTCTCTCCTTCCACTTTCTCACAACGCCAGACTCGAATCCAACAACAACGCACAACCCTTTTACGCACCACAACTTGTAAAAGGTCCGCTCTTACCAGATTTCCCTCGCCCAACCCACCCACTGAAATTACTCTCGCCGAAGCAAGATGCATCCCTCTCCCTCCACCGCTCCAACTCCTTCCCAAGATCAGCTACCCCGCTCGCCATTCGACACCAGTGTCGCACTCCGTCCCTCCCCCTCTTCAACAGAATCAAGCGCCCTCTTCACGCGCATCCCCCCCGAGCTCTTGCGGGAGATCCTCAGCGCCGCGTTTGGCCACCGCGTCATCCACCTGGGGCGACGCTGGCGTTTGCGCCCAAAACCTCAGCTCGTTGGGGCGTGTCTGGTCGCGCTTCCCCTCGGGAGTCCCCGACTCACTTTTCGCCGACACGCGGCCGGGGGGGCCCTGAATGGGTCGATGCCGCATAGTGATCGGTGCGGTGATTAGGGGGTTTTGTAGGTGATGGGGTGGCTGATGAGATGTCGGCGGGCGTGCGTTGAGGGTGTGGATGTTCTGTATGGGACAAATGTGTTCCATTTTGGCAGCCTGAGAGCTGTCAGGAATGCACCGTGTTTGGTCTGTGAACGGATGCAAAGAGCTCAGGTGATTGGGGGCGGTGTGTGTCCATGGATGGAGGATGCTGGGCTGACGGGGGGCGTGCAGGGCTTCGTTAAATCGATCGAGGACCTTGCTGGGATGCTGCCGAATATCCAGTTTTTGTACTTGTCGCTCAATTGGGGGCTGATGCCACCTACCGCTTCTCTCGACAACGGGACTATCTCGACGACCATGGACGCCCTGCTGGAACATGTCGATAAGGTGGTGCACGGGATGCACACACATGGAAAGCTGTCGGGCTGCCGGGTTGCTTTGCCTACTTCATGCTACGGTTCTTTGAAGTGGAGGGCAACGTGGAAATGGATTCAGTCAGGGGCTGAACGGACCTTCGAGCCCGAGGCCATTTGGAGAGGGATCTCAGTCGACCCTGTGACGGCTGAGGTGGTTGGCGGGGCAAATGCTGAGGTGTCGGGTGTCTGGTCTGAGTCTTAGAGACGGTTGCAGGCGGCAGGAAGAGCGGATATTGGCTCGTACACGGGGTGAAAGACATTGCTCGGATAGAAGTCAGGGATTCCCTGTTGGTGTTTCACAGACCGCCGGAGCACCAGTAAGCCAATGCGGTTCTGGTGTTGAGCGGTGGTAAAGATGCTTGATTTGAGAAGACCTGGCTGCGCCACTGACTGTCTGATACTGCCCTCTAGAATGGGACCAAGGTAGTTGTATACCTATGCTACGTACCAAGGTAGGCAAAAGTCTCCGACTTGAAGACCAGTAAGTACGGGACTTGTTTCGTATCGCCACAGTCAAAATATAAGCGATGGGCTTTGACTGTCGCACTCGCCCTCTTTGACCTAAGTAAGCTTATTGAAAAGGACAAGGTACTAGCATTCAACGCTCGTTCGCATACTAATACTCCGACAATCCCTTACTCTAACCACAAAATTCACATTTCACATCCCTATCCACCTCCTCCCCGCCTCCTAGGCCATCCTTCGAGCGGGATAGCCTCGACATCCCCCTTGGTGACAGCATGTTTCTTGACACGCAAAGTTACCGGCCATAATTTACCCTTGAATTGCACCAGAGCCCTGTCAAGACTGAAGGCTAGAAGGTAAGTCGCGAGAGAGAACAAAACAATGAGCACTGCGAACTGCCAGTTAGTTGCTTGGTCCATGAAAGTGGCGTGTTGGATTGAGAAGAGGCCCTAGGAGGTGGTATGTTAATCATCTGGGCAACAAGGGGGGGACTAAAACGGGTAAATAAGGGGCTTACAGTGATGAATCCAAGTGGCAGGTATGCGATGGTGATGTACGTGAGGGTGCGAATGTTGTTTCCCTGTTGGATTGTTGTCTGGTTATCAGCCAGTGCGGTTTGGGTGTCGACTACGTTCGTGATGGTGGATATCTGTGTTTCTCTCAGCTTCGTACAAGTCCTCAGGTATTGGATTGTTGCACTTACCCCGTCCCTCAGACCAGTGACTTGCTTGATCTTCAGCTGTGTTTTCTCCGCAACGTCAACCAGCATCCCATGCCGCTTTTTGAACTCGTCGATGATGCTGTTGTACTCCTGGATGAGATCGACGTTTTGTTGCAATGCGTCCTGTTTCCACCATTAGTCTTGTCGTCAAGGGAGTTGTTCTGAAACTTACATGTTTGATGACGTGTTCCATCGCGACGTGAGCTCGCTGTATTTGGGACAACGAAGACGACAGTTTGTCGTTGAATACCCTGAGTGCTTCCCATCCCCACAACATCTTCTTAAGCTTGTTGATGGCCTCGACGGTGCCCCACCAGTCCTCCAGGCCCTCGAGAAGGGTGCGGTCCTGGTGTTTTGTTAGCAAATTTTAAGTTACTATTTCCGAGCGCGCAATTCATACCCCTATCTCCATGATCTCATCCAACCTCTCCAGAATTTCGCTATACTCAGCCGCCAGCTTTTCGCAGAGATGACCTAGAAGTACGAGGAAGGCCAGACACCGCGCTATTTCCTGCTGGTGGATGAACTTGGACAGAATCTTCGGCAACACTCTGTTGACAACAGCCGAGACAGAAGCACTTCCTGTCGCCGACGAGAGCACAGAGCACACCCACAAATACCCCGATGGATCACCTGTAAATACCAGAGTTGACGACTTCTCCTCGACGACGTGCATGTTATCTGATTTATAACCAAGCTTGACGATGTTCTCGGGGGGGAAGTCCCCGTTCTGTCTGTGGGTTTCTCGGTGTGGATCGGCGCGGTGGTCTTCTAGAGTGCGGATTGCCCAGTGGGAGATGGTGATGGAGGTGGTCCACATTGTCTTTTCTCGGCTCTCGGTGAAGCGGGACATGGCGCCGAAGTGGTCGTCGAGGGAATCGAATGCATCCGGATGCCAGAGGTAGACAAAACCGCCGACGAGGTCGGGGGAGAGCTTTCGAGCGAACCTGGTTTGTTGTTAGCTGGTTGGTTCTGGGGTGTGATGAGGGACTTCTAACAAGATTCGGTGTTTGGCGCCCACATCCACAAGCTAGAGACCCAAGTTAGCATACTTGTTGACGGGATTCAGGGATCGGGTCATAGTCTGTCTTACGCTGTCGTTCAGTGTATGCAAAACAGTCTCATAACTGCAAAGCGCTGGGTCATCTGCAACGCCATGGCTGCTTGGCTTCGAGTGAGCTGAAGATGACCTCTCCCTTGTCGTCGCAGTCGGCGGGCTGCATCTTTGCCGTTGTATGTGAAAGTTAAAGTTGTCATTCTGAAAGACGTCAAATACGTCCAAGAGACAGAGATCTGCTTGTGTTATGTGACTGGCGATATTTGCTGAGGTGTATCTAGGGCTTTCTGTGATATCTCCAGCTCGGTGAGTCTCTAGGTAATGCTGCAATGCTCGTCTCAGGCCGACGTCTCTGGTTTGGTCATGCCCGTAAATCTCAGGGGTATCATCAAGGGACTGTGTGGCATATGGCGGGTAGTATATTGGGGATGGTTTCCGCGTGACCCAGTCAAATGCCCTCCCGTCGCGAACTCCGTCGTCGGCGGACTGTCTGAGCTGTTGGACGAGTGACTGGATCAAGGCTGCTTGGGCCGCTGCTTGGGCTACGGCTGTACTTCGTGGTGGAGCACCGGATACATCGAGCAAGACTGTATCGGTCCTCAAGTTTGGCAGCGACTGTGCCATTTCGTCACCAGGAGAAGCTTCCGCTGGGGGATCGAGGGCTTTTGCAGCCTGGAGTTTGCCTTGAAATCACTACTTAGCACAACCATGTTGAGAATTCGAGTGTCAGAAGCTTCATGTAAGACTCACCTTCAAGCTTCAAGTCCAACAGCGTGGCACAGATCATGGCCACAGGTTCCATCTGCCACCACCGTCCCACCATCGAAGCGTCGGCGCGGTCCCACGAGGCCATGAACGAGTAGTCAGAGAGCAGAAACTCAAACAGCCTATCCCTTGCCGGTATCACATCTGCTTCGCCAGCGACTCTCAAGTATGCCTCATGGTTAGTGCACAGCAACTCCCAAGGTCCATTACTCAGGGATCTCGCTGCCATCCACTGTTTCGGCCCCGTGCTGAACTTTGTCGTGCGCCTGCGGTCCCGGATACGCCTTCGTGTCTGCCGAATTCTCGAGACGGCAAGACTGTGCGACCGCTTGCTTTTCAGGCCATCCAGGCCCATCTCCTCGGCCAGCAGCAACACTCGATCCAGCTCTTCATGCTCAATCGACCAGCCATCAGCCGAGCTGGTTTTAAGCCTCGAGACCTGCTTCTCAAAACGTTCCTGCGTCTCAAGCACCTGCTCCAGATCCAAGTCTGCGCGGTTCACGCCCTCGGGAAGCATGTTCTCTTCCCAGCCGAGATGGTCTTGTAACAGAAGGATGCAGCTGAAATGCAGCCATTGCAGAACATTACCCTTGGAAGTGGGCTGCTTGTCGCGATGTGCCCGGTCGATTCCGACGTCATAGGCTACGGGCAGCTTTGGGAGGACGATGTAGTTGATGAACTGAGCTGTTACTACCTCGGGACATACCCTGAATAGGAGCCAGCCTGCCATTGATGCGTAGCATCCACGGTTGTAGGATCGGTCCCATGTGAGTGCTTCCCGCTGTGGAATGCAAGTCTCTAGTCTCAGGTCCTTGGCTGGGTTGGCGTCTGCTGATTTGCTGTGGACAGCGAGGAGCAAGCGCCCCGGCTTCAGATCGGTTGCAAACAGCCAGGTCACAGAGGAGCGAATGGCTTCCTTCAGCCTCCCGATGTATTTGTCCTGAATCCTGTCAAGGTGGCAGAATGGCTGTAGCAAATCTGGCTCGAGCTTTCGTGTGGTTATAAAGTGGAGGATCTTGATGAGGAGGCGGATTTGGAAACTGCACGACAGTTAGCTTCCTAAAAAATGCAGCTGGACAGGGGTCGTAATCGGTGGTGTCCTTACAACATGCTTTGAACATCCACGTATTGGCATGTCATAATGTTGCCGATGAGGGCAGTCTCGGGCAATCCAAAATATCTCAGGCCGGTCTGCGAATCTGGTGGACGCCAAACTGGTACCGATGTGACGCCAAGAATCTGCTCAACACATCTGCCAACGATACAGAACTCGACCGCCTCCACCGCCTCGTAGTTCGCAGCGCAAAGCGCTGTCCAGAGTCTGTCGGACATATTCTCCGACTCTCGGCTCACACCAAGGTAGTCAAGCAAGTCTGGAGGTAAAGACGCATTGCACTCGTGCCCGGAGTCTTCCTCGTAGTTGCGAAGTGCATATGTCGAAACGATGTAGGCGGTCTCTCCAACGGGTATCTCAACTCGATGCTCAGATGACAAGTCAACCCACTGTCCTTCAACAGTGCCAGCTGAGCTCTGGGGGGGCATCAGATGCTGAGGAACCCCGTTCACCGACAGGCCGATCTCAAGGCTGGTCTGGTACTTGGCCGAGGTACAGCTTACCCCTGAGCCACCCGAAGACACCGTGAAGATGTCCTTCTGTGAAGCTTTCCTGTCGGTACCTGAACAAGGGCACCCAAACCTAACAATACCGCCAACCCGGAACCGAACAGTGGCGACATTCCCATAGGCAGTGTCCGCATCGTACTCACTGAGCGAACTCCCCTGTCCCCATTTCAGACGACTAACCTGGAAGACAGTCCCGCTGCTCACAAACGAGATAGATTCGCAGCTCCCTGTCCTCAAGACTTCGCCCGTCTCGGGATGTCGATGGACAAGCTCGTACTGGGTGTACGGCCAGCGGAAGTTGACCCACCCCTGCACTTTGCGCTCGCCGAGTTCGACGTCGGGGAAATCAGGATGCGGAGGGAGGAGCCGGGTGCCGAAGGTCCCTTTGCTGCCTAGATCGTCGCGGCGCTGCGCTCGAGAGAGGATGGATGCTGCGTTGTCGGGGAAGCGCCCCCTCAGGAAGACCAGGCCGCATGTTGAGTCGGGGCGCGTCAGCTGGAGTAGCTCGTGCCAGTCTGTCAGCGAAGCGGTAAAGCCGTCGTTTCCGAAGTCAAGAGACTTTGCTGGGCGAGACAGCTCGCATGTGGTGAAGCATTGCCCTGCAGGTTCCCAGCGTTAGTGAGGGGATCAGGAATGTCACCTGAAATTCAGCGGTATTCACATTTGGATAGGTCGGCGAGCCACTCGAAGTCAACCTCTTCAATCCCCATCGTGCATTCAAACTCTCGCGATACATCGGAACCGCTCCAAGTCTTGGTCACAGAATATTTGGAAGAAGTCGTCGATTGAAATGACTCGGGGCTGGGAACACAATGTCCGGCGCGTCTTCAGGTCAGGCTCTACCCCCTGTCACTGCACAGCCTCCATGCACCACAAACCGGTGACACGGACGGGGTTCCCCGATTGGCTGGGCGCATTTCGGGCATGCATCCTGAGCTCCGGGTCGTGCAACCTGGTACCATGAGAGTTGGCCGAGGAGGGAAACAGCTTTCTAATACTACTTTAAACAAAATCCATTCAGTGCCTGCAATATCCGTTCTCCCCAATCCACTGCACCTCTAGGCGGGCTACTCTTTTCCTCCTTTTCCTTCGTCCGCGTACTGGCCGGTGGCAAGGAGAGTACGGGCTGGGTCTATAGCGGAGGCTAGAGGGCGTGTCCAATCGATAACGGCGCGGTCGGTACGGATGGTATCACGGCGAAGAAAATCAAAACCGCTTACAACCACCTGAGCCACTGGGTCCTTGTCACCATTGGTGGTCGTCTGGGGCTGGTAATCCCGCATGGGGACCGTGTCGCCTCGGGGGATGGCCCTGTGTCTGGGAAAGTCGAGGGGCATTGGCGGCCCGTGGCGGTAGCGTGAGTCGGCGCGGCGCCGGTTCAGCCAGTCGGTAAGGGCGGTGTGGTACGCTTCGGCCGGGCTGTCGAGGCGAACATCTGGGTGTGCGGCCCACGGAGCTTCGGTGATGGTGTCGATGGCTTCACCGCTCCACAGGTTGGATTCCGCCTCCCAGCTGTAGTCCGTCGGGCTGCGTGTAACCAAGCCATGCAGCGATGTGATGGCAGCGTTGACGTCCGGGTCTCTTTCCATCGTGATGTTTCTGGCTGCAGCCTGCTCTGCTTCTTCTGAGGGGGGCTGCAGGAAAGAAGGCAGCAAAAGGCTGTGCTGCAATTCTCTCGGCTGCAATGCTGTCGGCGGGACACACGTGCTGCCTGCCTGCCCACGCCTCCGTGCCGCGCCCAGGTCGATAATCACAAGGTTGTCGGTCGCAGGGTCGACCATCATGTTGCGGAGGCGGATGTCGCGGTGATCAATGCTGTGCTGGAGGTTGAGGTCGTCAAGGGCCTGGAATAGCTGCTTAGCCTACTTGAGCTTGAAGGGGCGGCTCGCCCTTGTTGCCTCAAGGGTGCCTCCGGTAAGGAAAGGCATGGTGAAGCCAACAACACCACCGTCGTGCAGGACCAGGTGTCGGAGAGGCACAATGTGCGGGTGGCTTTGCATGCCAGCCATGATCTGGATGCTGTACCACACGTCCGTCATTAATTTGTCGTTTTCATAGTGTTTGAAGACCAGCCGCTCCGAAGGCGACGAGATGGGTGCGACAGCGTCGGTGAAGGGCGCAAGGCGGCACACCTCGATGAGACGGTCGCGCGCAATTGTTGGGATCGCATTGGACAGCTGGTAGTCGTCAGACGGAGCGTAGTACGTGCCCGGCGTGATATCCTTCGATACGTCTGATGATGTGCAAACAATGGTGCCGTCTGCGGCCATAACCACAGCCAGCGCCTTGTGTCGCCGTCGTGAATTGAGAAGCAGACATCCCGCAGTCCATCCGGTTGAGGGCCAAACTGGAGAGGGAGTAGGTGGAACCGAAGCTCGGCCACTTCCATGGTGAAATCGGGAAGCCTGAAGAGAGAAATAGACGGTTTGGTTGGGGAGGGGGGGAGCTGTGGTGGGCGCACGATACGGATGGAGGAGGCCAGGAGGGAAGAAGAGGAGGAGGCAAAGAGGGAAGGAGAGGAGGACGGGAAGAGGGGAGGAAACAGCCTGGTTTCCTGCGACGAATCTGGGCACACGAAATTTCCTTTTTCGTTCGCAATCCTGAGCTGGGGTGAGCTGGGGTGAGCCGAGGCTGATTTGTCCTGAGCTCTCCCTGATTCTCCCCTGAGCTGGGGTGATCCGGTACACCGCCGCCGCACAGCCTTAGAGGCCCCTTTTCAGTCCCCCCGGCTAAACTTTCCCATCGATGGAAAGCAGACGATGCGTAATCTGTAAGGATAGTTCCCAGGCAACAATTCCAATCACAACGTACACGCGTACTAGGTATACGTGTGACTCGGGCCGGAAGCCCTATTCCAAAAGCTAAGCAACCTACACCTTACTAAAAATCCTAAAACAAACTAAAGCAACCAATTAAATCAATTTCAAACCTATACTATTATTATACTATACTAGAGAAAGATACGGTACGGATAGAGTCGTTAACAACTACAGCAACGTTACCTATCTGTGCTCTTATCTAGTTAATAAGTCATTATCTACAATTAGGGATATATAGGCTGCCTTATTGAATTTTTCATTCTTAATATAAAGCTGCTGGAGAGTTTAGTAACGTTAGTAAGTAAAATTCTTATCTGGATAAGATAAAGTTCCCGACCTTATCGATAGTCAGGTGCTGATAGCTCTCCTAGGTATATACTTTATTCTACTAGCAGAAAATTATACAACATTTAACTCTCGTTCCTCCATATTTTACACCGTTCTACCAGCAGAATATAAGGCCCAGTTCTCAGCCACAAGCCTACATTTTATCCCCGCTCCCGTAGGCTACGTACCTTTTCTACCGGCAGAATTTACTACCCAGTCTCAGCGACGAAATTCTCTACCATTACCGTACGATACTGGCAGAAATTTACCGTCCAGCGTAAGCGACCTAATTCTCAGCCATAAGCCTATATTTAATCCCCATCACCGTCCGCTACGTACCTTTTACCGGCAGAAATTTACCACCTAACGTAAGCAACCCTAATTCTCATCCTAAGCCTTAATCTTATTTCCGCTACCTTAAGATTCGTACCTTTTCTACTATACCAGGATGTTTAGGAGGTTATAATATTATTAGAACTTCTTTAATTCGAACTCGAACGATAATTCTACCATTAAAATTCACTATAGCACTAAAGCTAATCTCACTTTTATTCCCATGTATTAGGTTGATTTTAAGAACCACTAGATCTACTAATAAAAAAACCTTATATTATCACTTACAAACAGTTTTAGGATGTTAATAATCCGTGATAATACTTAATTTACGGACAGCTTTACACTTTTCTCAGAGATGGAGGGTGACACTAACTCGAACGATCTTAATAATTATCCGTTAGATCTCTTTCCTTCCTCGGAGCCCTACGTATAATAAAAACGTACATTATATATATTTCCAGCTTATAATGACCTAAGCTTATTTGGAACTGACGGATTAAGGAAAAAAACTTAAGGGTATAATCGAGTATTTACGTTTGGGTAATACAGTTTAAAATGTGGAAGAGAGAGCGTTAGCTCAATATGTTTAGAACTTATTAGATAAAAAGCTTAGAAAATCGAGCGAAACAGCAGAATAGAGACATAGCGGCTAGAGTAAAGCTAATATCTTTCGGAAAATATTCAGAAAGTAACTAAAGATTAATTAAAGGTGCCGCTATAAATGCTTACGCTCATAATTATAGCTACTAGTTCCGCAGCAAAGAGTATTATTATAGAAGCTGCTGGTAATGCGTTTTTCTTCAAGAACGGCCATTATAAGGAAGATATTACAGTACTAGTAAAAATTTAGAGAGAGATGCAGAGTTATACCATTAAGAATATTATTCTCGATTTTATAGGTATCGATAACCAATTACTTATGATTCTTTTTAGAGAAGCACTTCCTGATGACGATAACATCCCTAACGGCGTCCAGGCTTGGTAATAGGTGCCCGCACTTCTCGAAGTGCCGAGCTCGGTCGTATATTGCTAGCGGTAAGCTAGTCACTTACATTAGGACCCAGCTCAAGGCCATCTGGCAAGCTAGCGCTGCTGAACGGGGACGCTAAAGACCCCGCCCCTTTGTCGTGCTTATGCTATCTTTACCGAACCGAAGAAAGCTAAGAGGTTTCGTTTTGCCGAGGCCAAACGGAAAGCCGAGCGACGGTTTAAGATAACCAACCCCTGGCTGGGTGTCCCCAGGCCCCACGACCCCCGGCCCCGAGTCCACGCACCAGAGCTCCCTTAAGCTAGTGCCTATCGCTATGACGTAATAGACACTATCACGACTGGCCTTTTAAGATATCGACATACTTAAGCCCAGACAGCTAGATATATTTAAGGATTACGACTTCAATAACCGCCTCTAGGCACCAGGCCGGGCGCGTACGAAGCCCCTAGCTCCAGCGCCCCTAGCTCCAGCGCTAGAACCTTATCCTCTTCCTAACACCGGATCTTAGCTACACGTCGACGCTAGGCAAGCAGCTAGCCGCTTATACTGCGATTTCGATTTGTCTTCTATAGCCTGCCGTCGAGTATCTCCTGTGTGCTTAATAATCTCCATTAGTGCCCTGAAACGTTAGGAAACAATACAGATTTAGCAGGTGCGCTTACAGCGACTAACTACGTCTATTAACTCTGAGAACCGGGACTGGAGGAGGTAACGACAGCCTTAGTGCCATTTAAAAGGAGCCGATGTGGTTAAATTGTACCCGGATTCTAGATTGATAATATTCTCTGGAACTTTTAGACAAACGGCTATATGTAAAAGAATTTTCAGTTATATGAGACACCAGTAAGGCCTTCTTTAAAATGATAAGTAATTAAAAAGTAGTCATCAGCAGTATTTATCTACCCTTACTAATCTCCCTTTTATTATCTAAGCTTTTTCAGACCTATGCTATTCGCTAACTACTTATCACAGTGCTTCTAATCGCAGACGGGCAAAACCTTGCAGATTTTTGCTTTAGGAGGACTTAAGAATAAATTGGAACCAGAAGCTGTGTCGAAGTATTGGTCGATAAGCGCGACTGTTATAGCAGAGAATGCTTACCGCCAGCCTCTCTTAGGGGAACGGCACTCGCTGCTAGCAGCTCCTCCGCTTTTCACCAGCTGGTTTATGTCGCTATAATTGCTTTTGTTAAGATATAGCCTCTGTAACCACTGTGGTGTAGCGCTGTAAGTGCTGCAACCTCTTGTTAAGCAGAGGGGGTGCCGGGTACGCTTGCGTCCCCTGGACTTGGCTCCACACCCTGGAACCAAGGCTCTGGCTTGGAGGTTCGAAGCCTTTGGAACCTCTAGGGCCCACTGTGACCTCCTGGAACCTAGAAGGTTCCAGAGGGGGTTGATTCATAAGCAGTGTTGCCGATCACTACCAAAGGCAGTGATCGAACCTTCTAGAGCCTCCACTGGCTCCACAGAGCTTACGCAAGCCGTCAGGGGGTCTGTAAGCACTATTATTGTTTTGTATTATTAGTAGAAGGCTCTAGAAGCCACCTACAAGTCTATAACAGGCCCTCTCCTCTCCTATAGCTAGATTGGTAGACACAAGCAATTCCACTCCTTTGTTTCTTTCAGCACTATTGTATTATTCTGAGCAGTAGGCCTCCGGCCAGCTGTGCGAACGCTTTCTTCCTCTGAAGTGCCCCGCAAGCCCTCTATACTACAGAGGCTTACAGCCTCTGCAGCGCTGTACTACAGGCTCAGAGAGCACACCTAGCAACAATTTAGAATGAGAACTTTTTAAAAAATGTCTAAAGCAGTCGAACGACGACTTTGACAAATCTTTCGATAAAGGACTCGCCGAATATTCTCCTCCGGGTTCGAGGATTACCTTGAATCTCTGGGAATCTTTTAAACGAGATGATCATACAGAAGGTAGTGATTTCGGAAAAGTGTTCAAATAAGAACCCTAAGGCTTGACAATAGCTGCATTGTATTATAATAAAGGGTTTGGAAAGCTTGAAATATTCATAGTAAAGAACCATAAGTTGCCTTAGAAGATGACTTATACGGTACCGCTTCGATTTTGTCCGAGTATAGTTAACTCTGCATAAAGTCTCTCCTGGGTTTTTACCGACTCAAATGAAGATGACCTTTTGTTAAGAAACGAAAAGCTACTTCGATCTAGTAGTAAACGAATGAAAACCGAAGCCTTAGATATTATTAAGCCATTAATCCATGGCCTAGAATCACTAAGTATTTAATATCCCTTATTATATCTGAGGAAGCGCTAATAATGTTCCTAGGAATTTAATAGGTATCTAATAACTCTAAGTCGCGCTAAACTATTAACACGAGTCTGATATACTGTTACCATCTTACTTAATTAATACGCTCATATATATAGCATTACAACCAGAAATTTTCTCCAGCTGCTCTTGTATCTATAATTACAAAGCCAAGTAGCAGTAAATAATCTCAACGGTTTTTATAGTTACAGAAAGAGCTTTGTACATGCTTCAATTATTTGCAAGCTAAGTCGCTTCTGTGTAATAATTTTGGCGGTGGACCTGTTTTCGACTGCGCACTTTAGATTTTGGCCTTTCTAAGTGTCAGAGGGACTGCCGATATTGGGGACTGAGCTACAGAGGGGGACCGCTCGTGGGCTGAGTTAATATGAAGCATAGGTTTTCCAGCAACATCCTAGATTCCATCAATGTAGCAAAGTTTCTATAGTGATTTATAACACCTAACTGCTCCAGTCCAACCCATCTTCAGCTTGGCACAGTGGCCGCTACACGGGTACAAAGCCTCTTAGTTAAGTTCTATAGAACCTCCGGAGCTATCGTCGAGGCCGAGGAAGTAAGGGTCAAGGGGGCCGTTGAGAGTCCAGCGGATACGACGCGCCTCGGCGCTGAGGTTGGGCGAGGGGTTTTGCGGTGCGGAGAAAGGGTCCATCCATTCTTACCCTCGTTGACAGCTCCGAGAGAAGGTAGGTGCGGAGGGGTGCTGGAGTGAGGCGTGACAGTGTGCAGAGAACTAGTGATGCAAGGGCGCGGCAGGTAGGTATCGGGTCGGAGACGAGGGGAGGCCTGGAGAGGCCTGGAGGGACTTTCACTTTGACCCGCGGCGAAGTCATATGTTAGGGTTAGGCTCCACGGCGTGAATTGACGGGGGAATCTTGCAGGTGGTCCGACTCGTATCCGGGTTAAGTGCAAAGGGGACTAAGCAGAGTGGGGCCGCGGATAGTTAAGGCGCGTCCCGTGCCGTTGGAGGTTCCACAAAGCGGTTGAGGGGCCATGGCTGCGGTGCCTGCACTGCAAGTCGTGTACTCTAGCGCGCTGAAGCCCAAGCGCAGTGTAACCGCACCCCTAACAGTCGCTCGAAATGGCAACATAGCTCCGTCGTGCCGTGATTAGGCATCTGCCAAGCGCTGTCCCTCAAATTTCATCGTCGTCAAAGCTCCGTGACGAGCATACATAGCGATGGAGAGCCCGGCATGTCGTCTTGCCGATTATCTATTTTTAGACATGTGGCCAAGGATACAAGGGAGTAACAATTTCCTTCCTTTTCCGGCCTTGCAAGGCAGAATTGCAGCGCGCGCTTTCCTGAAGTTACACCAGAGTACGGCGCAGCTGGGAATCCTTTGGCGCTTACCAAGGTTAAGCTGGCCTGGTGTACGTAACACTAGAATCCACTGCTTGGTGCTATTGCTCGAGAGCCCGCGGCTCTACCACACGGGGGTTGTGCGGCATTTTGAAAGACTCGTAGCAATTTCACACCCTTCATGTTAGTCTTCTCGAAGGGATTTTCGCGATGCAGCTTGCTAGCGTTGACTGGGTACCTAGAATTGTACGATAGAATCTAACATGGTGTGTGGAACGGCCACCAGCACTTGCCCGACTGCTGGTCAGCCTCGCCGTATAAGGACTCGCCATTGGGTCGCTTGACTGGGAACATCATGGACGGTTACAAAGTTGCAATAATGCCTGCCCATGCGCAATACCTAGAAACTATTGAGGCAAAAATACCACCCTGACTCTGAGTCGGGCTCGGAGTAAGGGTGCCTCGGAGTAATGGAAGGCCGGGACGAGAAGAAATGACCTCGATGAATCTGGCCAGCATGAAGGCAGCTCACGACCAGGGAGGTTGAGAAGTATAAGAAGGATGCCATGGGGATGCCATCATGCTCAGATCAGCAGTCAGCACGACATCTAACAGTCTCTCCCGCACAACCGCAGCGCTTCTTACCATCCTCAACATCTGCCAATTTCACAGGTACCCGCCGCGTCCAACAACCACCCTCTTACAGTATGCTCGTCGCCAATCCTGCCGGGCTCGCGCTCTTGGCCATCTTCGGCCAGACTGCTCTCGCCGCCCCTGTCGCCGATGATGCTGCTGCTGCTGCTCCCGCCCCTGATGTTTCCAAAGACTTCATGGCCGGCGTCGACACCAGCACCTGGGTCTCCGTCCAATTCCAAGGCAAAACCATCACCTACAACCCCGCCATCGTCAACGTTACCGAGGCCTCCGCCTCCGGAACTTCGGCCAAGCGTACTGTGCTTGCTAAGAGAGTTCCCTGCAGCGGTAACAATAACGAAAACTGCTGCGGCGCGAGCTCGTTCAACGGCACTCCTGCCCCCTGGGCGTGGACAAGCGACTGTGCCACCATCCGTGATTGGGCGTACGCTCAGTCAACGTTCTTCGATGTCGTAAACCCAACGGGCGACTACCATGGTGTTGTCTTCGCCGGGAGCTGTGCTTTTGGAGCAGGGTCCTGGAACGTTTTCGCCCCTTATATCGGGTCCACAGATATCGGTGACGTGACCAGAGATGCTATCAACATCTTCGCGGTGAGTGTTCCTGGCCCCCCGAAAGCTTCAAGAGCGCCCAGTCTTTGGCACAAGAGTTTTGCTGACTTTGCATCAAGGGTGCGAACGGGCAAGTTGGAGCCTACGGGACTATGAATTGCGCAATCAATGCAGATGTTTTCTGGAAGCTTCAGTGTAACGGCTGTTGAGGGATGATTCGCGGCTGAGCAAGCACTACGGGGCTGAGGACACTGAAGTTCGTCTTGTTGGATCTGGCGAGCTTTTCAGGTCAGACGTTGTGAGATTGACTGAGGGGCGTACTACCTAGTAAACGTGGGCTGGGAGAGGGGCATGTTTTTCACTTGATTGTTGGTGTAGAAAGACTCGCAGAGGAAGAAGAAAAAATGTCAATATGCACGAACCGACTTTCAACAAAGTCGTTCGTTCGCAATGTCCAGACACTTTAGAGGATCTCCCTAGAGCTTCGTGATGCTTTTTAAGTCGTCGAAACTGTCTTTCCGAAGAGCTCATAGTCAGCAGTGGAGACGTAGGGGTGCCGCCTCCATATGTCGAAGAGGGTCCGCCTTCGTAGTTCCCATTGTCGCCAGGATTCGCCGAAAGCCCCGGGTTCTGTTTCGTGGGCCTTAGCCTCGAATGCCAGCCCCCGGGACAGCGTGCAGACGGCACGTGGTTCGGCTTCATCAGGGTGCCGCAGGCGCACCTTGCCTTATCGAGGGAGCTGACAGCCTCATGCCCGAAGCGGGCGTGGTACGAGATGAAGTTCCCATGTCCTGATCTTTCCGCATACAGAGCGTGGAGGGGTTTCTGGGGAGGTTCAGTTCTCCTGGCTTGTCTTTCCACTGTATGCCTTTGTCCTCGTACGACCTCGGCCGGGTGGTAATCCATTCATCGGCGGCTGCGGCCCCGGAGGCCACGGCCATGGCGCCACCCCCCCACCCAGAACCCCTAAAGCCCTCCCAAGGCTCGACAGCATAGCCAGCCGCACGAGACTCAGATCCCGATCCACGGCCAAGGGTCACAGCCCCCTGAGGCACCAACGGCTATGGTAGCCACGGCCATATGGAGCTTCAATGCCGCGAAAGGCATCGCCAACAACGACGTCGCCCTCGAAGCGGCGGCGTCCGCCGGATGTGCCGTGTTACACATCCAAGAACCTTACATCTCTACGGACGGAGCCCTGAGACTCCACCCACAGTTTGACGCCTTCCTCCCCCTCGGGAACGACAACCCGAAAACCGTCACCTATACCCGGAAGTCCCTGGGCTTCCACCAGACACGTGCCGGCCCTACCATCGTAACAGTAAGCGCGGGGACGCTCTCTACGGGTAACTGCTACTGGCTACCCTCACATAAGGACTCCGGCACTGCGGACCTCCTCGGGCTGCTGAGGCTTACTGCCGAGGTCGTCGTTACCGGGGACTTTAATTCATCACACCCTACACTAGTTGGGAAGACTCCGCCCCTGCCAGCCCGGAGGGCAACACCCTGGCGTGGTGGACCGCTCGCCGTGGCTTGAGGGCCCTTGTCCGCCGAACCTCCACACACAGCCGAGGCCACACGCTCGACCTCGCTTTCTCTAATTGCGAGGGCGCCTCCGCAGCGGTCCGTAGGGATCTGGGCTTCAAGTCCGACCACTGGCCCGTCGCAGTCAACGTCCCGCATACCGCCCTCGACCGGCGCCCCCCCCGACGCAGGGTCCCCCTCCATAGGTTCCACGAATACCTCCAGGCGACGCGGAGGCTCGCATCTCTCCTCTGCTACCCAGGAGGACACCCTGCCGGCCTCGGCTAGTACGCGCAGGACGTCATCGACGTCTTCTCCCTACCATTAGCTGCGTAAGGCGCCTCCTTTAGGGAGCCGAAGCACTGGGCGTGGTGGAACGAGGAATGCCGTACGGCGAAGGCGGCTGCCAGGGCCGCAGGTTCCGGCGAGACAGAGAAACGGGCCTACCTCCGCACCCTGCTTCACGCCAGGCGGGAGTACTACCGCCAGTACGTCGAGCGCGCGGGCGAGGCCCCAGACCGCATCTGGA